>Ga0316224_1003917_pt1 | contig 11703 bp, 7 predicted proteins | sample TBH18013metaG_FD_206254 | JGI IMG/M metagenome (GOLD analysis project Ga0316224, IMG submission 206254) | Freshwater microbial communities from Trout Bog Lake, Wisconsin, USA - TBH18013 | ecosystem: Environmental > Aquatic > Freshwater > Lake > Hypolimnion/Profundal zone | place: USA: Wisconsin...
CTGTCGGGCTTACAAGTTCGACAGGCAGCGCTGCAACTGATTAACTATTATAGATAGAGTCCATACGATGAATAATTTTACTTGCAAAGTGCTTACTGCTGTATTGGCGCTTACGTGCCTGTGTCAGACCGCTCAGGCCGAGGGCGAATATGCGAAAATCAGGGAATCAGGTATCTTGAAGGTCGCTGTGTATAAAGATTTCGCGCCTTTTTCGGCAGGCACGCAGGGAATCGATATTGATATTGCTGAGGCAGTGGCTAAAAATCTCGGTCTGAAATTGAGTCTGTTGCCCTTTCCGGCCGGAGAGGAAATTGGCGATGATTTTCGTAACATGGTTTGGAAAGGTCACTATATGGGCTACGGTCCGGCAGATGTAATGTTGCATGTGCCGGTAGACCCGATACTGATGAACGCGAACGACAAGGTTGCAATTCTGGCTCCGTACTATCGCGAACAGATTCGTCTGGTCACGGATATCCGAAAGATACCTAATTTCGAGGGAGTGGCTTCGTTGGAAGGCAAGAAAATCGGCGTCGATGGCACTTCAATCAGTTCGCAATTGATGTTGGGCGCTGAAAATGGCAAGTTTCGTGAAGACGTGAAGATTTATGCGTCAGCAAAGGAAGCCCTGGAAAGACTCAAGGCGGGTGAACTGGATGGCGTGTTGGCCGCCCGCTCGGAAATTGAGTCAGTTTTGCGTAAAGATCCGAACTTTCAAGTTGTCGAAGCTCAGTTTCCACGTTTGCCACCGAAGGGTTGGGTCGTGGGTATGGCCGTCAAAAAGGATGACGCTGAACTGGCTAAAGTGTTGCAAGGGGCAACAGACGAATTAATCGCGTCGGGTGAAATGGATAAAATATTTGCCAGAAATGGCGTAGACCGGGTCGTCCACTGAAATTACGGCGGCTAAACATTTGCGATACTGCCGCTGTGTCTGTAGTATCGCAGCTTACTAATTGACCGGAATAAATAATGAAACTCAAACTTTCAAGCTTGCTGTTGCTGGCCTTTGCGTCAACTGTTCACGCTGCCGACAACCTGCCGGATACGCCTACGACCCCGATGGGTGCAATTGAGCGCAGCGATGTGCAAAGGTCTGCCGCTTTGCTGGATCAGGCAGTTGATTATTTGCAAAAGAATGGTCCTGAAAAATCATTTGCTGCATTTAATCAGCGTAAAGGGGCGTTCGTCAGCAAGGAATTTTATGTTTTCGTCGTGGGACTTGACGGGGTCATGTATGCCAGCGGCGGGGCATCTGCTTCCATGGTCGGTAAGAATGTGTCTGATTTGCATGATGCTGCCGGCAAAACCTTCATCCATGATATGCTCGAAAGCGCCAAAACCAGCGATTCCGGAACTGTCCAGTATAACTGGCTGAATAACTTTGATCATCGCGTCGAAATCAAGACGACCGAGTTTCATAAAATCGGTCAGTATCTGGTTTGTGTTGGCTATTACATCCCTCGTGCAACACGTGAGGAAGCAAAAGTCATGCTGGACCGGGCCGTGGCATTGTTGAAAAAATCAGGTGGTAATGCGGCCTTTACTGCGTTCAATGACCCTAAAGGCGGCTACATCATCAAGGATGAATATGTATTTGCCATCGGTTTGAATGATGGCAAGTATCGCGCCAACGGTGACAGACCTGATCTGACGGGAACCAATGTGCGCAAGCTGACAGATGCGGCAGGAAAGCCGTTTATCAAAGATATGATCGAACTGGCAAAGAGTCAAGGCCATGGCACCGTAGACTATGTCTGGCGCAATCCGGCAACCAACGGCATTGAAAAGAAACATTCGCTGATTCAGCGCGTGGATAAAGTCTTGCTGGGCGTCGGTTATTATAGCAATAAATAATTTTCATCTGCTGTAAATTGCGTGCGTTCAGGAGCAAACATGCTCTTGTTCGCCGCCCCCCTCATGTTGAGCGTGAAGCCCGCCAGGCAAGCTGTGGCGACGGGTAATCACCAATACCTGCTCTTTCGTTAAGTTTTTCGCTGTTTAAAATGTGAGACACTGAGTGAACGTGTGCAGGCGCGGCGCTTAAAAGTCGGGAGCCGTGCTGTCGTTGTCCTTTATTATATTGATTTAAATATTCCCTGCGATATTCAAGCTGATGATATATGCTATGATTTAACATATCAGAGGGGAGCGCGGGTTTATGAAACGGATAATTAGCCATGATAATGAAGATGCAAGCAATGCCGTTTCGGCGTTATCTTCCTCTCAGACCAGGCAGGTTAAAGAGTCTCACTGTGAAGTGCTTTCATCTGCCAGACGCCCTGATGTTATAGAAGAATCTCACCGGCGTTCAGCCGCTTTCGGCTTGAGCGAAGACATGCAGCCTAAGTTCGACCCGCTGAACCGGATTAATCTGTCGCATTTGATTGAACAGAACAAGCTCCTGCACACCCATGCGGTGCCGGTTATGGAAACGCTCTACGAACAGATCATCAACACGCACAACATGGTTTTGTTGACCGATGCGAACGGTACGATCGTGCATACGCTGGGCGATGATGATTTTCTGGAGAAGGCGAACCGGGTCGCACTCAATCCCGGTGTCGAATGGTCGGAGGCTAGCAAAGGCACCAACGCTATCGGTACTGCATTAGCACAGCAGGTGCCCACGCTGATCCATGCAAACGAGCATTACTTACTTTCCAATCAGTTTCTGACTTGCTCCGCAGCCCCCATTTTCGATTGCAAGGGGCAAGTGATCGGTGTGCTGGATGTCACGGGCGATCAGCGCAGCTATCATAAACACACCATGGCGCTGGTGCGGATGTCCGCGCAGATGATCGAAAATCAACTGTTCTCTGCGGCCTTTCAGGATGCAATTACCCTGCATTTTCACCCAAGGCCTGAATTTATCGGCACCTTGATGGAAGGGATTGCCTGCTTCACGCCGGGTGGTTGCTTTCTTTCGGCTAACCGGATCGGCCTGTTTCAGCTCGATCTGTCGCTGAATGCGCTGCAATCGCATACCTTCAGTTCGCTGTTCGGTTTGCCAATATCGGCGCTGATCGATCATTACCGCACAGCAACTCCCGGTCTGTTAAATCTGTGCATGAATAACGGTGTCCGCATTTATGGACGCGCGCAATTGCGTCTGGCGAATAAAATATTCCATCATGTAGCCGAAGGCAGTTCACGCGAACGCGACGAGCTCGCAGGTGAAATTGTCGTCTCGCAACTCCAGGCAAGTCGCCTGTATGCTGAACATGCCGCGCACCAGTTGTCCGGTTTGCGCTACCTGAATACCGGCGATCCGCAAGTCGCCCTGGTGATTGAGAAAGTTTGCAAGGTACTGGGTTGTGATATTCCGATTCTGGTGATGGGCGAAACAGGGACCGGCAAGGATTTGCTGGCGCAGGCCATACACAATGATTCGCCTCGCGCGAAGAGTCCCTTTGTCGCAATCAATTGCGCCTCTATCCCTGAATCGTTGATCGAATCCGAACTGTTCGGTTACGAAGACGGCGCCTTTACCGGCGCGCGCAAGAAGGGCAGTGTCGGGAAAATTTTGCAGGCCAATGGCGGCACGCTGTTTCTGGATGAGATTGGCGACATGCCGTTAAGCCTTCAGGCGCGGCTGTTGCGCGTACTTCAGGAGCGTGTCGTTACACCGTTGGGCAGCACCAAGTCTATACCTGTCAACATTGAATTGATCTGTGCGACTAACCGTAATTTGCGTGACTTGATCGCGCGCGGTGAATTCCGTGAAGATCTGTACTACCGCCTGAACGGGCTGGTAGTGAAGCTGCCGCCGCTGCGCGAGCGAACCGATCTTGAATCTGTCATCAATAAAATTCTGGCCACCGCCTCAACCGGCTATACGGTCGCGCCCGAAATCATGGTGTTATTCAGGCAGCACAACTGGCCCGGTAATTTCCGCCAGCTGACCAGCTTGTTGCGTACCGGCATGGTGCTGGCCGGTGACAAGAAAGAGATACGCCGTGAACATTTGCCCGATGATTTCCTGGAAGATATTAAAACTGTCGATATTGAATCAGCCCAAACACAGCGCCGCGACGCTGATGCCGGGCAAACTGGCGCGGCCAATGCGAATCTGGAGGGGATGAAGCTGACTGCCATTCAACAAGCCCTGGCGGCAAACGATGGCAATGTATCTGCCGCTGCCAAAACGCTGGGTGTCTCGCGCAACACCATTTATCGTAGTACCCTGTCCAAAAAATAGCACTAACGCTGTGCTGTTTTCACCCGTCCACGCTATCCATAGATGCTGGCATGTATTTTGCTTATATAAAGCACCTTTTAAACAACGGAAAGAAACCCCCATGAATTACACAGCTTCTTTTAAGGCCCCTGTGCCGTTTCGCCTCTGCGCTACCACTACGGCTGTGTTATTTTGTCTGTTGCCGCTGAGCTCTGTGGAGGCACAGGAGAATATGCTCGATGAAATTGCCGTCTCCGCCAGTCGCACTGCCGAGCGGATAATGGATACGGCCGCCTCCATCAGCGTGGTGAACACAGCACAGATACACGATGGCCAGGCGGAGCAAAATTTATCTGAAGTATTGCAGCGCTCACCCGGCATTTTTGCACTGAACCGGCAAAATTATGCCCAGGATCTGCTGATTTCCTCTCGCGGCTTTGGTGCCAATTCGACCTTTGGCGCACGCGGCATCAAGATCATTGTTGATGGTATCCCCGGTACGGTCGCCGATGGTCAGAGTCAGATTTCCCATATTGATCTGGCTTCTGCCGATCACGTTGAAATCATGCGAGGACCTTTTTCTTCGCTGTATGGCAACTCGGCGGGCGGTGTGATTAACGTGTTTACCGAAAGCGGCAAGCCGGGTGTGCAGGTAACACCCTATTTTTCTGCCGGTGCTAACGGGCAGCGCAAATACGGTCTAAAGGTGGCCGGTGAGACAGATAACATTAACTATGTGCTGGATGACGGCAGTCTGCATACTGACGGCTACCGTGCACACAGCGCGGCTGACCGCGACAACAAGAATGCCAAGGTCGCTTTTAAGTTGGCTGAAGATACTTCGGTGACACTGGTCGCCAATAATCTGAGTTTGAGCGCGCAGGATCCGCTGGGGCTGACAGCAGCTCAGTTGCAAAGCAATCCCCGTGCGGCGGGTACGGGTGCGATAGCTGACAACACGCGCAAAACCGTCGAGCAAACGCAAGGCGGCATGGTGCTGAGCCAACGCATTGGCAGCAACGATACCGTCACCATCACCCCTTATTACGGTGAGCGCCACACCATTCAATATCTCGCCTCAGCAGTCAATAATGAGATTAATCTGCACCGGACTTTTGATGGCGTGAACAGCAATTGGCTGCATACCACAGATATTGCCGGGATGCCGTTGAAACTGGTCGCAGGTCTGGAGAGCAACCAGAACAGCGATCACCGCCAGACTTATTCAGGCTTGCCACCGACCGCTACCGTGCAACAGGACTATGCGATGCAGGCGAAAAATCTCGATGAATATCTGCAGGGCGAATTGCGCCCGACCGCTCAACTCGCTTTGACTGCCGGGGTGCGCCAGTCTGAGACGACCCTGAGTGCAAACAGCAACAATGCGTTGCTGAGTTTAGGTTCGCACGACTATCAGGCTACCACCGGCATGGCATCTGCGCAATATTATCTGTCTGATAACAGCAATGTATACCTGTCCTATGGTACGGGCTTCGATACGCCCACGCTGAACCAGATTTTGTACAGTTCAAACTATGTGAATTCAGCGGGTACGAATACCGGCAACATCGGCCTGCAAGCGGCGCGCACCCGTCAGCTTGAAATCGGCTACAAGGGGGAGATTTCCTCCACTGCACAAGTGAAAGTCGCCCTGTTCGATGCCGAGACCCGCAACGATATCGTGATTGCTGACAGTAATAGCGGAAAAACTTCGTATATGAATGCGCCCCAGACCCGCCGTCAGGGGTTGGAACTGGATGCGCAATGGCAATTGCCTCATCAGTTTCAGGCCAGTGTCGCCTACACACGGTTAAATGCGACAGTTACACAGACCTATTCTGAGAAAATAGGCAGTACCAATACGATCATCAACAGCGGCAACCGCATCCCCGGTGTTCCTGACCAGGGCCTATATACTGAGTTGATGTGGAAAAAAGCGGATCAATCGTTGGAATATGCCTTAGAGGGCAGGGCGGCGGGCAGTATCGCGGCTAATGACGTGAATCAGGCCAGTTCCGCGGGTTATGCGATTGTAAACTTGCGTGCAATTACCCGTCAAAAAGCCGGCAAATGGTTGTTCACGGAATTTGCCAGAGTGGATAACCTGTTCGACCGCGCCTATGTTGGCTCCGTCATCGTCAATCAAGCCAGCAGCCAGTATTACGAAAGTGCACCTGGCCGCAACTGGCTGCTAGGCATCAACGCAGCTTACAAGTTCTAAACAACGGGGTCTGGTCTTCTGCGCCGAAGACCTGCCGGATCGCGTGATTTTGCTGGATTTTGCTGGGGTCAGGTCTCCCGTTTTGTGGATTTTGCTGGGGTCAGGTCTCCCGTTTTGCGCAAAACGGGAGACCTGACCCCAGTTTATTTACAGAATCGAAGCGTTCCATATTGCCAATCTCGCCTGCCAATTCAGCCCGCGAAGTCTTGCCGAATCCCGGTATGCTGCCGATGGTTTCCGCCAGTTCCGAGGAGGCTGAAATTAATGCAATTTTCTGATCCAGCGCCTTGATATCAACGCCCAATGCCAGGATTCGGCGTGCATCCTGCAACACCATTTCACCCACCCATTCAACCTCTGGTGCGAATTGCGCCTGCGATTGCCACGCAATAAGTTTGCCCTGATTTTGCTGGGGTCAGGTCTCCCATCTTGCGCAAGATGGGAGACCTGACCCCGAATCGTGTTTACTGACCCCGAATCGTGTTTACTGACCCCGAATCGTGTTTAGATAAAAAAACGACCACACTAAGGTGGTCGTTGAATGGAGCTAAAACGCGTCTAGGGTTTAATTAGAGTGCGAATTTACTGTCAAAGCCGCAAGTGCCTTGACAGCTGAATTACTTACTTAGTTTAAATACCCAAACAGAGCCGCCTTGTTCGAGGAAGTTAACCTTCTTGGCAATGTCGCCGCCCCACAAAGGCACAGCACCACCCCAACCGGAGACGACAGACACGTATTGCGTTGTGCCTTCCTTCCAGGTCACAGGCGGCGCGACGATGCCGGAACCGGTCTGGAATTTCCACAATTCCTTACCGGTCTTGGCATCAACCGCTTTTAAGAAGCCTTCAGGTGTGCCGTAGAACACCAGGCCGCCCGCCGTTGTCATCACACCACCCCAAAGCGGCGCGTTGTTTTTGATTTCCCAGACGATTTTGCCCGTCTTGGGATTAACCGCGCGCAAGGCGCCGATGTAGTCGTCGTAGATCGGATGGATCGTGAAACCGGCCCCTAAGAATGCGCCGCCCTTTTTGTAGGAAACAGGTTCATTCCAGATGTCCATGCCCCACTCGTTAGCCGGTACGTAGAACATCTTGGTTTGCGGGCTGTAGGCCATCGGCATCTGGTTCTTGCCACCCAGGAAAGCCGGTGCTGCAAACACGGTTTCGCCCTTGTCGCCAGCCTTGCCCTTGGTAGGATCACCAGGACGGCCCTTGTCGATGTAGTTAGGGCGACCGGTCTTCAGGTCGATCCCGGTAGCCCAGGTGATGTTCTTGACGAACGGGAAGGCGTTTTCCAGCTTGCCGGTATTCGCATCCATCACGTAGAAGAAACCGTTACGATCCGCTTTCGCGCCGACGCGTTTGCCGTCCAGATCGAAGGTAATGAATTCATTTACGCCATCGTAATCCCAGCCGTCATGCGGGGTAGTCTGGTAGCTCCACTTGATCTGACCGTTGGTCAAGTCAAGCGCAACAGTCGAGGCCGAATACAGATTGTCGCCGGGGCGCAGATGGCTGTTCCAGGGGGCTGGATTGCCGGTGCCGAAATAAGCCAGACCCGTGACGTTGTCGTAAGTGCCGCCCAGCCAAGTCGCTGCGCCGCCGGTTTTCCAGGTGTCGCCAGGCCAGGTTTTGTTGGTCGTGCCGGTGACGCCGTTGTCGGACTTGTTGCCGGCTTCGTCATATTTGTAGCCGGTTTGACCTTCGATCATCGGACGTGTCCAGACCAGTTTGCCGGTACGCGGATTACGCGCTTCGACACGGCCTACCACGCCGAATTCGCCGCCGGATACGCCGGTCAGCAACAAGCCCTTGGCGATCAGCGGTGCGGCTGACATCGAGTAGCCTGCTGCGTAATCGTCAACTTTTTCTTTCCAGACTACCTTGCCGGTATCCTGATCCAGTGCCACCAGGTACGCGTCCAGTGTGCCGAAGATAACCAGATTGTCATACAGCGCAGCGCCGCGATTGACCACGTCACAGCAAGGCATGATGCCTTCAGGCAGACGTTGTTCATATTTCCACAGCTTGGCGCCGGTCTTGACATCAAGCGCGTAAATGCGTGAATACGAACTGGTGACGAACATTTTGCCGTTGTAGATCAGCGGTTGCGATTCCTGTCCGCGCTGTTTTTCACCGCCGAAAGAAAAAGACCAGGCCGGCACCAGTTTGCTTACGGTCTTGGTGTTGATATCAGTCAGAGGCGAGAAACGTTGACCGTTGGTGCCCATACCCCACGACAGCACGTCGCCGGTGGTCGTGGCATCATTCGCGATCATCGCATCGGTCACTGCCGCGTTTGCAGCACTCCCCGCAAATGCGCTCAACAGTGCGACCATAATAAGCTTTTTATTCATACTATCCTCCCTTTGTTAATCCGAAATGGTACTAATCTTAATTGCACTAGCAGTGCTAACAATAAAGCAAACTCCATGCCACATATTATTTGACTTACCCTGCCAACCTTAAGCAACGGCACAAACGGCCTTAATGTGCTGAAAAAAAGGAGCCCGATGGTACTGTGTTTAGCGCTTGCCTGCCAGCCTGATGAGTCCGTGCCTCCCTACTTTCAATCAGGCGCAATCATTGAGTGTCACAATATGGAACAAATGCTCTGTTCCGTGACAAAGCACGGGTCATTCAACCGGGCATCACTATACACCACAGGCGGCGCAGCGGTCAGATCGTAATCTGGCACAGATAATGCTAATGTAATCACGGCGATCAATCTGACTAATTCAGTTAATTGTATCGGCGGCAACACTTTACCTCACGGGCAAAAGCACCCGGCTAAAATTTGATAAGCCGGTTTTACGCCGACACATTCGCGTCAGGCGTCGATCTGTACCGGAAAGCATGCCCGTGTTGCAATTTAACGACTACATTTAATATCTAAGCTCAGCACGAAGCAAGGCGGACACAATGAAAAAACAAGCTTTAACTAAGGTATCCTGGCTGCGAATCTGCTTGCTCCTGTTGTGCTGCTGCCTTTTTGATACGTCGCTGGCAGGCATAATGACCCGGGCTGAACTGATAAAGCGCTATCCCACCCCTTATATTGTCGGCGAAAAGGACACGCCGCTGCCGGTATGGCCTATCTATCAACAGGATGCCACCTCCAACAGACTGGTAGGCTACGTCTTTGAATCCATTGACATGGCACCCATTCCGGGTTTTGCAGGCGTGCCGCTGAACCTGCTGATTACACTCGACCCGAAAGGCAATTTTCTCGATCTGAAAGTCCTCTCGCAGCATGAACCCGTATTTGTCGACGGATTAGGCGAAGCGCCGCTACTGGCCTTTATCAGCCAGTACAAAGGCCTGTCGCTCAAACAAAACATGAGGATCTTGACAGGCTCCAACGGCAGCAAGAACAACTCGACTGAAACGGCTCAGCTCGATGGCGTCAGCAAAGCCACCGCCTCGGTGCACATCATCAACCAGACCATCCTGTCTTCAGCGCTCAGAGTGGCGCGCAAGAAATTAGGGTTTGCCGAAGGGCGCGATCCTGAACTGATGGCCAGGATCAAAACAGATCAGTTCGAACCACTCAGCGTCGGCCAGCTGATTTCTGACGATCTGATTAAGCACTATAAACTGAACAATTCGGAGCTGGAAGCCAGTTTCAGCGACACCCCAGGCCGCGGACTGGATACCGAGGCGCTCGCACACCCGCAAGACAACTTCATTGAACTGTACGCAGCTTATGTGTCGGTTCCCGGCATTGGTCGCAATCTGTTAAGCGCCGCGAGCTGGAGCAAATTGCAAAACAGACTGAATCCCGGTGAGCAGGCAATTCTTTTCCTCACCAAAGGGCGCTACAGTCTGATCAGTGATGACTTCGTGCGCGGCGGCACTTCAGAGCGGATTATCCTTAAACAGGACAAACTGCCGATCGAAATGCGCGATTTGAACCTGGAACTGGAATTGAAAGACAACCTCGGAATGCAGGTGGTGACCGCCTTCAAAATCAGCAGCGAGGCGGGACTGGATCCCTCCTTGCCGCTGGATTTTGTCATGCAGGTGACGCGTTATAAAGGGGTCATCCTTCCGGAAAAAATCGCCCGGGATTTTACATTTGACTACAAGATTCCTGCCCGCTTTTATAGCATACCGGAAGGCGAGCATAAAGCCTGGTTCGGTATCTGGTATGACAAACGCGTTGAGATTATCGTGCTTACTCTGGCACTGGCGATCCTGTCGACAGCCCTCGCTTTGCAGAAAAAGCTAGTCGCAGTGCAGCGACGTTTTGTCGTATTCAGAAATGTTTATCTTTTGTTCACCCTGCTCTTCATCGGCTGGTATGCGCAAGGCCAACTGTCGATCGTTAATTTGACCGGTGTATTGCAGGCCTTGCTTGCCTGGCGCAGCCTGGGCTATTTTCTATACGATCCAATCACCCTGATTTTGATTGTGTTTGTGTGTATTTCATTACTGCTGTGGGGACGCGGCACATTTTGCGGCTGGTTATGTCCCTTTGGCGCATTACAGGAATTCACCGCCAAGATCGGCCAGCATTTTAAAATCCCGCAAATTCGCTTCAAACCTGAAACGGTTAATCGGATGAAATGGATTAAATACATCGTGCTGGCAGTCATCCTGGTCAGTGCGCTGTTTTCATCGCACATCACCGATCTGCTGGTCGAAGTTGAGCCTTTCAAAACAGCCATCACGCTCAATTTCATCCGATCCTGGCCCTTTGTGCTGTACGCGCTGGGTTTGCTGGTTGCCAATCTGTTTATTTACAAGTTTTTCTGCCGTTTTTTATGCCCGTTCGGTGCCAGTCTTGCCCTGCTGGGGCGCTTCAAAATATTAAACTGGATTCCGCGCCGGGAAGCGTGCGGCAAGCCCTGCCAAACTTGCCGTTATGCTTGCGATTATCAGGCGATAGCCCGGTCGGGGGAAATTCAATACGATGAATGCTTCCAGTGCATGGATTGTGTGGTGATTTACGAAAGCGACGAGAAATGTGCGCCCTTGATGCTGCAAAAAAAACGCGCCCGTCACATCCCTATCATCGCGTCAAATATTTGAGAGTGATTAACCGGCAGGCATTCATTCACTGAGTATATTTTAGTAATGCGTTTTTTTATTTTGAGGGAACTATGGCAGTAAATCTTATTTGTCGCGTTATCGCCACAGCCAATGCGAGAGCACTGCTTGCGACGCTGCGGGAGAAGCACGGACCCTTGCTGTTTTTTCAGTCAGGCAGTTGCTGTGACGGCCACTCGCCGCAGTGTTGCTCAGTGGTCGAATTTATCACCGACAATACCGAAGTCTACCTGGGCAACCTTGACGGGAC
>Ga0316224_1003923_pt1 | contig 11689 bp, 12 predicted proteins | sample TBH18013metaG_FD_206254 | JGI IMG/M metagenome (GOLD analysis project Ga0316224, IMG submission 206254) | Freshwater microbial communities from Trout Bog Lake, Wisconsin, USA - TBH18013 | ecosystem: Environmental > Aquatic > Freshwater > Lake > Hypolimnion/Profundal zone | place: USA: Wisconsin...
TGCCTTGGCCTGTTCCGCGTCGGCCTTGGCTTGCGCCGCCGCCTCTGCCCGCGCCTGTTCGGCGGCTTCCGCCTTGGCCTTGGCGGCCGCTTCGGCCTTCGCTTTGGCGGCGGCTGCCTTGGCCTGTGCCGCGTCGGCCTTGGCTTGCGCCGCCGCCTCTGCCCGCGCCTGTTCGGCGGCTTCCGCCTTGGCCTTGGCGGCCGCTTCGGCCTTCGCTTTGGCGGCGGCTGCCTTGGCCTGTGCCGCGTCGGCCTTGGCTTGCGCCGCCGCCTCTGCCCGCGCCTGTTCGGCGGCTTCCGCCTTGGCCTTGGCAGCGGCCTCTACAGACTTTTTTGCTAACGTCTCCCGCTCTGCCTCTTCGGCTGCCAACTTAGCTTGCTCTTGCCGGGCCTGTTGTTTTGACAAGCGCTCTTGTTCGGCTTGTTCAGCTGCTTGTTGGGCTGCCGCTTTAGCTTGTTGTTCAGCCAATTTGGCCTGTTGCACCACTTGCTCTTGGGCTTCAATTTCCGCAGCATTAAACATGGTGGCATGAATAATTTCTGGGACAGTAAGCACCAGGTCATCCCGCTTAGGTTTAATCCAAGCACTGAGCGCAAATAATACCAATAAGCTTATATGTAAGGCCGCCGCCTGTACAAAAGGCCGCAAATTTTTATTTTGACTAGCCATTTAACTTATTGGTCTTCCGGTTTGGTTATTAGGCCCACGGTAGGGACTCCGGCATTTTTTAGGGCGGCCATTACCGTAACAACCGTGCCATAATCGACGCTTTTGTCGGCATTAATCAATACTTGGGTTTGCGGCTTTTGTGCCAACACCGCCACCACACTGGGGTTTATGGCATCGGGTTGTATCGCCTCATTATCCCCGTTATCCTTTTTTATAAAGTACTGCCCATCCTCCTTAATGGAAATGACAATCGGCGGATTGGCAGCGTCCCCTTCTGCTTCTACAGCCTTGGATTCCGCTTCGGGCAAGTTGACTTCCACGCCGGTCTGCAACATGGGTGTGGTTATCATAAAAATGATCAGCAATACCAAGGTAACGTCAATGTACGGTACGACATTGATTTCCGCCATGGGTTTTCTGCGGCGATATCTTCTGTTCATTGGGTGTGGGCCTGTCTTTGCAACAATACAACAAACTCCTCAACAAACAATTCATAACGTCCTGTCAGTTTATCCAGTCGGGTAGAGAAACGGTTGTAAGCCACAACGGCGGGAATCGCCGCAAACAAACCAATGGCAGTGGCAATGAGCGCTTCGGCAATACCGGGGGCGACCTGTGCCAAGGTGGCTTGTTTGACATTGCCCAGCGACATAAAAGAGTTCATGATGCCCCAGACCGTGCCAAACAGGCCAACGTAAGGGCTGGTTGAACCTACTGTGGCCAAAAATGCCAAATGCTCATCAAGGCGGTCCAGCTCCCGCGACAACTCAATACGCATGGCGCGTTGGGCGCTTTCCACTTGTACGATGGGGTCAACATGACCACTTTGACGCATTCTGGAAAATTCCTTATAACCTGCCAAAAAAATCTTTTCGATCCCCTCCGGCTCAAAGCCGTTTGCGGTCAATTTACGGTACAGTTCTGACAGTGCCATACCCGACCAAAATTGCTCTTCAAACTCATCGGTAATGGCAATGGCCCGGTTCAGTTCTTTGCGTTTGGCAAAGATAAACGTCCATGATGCGACAGAGGCCGCCACTAAAATCAGCATGACGAATTGGACGACAAAACTGGCCTGGGTGACCAAATGGAAAATGGATAAGTCAGTGTTCATTCTTTAGCAGCTCTAGTAAATTTTCGGGAATTGATTTGGGGGACATGGTCTTGGCATCAAGACAAGCAATACGGATGAACGCTTTGCATACTATAACATCACCTCGGCTTATCTTTTGGGCGAACACCAAGCTGGCCTTTTTATATTCGGCCACTTGGCAATGCACATGCAGTTGTTCATTGAAGCGTGCAGGGGTCAGGTAGTCAACCTGCACGGAGCGCACCACAAATAAGACACCCTCATTTTGTAACAATTGGTCTTGCTCAAATCCTGCCGCCCTGAGCATTTCAGTCCGTGCCCGCTCAAAAAACTTAAGGTAGTTGGCATAATAAACCACGCCACCGGCATCGGTGTCTTCGTAATAAATACGCACGGGCCAAGTAAATGTTTTCATTGGGTATTGATATATCCGAGGTGGTAGGCAACGGGCTTAGCCAAACAAGTCTTCTGACGAACCCGCCAGCTTAGGCGGCTGCAAGCCAAAATGAAGGTAGGCATGAGGGGTGACAACCCGACCTCGCGAAGTCCTCATGATAAAGCCCTGTTGCAACAAATAGGGTTCCAACACATCTTCTATTGTGCCGCGCTCTTCGCTGATGGCTGCGGCGAGGGTGTCCAGACCCACCGGACCGCCAGCAAAATTTTCTATCATAGTCAATAACAATTTGCGGTCAAGCGCGTCAAAGCCGTGGCTATCCACCCGCAACATGTCTAAAGCTAAAATGGCTATGGCATCGGTAATGACACCATCGCCTTTAATTTCGGCAAAATCGCGCACCCTGCGTAGCAAGCGGTTGGCAATGCGCGGCGTGCCACGCGAACGGCGGGCAATAGCAACCGCTCCGGCGGCTTCTATACTAATGCCCAATACCTGGGCGGAACGGTTAACGATACCGGACAGTTCTTCTATGGTATAAAACTCCAAGCGATGCACTATGCCAAAACGGTCGCGCAATGGCGAAGTCAGCAAACCCGCCCGAGTGGTTGCGCCGACTAAGGTAAAGGGCGGCAAATCCAGTTTAATGGAGCGGGCGGCCGGCCCTTCGCCTATCATCAGGTCAAGCTGGTAGTCTTCCATTGCCGGATACAAAATTTCTTCAACGGCTGGGTTAAGCCGATGTATTTCATCAATAAACAGCACATCATGGGCTTCAAGATTGGTCAACAAAGCGGCCAAATCGCCTGCTTTATCCAGCACTGGCCCGGAAGTTTGGCGAATATGCACGCCCATTTCTGCGGCAATAATATTGGCCAGAGTAGTTTTGCCTAGCCCCGGCGGGCCAAAAATCAGCACATGGTCTAAAGCCTCTTGCCTTGCCAGTGCCGCTTGGATAAAAATCTCCATTTGCACGCGCAATTCGGTTTGACCAACGTAGTCCACCAAGCGTTTAGGGCGAATGGCACGGTCTTGGCGCTCTTCATCAATTTGGCTGCGGGCGGTCACCAATCGGTCACTTTCTATCATTTATTGGCCTCTTATCTGACGGCGTTCTGCAAAGCCAAGCGGATGATATCTTCACAGCTTTTATCTTGACTGTTGATGTTGTGCACCATTTTGGCGGCATCCAACGGCTTGTAGCCCAGCGAGCATAAGGCGCTGATGGCTTCCTGTTGCGGATTATTGGCTGTTGGCAAGGCGGTTTCGTTGGTTTCGTTGGTTTTGAAAACTTCCATATTGCCTATCGCCATCATTGGCAAACGGTCACGCAGCTCTATCACCAAGCGTTCCGCTGTTTTTTTGCCGACCCCGGGCAAACGCACCAAGGCTTGGGTGTCGTTGTTGCGGATGCAGTGCTGGAACGCTTCTGCACTTTGCCCGGACAAAATGGCCAATGCTAATTTTGGGCCAACGCCCGTGATCTTAATCAGCGTCCTGAACAAAGCTCGGTCTGCTTCATGGGCAAAACCAAACAGGCTGTGGGCATCTTCCCTGACCACTAAGTGGGTGTGCAACATGACTTCTGCCCCCACTAGCGGCAAATCATAAAACGTGGTCATCGGCGCTTCCAGCTCATAACCCACGCCTTGCACATCCAATACCAATAAAGGTGGGGCTTTATGCACTAGCTTGCCGCGCAAAAAACCAATCATGAACTGACAGCGTTGTGCAAACGCGCTTCGGTTTGCTGGTAATGGGCATGGCATATTGCCAAGCCTAGGGCATCACTGGCATCAACAGACAATACCCCTTGGCAGTTAAGCAGTATTTTGACCATGTGCTGCACTTGCAGTTTGTCGGCATTGCCCTTGCCCACCAAGGCCTGTTTGACTTGTCGGGCGGCATATTCAAAAACCGGCACATCTGCTGTTTGCACGGCACAAATTGCCGCCCCCCGTGCTTGCCCCAACTTAAGGGCAGAATCGGCATTTTTATGCATAAATACTTGTTCTATAGCCATTGCTTGGGGCTGATGCTGGTCAGTCAATTGTTGCACGCTGTCAAAAATCTGTTTAAGCCGGTCAGGAAAATAGTCCGCCTTGATACGGATGCAACCACTGGCAACATAATGGTAACCTAAAGGTGAAAAATCAATAATGCCATAACCGGTTATGCGCGAGCCTGGGTCTATGCCTAAAATTATCATGCCATGTCTGTTAATATGGGGTGGTCAGTGCGGCTATTTTAAGCCCTGGCGGCTCGCGGTGGTGCTGGATTTGTTCTCGCGCAAGGTGGTCGGCTGGAGCGTGTACGCTTCCCCTGATACCGCGCTGATATTGGCGGCGCCCAACCAAGTCGCGATCCTGCGGCAGGTCACGCCCGGCGCGGCTCGGCTGTTCCATTCCGACCAGGGTTGCCAATACACCAGCCACGCCCACCAGGGCAGGCTGCAGGCATTGGGCATCCAAGCCAGCATGAGCCGACGCGGCAATTGCTGGGACAATGCGGTCATGGAACGTTTTTTCAGGCACTTAAAAGTCGAAGCCATTAGCCGTGACCGCTATCAAACCCAAGACGGGATGACATGGGCGGTGAAGAAATACATCCATTTCCACAATACCGAACGGATACATTCCTCGAACGGTTCAATTTCACCCAACCAATATGAACAGGTTTTTATAAAACAGGCTTAACGGATTGTCCAAATTTACTTGACCATTACATACCCCGTTCCATCATACGTTCAAAGCGTGTTTTTTCCATAGCACACGACCTGAATTAACCACATTGCAAATATCGCCATGGGTTTGGTTGGTGACAGGCATAAAGTTCAGCTATCTGTGTTACCAGACCTTTGGTGGTGGGTAGTCTTGCAATAAAATTAAGTTGGCATGTTGATTTTATTGGTTTTAGTCAAAAAGCATCATGACCAATTGCAGCATAGTAAGTAGCCCGGATTACGCTTTGCTTCATCCAGGCCGCTGTGCTGGTTATCTAATAGATAATCAATAGATACAGCCGTGTAGGTTGGGTTTACCCAACCTACAGATGTGACCAGTCCCGATAAACTGGCTGGCCGTGACAGCACCATGGCAAAAAAATCGCCCGCTTCGCGGGAAAAGCAAATGGTTAAAGCGTTAAAGTGTTAAAAAGCCCTAACAGCGCGCAGAGCCAGCGTGCCGTTCTTACCGTTGAGGTACTGGGAGCCATTGCCAAAGTACTGGCTCCACGCGATGGAGTTGGAGTTGTCGTTCTCACTAGAACTCCAGTAATATCTACTAGCAAAACCACCCACAACGGCTCGGTTGAGGTATAGCTGGTTCAGCTCATCCTTGGACGGCAAATACCAGTCGCTGTAACCGTTTAGCACCAGGTCGTCGCATAGCTTGGCGGCATAGCTGCCCGGCCCTTGGGCTGTGACAATGGCATTGGTGTTGGCTTGTCCTGTGCCGATGGCGGTGCCGGTCGCGCCGGTGATGACAAAGCTGCCGTTATACCATTGGATGCCCGGCGGGTAAGCTGCTTGATCAGCCGTTGCGGCAATCAGGCCGTGCTGTTTGCTGCTGTCTATATAAAATATCTTGCCGCCTTGGTAGCTTTGGCCAAGGGTGAACACGGGCGGCGGGGTGACGGTGCTTTGGTAAACCAGTTTGGCGATGCCCAGTTGTTGGCTGTTGGGGATGCCGCTGGCGTTGGTGCTGACATAGCCGGTTTTGGTGAACACCCAGCTGGTGCTGGCTTTATTGTTGAGCATCAGTTGCGCCCAGCCATTGCTGGCGGTGGCTTGGTCAACGCTGGCTTGGAAGCAGGGGTAGCTGGGGTCGGTGCTGGAGCAGCTGGTGTTGCCGACGGCATTGCCTTGGGGGTAGATGTTGTAGGTGGCGTTGACGGCAGTGCTGGGGCTGGGGATTTGCACCCAGAGTTTGTAAGCGCCTGCTTTGGGCGCTGTCCAGCTGACGGTTTCGGTGCTGCCGCCGATCAGTTCGATGCTTTGGGTGTTGCTGATGGTGGGGTTGATTTGGGTGCCGGTTGGCGTTGCCGCCACAGCGGCGGTCAGGTTACAGACCACCAGCAACAACGCTGCGGCGAGCTGGCTGATGGGCTTGGGTCGGGTGCGGTTTTGCTTCATGGTTGGCCTCAAATATTTATTAAATACAGTGGGTTTGCCCTAACAGGCAGGGTTATTTAACTTATACGATCGGAAAATGTCAAGCATTGCTTGTCGGGTTACGCCCTCTAGGGTGCAAGCACTACGCTTTTATGCCCCCGAGGATAAACCCGACGACCTCCAAGGCTTACGGCAAGGCTAGTGCGTTTTCTTGGGATTCATACTTTCAGCCATGACTTTGCTGGTCCATGCCAAGGCAATGACCGAAAGCAGGAAAACGGCGTGGATAATGCATTGCCACATAGCCACATGGGTGGAAACCTTTTCTATGTCAATAAAGGTTTTCAGCAAATGGATGGAGGAAATGCCTATCAAGGCCATTGCCAGCTTGACCTTCATGATATTCGGGTTGGAATGGCTAAGCCATTCCGGGCAGTCGGGATGGTCGTCCACCCGCAACCGCGACACAAACATTTCATAGCCTGCAATGATAATCATAATCAGCAGGTTGGAGATCATCACGACGTCGATCAAGCCCAAGATCAGGATAACAGCATCGTTATCGGTCATATTGGGTGCCAAAAATATTTCAATCAGCTCCAAAAAAAACCGATAGACGTAGTAGCACTGGCCAATAATCAGGCCGACATAAAGGGGGGCTTGTAGCCATCGGCTAAAGAATATCAGGTTGGCCAACTGCTGCCTTGCTGCATTGCCCTGTTCTGCCAAATCAGGTTGGTTATTTTGCATATTGTTGGGTGTCATGATGTCATTTCCTTGTCATTCTATAATAGAGGAAAGCATAGCCGGTTCAAGGGTGTTCACTGTGCCGGGTTGGTGGAAGGTCGGACATTAGCGGCTGACCGCATTGCTTACAGACCTGTGTCGCTGGGCTATCCGTGCCTGCTTCTATAATCACCGCCGTCACGATAGCCATTGGCAAGGCAAAAACCCCTATGCCGAACACAAAGACCAAGCCCGAGAACAACCGCCCCAACGGGGTTTGCGGGATCATGTCGCCATAACCCACTGTGGTCAGGCTTTCGATAGCCCACCACAAGGTGGCCGGAATATCGGTAAATACGGTGGGCTGGGCTTGGTGTTCCAGCTGATAAACCACGGCGGATGAGGCGTAAAGGCAAATGACCATTAAGGTGATGGCGACAATAATCAGCTCTTTTCTTTGTTGTAGCCCGCCCATAATGCGCTGCAAACAGGCGGCAAAATTGTCCAGATGCAACACCCTTAACAGCCTGACAATACGCGCCATACGCAGGAAGCGCAGGTCAAACGATGTCCAAGCGGTAGCTATCACTAACAGGTCAAGGATCGCCAAAGGGCTCAGTGCGTAGCGCAATCGGCCTATCAGAGGGGCTGCATAGCGGTTTTGTTCTACGCAAACCCACAGCCTGGCCAGATATTCCACTACAAAAACGGACGTTGATAAGGTTTCAAAACCAACAAAAATTTTTTGATAGCCATGCCACAGCCACGGCACTGTCGCCAAGGCCACACACAACGCATTGCTAAAAATCAAAAAAGCCAAAAAATAATTGACATAACGCGCCACCTTATTTTGCGGGGATGGCTTATGTAAAATATTAAACAGTTTGGCTCTTAAATGGTTCATTTGGTTCATTTGGCTCATTTGGGCAACACCCTTAGTGGCTTGCCAGGGTCTCTGCCATTGCGGTGATCTGCCCCGCTTCATCAAAGCTTACCGTGACCACTTTGGCTGACCTGCTTTGCTGTAGCTGCTCTTGGCTAATCTGGAAGGCGGCGCATAATCCAGCCTCATCAACCAGCACGTGGTGGCTGGGCAATAGGGCCGGTTTCCACCATGAGGTGAATAGTGTCCATAAAAACCAGGCCAAGGCAATACTGGCAATAATTAAACCGTACATTTGCAGCAATTCCAGCAAAGTCTTGTAACCGCCAAACCAGCGGATTTCCGTTGACAGATGCTTGAACCCTAGCAACCAACCCGCCAAAGTGAGCAGTGGCAGTAAAAAATATAGCCACAACAGCCAACTGATGGCGGCAATGCAAAAGGCACTGATTTTTTGTCTGCGGCTTTGTAAGTGTGGCGCGATGATAATTTTATTAATCATTGCCCTTTTATCCCTCTGTCAACTGTTACCCAGACCGCCCGTTGCCCACGTTTTTTTCTGACCGCTTTAACAAAGCCGTTAACGGCAGTGCCAATGTTGATGAGCCAATACACCATGGGGTACCAGATCATCCAGTAATAATATTTTTGCCCGGCGCGTTGTTCGTAACGCGCATCAATGGCCAAACTGACTGCAAATTGGAACAGGCAGGTGATGCACAACAGCATACTGGTCCAGTGCGGGCTAAAATCATCCAATGTTTGCTGTGGGCTACCCAGCAGTAACTGGAAGGCCGCCGCCACAATCAGCAATACCACAATAAATGACCACAACAAGCTGATGCTACATTCCAAATACAGTGGCCACAAGCGCAATGCGTTACGTGTGAACAGGTGGCTAAAATAACGCCCTAAAACCTCTACGCCACCTTGCGCCCAGCGGCTGCGTTGCTTCCATAGGCCGCCCAAGGTTTCCGGCATCAGCACCCAGCACAGTGCGTTGGTTTCAAAATGGATGTTCCAACCCGCCAGTTGCAGTTTCCAGCTGATGTCAATATCCTCCGTGATCATGTCGGGGCTCCAATAGCCCACATCATGCAATGCAGAACGCCGGAACGCGCCAATCACCCCGGAAATGGTGAAAATACGCCCATAGGTGCGTTGCGCCCGCTTGATCATGCCGACAATGGCCGAAAACTCGCCCACTTGAATCCTACCCAGCAGGGTGGAGCGGTTGCGGATACGTGGATTGCCGGTCACCGCACCGACATGCGGGTGGCCAATAAAATGGCGCATCATCCAGGTCACCGCTTGGCTGTCGAGCAAGGCATCCCCGTCAATGCACACCAAAAACTCGCTGTTCGCCAACAAGGCGGCGGTTCGTAAAGCCATTGCCTTGCCTTGGTTGCTGGCAAGATTGACCACGCGCACTTTACCGTATTGCTGTGCCAACTCTTCTAAAATCGCCAGCGTGTTGTCTTTGCTGCCGTCATTGATGGCAATAATTTCATAATGCGGGTAATCCTGTTGCAACAGCTGTTCAATGGTCTCCCGTGCGTTTTCACCTTCATTGAAACAGGGGATCAAAATAGAAACGGGGGGATATTCTGATAGGGCTGGGGGTATGCCTGCAAAAATATTGTCCCGCCATTCCCAACGCAGAAAATATAGGATGCCGCCGATCATCCACACATAAGTCATTAACAGCGGATAATAAAAGACAAACCACGACAGCCATTCACCTAGAGTTTGCCAAGGGGCTTCCTCCAGCCATTCTTGCCAAATGAACCACTCGTCAATTAGCCACTGTACGAACGGGTAAAATTGCGACTGCAACATAGGCACCAATCAATTGTCCGTGACCACAACAGGGAAATGTTTCTGCAATGCTTTTAAATCGGGCTGGTTTTCAAACACATTGTCAGGGTAATAGCCAATATGTATCGCGCCCAGTTTTTTTAACAGCTCCAACTGGCCCACAAAGGTGGCGGTGGGGATTTTTTGTTGCTTGGCCCAATCCACCGCCTGCAATTCAAAAACCATTTTTTTCAGGCCGTCGGGGTAGCTTGCTGTTTTGGCAACCAAATCATGCAACCATTGCTCGGGGTTTTCGGCCTTTTCCATAAATGGCATGGCCTCAACCGCCACATAATCATAGTGTTCCAAAAAAACCTTGAACGACTGGGCAAACCAGTCTTCACTATCAGGCTCCAGCAAGGGCAGTGCGTAAAAATTGCGGGCAGTTTTAATGGCGGGGCGGTAATAACGCACCTTATTCGCCAAACTATCGGTAAATTCCGCCAGTAGTGCCGTTTTATGCCGCGCCCATTGCATCCGCAAGGTGTCGGACTGGTGCAACTGTTCAAAATCACTGGGCAAGCCCCAAACCTGATGGCTGAAAGCCATCGCGATATCTGACACATCTTCATAATCCGACAAAATGCCGTCGTCATGGAACAGCAGGCCATCAAAACTGCAATACTTGGCCAAATCTTCATAGATTTCGCTGATATATTGCCGTGCCGCCGGATTAAACGGCGACAAACGGGTGTAGCTATGGCGCGACAACTGCGGTTTGCCGTCACGCCACTCCTTAACATACCATTTCAGCGGCACATCGGTTTTATAAGCCATAATGGGCAGCCAAGCATACACCCGCACCCGAGCGCGGGTTTTCAGTTGCCAAGCCACCCGGTTGAACAAATCCCTGCGTACCGGCAAATGCCGATTGGGGAAATACAATTGGTCGGCGTTGCCATCGCCATCGGGGTCAGAATAAGCCTGCAAAAAAACCGTGTTGGCACCGCTTTCTAAGGTGCGTTCAACCACCAAATCCAAATTGTGTTCGGTCTGCTCTTCGTCCGGGTCAAAAATGTAGTCCAAATCAATATGGGCCACCCGCAAAGCACGGGACAGACGTTGCTTGGTGATAATTTGGCTTAGCCGTTCCGCATCGGGGTTGTCGTCGATAATCAAGCGTTTCATCGCCGGTAAATCGGCGAGGGTGTTTTGCCCATCATGCAGCCCCATGGTGAGGCCCAACCCCGCCATGCTGGCGGCGTCTAGGGCAATGTCATTGTATTCACCATAAGGCCAGGCCATGACCCGTGGGCGTTTGCCCATGTTCTGAAAAATAAAGTCGGCACTTTTACCCACTTGGGCAAAAATCCGTTGCCGATAGGCATCATCCTTTTCATACTCGTCATATTCGCTATCATACAAGCGGCTAGTGACGGCACTTTGTTCATTACCTTGTGGGTTGGCCGTGACACCATGGTGCAAGTCGTAAGTATGTGAGGCTATTTCCACAAGACCGGATGCCGCCACTTCGCGCACTTGATCCCAAGTCATTAATGGTGTTGTCGGCTTGTCTTTCACTTGCCCGCCCTCCATCCACGAGCCGACCAAGGCTAGCGTCGCCGGATAGTGGTATTTTTTTAACAGCGGGAAAACGCGTGTGTAAAAGCTTTGGTAGCCATCATCGAAAGTCAGCATAATGGCGTTATCCGGCAAGTTCTTTGCCCCTGCGGCGGCATCCACCACGTCTTGAACGCTAATCAGCTGATAATGATTTTTCTTTAGCCAAGCCAGATGGGCCTCAAAATTGTGTTGTGACAAGGCTTGATGGTCGGGTGGGTCGAGTGCATCCAAGTTGACTTTATCATCAACAATATCATGATAATTGAGGATTAAAAAACGCTGGCCCGGAAGCTCTTTGGCCAACAATGCCGGGCAATGGAGCAGCAGGAAAAATAACGCCAGAAACCTTGTGTTAAGCATGGTAGAAAATGATGAGGGAAACCTAGGCAT
>Ga0316224_1003928_pt1 | contig 11685 bp, 9 predicted proteins | sample TBH18013metaG_FD_206254 | JGI IMG/M metagenome (GOLD analysis project Ga0316224, IMG submission 206254) | Freshwater microbial communities from Trout Bog Lake, Wisconsin, USA - TBH18013 | ecosystem: Environmental > Aquatic > Freshwater > Lake > Hypolimnion/Profundal zone | place: USA: Wisconsin...
CGGAGCGGGGTTCAGCGCTCATGTTGAGGCTGACGAGGACGGTTTCCTTGTCTGTCCGGCGGAGATAGCTGAAGACATGCGGGTCGTCGTCGTTGATGGATTCCTGTGTGCCGTCGTGCAGTGCGGGGTCGTTTTTGCGCAGGAAGAGCAGGCGCTTGTAGGCGTTGAAGATGGAGTTGGGGTCGGCGCGCTCGGTATCGACGTTGTAGGTGGCCGCGCTGGGCGGGATGGGGAGCCAGGGCTTGGCGGTGGTGAAGCCGGATTGTGAGCCGGGGGTCCACTGCATGGGGGTGCGCTCGCCGTCGCGACCTTTTTCCTTGGGCCAGCCGAGTTTGCCGATGGGGTCGTGGACTTCCTCGATGGTGGCGGGTGGGGTTGTCCTCATGCCGAGCTCTTCGCCGTAGTACATCTGCGGGGTGCCGCGGGTGGTGAGCAGCAAGGTGGCCATGAGCTTGGCGATCTGGTCGTTGTGGGTGCCGTCGCCGTAGCGGTCCCACTGGCGGGGCTGGTCGTGGTTACTGAAGAAGTATTCCGGCTGGCCATGGGCGGAGTTGTTCTCGACTTCATTGAAGAGCTTGCGGAAGCGGGCCGGGGAGAGCTCGTTGACGTCGGCAATCTGGAAGTCCATGGGGAGGTGGACCTCGTCGTTGTTGCCGTACATGCGGGTGAGGTCGGCGATGGTGGGCTCGTCGGCTTCGGTGACGAGGACGGGGTTGCCGGGGAAGGCATCGACGACTTTGCGGACTTCCTTGAGGACGTCGTGGACCTCGGGGAGATCGTCAGTGTATTTGTGCTGGATGTTGCGGTCGCCGTAGGCGTTGGTGCCGGGCAGGTAGGGGTCGTCGCGCATCTCGGGGTCTTCAAAGAGGCGGGAGACGGCGTCGATGCGGAAGCCGGAGACGCCGCGCTTCATCCAGAACTGGAGGACGCCGTACATGGCCTTGCGAACTTCGGGGTTGTTCCAGTTGAGGTCGGGCTGCTGCACGTAGAAGTAGTGGTAGTAGTACTGGCGGGTTTTTTCCCCCAGGTCCAGGCGGAGTGGCCGAACCAGGATTGCCAGTTGTTGGGGGGCTGGGGGGTGCCGTCAGGGCCGGGCTTGCCGTCGCGCCAGACGTACCAGTCGCGCTTGGGGTTGTCGCGGGATGAGCGGGATTCGAGGAACCAGGAGTGCTGGTCACTGGTGTGGTTGATGACGTAGTCCATGAGGACGTGGATGCCGCGCTTGCCGGCTTCGGCGACGAGGCGGTCGAAGTCGGCGAGGGTGCCGTACTGGGGATCAATGGCGGTGTAGTCGGAGATGTCGTAGCCGTAGTCGATGCCGGGGGAGGGATACATGGGGGTGAGCCAGATGCAGTCGATGCCGAGGTCTTTGAGGTAGTCGAGGCGGGCGGTGATGCCGTTGAGGTCGCCGGTGCCGTCGCCGTTGGAGTCCTGGAAGGAGCGGGGGTAGATCTCGTAGATGACGGCGTGCTTCCACCATGGATCGGCGGCCGGCGGGGCGGGGGCCTGGGCGTGGAGAGCTAGGGGAAGAGCGACGAGGAGAAGGGCGAGGGGGCGGAAGAGATGCTTCATGATTGGACTCCGTGGAACAGCCAAGTATAGCGCCGGGGGGAGTTGCCGTTCTGGGCCGGATGAGCCGTTTTGAAACTGGCGGTTGGAAGAGTGGGCACGGGTTGGAGATTGCGGACAGTTGCGGGGTTAGGGTTGGGGTAGTCTCCGATGTCTGTCGTTGCTGCCAGTCCGCTTGCCGAAGCCCGCAGTCTCCATGCGGTGGGGCAACTGCGCGAGGCGGCTGAGCTGTATCGGGCGACCTTGGCGGCGGAGCCGGGAAACCTGCCGGCATTGCTGGGGCTGAGCCTGATTGCGCGGCAGACCGGGCAGGCATTGCCGGCGCTGCGGATGGCGCTGGCGGCGGTGGAAGCGGATCCGCAGAGCGCGCTGGCGCACACGACGGTGGCGCATGCCTATCTGGCTTTGCAGGACAGGTGCGAAGCGGAACGGCACTTGCGAGAGGCGCTGCGGCTGAATCCGTATGAGGTGGCAGCGCTGCTGGCGATGGGTGACCTGCTGACAGCGGAGGGCAAGGCTGGGCTGGCCTCGACGCAGTATCACCGCGCGCTGGCGATTCGGCCGAACCTGGCGCAGGCGCACTTTGGGCTGGGCAATGTGCTGGCGCTGGAAGAGAAGTATGCTGCGGCGCTGGTGAGCTTCCAGCGGGCGCTGGCGCTGAAGAGCGAGGACAAGCCGAGCGAGCCGAAGATGCCGGAGGCAAATGAGGCGCAGCGGCATTTTGCCATTGGGTATGTGTACAGCAAGCTGGGGGAGCACGCGCAGGCGATTCACCACTATCGGGAGGCGGTGGTGATGCAGCCGGGGTTTGCCTCGGCGTGGCTGAACCTGGGTGTGGAGCTGGTGGCGGACGGGCGCGATGTGCTGGCGGAGTTGAGCTACCGGCAGGCGCTGGCGGCGAATCCGAAGCTGGTTTCGGCGTGGCTGAATCTGGGAAATCTGGAGCGGGCACGGCACCGGTTTCGAGAGGCCGCGGCGCACTATGAGCGCGCGCAGGAACTGGCGCCGGGGGACAGCAATGTTCTGGTGGCGTTTGCGTACCTGTACATGGAGAGCGGGCGGTTTGAGGAGGCGCGACAGGCGTTGCAGTGGGCGGATGCCTGCGATGCTGCTGGGGAGTGCGGGGCCGCTGCGGTGCATCGCTTCTCAGAGAAGTTGGGTGGAATGCAGGCGGGGCTGGAGTGCGGGCAGGAGGCGGAGGCCTGTGCTGCGGAAGAGAGCGGTTTGAATCCGAAGGGGACGGATGAGGCCGTGGTGGCTATGCCGCTGGCGTGGAAGGCGGGGGCGCGGAATGCGGAGATTGCGAATGCGCGCGGGATATTGCTGATGAGCGAGACCGCAGGAGAGTATGACGCGGGGAAACTGACGGCAGCGGTAGAGGCGTTTCGCGAGGCGGAGCGGCTGGGCCACCGGACGGCACCCTCAAACCGGGGCAATGCGCTGCTGCGGCTGGGTCGTGTGAAGGAAGCGATGGCTGCCCACCAGGCCGCGGTGATGCAGGACAGCACCCATGCCGGCGCACGGTACAACCTGGCGCTGACGCAACTGCGGCTGGGGGATTTTGTGCATGGGTGGGCAAACTATGAGGCACGGTGGCGCTTCCGGGAGGTGCATCCACGACCGAGGAGATTTGCCGAGCCGCGATGGAAGGGGGAGCTGCTGCTGAAGCGCCCGGCGGGCACGCGAAGGCTGCTGGTGTATGCCGAGCAGGGGCTGGGCGATACGGTGCAGTTTGTGCGGTATCTGCCGAAGGTGGCCGCGATGGGCGCGGAGATTGTGCTGGAGGTGCAGGCGCCGCTGGTTCGGCTGGTGGAGCCGCTGGTGAAGGCGCTGGGCGGCGTGGTGGTGGCGCAGGGAGAGCAGTTGCCGAGGTTTGATTTGCACTGCCCGCTGATGAGCATGCCGGCCGTATCGCTGACGACGGTGGAGACGGTGCCGGCGCCGATTCCGTATCTGCGCGCGGATGCGGAGCGGGCCAGGGAACGGGCGGCGGAGCTGGGACTGGAGCCGGGCGGGCCGCGGATTGGGCTGGCGTGGGCGGGGAATCGGCTGTACCGGGCGGACAAGGAGCGCTCGACAAAGCTGGAGACGCTGCTGCCGCTGGTGCGGGAGTTTGGGGGCTTCCGGTTTGTCTCGTTGCAGAAGGGTGAGGCGGAAGAGGAGTTACGGGGTGTGCCGGAGGATCTGCGCGTCTTGGATGGATGCAGCGGAGACCGGGATTTGGCGGATGCCGCGGCGGTGATTGCGAATCTTGACCTGGTGATTACGACCGATACGGTGATTGCGCACCTGGCGGGAGCGATGGGCAAGCCGCTGTGGCTGCTGCTGCCGTGGCAGGCGGACTGGCGATGGATGCAGGAGCGCGAGACGACTCCGTGGTATCCGCAGGCGAAGCTGTTTCGGCAGAAGGCTCCGGGGGATTGGGCGGAGCTGGTGTCGCGGGTGGCGGGTGCGCTGCGGCGGCAGCGGTTCGGGTGAGGATTCCGCAGGGCAATACAAAGCGGCGCGGGCCTGGATGGAGGCGCGCGCCGCCTGTGTTTGATGTGTCCTAGTACGCGCCGTAGTTAGCGGGCAAAAGTGACGTAGGTACGGCCGCTGTAGAGGCGATAGCCGTCTTTGGCCGCTTCCACTTTGAGGGGCTTGGGGCGCTTGAGGTCGGCGTCGTTGTGGCTGGTGACAGTGAAGAGATCGTGGGAGCCCACATCGAGCACGACGAACTTGTTGTCGGCCAGGAAGCCTACGCCGTAGATGCCGGCGGGAAGTGCGTGGCCCTCGATGGTGACGGGGACTTCTGCGATGAAGTAGGCCTGGTATTTGCCGGCGATTTCAGAAGAGTAGCCGCTGGTATCGACCAGGGTGGCAAGGACGATGTAGCCGTCAGAGAACTTGACGCCGCCGGAGTTGCGGACCTGGATGGTGGCGGACTGGCCCTTGAAGTAGACCTTGGCGGGCAGGAGTTTCTCAGTCTCAACGGGTGTGAGGACCTGGTTGCCAGCCGGGGCTGACTGAGCGCGGGCGATGAAGCCAGTGACAGCCATGAGGCCGAGGGAAAGAGCCAATGCCGAGTTGCGAATGGATTTGGAAATCATGGTGAAAACCTCGCGCGGATACGCCGCACAGGGAGTATACGCGAGGGGGAGAGCGGCCGTCAGGGTAAGGGAATTTTGACAGGAAGAAAGCTTGCTTTCGCATGTGTGGGTGTGGTGGTGTTTACTGGCTGGGAGTTTGGAGATGCCTTTGCGCTTGCTTTGGAAGATGGCGGTGGTTGCCGGGTGTGGGATTGCTCTGGGTGCAGCGCAGGGATATGCGCAAACGGCAGCAGATAAGGCTCGGCCTTGCCCAACCGGGACGATTTGCGATCCTGTCGTGGTGACGTCAACGCCGGAGATGGAGCCGCATCGAGAGCCGCGAACGGACTTGATGACTGCGGGCGCGCCAAAGGCTGTGTTGCCGCTGACCTTTGAAGAGAAGGCGCGGTATGCGGCGCACCTGAACCTGGGGCCACCGGCTCTGGTAGTTCCGGCTTTCCCAACGATGTTTATTCTGGCGTCGCCGCCGAAAGGGTATCCGAAGAGTTGGCGGTCAGGTGTGGGGGCCGGGGCGCGGGTGTATGGCGCAGAGTTTGTGGGCAATACGGCGATGGGAGCGGCGGGATTTCTGACCGGAGCCTTGACGCACGAGGATCCGCGGTATTTCCCGGCGCGAGGTGGTAACGTGGGCGGCAGGTTGGCGTATGCGCTGGCGTTTACGCTGGTGGACCGGAATGACCGCGGGAAGCGGTGCTTTGCGTGGAGCAACCTGGCGGCAGCGGCCGGGGGCGGGTTTGCCTACATGGGCTTGCAGCCGATTCAGGGTGACAACGTGGCGCATGGATTGCAGTATTCCGCCATCAATCTGGCTGCGCTGGCGGGGCGCAACCTGTTCACGGAGTTTGGGCCGGCGTTGGCACGGCTGGTGCACAAGCGGGTTTCGAATGATCCGGAGACTGCAGCCCAGACGCGGGCGGAACACTGGCCGGCATGGTGGGCTGCCGCAAAGAGCAAATAGAGCGACACGGGGAATTCGAGCTGAGCTGACCGGTGACGGCAGGGCCGGGGCGGCGGTGTGCCGGTATTGGCTCAGGTTTGGGCACCGGATTTCCACGGAGTTTTCAAAGGCTGTGGCAAACGTGGATATCGCTGCGCCGGTGCAAAAGGGATGCCGCGGAAAGGTGCGTGGTTGTTGGCTGGGACCGCAGTTTCCACGGAATAGCCCCGGAAATCCACATGGGCGTTGAGGGGAATTGTGGGAAGCGTGGGAAGGTGGGTACGGGTGAGATGGGCTGCGGGCGGGGTTTCCACTTGCCCTCAATTCCACAGCCGAGTTTTCTAAAACGGGGGCATGCGAATGAGCCAGTGTTGATGCGGTTTGGCTGGAAATTTCCACTTTTCCTTCCGGAGAGACTGGGGTCTGCTGGGGGGAATTTTGTTTTGTCTCTTGTTTCTCCACACCACTACTAGCGGCGGGGATGTGGAGGAAGTTGCGGGGCGCAGGACGCAGGTGGCTGAGAGTTAGAATCCGGTTGAGGGAAATGCCCATGTCACTTCGCATCGCCATTCCGGAACCGACCAGCTTTGACACCGCGTACAACCAGCGTGCGTTGCCGCAATATCTGGCGGCGTTGCACTCGGCTGGACTGACGCCGATACCGGTGCCGCTGCATGAGAGTCCGGCGCGCGTGGCAAAGCTGCTGGGAACGGTGCAGGGGATTCTGCTGCCGGGGAGCAGGGCGGATATTGAGCCGGAGAAGTATGGGGCAACGCGGCACGATAAGTGTGGGCCTGCGGACCCGGCGCGGACGGCGGTGGACGAGTTGCTGATTCAGGAGGCGTTTAACCTGCACAAGCCACTGCTGGCGATTTGCCAGGGGGCGCAGAGCCTGAACGTGTGGCTGGGCGGGACGCTGATTCAGGATCTGCCGACGGAGCTGGGGACGAAGGTGAATCATGCGCCGGGACGCGAGGTGCTGGAGGCGCATGAGCTTGAGGTTGTGGCGGGATCGCGGCTGGCGGCTTTGGTAGCGAAAGATGGCTCGGGGCCGGTGATGGTGAACTCCAGCCATCACCAGGCGATTGACCGGGCAGGGGACAGGCTGCGCGTGGTGGGGAGATCGCCGGAAGATGGGGTGATTGAGGCGCTGGAGTTGGATTCGCAGGATCACTTTGTGCTGGCGGTGCAGTGGCACCCGGAGCGGAGCTATGTGGCAAGCGCGCTGTCGCGTGCGGTCTTTGCGGAGTTTGCCCGAACGGTTGGGGCGTGGAAGCCGCGGGCGATTTCAGAGAGCGTTGTAGGGAGTGTCGCGTGAGTGGCGCTGCGGGGGAGTTGAACGCGCTGCTGGCGGCGGCGGGTCAGGACGGGTTGACGGCTGAGGTGGTGGCGCAGTTCCAGGCGTATCTGGACGTGCTGGTGAAGTGGAATGGGCGGACGAACCTGACGGCGATTCGGGATGAGGCCGGGATTGTGCGGAGGCACTTTCTGGAGTCGGTAGTGGCGGCGCGGATGTTGCCGGCCGGGGTGAAGACGGTGCTGGATTTTGGGTCAGGGGCCGGGTTCCCGGGGTTGCCGATTGCGCTGGTGCGGCCGGAGCTCGAGGTGACCCTGGGGGAGAGCCAGAACAAGAAGGCGGCGTTTCTGCGGGAAGCTGCGCGGACGGTGGGAGCGCGGGTGAAGGTTCATGCCGGGCGGGCGGAGCAACTGAAGGAGCGGTTTGATTGCGTGGTGATGCGGGCGGTGGACCACATGGAAGCGGCGCTGCCGGCCGCTGTGGGGTTGGTGAAGCCGGGCGGATGGGTGGCGGTGATGACGACAGCAGGGGAGGTTCCGGCGTTGAAGGCGCTGGCTGAGGGTGCTGGAAGGGGAATTGTGTGGGCGAGTGGCGGGGAGTTTGGGGGCGATGGGGGCAAGGTGCTGCTGAGTGGGCAGGTTGACGGTTGATATTGATTTAAATTATTGATAATAAATAACTTAATTGTACTTAGCAGGGATAATACCCGAATGTTCCACGTGGAACACTGCTTCACGGATGGAGGAGCTGTGAAGGTGCTCTGACGACGGCAGGTGGGCGCGGCGCCAGCAAATTTTGGCGGGGTTTTCCACGGGTGAGAGGAAAGTTATCCACCGCCGTGGATGGGATGCGAATGCGCGGAAACGCAAGTGGGGATTGGGGATTCGCGTGATGTGGCTGATGTCGCCCGGAATTTTGTCCACAGTTTCCCTCAGAGGGTGGTTTGGGTGGAGTGGGTGAGGAAGCGGGGTCGCGATTAGGCTTATCGGCTATGGGCAAGATTCTCGGAATTGTGAATCAGAAGGGTGGGGTGGGTAAGACCACCACCGCGATCAACCTGGCGGCGTGCCTGGCTCTCGATGGGCTGAAGATTCTGCTGGTGGATTGCGATCCGCAGGCGAATGCCACCTCGGGCCTGGGTGTGGCTCGGGATGATGATCGGCACTCCATTTACGACGTGCTGATGGGCGATGCGGTGGCGGAGCAGGTGCTGCTGCCGACCGATATCCAGAACCTGACGCTGTTGCCTGGGAGCAAGAATCTGGGTGGCGCAAATATTGAGCTGGCGAATGACGCGGAGCGCACGACCTATCTGCGGGGGGCGCTGGCGACGGTGCAGGACCGGTTTGACCTGGTGGTGCTGGATTGCCCGCCGGCGCTGGACTTGCTGACCCTGAATGCGCTGGTTGCTGCGGAGAGCCTGATTGTTCCGATGCAGGCAGAGTATTTTGCGCTGGAGGGGATTTCCGAGCTGGTGTCGACTCTGGAGCGGGTGCGGGCGAGTTTGAATCCGCGGCTGACGATCGAGGGCGTCCTGCTGACGATGTACGACGACCGCACGAATCTGGCGCAGCAGGTGACGGAGACGCTGCGTGAGTATTTCCGGGACCGGCTGTTCCGCACGGTGATTCCGAGGAATGTGCGGCTGGCCGAGGCGCCGAGCCATGGAAAGCCGGTGGCGCTGTACGATGCGCGGTCGCGCGGGTCTGAGGCGTATTTTGAGCTGGCGGCAGAGTTTATGGAGCGGAACAAGATGATGACCGAGCGGGCGAAGGAGCGGCGGAGGGTTGCGGCTGCCGCAGTGGCCTCTGGCGCGAAGCCGAAGTTCTGGCCGTACGGCGGGTAGGCTGATGGGTGTTCCACGTGGAACACCAAGCCCGAATGTTCCACGTGGAACATGACTGTGATTTGGGATTGAGTAGCGATTCCTGGTGTGGCGAAGAGCGCCGGCGGAGTCGAGAGGAAGAGGACGAAGAGTATGTCAGCAAGTGGATTGGATGCAAAGCGCGCAAACAATGACCGTCGGGCCCTGGGCAAGGGGCTGGATTCCCTGCTGCCGCGGGTGCCGAAGCCTGCCGGGCAGGGTGGGGAGAGCGATGGCGGCAAGCCGCTGGATGTGGCGATTGGCCAGATTGACCGCAATCCCTTCCAGACGCGCACGAACTTCGACGAGCGCCAGATGGAGGAGTTGACGGCCTCGATTGCGTCGAATGGCGTGGTGCAGCCGATTTTGGTGCGTCCGCTGCCGGGTGGGCGTTTCCAGTTGATTGCGGGCGAGCGGCGGTGGCTGGCCTCGCAGCGGGCTGGCAAGAGCACGGTGCCGGCGTTTGTGCGGCAGGTGAGCGACGAGCAGGCGATGGAGATCACCATCATCGAGAACCTGCAGCGCGCGGACCTGAACCCGATCGAGCAGGCGCGGGCCTATGAGCGGCTGAGCCGCGAGTTTGGGATGACGCAGGAGCAGATGGCCACGCGGACGGGCAAAGACCGGGCGTCGGTGTCGAATTTCCTGCGATTGCTGCGGCTGCCGGAGAGCGTGCAGAACAAGGTAGCCTCGGGCGCGCTCAGCTTTGGTCATGCCAGGGCGCTGGTGGCGCTGGAGACTCCAGCAGCGATTGAGCAGGCAGCGAACCGGATTATTGCGCTGAGCTTGTCGGTCCGGCAGGCGGAGACGATGATTCAGGGGATTCTGCATCCGGAGAAGGCGGCAAAGAGGGAAAAGGAAGTGCCGCCGGTGGACCCGAATGTGCGGGAGGCGCAGAACCGGCTGCAGCAGGCGCTGGGGATGCGGGTAACTGTGGAGGACCACAACGGCAAGGGCAAGGTGATTATTGAGTACGCCCGGCTGGAAGACTTTGACGCGCTGATGGAGCGGCTGGCGGGGTAGCTGTCTGGCTCAGCGGCGTTTCAGGGCTTCCAGCTCGTCCAGGGTGCGGGGCCAGTCGGATTTGAGCAGGCGGGAGAGGCCGCGGTCGGCGAGGAGTTTGCCGCCGGTCTGGCAGGTGGGGCAGTAGTTCGTCTCATTGTCGGCAAACTGGATGCGCTGGATGGGGCTGCCGCAACGGGGACAGGGCTGGTTGAAGCGGCCGTGCACGGCCATTTCGGGGCGGAATGCGGTGACTTTCTCGGGGAAAGTGGTGGCAGCTTCCGCGCCAAGCCGGGAAATCCAGGTATTCAGCGTCTGCTGGACTGCGTCATAGAGTTGCGCCCAGTCGGCGTCTGTGAGGCGGCTGGTGAGTTGCACTGGGGAGAGATGCGCGGCGTGGAGAATCTCGTCGGAGTAAGCGTTGCCGATGCCCGAGAGGATGCGCGGATCGGTGAGGGCGCGCTTGAGCGTGCGATTCTCCCTGGTGAGGGCCAGGCGGAAGGCTTCGAGACCGCAGTTCAGGACTTCCAGGCCGCCGGGGTCGATCTCAGCCAGGGCGGTTTCAGAGCGGAATAGGAAGAGGGATGCGCGGCGTTTGGAGCCAGCTTCCGTCAATTGCAGTGAGCCGGTAGGGAAGTCGAAGGCGGCGAGGGTGTTGCGGCCGGCGAGTTTGGCGGCGGGGGCACGCCAGTGCAGGCGGCCGGCAATCATGAGGTGCAGGACGAGCCAGATGTCGTTTTCGAGGCCGAATGCGATGCGCTTGCCGATGCGGCGCAGGCGGGTGACGCGCTGGCCCTCGGCTTCGCGGATGGGCGGGTCTACGGTGCGGAGGAGGAAGAGGCCGTTGATGCGGACGGATTGGAGCGGCTGGCCGAGCACGCGGGGCTCAAGGGCGGTGAGATAGGCCGCGATGTCGGGGAGTTCGGGCATGGGACAAGATTGCGGCTTTGCGGGGATTTGCGCAAGGGGGAACTGTGCGCGGAGGGGGCTGGGGAGGGTAGAATTCTGGTGCCCCTGGAGCTGGCCGGCAGCCCGCAGTGAAGGGGTGCCAGTTTCTTCCCTGAAGTGAGGTTAAGTGCTATGAAATCAATGATTAAGGCTGTTCTTTTCCTGGTGGTTGCGGGAGTGCTTTCGGGTTTGCCGGGGTATGCGGCGAAGGTGAGCGACGGGAAGCTGCGGGTGTGGTTCATTGACGTGGAGGGCGGCCAGGCGACGCTGTTTGTGACGCCGGAGGGGCAATCCCTGCTGATTGATACCGGCTGGCCGGGGAATGAGGGCCGGGATGCGAACCGGATTGTGGCGGCGGCGCATGAGGCGGGGTTGACGCGGATTGATGAGGTGCTGATTACGCACTATCACATGGATCATGTGGGTGGCGTGCCGCAGTTGGTGAAGCGGATTCCGGTGGGGATATTTGTGGACCACGGGCCGCTGCGGGAGCTGGGGCCGGATACCGAGGGGATTTATGCCGACTTCAGGAAGGTACTGGCGACGGGCGAGTCGAAGGAATTGGTTCCGACGCCGGGGGACCAGTTGCCGCTGGTGGGCATGAAGGTGACGGTGGTGGAGACGGACGGGCACCCGATTCTGCAGCCGCTGCCGGGCGCGGGAGAGACGAATAACTACTGTGCGCAGAGCGAGATACGGGAGGCGGACCAGACGGAGAATTCGCGGAGCCTGGGGACGCTGATTGAGTTTGGGAAGCTGCGGATTCTGGACCTGGGCGACCTGACCTGGGACAAGGAGCGGACGCTGATGTGCCCGGTGAATCGGCTGGGGCGCGTGGATGTGCTGATTGTGAGCCATCACGGCTGGATGCAGAGCTCGAGCCCGGCGCTGGTGGATGGGGTGCATCCGCAGGTGGCGATCATGGACAACGGCGCGAAGAAGGGCGGCTCGCTGCCGACGCTGAAGACGGTGCGCGAGA
>Ga0316224_1003931_pt1 | contig 11677 bp, 12 predicted proteins | sample TBH18013metaG_FD_206254 | JGI IMG/M metagenome (GOLD analysis project Ga0316224, IMG submission 206254) | Freshwater microbial communities from Trout Bog Lake, Wisconsin, USA - TBH18013 | ecosystem: Environmental > Aquatic > Freshwater > Lake > Hypolimnion/Profundal zone | place: USA: Wisconsin...
GGCTCCGCCGCATGCAGGTCTATCCCGTCCTGCGCCAGCAACGCCTCATAAATCGACACCTTCTGCCAGTGCCGCGCCAGGGCAAACGCCGTCATATTCGCAATCATCAGCGGCAGCACCAGCCCATAACCGCCCGTCATCTCAAACACAATCAGCACCGACGTCATCGGCGCCCGCACCACCCCTGCAAACACCGCTCCCATCCCCACCACCGCAAACGCGCCAATCGCATCCGACGAGTGGTGAAACACCGCCACATCCAGATACCCCACCGCCCCGCCCAGCATCGCGCCCATAAACAGCGACGGCGCAAATATTCCCCCCGATCCCCCGCTCGAGTACGAGCAAACCGTCGCCAGCAACTTGAGCACGCAAAATCCCACCATCGCCGTCACCGGCAGCGTCCCCAGCGCCCCCGTCAGCGCCAGCGTCAGCGTCTTGTATGGGTCTCCGGCAATCCCGTTCAGGTGGAACAGCGCAAAGCCCGCCACCGCCAGGCATCCCGTCGCCAGTCCCCCTATCCCCGGCTGCACCCACTTCGGTATCCCCGTCCAGCTCCGGAACCGCAGTCGCAACCACAGCAGAGAACCCGTAAAACTCACCGAAACCACCGCCGCCAGCACCCCCAGCAGCGAATACCACACCAGCGACGACGCATTCCCCAGCTCATACTGCCGGTTCACATGGAAGACCGTATTCTTCCCCAAAATCGTGTGCTCAATCACCGCCGACAGCGCCGACGCCACAATCACACCCGTCAGCATCGTCTGGTCCAGGTCCCCAATCAGCTCCTCCAGCGTGAACGTAATCGCCGCAATCGGCGCATTGAACGCCGCCGCAATCCCCGCCGCCATCCCCACCGACGTCAGCCGTCTCTGGTTCACCGGCCCCAGCCCAGCCGCCCGCGCCAGCATGCTGCTCACCCCCGCGCATATCTGCACCGTCGGCCCTTCCAGCCCCAGCGACGCTCCTGACCCAATCTGCAGCGCGCACAGGAAAAACTTCCCCACCGTCTCCCGCACCGTCACCAACCCATTCCGCAGTGCAAACGCCACTTTCACCTGCGGAATCCCGCTCCCCGCAGCCGCCGGTGCCAGATACGTCAATCCCAACCCCACCGCCAGTCCACCCAGCGCCGGCGTCGCTATCGTCCACCATATCCACGCATCTCCCGCCGCCCCATTCGCCCGGTCAATCATCAGCGACTCGCACCACCCGATCATCATGTGGAACGCCACCGCGGCCAGCCCGCACATCCCGCCAGCCAAAATCGTCACCGCCAGCAACCGCCGTCTCTCTCCGCCCAGTCGCGCCAGCACCAAATCCCAGGCGCGCTCCGCACCCTCCCTCAAAACACCTAGCCAACCAGATTCCACCAGAGCTCCTTCGCTCCCATCAATTCCGCATCGTCCCTTGCTTCGGTACTATGATTCTGCGCCTTTCCCGCGGAGACCTCAACGCATGACCGACACCTGCCTCGACAACCTCGCCCGCACCCGCTCACCGAGATAGCCCCTCCACCATCCCGCAACCCTCCACAATACCCAATTACCTCCCGGTCGCAGAACGACCCTCTGCACCTCTCAAAAGGGGATTCGGATGAAACTCTCCTCCTTCTCGGCCCTCGCCTTCGCACTCTCCGCCCTCCTCGCCGCCCAAGCCCAGGCCCCCGCCACCCTCATCCTCACCGGCGGCAAAGTCTTCACCGAAAACCCCGCCCAGCCCCTCGCTCACGCCGTTGCTCTCTCCGGCAACCGCATCCTCGCCGTCGGCGACGACGCCACCATCCTCGCCCTCGCCGGCCCCGCCACCCAGCGCATCGACCTCCATGGCCGCCTCCTCCTCCCTGGCTTCAACGATGCCCACGTCCACTTCATCGACGGTGGCGAATCCCTCATCAGCGTCTCCCTCGGCGATGCCAACAGCCAGGCCGAGTTCCGCGACCGCATCGCCGCCTACGCCAAAACCCTTCCGAAAGGCGAATGGGTCCGCAACGGCAACTGGGACCACCAGCGCTGGACTCCCGCCGCCCTCCCCACCCATCAGCTCATCGACTCCGTCACCGCCGACCACCCCGTCCTCGTCTGGCGCACCGACGGGCACATGGCCCTCGCCAACGCCCTCGCCCTCAAACTCGCCGGCATCGACCGCAATACCAAAGATGTCCCCGGCGGCGAAATTGAGCGCGACCCCGACGGCAACCCCACCGGCATCCTCAAAGACATGGCCGTCTCCCTCGTCGAGCGCGTCATGCCTCCCGTCAGCCCCGAAGAAGTCGATCGCGGCATGGACGCAGCCCTCCGCGAAGCCGCAGCTCACGGTGTCACCAGCGTCCAAAACCTCGCCGACACCCCCGAAGACAACGGCCAGGCCGATATCTTTCGCGAATTCCAGAAATACGAGCGCGCCGGCAAACTCACCGTCCGCATCTACGAGGGCCTGCCCCTCCGCGACTGGAAGACCCTTGCCGGCGCCGGCATCCTCGCTCCCTTCGGCGGCGATCTCCTCCGCCTCGGCAACCTCAAGGCCTTCGCCGACGGCGCCATGGGCTCCACCACTGCCTGGATGGACGAGCCCTTCACCGGTCACCCCGGCAACAGCGGCCTCGCCGGTCCCGAGCTCCTCGACGCCGAAAACTTCTACGCCATGATGCAATCCGCCGACAAGGCCGGCCTGCAAATCTCCATCCATGCCATCGGCGACCGCGCCAACCGCACCATCCTCGACCTCTTCGCCCGCCTCGAAAAACAAAACGGTCCCGCCGACCGCCGCCTCCGCATTGAGCACGCCCAGCACCTGCACCCGGCCGATTTCGCCCGGCTCGGCCAGCTCGGCGTCGTCGCCTCCATGCAGCCCTACCACGCCATCGACGACGGCCGCTGGGTCGGCAGCCTCCTCGGGCCCGAACGCACCCGCCACAGCTACGCCTGGAAGAGCGCGCTCGACGGCGGCGCAACTCTCGCCTTCGGCTCCGACTGGCCCGTCGCTCCCCTCGACCCCATCCTCGGCATCTACGCCGCCGCCACCCGTCAAACCCTCGACGGCAAAAACCCCGGCGGATGGATCCCCGAGGAGCGCATCACCGTCGCCCAGGCCGTCCACGCCTACACCATCGGTTCAGCCTTCGCCGAGCATCAGGAAGCTGTCAAAGGCTCCATCGAACCCGGCAAACTCGCCGACCTCGTCGTCCTCTCCGACGACATCTTCACCATCGCCCCCGAAAAAATCCAGAACACCCAAGTCGACCTCACCATCTTCGACGGAAAAATCATCTTCCAACGCTGACCCGCAAACGCCCCGCAGCCGCAGCTCACCCTCCGCTATACAGCTTCAGTCGCCGCAAGGCTGGACAAAACTGATTTCTGATCTCTGTTCTCTGATCTCTGTCGTTCAGTTCCACTTCGTCCGGTCGTTCGGGTCATACTGATCTTCGTCAATCAGGTGCCCGTGCCCGTCAAACCGCATCGTCCGACCCTGCTTGCGCATGTACACCTGGAACTTCGCCGCCGCCCGCCGCCGCTTCCATCGGTAGTACCGGTTCCGCACCCCATACCAGCTCTCGCTCACGCTCCAGCCCAACCCCCGCTTCGGCGCAAACTTCACCCACAGCCATCCACCCACCGCGCCGCCCAGCCACGCGAAGGCGTAGAACTTCTGCTCCCCAAACAGCATCGCCAGCACCACCAGCACATAAATCGCCGCCAGATACTTGGCCTTCACCCGCACCACAAACAGCAGCAGAAACTCCAGCTCCCCATGCAGAAGCCCTACCGCCACCAGCAGCCCAAAGATGCCCCCCGCACAGCCAGTCATCACTCCCGCGCCGCCGGTCACTCCCGCCGCATACAGCCCCAGCCCCGCCACCGCCGTGCCCACCACGCTCGACCAGTACAGCCCGTTCAGCCACCGCCCGCCGTGGAAACCCTCCAGCAGCCCGCCAATCATCCACAGGCTAATCAAATCCCACAGCGCCGCCCGGAAGCCCGGATGCACAAAGCTGTACGTCGACACCTGCCACAGCTCGCCCCGCAGCGCGTTCGGCGGAAACAGCCCCAGATGCGCCAGCACCGGCGCCATCCCCACCAGCCCGGCAGCCGTCACCAGCAGCAGCGCAAAGTACGCGCCCAGGTTCCACAACACCAGCTTCCGCGTCGCTCCACTGAAATCCGGCAATCCCAACTGTATCTGGCTGGCCATATCTACCTCAGAGACTAAACCCTCCCCGCTCCCCATGTCATCGCCCGTAGACTTGCTCCCACCCCTCCCTTCCCATTCGGGGAAGCTACGGCGCCACCGCAATCCCGCGATGCCCATCCACCACCGCCCGCACTCCAAAAATCACATTGTCCTTGCTCACCGGCACCGTCACCGTCTCCTTCTCCCCCGGCACCTCCAGCACACGCTGCCAATCCGCCGCCGTCGTCTCCCGCCACACCACCTCATAGTGATACCCCGCCACCGCGCTCACCGGAGCCTTCCACGTCAGCGTCGTCGTATTCTCCAGGTCATCCGTCTTCAGCTTCACCTCCGTCGGCATCCCCGCCCCCTTCGCCAGCGTTGCCAGCGTCGCCGCATTCAGCCTCGCCACCCGCGCCACATACTCAAAGTCCACATACTGCGGCAAATCCCCATACTGCACCCCGCCCTCCACCCGCACATCCTGGTGCTGGTGGTGGAAGTCCTCCCGCCACTCCGTAAACCGCACTGCCGTAAAACCCTGCTCGTTGAAGCTCGAATGGTCCCCGCCCCGCAGATACCGGTCCGGCCGCGTCATCAGCACCGGCCCAAAGCTGCCATCCCCAAAGTAGCTCCGCGCCACATCCGCCACCGCCCGCGCTAGCTCCCGGCTCGGCCCATCCTCCATCTGCCCCAGCGCCAGCAGCCTCCGCATCTGCTCCGGAGTCGCCGTCGTCGGCACCCCCTCGCTGAACACCCGCACCACATCCTTCCGCTGCAATGTATCTCCCGGCGTCGTGTTCCCGCCCACAATGTCGTTGTTCAGCACCCCCTCCAGCTCCCAGCCTTCCTTCTTCGCCAGCTCAGCCAAGTGCCCAGACCCATACAGCCCCTGCTCCTCCCCGGCAACCGCCACAAACACCAGCGTCGTCGGCAGCTTCATCCCCGCCAGCACCCGTGCCGTCTCCAGGCTCACCGCCACCCCGCTCGCATCGTCATTCGCCCCCGGCGCAAATCCATGCGTATCCTCGTTCTTGCTGTCCCGCGAGTCATAGTGCCCCGTCACCAGATACATCCGCTTCGCCGCCAACGGGTCCGTCCCCCGCAGCACCGCATACACATTCGTCAGCGGAGTCGGCTTCGCCACCCGCCTGCCCGGCTCCTTCACAAAGCTGTCCCGCTTCACCTCCAGGCACCCGCCGCACCCCTTCGAAATCTCCTCAAACTGCCCGTAAATCCAATCCGCCGCCGCCGTCACCCCCGTCCCCGCAGGCAAATCCGTCTCCACGCTGCTCAGCGTGCTCCTGTTCCGGAAGCTCACCAGCTTCTCCACCGTCCCCCGTATCCGATCGGCAGACACCCGTTCCAGCGCCGCCCGAATCTCCGCATCCGCCGGCGCTGGCTGCACCGGCGCTCCCGCCAGCACATAATCCGCCTGCGCAAAGCCCACCTGCGCCACCATCCCCAGCACCACCAGCCCGCTCCAAATCCGCATACCCATGCTTCCTCCCCGCTTTTCCCCGGAATTTCTCACAAATCTCGTCCCGCGCCGCTTGACCTTCCCCACCTTCTGCGTCAAAACTAGCGAAGTCGCACCGCGCGTTCCTCTCATCCTAATCCTGCGCCGGTGCCTGTAAGGGAGTAACCTATGCATACGTGTCCGGAATGTGAAAACCTCCTCGACATTGAAGAAGATGAGGCCGTAGAAGGCGACATCATCCCCTGCGACGAGTGCGGAACCGAATTCGAAATCGTCGCAACAGAACCTTTGCAACTCGCCCGTGTTGAGGATGAGTACGACGAGGAAGACGATGACGAATTCCTTGACGAAGAAGAAGAGGACGAAGAGTGACATTGAACCATAGCCTTTCCCCGGCCCGGCGTCGCATCATGGCCTTCCTGCTCCTCGCTCTCCTGGCGCCCCTGCCCGGCTATCTCTCCCCCTCTCTTTCCCTCGCGCCCGCCGCCCAGGCCCAGAACCTCGGCCAGCGCAACATCATCGGCCGCGTATTCGACGACCACGGCAAGCCCGTCGTCGAGGCCACCGTCTTCCTCAAGAACCTCAAAACCCGCAGCCTGCGCAGCTTCTCCTCCACCGCCGACGGCACCTACCAGTTCGTCCAGATCGGCATGGTCGACGACTACGAAATCTGGGCCGAAAAGGGCGACCGCAAGGGCGCAGTCCGCACCGTCAGCTCCTTCGACTCCCGCAAGCAGCTCACCATCGACCTCAAACTGAAATAGACCAATCCCTTAAACCCCTGGATCCTCCCATGACCCTCCGCCCCGCTCTCCTCGCCCTCGCCTTCCTCCTCTCCGTTGCCGCTCCCGCAGCCCACGCCCAGTCCGGCTCCGCCCTCACCCTCACCCCCGCCGTCCAAATCGAACCCCTCGACCTCAACACCATCCTGCACGGCTCCGCCGCCAAACCCCTCATCCTCCAGGTCGGCTCCAAAGTCCTCTTTGCGGAATCCCACATCCCCGGCGCGGAGTTCTTCGGCCCCGCCGCCCCCTCCGATGCCCTCGCCCAGCGCGTCGCCAAACTCCCCCGCACCACCGCCATCGTCCTCTACTGCGGTTGCTGCCCCTGGGAGCGTTGCCCAAACATCGCCCCCGCCTTCCAGAAGCTCCAGGCCCTCGGCTTCACCAACGTCAAGGTCCTGCACATCGCCCAGAACTTCGGCCAGGACTGGGCGCAAAAGGGCTACCCCGTTGAGCCGGCCCACTAGCCATCCGTTCCTGTGCCATCCATTCGTGTGCCCCATTCATTCGGCCGCCTTTGCCGAATGAGTGGGGAAACAAATCCCCCGAGACCAACCCATGCCCCACCTCTCCCGCTCTCTTCTCTTCTTCCTCCTCCTCATCCCCGCACCAAAACCCGCCCCCGACTTCTCCCGCACCGCCCTCGACGGCACCCCCATCCGCCTCTCTGCCCTTCGCGGCCAGGTCATCCTGCTCAACTTCTGGGCCACCTGGTGCGGCCCCTGCCAGGAAGAAATGCCCCGCTTCGTCCAGTGGCAGCAGGCTTACGGCTCCCAGGGCCTCCGCGTCCTCGGCGTCTCCATGGACGACGACGCTACCCCCGTCCGCGCCCTCGCCCCCAAAATGCACTGGAACTACCCCATCCTCATGGGCGACGCCCGCCTCGGCCGCCTCTACGGCGGAGTCCTCGGCCTTCCCGTCACCTACCTCATCGATCGCCGCGGCCGCATCCGCGCCCGCCTCGAAGGCGCAACCGACCTCCCCGCCCTCGAAGCCCGCATCCGCGCACTGCTCGCTGAACCTGCCCCCAAATAGCTCCTACTTCGCCGGATCCACCAGCGCCCCATACACCGCCGCCCGGCTCTCCCACTCCACCGGCGGGCAATACGCATCCAGCCGCCGCTGAATCATTCCCACCACCACCACATCATTCGTCGGATCCACCCAGAACCACGTCCCCGCAGCACCATCCCACAGATACGTCCCCTTCCCCTCCGGCAACTGCGCCATCCCCGGCTCCGTCACCACTGCCCCGTTGTACCCATAGCCAAATCCAGGCCGCATCCGCATCGCCCCAATCGACCACTGCCCCGTCATCAGCTCATCCCGCAGGTGGTTCGTCGTCATCAGCTTCACCGTCGCCGGCGACAATATCCGCTTCCCGCCAAACGCTCCTCCATGAGACAGCATCTCCGCAAATTTCAGATAATCCTCCGCAGTCGAGAACAACCCGCCGCCGCCGCTCTCAAATCCCGGATCCTTCGTTGCTGCCTCCCGCGCCGCTCCCGCATTCCTCACCACTTCCATCTGCCCATTCGCATCGCTGTCATAGGCCTGCGTCAGCCGCGCAATCTTCTCCCCCGGCACCACAAATCCCGTATCCTTCATCCCCAGCGGCTCAAACAGGTTCTTCCGCAGAAACTCCCCAAACCGCTCGCCACTGATTCGCTCAATCAGGCAGCCCTCCACGTCCATGCTCACCGAGTACACCCACTCCTTGCCCGGCTGGTACAGCAGCGGCAACTTCGCCAGCTTCCCCACAAACTCGTCGCAGCCCTTCGCCTGCAACGGGGCAGCATCCCGGTACATCTTGTCCACCGGCGTCGTCCCGAAATACCCATACGTCAGCCCCGCAGTGTGCGTCATCAGCTCGCCAATCGTCGGCGCATGCTCCGGCGCCTCCAGCTTCACTGTTCCATCCGCATTCGTCCCCGCATACACTTTCACCCCGGCAAACTCCGGCAGATACTTCGCAATCGGGTCCGTCGGCAGCCACTTCCCCTGCTCGTACAGCAGCATCATCCCCACGCCCGTAATCGGCTTTGACATCGAATACACGCGGAAAATCGTGTCCTTCGTCATCGCCACCTTGGCCTCCGCGTCCCGCATCCCGTACGTCTGGTAATCCACCACTTTGCCGTGCCGCGCCACCACGGTAATCCCGCCCGCCAGAGTGTGCGCATCCACCGTCGCCTGCATCACCTTGTGCAGGTTCTCCAGCTGCTTCGCATCAAACCCCACCGCCTCGGGCCTCGCCATCACCACCGCGTCCGCCGCCTTCGCCGCCGGCGCAGCACTCTGCGCCCGTCCCTGGCCCACAGCCAACACCACAACACCCGCAACCATCAGCTTTCGCGCATTCCCAGCAAACATCGGCATATCCTCAGCGGCAAAATTCGCCAGTCCCCGCAGACACCCCTGCAAGACCCAGCTATCGCGGCCCACCCTTTATATCAACCCTTGCCTCCCTCCCTCCATCACCCGCCCCAATGCCTTACGATGGGGCCATGGCCACTGCCGCCAACCCGAGCCAGCCCCCCACCGCACCCCTCCTCGCTCTCCGCGACCTCCGCATCTGCTTCGGCTCCTCTCAGGTCGTCCACGGCGTCAGCCTCTCCCTCGCCCCAGGTCAGGTCCTCGGCCTCGTCGGCGAATCCGGCTCCGGCAAAAGCGTCTCCTCGCTCGCTATCCTCGGCCTCCTCGGCCCTGCCGCCCAGGTCTCCGGCTCCATCCTCTGGCAGGGCCGCGAACTCCTCGGCCAGCCCTCCCACCTCTGGCGCACCCTCCGCGGCAGCGAAATCGCCATGGTCTTCCAGGAACCCATGACCGCCCTCAACCCCGTCATGACCATCGGCCGCCAGCTCACCGAAGGCCTCCAGGCTCACCAGCCCGCCCTCACTCGCCGCGAACTCCGCTACCGCGCCATCGCCGCCCTCGAAGAAGTCGCCCTCCCCGACCCCGAGCGCCGCCTCCGCGACTACCCCCATCAGTTCTCCGGCGGCCAGCGCCAGCGCATCCTCATCGCCATGGCCCTCCTCCATCGCCCCGCCCTGCTCATTGCAGACGAGCCAACCACCGCCCTCGACGTCACCGTCCAGGCCCAGATCCTCGAGCTCCTCGCCCGCCTCCGCCGCGAACACTCCCTCGCCATCCTCTTCACCAGCCACGACCTCGCCGTCGTCAGCCAGGTCGCCAACCAGGCCTCAGACCGCGTCGCCGTCATGCGCGGCGGCCTGGTCCTCGAAGAAGGCCCCACCGCCCAGGTCCTCCACCACCCCTCCCACCCCTACACCCAATCCCTCCTCGCCGCCGTCCCCACCATGCGCACCGACCGCTCCCGCCCCCTGGCTACCCTCCAGCACGCCTGACACTCCTCCCCAAACGCAAAAAGGCGAACCACCCAACGCCTGCGCGTTGAGCGGTCCGCCCTTTGTCTGCTTCTCTGTTGCCTGGCTTACTCGGCTGCCGCTTCGGTCGCTTCTTCTGCTTCCGCAACCACCACAACCTTGACCTGTGCGGTCACTTCGCGGTGCAGCTTGATGGCAACCGTTACTTCGCCCAGCGCCTTCAGCGGCTCCGCCAGCTGAATCTTGCGGCGGTCCACGTCAAAGCCCTTGGCTTCCAGCTCGTGCGCAATGTCGGCCGAGGTCACAGAACCAAACAGGTGTCCGTGCTCGCCCGTCTTGCGGGTAAAGGTCAGCTCCACCGGAGCCAGTTGTGCCGCAACGCCTTCGGCCAGCGCCTTTTCCGACGCCGAACGACGAGCCGCGGACGACTTCATCTGCTCAATCACGGCCTTGTTCTGCGCCGTCGCCTGCAGCGCAAGCTTCTTCGGCAGCAGATAGTTCCGGCCGTAGCCTTCAGCCACCTTCACCACGTCGCCGCGGTTGCCCAGTGTGGCAATATCTTCTTTCAGAATCACTTCCATGGGAATTTCTCCAGTCTCTCAGGCGGACTTCAGCGCCACGGTCTCTCTGCCTTCCCTCGCCCATCCCAGGGCCAGTTCCTGCAGCACCGCCGCGCCTCCGCAGCAATCGTTTGTACCGCCAGCTTCCTAGTGGTGCGTCGCAAAGGGCAGCAGAGCGATGTTGCGCGCCTGCTTGATGGCGCGGGTCAGACGGCGCTGGTGCGTCGTGCAGACACCCGTCAAACGCCGGGGCACAATCTTGCCACGCTCGGCCACAAATCCCTGCAGCAGGCGAACATCGCGATACGGAATCGCATCAATCTTTTCCGTGCAGAACTTGCAGACCTTCTTGCGGCGGAAGAACTTGCCGCGGCCGCCAGGGCCACCCGCAGGACGCGGACCAGAAGGACGGCCACCACCACCCTGCTGCGGAGCCGCCGGTGCGGCTGCTTCGGGAGCTTTTACCTGAATCTCGTCAGACATGCTGTTTTCCTTTTCTTCTTTCGGCATGGCATCGGTGCCCGTCTGGCACCGCCCAACACCGGTTGCGGCTGCTCGGCAGCCTGAATTCGTTAGGCGCTGACCGCTTCAGTCGCAGCCGCTTCCGCATCCGCAACCACAGGCGCTGCTTCAGCAACCGGTGCCGCCGCAGGAGCCTCAACCACAGGTGCCGGGGCCGGAGCCGGAGCAGGCTTGTTGCTGTTCCGCACGCCGCGCTTCGCCTTCGCCTTCGCAACACGCTTCTCTTCTTCGTCAATGCGAACCGTGATGAACTTGATCACAGGCTCAGTCACGCGCAGACGACGCTCAAGCTCGTGCACCACCGCTCCGTTGGCCGAAATGGTCAGCAGAACATAGTTGCCGTCGTTGAACTTGCGAACCGTGTAGGCCAGCTTGCGACGGCCCATCTTCTCGCTCGACTTGATCGCGCCGCCACCGTTCGTCACGGTCGCTTCAAATCCCGCAATCAGCTTGTCCAGCTCCTCTTCCACCACATCCGGGCGGACGATGAACATTACCTCATACAAACGTTCCATTTCTTGACTCTTTCCGCTGTCGCTTGCGCTTCAGCCTTCCCGCCGGTTCCTCAGAACCCGTCGCGGCCTTGCCCTTGCTTTCTGGTCTCCCTGGTCGCGCCCGTTGGCCGCTTTCCTGGCCTTTCTGCCGGCCGTTTAGCCTGCCCCGGCGCTCCCTGAGAAACTCAAACCCTTGCCTTACACCTTGCGGTTGAACTCGTTCATCGCAACTGCCGGGCCCTCTTCCACTACCCGTCTCACCGCCGTCGCTACCCGGTCCAGAACCTCGTCCATCACCACCAGATCTGCCTTCCGC
>Ga0316224_1003935_pt1 | contig 11671 bp, 19 predicted proteins | sample TBH18013metaG_FD_206254 | JGI IMG/M metagenome (GOLD analysis project Ga0316224, IMG submission 206254) | Freshwater microbial communities from Trout Bog Lake, Wisconsin, USA - TBH18013 | ecosystem: Environmental > Aquatic > Freshwater > Lake > Hypolimnion/Profundal zone | place: USA: Wisconsin...
CCAACCCTCATCACCGTCCCGCCATGACTTCCAAAGAAATCCGCGACCTCGCGCCGAACGAGATCACCACCAAGCTCCGCGAGATCCGCGAGCAGCTGATCCAGCTCCGGATGCGCAAGCAGACCGGCCAGATCGAAAAGCCGCATCTGCTGCGCGACTACCGCAAGGACCTCGCCCGGCTCGAAACCATCCTCAACGAAAAGAAACGCAAGGCCGTCGCCGCCTGAGCGCGCGCCTAACCCGCACCCATCGCCATGTCCTCCGCTACACCCGGCTCGCGCAACAAGCGCAAAACCCAGATCGGCTTCGTCAGCAGCCGCTCCGGTGACAAATCCGTCAAGGTGACCATCGCCTACAAGACGCCGCACCCGCTTTACCACAAGGTCGTCAACCGTCAGACCGTGCTCCACGTCCACGACGAGAAGAACGAGACCAAGGTCGGCGACAAGGTCGAGGTCATGGAGACCCGCCCGATGAGCCGCCTGAAGCGCTGGCGCGTCATTTCCATTGTTCAGTCTGCGGTCGCCGACATCGGCGTGGCGATTTCCGAGCAGGATGTCGCCGAGGCCGTTCCCACCAAAACCACGAAAGCCTGAGCGCTTTCCCTAATCCGCCCATTCCCGGAGCCCTGCCATGATTCAACTGCGTTCCATTCTCGATGTCGCCGACAACACCGGCGCCCGCAAGGCCGCCATGATCAGCCGTAAAGGCCAGATCACGGATACCGCCGGCGTGGGTGACATCATCACCGTCAACATCAAGCAAAGCTCCCCTGAGGCCACCGTGAAGAAGGGCGAGGTCGCCAAGGCCGTCGTCGTCCGCACGAAGACCGCGGTCCGTCGCGCCGATGGCAGCTATCTGCGCTTCGACAGCAACGCGATCGTCCTGATCGACGCCACCAACAACCCGCGCGGCACGCGCATCTTCGGCCCCGTCGCTCGCGAGCTGCGCGCGAAGAATTTCATGAAGATCATTTCGCTCGCTCCGGAGGTTCTCTAAACATGGCCACGAAATTCCACGTCAAACGCGGCGACACCGTCGTCGTCATCGCCGGCTCCCACAAGGGCAAGTCGGGCAAGATCCTCGAGATCCTGGCCTCCAAGGGCCGTGCCCGCGTCGAGAGTGTCGCGATGATCAAGCGCCACCTCAAGAAATCGCAGGAGCATCCGCAGGGCACCATCGCCGAGCGCGAGGGTTCCGTGCACATCTCCAACCTCATGCTCCAGTCGGTGTTCGACGCGAGCAAGCGCAAGAAGGCCACCGCCTGAGTCCGTCGCACTGCACGCTTGCCAACCCGGCGTCCCGCCTGCGTTACTGAACCTTTTCCACTCACCCAACTCACTTTTTTCGCCTCCGGGTCGGTAATCCGGTCGCCCTTCCAATGAGCTACGTTCCCACTCTCAAAAAACTCTACACCGAGCAGGTCGCCCCTGAGCTCGTGAAGAGCCGCGGCTACAAAAACAAGCACCAGGTCCCGAAGATCACCAAGATCAGCCTGAACACCGGCATTGATGCCGATGCCGACAAGAACCAGATCGCCGACGTGCAGCGCGACCTCACCCTGCTCGCCGGCCAGAAGCCCGTCCTCGCCCGCTCGCGCAAGGCCATCGCCAATTTCAAGCTGAAGCCCAACCAGGTCGTCGGCTGCCACGTCACGCTCCGCGGCAACGCCATGTGGGAGTTCCTCTACCGCCTCCTCGCGGTCGCCCTCCCGACCATCCGCGACTTCCGCGGCACGTCGCCCAAGCTCGACGGCCAGGGCAACTACAACATCGGCATCACCGACTTCACCATCTTCCCCGAGATCACCGTGGAAAACGTCAAGAAGACCATGGGCCTCGACATCACCATCGTCACCACGGCCGAGACCGACGACGAGGGCCGCGAGCTGCTCCGCCTGCTCGGCATGCCTTTCCGCCGCTCCGAGCCCGCCGCCCAGAAACCCACCGCCGCCTAACCGCTTCCGCCGCCATGCCGAAAACCTCCGCCATCGAGCGCAATAAAAAGCGCATCCGCCTCGTCGCCAAGTTCGCCGCCAAGCGCGCCGAGCTGAAGTCGATCCTCGCCAACCCGGCCACCACCGACGTGGAGTTTTTCGCCGCGCAGAAGAAGCTCGCGAAGCTCCCGAAGGACTCGTCGAAGGTCCGCATCCGCAACCGCTGCTCCATGAGCGGCCGCCCGCGCGCCTACATCGGCAAGTTCGGCGTCTCCCGTATCACGTTCCGCGAACTGGCCCTGGCGGGCAAGATTCCCGGCGTCACCAAATCCTCCTGGTAAACCTTTCTGGCTGCGGGAGTCGGATATGACCCGCTGCTACCGCCCAACCAACATCCACCATGACCGACCCGATTAGTGATTTCCTGACCCGCCTCCGCAATGCGTCGAAGGCCGGTCTCGCCGAGTGCGCCTCCCCGCACTCCAAACTCCGCGCGGCCATCGCCGCCATTTTGAAGGCCGAGGGCTATATCTCCGACTACAAGGACGGCGTCGATGCCCAGGGCCACAAGACGCTCGTCGTGGCGATGAAGTACGTCGCCGGCGCGCCCGCCATCACGGGCATCGTCCGCGTTTCTTCCCCCGGCCGCCGCCTTTACTACGCTTATACGGACGTCCCGCGCGTGTTGAACGGCCTCGGCATCAGCATCCTCTCGACCTCGAAGGGTCTGCTGAAGGATCAGGACTGCCGCCGCCTGAAGGCCGGTGGTGAACTGCTTTGCAACGTTTGGTAACCCGCCGCGCACCATGAGCCGTATTGGCAAACAACCCGTTCCCATCCCCGACAAGGTCAAGGTCACCGTCACCAACGGCACCGTCCTCGTCGAGGGTCCCAAAGGCAAGGTCTCGAAGGCCTTTGCTTCCGCCGTCAAAGTCACCGTCGGTGACAAGAAAGTCACCTTCGCCCCGACCGAGGAGACGCGCTTCGCGAATGCCATGTACGGCACCGCGCGTTCCATCGTCGCCGGCATGGTCAAAGGCGTGACCGAGGGCTATGTGAAGGAGCTCGAGATCCAGGGCGTCGGCTTTAAGGCCAACCTCAAGGGCAAGCAGCTCGACCTCGCGCTCGGCTACTCGCACCCGATCCTCATGGATATTCCCGAGGGCATCAAGGTCACCGTCACCGACCAGACCAAGGTCAAGGTCGAGGGCGCGGACAAGCAGCTCGTCGGCGCCGTCACGGCGGAGATCCGCAGCTATTACCCGCCAGAGCCCTACAAGGGCAAGGGCGTCCGTATCGTCGGCGAACGTGTCCGCCGCAAAGAAGGCAAGACCGTCGCCTAACGCCAACCGCAACTCTCCGGGGCCCACCCATGAATACCATTCGCAAAGCCAGTCTCCTCCAGAAACGCCGCTGGAGAATCCGCAAGAAAGTCACCGGCACCGCCGTCCGCCCGCGTCTAAGCGTGCGCTTCACCACGAAGCACATCTATGCGCAGGCGATCGACGACGACAAGGGCGCCACGCTCGTGTTTCTCGGGACGCTCGATCCCGAGTTCCGCAAGCAGAAGCTCACCGCCAATCTCGCCGGGGCCAAGGCCCTCGGTGTCGCCTTCGCCCTCAAGGCCAAGGCCGCCGGCATCGCCTCGGTCGTGTTCGACCGCAGCGGCGCCCTGTATCACGGTAAAGTCAAAGTGTTCGCCGACGCCGCGCGCGAAGGCGGCCTCCAGTTCTAATCCATGCCCATGAGCACCGAATCTACTCCTGTTTCCACCCCTTCCGCCCCCGCCGCGACCGCCCCGGCTTCCACGCCAGCACCTGCGCGCGAGCACCGCGGCGGTCCTGGTGGCGGCAACAACCGCGGCCCCAACCGGGGTGGTGGTGGCGGCGGCTTCCGCCGTGACGATCGCAACCGCAACAACCGCGACAAGGAACAGGGCGATGGCCCGACCATGATCGAGAAGGTCGTCTTCATCAACCGCTGCGCCAAGGTCGTCAAGGGCGGCCGCCGCTTCAGCTTTTCCGCGCTCGCCGTCGTCGGCGACGGCAAGGGCAAGGTGGGCATCGGTTATGGCAAGGCCAACGAGGTTCCGGATGCCATCAAGAAGGGCACCGCGAACGCCCACAAGCACCTCGTGAGCGTGAAGCTCAAGGGTGACACCATTCCCCACGACGTCTTCGGCGAGTACGACGGTGGCAAGGTCCTCCTCAAGCCCGCCACGACGGGCACCGGCCTTATTGCCGGTGGTGCCGTCCGCGCCGTCCTCGAGGCGGCCGGCGTGAAGAACGTGCTCACCAAGTCGATGGGTTCCAGCAACCACATCGCCGTCGTGCATGCCACGCTCAACGGCCTCCTTCAGCTCCGCCTGGCCGACGACATCGCCGCGGTCCGCAAGACCAACTGAGTCTTCTAACACTAATCCGAGTCCTGCCTTCGCGGTTTGCGAGGGTGGGGCGCCCCCTCCCGAGGAACCCTCCATGAAACTCCACGAACTCAAGAACGTCGCCGGTGCCGTGCACCGCAAGAAGCGCGTCGGCTGCGGCGAAGGCGGCGGCCACGGCAAGACCAGCGGCCGCGGCGGCAAGGGCCAGACGGCCCGCTCCGGCGGCAGCATCCGTCCCGGCTTTGAAGGCGGCCAGATGCCGCTCTACCGCAAGCTGCCGCACCGCGGCTTCAATAATTACAATCACCGCACGGAAATCGCGGTCCTCAACGTCGGCGATCTCGGGTCGCTCGATGCCACGGTCACCGCGGTCGATGCCACGGTGCTCGCGTCCGCCGGCCTCATCCGCGGCGGCGAGAAGTCGGTCAAGATCCTGGGTGACGGCGAAATCAGCCGCGCCCTCAAGGTCACGGCGGCCAAGTTCTCGGAATCGGCCAAGGCCAAGATCGAGAAGGCCGGCGGTCAGGCCATCGTGGGCTGAAGCCAATTTTGGATTTTCGATTGCGGATTTCGGATTAAGGGACCGCGGCTCGTCCGGCTTTCCGCCGCCAATCGAAAATCGAGATTCAAAAACCTAAAATAATCCCCCCGTGCTTTCCGCCTTCACGAACTCGCTGAAGATTCCCGAGCTCCGCTCGCGGATTTTCTACACGCTTGCGCTGCTCTTCGTGGCCCGGGTCGCGGCGCACATTCCGCTGCCCGGCATCGATCCGCATCCCCTGCAGCAATTCTTTGCGGATCAGACTGCGAGCGGCGGCGGCGCACTGGTGGGTCTCTACAACATGTTCACGGGCGGCGCCCTCCTCAAGGGCGCCATCGGCTCGCTGGGCATCATGCCCTACATCAGCGCCTCGATCATCTTCCAGCTCATGACCGCGGTTGTCCCCGCGCTTAGCCGCCTGCAGCAGGAGGGCGACGTCGGCCGCCAGAAGCTGACGCAGTACACGCGCTATGCCACGGTCGCCCTCTGCCTTATCCAAGGCGTGATGCTCATCCTGTCGCTGGAGCATCCGGAAAAGATGTTTCCGGGCTATGATTCCAATGTTTACGGCAGCATCGTAATGTCGCGGGGCATCGGGTTTCTCATCCCGTCCGTCATCTACATCACCGCCGGCACCATGCTGCTCATGTGGCTCGGCGAGCAAATCACCCAGCGCGGCATCGGCAACGGGGTCTCGCTGCTGATCACCATCGGCATCCTCGCCGACCTGCCGGCGGCGGCGGTGGCGACGAAGCAGCTCTTTTTCCGGCCGGTGGGCACCGGCGCGAGCCTCGGTCTCCCGCAGGCTGTCGTGATGATCGGCCTCTTCTTCGCCGTCACGATGGGCATCATCCTCGTGGTGCAGGGCCAGCGCAAAATCCCGGTGCAGTACGCCAAGCGCATCGTGGGCAACAAGGTCATGGGCGGCCAGAGCTCGTTTCTGCCGCTCAAGGTCAACTATTCCGGCGTCATGCCCGTCATCTTCGCGAGTTCCATCCTGCTTTTCCCGCAGATGATCTTCTCCTGGGTCGGCGCGGCGTGGAACATCAAGTTCCTAAGCGAGATTTCCTCGAACCTGCTGCGCGGTCACTGGACCTACTACGCGCTCTATACGGTACTCATCCTTTTCTTCAGCTATTTCTGGGTGTCGGTCATGTTCAAGCCGATCCAGATCGCCGATGACCTGAAGAAATACGGCGGCTATGTCCCCGGGGTCCGTCCCGGCGAACCGACCGCTCAATTCCTCGATTTCATCATGACGCGGCTCACACTCGCGGGCGCGATCTTCCTCACCGTGATTGCGGTCATGCCGGACGTGCTGCTGTTTGAGCTCAGCGTTCCGCAGCGCATCGCTGTCTTCTTCGGTGGCACGGGTATGCTGATTACTGTGGGCGTGATCCTGGATACCATGCGCCAGATCGAGACCTTCCTGCTGCAGCGCCATTACGACGGCTTTCTCAAGAAGGGCCGGATTCGTTCCCGCGCGGCAAATATCGGCGGGGCCCTGGGCGAAGCCGCGGATATGAAAACTGTTGGTGCCCTGTGGCTTGCGTTGGGTGCGATTTTCCTGGTGGGCATCATTTCCTGGGCGGTCCGCCACTGGGCCCTTTAGTTCTTTACTCCGGTCGCGATGGCCGCCATCAACGACCTCTTTTCGCGTTTCGGCCCTCCCGCCAAAACCAAACTCCTTCTCCTCGGTTCACCCGATTTTCGTTTCGAAAACCTGATGAACCAGGTTCGTTCTTTGAATCTTGAGCACGTCTCTCCCGCCAAACTGATGCGGTCGGAGATTTCGCGCCGTCCCGGCCCTGCCGGAACGGATGAAGCGACCGCGCTGGCGCTCCTGCGCCGCTGGTTCTTCGCGCGCAAACCTGATGCGGGTTTTGTCCTCGCGGACTTCCCGGCTACGCTGCTCCAAGCCAAAGTGTTCGACGAATGGCTCGATGCCCGTGATGAAGAGCTCACTGCCTCCATCCTGACGGGCCCCGGCTCCCCCGAGTCCGTCGTCCAGCACTATCGTACCCTCGGTCTCCTCTGGGAGGCCGACGACCTTGTCGCCGCCGGATCTCCGGTCGGCGAACCTTCCCCCGCGTACACGCCGGAGGGGCGCTCATGACGATTCCCATCAAAACCAAGGAGGGAATTGCCAAAATGCGCGAGGCCTGTGCCATCGCTGCTTCGGTGCTTGATTCGCTCAAGCTCCTCGTGCGGCCCGGCATCACCACGCAAGACTTGGAAGAAGCTGGCCGCGATCTCATCGCGAGCCACGGAGCCCGCAGCGCCTGTTTCGGCTACCAACACGGTCACCGCCGCTATCCGGCCCACACCTGCATCTCGGTCAACGAGGAAGTCGTCCACGGCATCCCGTCGTTCCGCCGTATCCTCCGCGATGGCGACATCGTCTCGCTCGACATTGTGGTCTGGCACGATGGCTATGTCGGCGACAACGCCTTCACCGTCCCGGTGGGCGCGGTCTCCGCCCCGGTCGAAAACCTCCTCCGCGTCACCCGCGAGGCCCTCGCACTCGGCATCCGCCAGGCCGTGGTCGGCAATCGCATCGGCGATGTGTCGTCCGCCATCCAGGCCCACGTCGAGTCGCACGGTTTCAGCGTGGTCCGCGACATGGTCGGCCATGGGGTGGGGGTCGCCATGCACGAGCCGCCGGAAATTCCCAACTTCGGCCGCAAGGGCACGGGCGAGAAGATCAAGCCCGGCATGACCCTCGCGATCGAGCCGATGGTCAACCTCGGCGGATACCGGACAAAGACGCTCCCCGACGGCTGGACGGTCGTAACCTCCGACGGTTCGCCCTCCGCACACTTCGAGCATACCGTCCTCACGACCGACCGCGGTCCCGAGATCCTCACGATCGCGCGACCCGCTTAAGATTCCCTCCGTTTTCCCTCATACTTTCCCTTTATTTAACTCTCAACTAAAACCAACATGCCACGTCTCCTCGGTGTAGAAATCCCCGCGAAAAAGAAAGTCGCGTACTCCCTCCGTTACATCAACGGCATCGGCCCCACCCGGGCCGATCTCCTCGTCAAAGAGGCCGGACTGAATCCCGACATGCGGGCGCAGGACCTCACGGAAGAGCAGCTCAACAAGATCCTCAACCTCATCACCGAGCACAAGTGGGTGCTCGAGGGTGACCTCCGCCGCGAGATCGCCGGCAATCTGAAGCGCCTCCAGGCCATCAACTGCTACCGTGGCATCCGCCACCGCCGCAGCCTCCCGGTCCGCGGTCAGCGCACCAGCACCAACGCCCGCACCCGCAAGGGCCCGCGCAAGACCGTTGGCGTCACCAAAGCCAAAGAAGTCTAATCCCTATCCGCCATGGCCGAAGAAAAGTCCGCTCCCAAGAAAGAGAAACCCGCGAAGCCCGCCGCTGACGGCGCGCCCGCAGCCGACGCCGCTGCTGCGACCCCTGCCGAGAAAAAGGCCAAGGGCCTCAAGGCTGCCGCTGCCGCCCAGGCCGCCGCTGAAGGCTCCGCGCCCGGTGATGCAGCTCCGAAGGCCGCGCCTTCCGACAAACCCGTCGAACTCATCGGTGGCGTGGCCAAGCAGCCCACCGCCGAGGATCTCCTCAAGGAGGAGCTGGGCACCATCAAGGTCCGCAAGGCCAAGGGTTCCAAGAACGTCACTTCCGGTTTCGTCAACGTCCTTGCCTCCTTCAACAACACGATTGTCTCGATCACCGACCACAAGGGCCAGGTCATCGCCTGGTCCAGCGCCGGCAAGTGCAACTTCCGCGGCTCGCGCAAGTCCACCGCCTACGCTGCGCAGGTCGTCGCGCAGGACGCCGCCCGCAACGCCATGTCGCACGGCCTGAAGGACGTCGTCATCCGCATTTCCGGTCCCGGCCTCGGCCGCGATTCCGCGATCCGCGCCCTCCAGGCCATCGGCCTCGAGATCACGTCGATCGTCGATGTCACTCCCATCCCGCACAACGGTTGCCGCCCGCGCAAACGTCGCCGCGTGTAATCCTCCTCCCCTCTCAACCCTCGTCATTCTCCTACAATGGCTCGTTATACCGGACCCACTACCCGCATCAGCCGCCGCTTCGGCCAGCACATCCTTGGCTCGGGCAAGGCCTTTGAGCGCCGCAGCTATCCCGCCGGCCAGCACGGCCCGAAGCTCCGCCGCAAGGTCTCCGAATACGCCGTCGGCCTGAACGAAAAGCAGAAGCTCCGCCTCATCTACGGGCTGCTCGAGCGCCAGTTCCGCCGCACCTTCGAAATCGCCAAGAAGGAGCGTGGCGTCACCGGCGAGCGCTTCCTCCAGCTCCTGGAGACGCGCCTCGACAGCACCGTCTACCTCCTCGGCCTCGCGAAGAGCCGCGCCGCGGCCCGCCAGTTCGTCAACCACGGCCACATCCGCGTCAACGGCCACAAGGTCGACATCGCCAGCTACAACGTGCTCGCCGGCGACGAGATCGAGGTCAAGAACGCCCCGGCCTCGCGCCAGTTTGCCACGCGCAGCCTCGAGGAAAACCGCATCCGCAACGTCCCCGGCTGGCTCACGCTTAACGCCGAGACCTTCAAGGCCGTCGCGAACCGCCTGCCCACGCGCGACGAGATGGAGCAGAACATCAACGAGCAGCTCATCGTTGAGTTCTACTCCCGCTTCTAAACCACTTCCACTCCTCTCACCTCAACGCTCAATTCAGAGTTCATCGCCATGCCCAAACGTCTCGGAAAGTTCGAACTCCCCTCCAAGCTCACCAAAGTCGAGGAAGGCTCCAGCCCGACCTACGCCAAGTTTCTCGCCGAGCCCTTTGAGGCCGGTTACGGCCACACCATCGGCAATTCCCTGCGCCGGGTCTTGCTCAGCTCCATCGAGGGCGCCGCCATCGCGTCGATCAAGATCGACGGGGTGAACCATGAATTCCAGTCGATCGACAACGTCGTCGAGGATGTCACCGACATCGTCCTCAACCTGAAGAAGATCCTGATCGTCTCCACCAAGCGCGAGCCCATCACGCTCCAGATCAAGGCCAGCAAGACCGGCGTCGTCACCGCCGCCGACATCCAGGCCGACGCCAACATCACGATCGTCAACCCCGAGCAGGTCATCTGCACTCTCGACACGAAGCGTTCGTTCAACGCCGAGATCGAGATCAAGACCGGCCGCGGCTACCATCCCGGCGAGTCCAACAAGAAAGAGGAGCAGGCCATCGGCGTCATCTCCATCGACTCGCTGTTCTCGCCCGTGCGCCTCGTGAAGTACTCCGTCGAAGCCACCCGCGTGGGCCAGATCACCGACTACGACAAGCTCGTGCTCGAGATCTGGACCGACGGCCGCATCACGCCTGACGACGCCCTGAAGCAGTCCGCTTCCATTCTCAAGCACCACCTCGACGTGTTTGACCGGGTCTCCGAGGAGGCCTTCGAGTTTGAGAGCCAGCAGTCCGAGGTCAGCGAGGAGCAGAACAAGCTCCGCAAGCTCCTCAACATGTCGGTCAATGAGATCGAGCTGTCGGTCCGCGCCGCCAATTGCCTCAACAACGCGAACATCACCACGGTCGGCGAACTCGCCATGAAGACCGAGCAGGAGATGCTCAAGTACCGCAACTTCGGCAAAAAGTCCCTCAACGAAATCAAGGAGAAGCTCGAAGCCCTCGGCCTGTCGCTCGGCATGAAGTTCGACGAGCGTCTCCTCGACACGAAAAAGGAAGCCTAAGCAATCTTCGGTTTCCGAATCGCGATTTCCGATTGGGTCCGCCCGTCGGAAATCACGGATCGGTCTCAATCGGAAATCGAAATTCAAGAATCAAAAATAACTTTGGGGCTCGCGCCGTCCGCTGCCGCGCCACGCTGCGACCGGATTGCCGATCGGGCACCCTTAAAAAACCAATCCAATGCGTCATAACAAACACCACGCTTCCCTGGGCGTAACCGTCGAGCACCGCCGGGCGATGATGTCCAATCTCGCCGCCGCACTCATCACGCACGGCCGCATCCAGACCACCCTGACCAAGGCGAAAGCCCTGCGTCCCTTCATCGAGAAGGTCATCACCAAGGCCAAGCAGGCCGCGGCGAAGACCGACCCGAAGGACGCCCTTCACCTCCGGCGCCTGGCTCACGCCGACGTCCGCGATGAGACGGCCCTCACGCTCCTCTTCAACGAGAAGCACAAGGAGTTCACCAACCGCAGCGGCGGCTACACCCGCATCTACAAGCTCGGCCAGCAGCGCCTTGGCGACGCCGCCGAGCTCGCGCTCATCGAGTTCGTGAAGGCCGAGGACACCGGCTACAAGAAGTCGAAGGGCAAGAAGGGCCCGAAGGCGAAGAAGGCGAAGGCCCCCAAGGCCGAAGCTGCCGCCGAGGCCGCGCCGGCTCCGGAAGCGCCCAAGGCCTGATCGGACTCCCCCCGTCATTCCCTCCCACGCGTCGAAGGTTTTCCTTCGGCGCGTTTTCATTTAATCCCCCCGCGCTATGCTCGAACTCCTCCCCTCCGCCGTGGTTTACTGCGCGATCGTGGCGGCCGTGTTCCTCGGGCTGTGGTCCTACTACGACCGCCGGGACCACGCCCGGTTCGAGGTGGAACGCCGGAAGGTGACCTTCCACTGCATCCGTTGCGATGCCCTCTATACCTCCCCGACCGGCTCGGACCTGGCGAAGTGCCCGCGTTGCGCCCACGAGAACACCCGCCTGAGGTTCTGATCCGGGCCGCCTCCGGCGACCATTGACAGGCCGGCGGTTTATTGTCGGCCTGTTCGCTTTCCGCTTCCCGCTGCCGCTCCTTATGCCACAGACCATCGCCGTTCTCGACTTCGGTTCTCAGCTCACGCAGGTCATCGCGCGCCGGA
>Ga0316224_1003938_pt1 | contig 11666 bp, 8 predicted proteins | sample TBH18013metaG_FD_206254 | JGI IMG/M metagenome (GOLD analysis project Ga0316224, IMG submission 206254) | Freshwater microbial communities from Trout Bog Lake, Wisconsin, USA - TBH18013 | ecosystem: Environmental > Aquatic > Freshwater > Lake > Hypolimnion/Profundal zone | place: USA: Wisconsin...
ACAAGGGATATATTCCTAATCATGTCCCCCCTGCGTAGCAGGGGGGAAGGCTCGCGGAGCGAGACAGGGGGGTCTTCCCCTTGGCGGTCTGCTTCACTGCCTGGACCATATCCCCTCGCCCCCCAGAAACAACAACTCCCCCTGACAGAGCAGTTTCGCGGGGGGATAGGCAAACCAAAAGCCAAACCGGAGTACAGCAGTCATGGGATCGGTAACCAGCGGGACCAAAAGATATCGGCAGATCAACCTGGCATTTTTCGCGGCAGGTTTCGTCACCTTCATTACACTGTACGACGTGCAGCCCCTGCTGCCGGTCTTCTCCAAGGAGTTCGGACTGCCGGCGGCACTGGGCAGCCTGCCGCTCTCCATCGCCACCTGCGCCCTGGCGATCACCATGCTCTTTGCCGGCACCGTCTCGGAAACCCTCGGGCGCAAGCGGGTCATGGTCGCCTCCCTGGTCCTCACCTCGTCCCTGGCGCTGATCACCTCGCTCACCCACAGCTTCCCCGCGCTGCTCGTGCTCCGTCTGCTGCAGGGGATCGCCCTGGCGGGACTGCCGGCGATCGCCATGGCCTACCTGAGCGAGGAGATCGCCCCGGCTTCCCTGGGCTCCGCCATCGGCCTCTACATAAGCGGCAACGCCATCGGCGGCATGACCGGGCGTATCTTCACGGCGACCATGACCGAGTGGGTCTCCTGGCGCGCGGCGCTCGCGGTCATCGGCGTATTCTGCCTGCTGCTCAGCCTGTTCTTCGCGCGCTCCCTACCGACCTCCTCCAACTTTACCCGGCGCCCCTTCGCGGCGCGCTACCTGTTCAGCTCGCTTTTCAAGCAGCTGCAGGACCCGGGGCTGCTCTATCTCTACGGCATCTCGTTCATCATCATGGGCGCCTTCGTGACGCTCTACAACTACATCACCTTCCGGCTCCTCGCCCCGCCCCACTCCTTAAGCCACTCCATGGTCAGCTGGATCTTCCTGGTCTATCTGCTCGGCTCATTCAGCTCCTCCATGGTGGGGCGGCAGGTGGAGCTCTTCGGCAGAAGCCGCATGCTCTACCTCGCCATCGGCACCATGATTCTGGGCGCCCTGGTGACGCTGTCGCAGGACATCGGCACCATGGTGGTCGGGATCGCACTCTTCACCTGCGGCTTTTTCGGCGCCCACGCCATCGCTTCCAGCTGGGTCGGCAGCAGGGCGCGCACCGCGCGGGCCCAGGCGGCCTCGCTCTACCTGTTCAGCTATTACCTGGGCTCCAGCGTATCCGGCACGGCCGGCGGGCTGTTCTGGGCGTCACATGGTTGGGATGGGGTGATCTGCCTGATACTGGGATTGCTCGGGATGGGGCTTTGCCTGGTCAAGCGGCTTTGCAAGGTGACCGAACTGGACCGGGTTGCCAGCGATACGGTGGCCGGGCTGGAAGCGCTGCGCAGTTGATCTTACACCGCGATTCGCACACGGCAGCACAACCTAAGGTACTGCGAAACTCAAGTTTTTCGCAGCAGCGCCGATATACTTTTGTAGGCGTCTGAACAAAAGGAGTGCACCGTGGCGGATCTTGTAAGAATAGCTGATGGAGTGGCCATACCGGTAGAAATGCTTTCAATATGGGACCGCTTGGCGGAGTTTGCCTTCGTCTACGGCCCCGTGTTCGAGGCGGATGTGAGCCGGCTCGGCCTCAACCTGCGACCGATCTTCAATCTCAACACCTCCATAGGCGGCGAGCAGGCGATCGCCTTTGGCTCGGCCACCTCTTCGAGCCTGCAATTCGTGCTGCGGCCGGACATCTACCGCGCGATGGTCGGCGGAGTCGCCAACTGAAGCAGCGCTTTGCCTCACCAGAACCATCGGCAGAACTACCAGCAGGTATCCAATGAAGGAAATTGCTCAACCACGAATATCTGCACAGCAAGAATAGCTGCACACGACGAACATCCGCACAATTGTGGCATCCGCGCAACAATGACACCCGCGTAACGAAGGAAGCTTCCCGAATAACCGCGGCATCCGCGTCCAAGGACATCAGCGGACCCGCAGTCTCCCGGTCGACCTTTCAGGTGTTCGGCTGAGCTTCTCCCCCCTGACGGTACCTGTCGCCTACAAACTTGATGTGATCTCGCAACACGTAGACTTGCTCCGCATAGGATAGCGGCATCTTCATCTTGTTGACTTCGCCCTCGATGTCGTCGAGCCGCTTGATCAGGGCGGCCCGCTCCTCCGGAGAAGGATTGGCAAGGATGCTCCGCTCCAGGGAGATCAGCGTGCCGTACCAGCGGTAGATCCGCGACTTGACGCGCCAGTTGTAGAGCGCGGGCACCAGTTTGAGCCCCGGGATCAGCAAGACGATGATCGGCACCACCACCACGAGCAGCCGGTCCACCAGGCTTGCCATCCAAAACGGCAGGTTGCTGTAAAGAAAGCTCTTGCTCTTGCCCGAGGTATAGAAGCGCCTCGCATCGGAGCTTATGGTGACACCCTCATGTTCCAGGGGTGCGGGGAACTCGCCGGCTCGCTGCATGAGGGTGGCCTTGCCGTGCACGTTGCGCGCCGCCTCTATCAGCATGTCGGAAAGCGCGGGATGCAGGTCGCTGCGAGCGATCAGCTCGGCGGTGGGCCCGATCAGGTGCAGGTCCTGGTTCGGCACGTTCTTGCCGAAGTCGAGCACCCCCATGGGAAGGGTGAGCTTTTCCAGGTAGGAGAATTTGCGCACGTAGCCGTCGGCCTGCAAGAAGTCGAACAACCGGATCCCCGGGGTCCAGAGCAGCTTGCGCATCACAGCCGGCGTGGCGGAATCCCCCATGAGAAACGCGGCATCGGCCGTGCCGTCGAGCAAAGCCTGGGAGGCTGCGTCCCCCCCGATCTCGAGGAACTGGGTGGCGCCTCCCGGTTCGATACCGTTCGCCTTCAGCAGGGCCAGGGCAAGGACATGGGTCCCGCTCCCCAGCGGCCCGACCACGAGCCGTTTCCCGCTCAGTTGCGTGATGAAGTTCACCGGGACGTCCGAGCGGCAGGAAAGCAGCAGCGGGACGTGGAACATGCTCCCCAGTGAAACCAGCGGGTCCAGACTATCGCTGGAAACCCCACCCTGGACAAATCCGACATCGACCTTGAATTTTGGATCCTTAAGCCTCTTGAGGTTGTCCAATGAGCCTTCGGAGGGGAGCACCCTGAGCTTGATCCCTTTGAGCGCCAGGTACTTCTGGTATTTCTGCGCTGTGAGCAGGAAGTTGCTCCCCGGTGGCCCGCTCGTGATGGTTATGGTGTCGGGAGGAGCGGGGCGGACAAACCAGTAGGCCGCGCAGATTACCACCAGGGTGATCAGCACGATGGGAGCCGACGTCACCACGAGGTCGCGCAGGGAGATCCCGACGAACCGCGCCATGGGGCGGATGGAAGCCAGATTGCGCACTTTATCTTGGGGCATGATTGATCCCTTCTCTCACTGTACCTTATTGATTGACTGCAGGCCTAGGGTGGGCACTCCGTGCCCACGCGGCACCACTGCAACAGGTTCTGAACCTGCTGGCAGCGTCCCTGACAACCGGAAGCAAGTCTAACTCTCTCAACGCAATCTGTCACCCTTCAATTCCGACCAAGTCCAGTAATTCCCGCCTCCGGCAGGAAAGAGCCTCCTCGCTGTTAGCTCCCCCTCCCTTGAGGGCACCTTCCCCTCCCCCGCAAGGGGAGGAGGTTTCAGGAACTACCGTAAAAAGGATAAAAAAGAGCCGAATGCACAGATAAAGCATTTTTATGACCTAGGTCAAGGCCGCGGGGGCCGGTTGCCAGTAAGGTGTCTTCAACGAGCGGCCCGGAAGTGTTACGGGCCACCGGGAAAGCGGTTCGCGGCACACTCAAAAAATTACCACACTTCCCCGGTACCACCAGGGGTACAGGAGACCTGATGAAGAACAAAATCAAGAGCTGGCTCGGATTTTCCACATCAACAACTAACGCGGAACCCAAGGAGGAAAAAATGGAAATGTTTTGCTTTCAGTGTGAACAGGCAGCTAACGGTGGTTGTTCCAAAGTAGGCGTCTGCGGCAAGCAGCCGGACGTCGCGGCCCTGCAGGACCTGCTGGTCTACACCATGAAAGGCATCGCCTTCTGGGCCGACAAGGCTCGTGAGAAAGGCGCCAAGGATACCGTCCTGGACCACTTCATGATCGACGGCCTCTTCACCACCGTCACCAACGTGGACTTCGACGCCGAAGAGATCGCCAAGCTGGTGCGCGACGGCGCCAAGAATCGCGACAGGGCGCAGGCGCTCTTCGAAAAAGCCAACGGCGGCCCCTTTACCGGGAGCGTCCCCGAGGCGGCTCAGCCCTTCAAAGCCGGCACGACCGCCGAGCTGGTGGCCCTGGGTGCCCGTCACGGCGTGAAAGACGACAGCATCGACCCGGACGTGAAATCGGTCCAGGAAATCATCATCTACGGCATGAAGGGCTACGCAGCCTACGCCCACCACGCCCTGGTGATCGGCCTGGAAAACGACGAGATCTACGCCTTCACCTACAAGGGCCTGGCGGCGACCCTCGACAAGAGCCTGGGACTGATGGACTTCGTCGGCCTCTCCATGGAGTGCGGCCGCATCAACCTGGTCACCATGGAACTCTTGGACAAGGCCAACACGGACAGCTTCGGTCACCCGGTCCCGACCCCGGTCGCGCTCGGCACCAAGGCAGGCAAGGCGATCCTGGTCTCCGGCCACGACCTGCGCATGCTCGAAGAGCTGCTGAAGCAGACCGAGGGGAAGGGGATCAACATCTACACCCACGGCGAGATGCTTCCCGCCCACGGCTACCCGGGCCTCAAGAAATATGTGCACCTCGCCGGCAACTTCGGCGGCGCCTGGCAGGACCAGGCCAAGGAATTCACGGGCTTCCCCGGCGCCATCATCTTCAACACCAACTGCATCCAGCGCCCCGCGGAAAGCTACAAAGACCGCCTCTTCACCTGGGGCCTGGTTCAGTGGCCGGACGTCAAGAACATCACCGGGATGGACTTCTCCGCAGTCATCGAGAAAGCGCTGGCGCTGCCGGGCTTTGAAGAGAACCCCGGCCAGGAGATCCTCACCGGCTTCGGGCACAACGCGGTACTGGGCGTGGCCGACAAGGTCATCGGTGCGGTCAAGGCCGGCCAGATCCGCCACTTCTTCCTGATCGGCGGCTGCGACGGCGCGAAGAGCGGCCGTAACTACTACACCGAGTTCGCCGAAGCGGTACCCAAGGACTGCGTCATTCTGACCCTGGCCTGCGGCAAGTTCCGCTTCAACAAGCTCGAATTCGGCGACATCGGCGGCATCCCGCGCCTTCTGGACATCGGCCAGTGCAACGACGCCTACTCCGCGATCCAGATCGCCGTGGCGCTCGCCGGGGCCTTCGAGTGCGGCGTAAACGAACTGCCGCTCTCCTTCATCCTTTCCTGGTACGAGCAGAAGGCAGTGGCGATCCTCCTGACCCTGCTGCACCTCGGCATCAAGGGAATCAAGCTCGGACCGAGCCTGCCGGCCTTCATCACCCCGAACGTGCTCAACTTCCTGGTTGAGAACTTCAACATCTCGCCGATCGGGACCGCAGAAGGCGATCTCAAGCAGATCCTCGGCTAAGAAGATCCGTTTAAAAGTCGCACAAGCAAACGCGGCCCCGGGATTACCCCGGGGCCGCGTTTCGTTTATCCGCTCTTGCTGGAACCTTCAGGCCCCCTTAATCCTCCAGCTTGGCCACCAGGGATATGTTCGCCCTGAGCACCTGGGAAACCGGGCAGTTGGCCTTGGCATCCTGGGCTATGGTCTCGAACTGGCTCGGGGTGATCTTCGGGATTCGTGCCACCGTCTCCAGGCGTATCGTGGTAATCTTCCAGCTACCTTCGACGTTTTCCAGGTCGAGCAACGCCTGAGTCTTGATCCGCACCGGCTCGAAGCCGGCCTTGCCAAGTCCCGCGGAAAGCGCCATGGAGAAGCACCCGGCGTGAGCTGCCGCAATCAGTTCCTCAGGGTTGGTGCCGCGCTCCTCGGCAAAGCGCGTCCCGAACGAGTAAGGTGTGTCGGTGAGCACGCCGCTTTGACTGGAGATGACCCCTTTGCCTTCCTTCAATGTGCCGTTCCATACTGCTGAGGCCGTTCTTTTCATGCTGAGTCTCCTTTTTGGGGCGGCCGGTCGCAGCGCCTGACGTCCCCCCTCAAGCTTGCAGAGGACGCGCGGCTGACCTGGTTTCCGGCTTCGCCATGAATCAATTGTAATCCGTCTGATAGATAATGGCAGGATTTGATCCATTTTCCAGAGCGCCCGACACTTTTTTTCTCACGGCTCCGCCGCCAGCGCCTCCGCCACTGTTTTGCTCAGATGCTGCAACCGGTAGGGCTTGTGGATGAAGCCCTTGGAGCCGAGATCCAGAAGCTCGTTGACGGTCCCCTCGCGGTGGAATCCCGAAGAGAAGAGCACACGGACCCCCGGGTCGAGTTCCCGCAAGCGCAGGAAGGTCTCCTTGCCGCTTAACTTCGGCATGACCATGTCCAGGATCACCAGCCGGATCTGCTCGCGCTCCCGGGCGTAGAGCTCCAGCGCCTGCTCGCCGTCCTCGGCGAGGTATACCTGGTACCCGAGCTCCTCCAGCAGGCAGTGGCCTGACAGGCGAATGATCGCCTCGTCGTCCACCAGCATGATGCCGCCTCCTCCCCGGACGTTCTCCTCGCGCGGCGCGTCCTGTAACGCCAGGGGAAGGCCGGATGGGAGCCGGACCCGGAATACGGTCCCCTGCCCCGGCTCGCTGCAGACGTTGATGGTCCCGTTGTGCTCCTTGACGGTCCCGTAGACCGCGGCCAGCCCAAGTCCGGTCCCCTTGCCGGTTTCCTTCGTGGTGAAGAATGGCTCGTAGATATGTTCCAGCACCTCAGCTGTCATGCCGGTGCCGGTATCGGACACCGCGATCTCCAGGTAAGGACCGGGGGCCGGCAACCCCGGGTGCGACGCCCCGGCAGGCGATGCCAGCTCCAGGTTCGCCGTGGCAAAACGAAGGGTCCCCCCCTCGGCCATGGCGTCGCGGGCGTTGACTGCGAGGTTCAGCAGCGCGTTTTGCAAAAGCCCCGGATCCCCGATCACGACCGGGTTCTCGGCGACCAGGTGTACCTCCAGGTTGATACGCTTGTCGATGGTGCGCTCCAGGATCGCCACAACGGCGCTTATGCAATCGTTGATGGAAATCGGTGTGGAGGTGATCTTCCCTTTGCGGGAAAACGCCAGCAGCTGCCGGGTCAGGTCCGCGGACCTGGTGGCCGCGTCGAGGATGACGCCGGTCAGTTTGGTCATTTGGGGATCGCCACCCAGCCGCCAGTTGAGCATCTCGGCGGCCCCGATGATGCCGGTCAGCATGTTGTTGAAGTCGTGGGCTATGCCGCCTGCCAGCTGTCCGACGACGTCCATCTTGTGGGCCTGGCGCAGCTGCTCCTCCACGCTCCTTTGCTCCGTGACGTCCACGGAGATGCCGAGCAGGTAGCGCGGCTCCCCCTGGGCATCGTAGAGCGGCACCTTCTTCGTGCTCAGGATACGCTCCCGGCCCTTCCTGTCGTGGATCCGCTCCTCCGGGATCTCGTGGATGGTGCCCCGCTGCAGGGTGTAGCGGTCCATCCCGATGAAGAAGTCCGCCTCCGTCTCGGGGAAAAGGTCGTAGTCGTTCTTGCCGATCAGCTCCTCGCGGGAGAACCCGAGCAGCTCCTCCCCTGTCCTGTTCATGCTTATGTAGCGCAATTCCTGCGCGTCCTTGACGAAGACCATCGCCGGCATGTTTTCCACGATGGCGGAAAGGTACTGTTCGTTTTTCTGCAGCGCGGCCTGGGCGACGAAGGTCTCCTCGAGCTGGTGGCGCAGTTCCTCCTCGATGACGGCGAGTTCCTCGTTTTTTCCCTGGAGCGAGCTTTCCGACAGCTGCAGCTCCCGGGTCCGGGCGCCGACCTGGCGGCGCAGCAGCACGATGAAGCTGATGCCGAGGCACACGCTGACGGCCAGTCCCAGCAGGGTGTCAATGAGCCAGGCTGGGGTGACGCTTACCAGGTTCGCGTTGCGATGCAGCCAGCGGCTCAGGGAGCTGTGATAGAGGGAGGTTGTGTCGGCTCGCCAGGCGGAAAGATAGCGATCGAGCACGGGAAGGATCTCGCGATTTTGCCCCTTGGCGACCGCGAAGTAGACGTCGTAGGGATTGAAGATCACGCCGGACAGCTTGAGGTTATAATCCCGGCTGCGCCCGGCCCCGAAAACGTTGTTGACGACGCCGGCATCGACGTTGCCGGATTTGATCTCCCGGAAGACCTCCTCGTAGCCGGAAACTTCCACGACTTCACAGGGAATGCCGAACTTCTCGGTCAGGTTGCGGAACTGCTTGCCGTTGGAATCCCCCTTCATGACGGCAATTTTCTTGCCGGTCGTCTCCCGAAAGCTGTTGAGCACCGACTTCTGGGTCACGTAGAGTTCGCTCCAGACGCTCATGACTGGGTTCTTGCTGTAATCCAGGTAGCTGGCGCGCTCCGGGAGCCAGGCGATGCTGAGGAGCAGGTCCACCTCGCCCCGCTTGATCCGCTCCAGCCCATCCCCCCAGGTTCCGTAGACGTATTGGAGGCGCCAATGCTCCTTTTGGGCGATGGCCTGCAGGATGTCGGCGTAAAATCCCTTCACGTTGCCGGCTTTGTCCCTGAAGATGACTGGATAGAAGTTGAATATGGCGACACGGACCGTTCGCTCCCCCTCGGGTTGGGCGAGCGCGGACGAAGGCGCCAGGAGCGCGGCGAGCACCAGTGCGAGGCAGGTGAGGCGCAGCATGAATCCGGCGCACCGAGTCAGTGGTATCTGGAAGGCCTGCTGCGGCTGGAAGCTTTTCATGAAAAGGAATCTCCCGCAGGGTGGTTGCCGCGTGTCTCGGAGGCAGGTTGAGCAGGCCGTCCCTTGGCTTCTGGAGCCGGAGCTCGATCCTGATTGTAACCCTTACTCTCTTCGGCCCGAACGGGGACAAACATTAATTATAATCTTTGAGCAATCAAACAAATTAGCGCCCACTACCAACGTGGAACCCGGTTGGGCAGGCAGGACGACCAGGGCGACTTTATACGACGACCTCACGTAAAGATGCCACCTTTTGCCAGATCATAAGGCGACCAAACGCAAAGATGCCCTCTTTTGCCAGATAACAAGACGACCAAACGTAAAGATGCCCTCTTTTGTCAGACAACAAGACCACCAAATGTAAAGAGGCCCTCTTTTGCCAGATAACAAGACGACCAAACGTAAAGATGCCCTCTTTTGCCGGATAACAAGACGACCAAACGTAAAGATGCCCTCTTTTGTCAGATCATAAGGCGACCAAACGTAAAGATGCCCTCTTAAAAAACAATCATACGGCCACCTCACGCAGATGCCCTCTGGCTCCGGGTCTCCCTTTTGTGAAGTGGTGACAGGGGCACTGCTGTTAGTCTAACGAGGGGACCTTGGCAGTGTCCCCCCTGCGAAGTAGGGGGGAAGGCTCGCGCAGCGAGACAGGGGGGTCCTCCCGCCGGCAAAAGCACCCCCCTGCTTCACTGCGTTCAGCTTCCCCTCTATTTCATAGGAGGGACAGAACCACTGCCTGCCCGGTGAAAAAGCGCCCTGCCGGGCGCACACGCAAAACGGGCTGCCCCCCCGCTGGGGATGCAGCCCGTAGTTCCGCATAATTTTGTTTGCCAGCGCGCGCCTGAACGCCCGGCGCTAGAACATGATCCTGGAGATCGTGTAGGCCACGACGGTGGAGACGCCGACCCCGATGAAGCCGGGGATCATGAAGCTGTGGTTCAGCAGGTACTTGCCGATCCGCGTGGTACCCGAACGGTCCATGTTGATGGCGGCGAGGTCGCTCGGGTAGAAGGCGAAGAAGAAGTAGGCGTAGCTTGCCGGCATCAGGCCGAGCATCAGCGGGATGGGGAGGCCGAGGGCGAGACCGAAGGGAAGCATGATGATGAGCGTCGCGGCCTGGCTCTTCACGAAGGCGGAGACGCAGAACATCGCGATGCCGAAGGTCCAGGGGGCGATCTTCACCATCATCCCGATCTTGTCGACCAGGAACCCCTTGTTGGCGGTCACGAAGGTGTCACTCATCCAGGCGATGCCGAAGATGGAGACCACGGCGATCATCCCGGCGATGAAGACGCTGGAGTGCGCAATTTCCTTCGCCTTGACACCGGTGGCGAACATGATGAAGGCGCCGAAGCCGAGCATGATGAACTGGACGACCGTCGTCATGGGAATCGGCTTGCCGGCGATCTCCGGGAGCAGGGAGGGCCAGACGGCCAGGGCGATGATGGTCAGTACGCCCGAGAAGAAGAGCACTACGGAGAGCTTGGCGGAGCTGCTGATCTTCTGATCCAGGGTCGTGACGGAAGATCCCACGGACCTGGCGAATTCGGGGTCCTTGAGGCGCTCCTGGTATTCCGGGTCCTTGTCGAGATCCTTGCCGCGGTTGAAACTCCAAGCTGCGGCGGCCAGCACCCCGACGACCCCGGCGGGCATGGTCACCATGAGGATGTCGAAGAGGCTCACCGGATGCCCGCACTTGATGGAGAAGGCGAGGAAGGTGGTCACGGCGGCGGCCACCGGGCTCGCGGTGATCCCCATCTGCGAGGCGACGGAGGAGATCGCCATGGGGCGCTCGGGGCGGATCTTCGTCTTCAGTGCCACGTCGGCGATGACCGGCAGCAGCGCGTACACGGCGTGCCCGGTGCCGACGCAGACCGTCAGGAAGAAGGTGGAGAGCGGCGCCAGGATGGTCACGTACTTAGGATGGGCGCGCAGCATACGCTCGGTCAGCTGCACCAGGTAGTCGAGGCCGCCCGCGACCTGCAGGGTCGCCGAGGCGGTCACCACCGCCAGGATGATCAGCATGACGGCGATCGGGGGCTCCGAGGGTTGCACCCGGAACAGCAGCACCAGGACGGAGACGCCCAGGCCGCCGATGAGGCCAAGGGCCACGCCGCCCCTGCGGACGCCGAGGAGGATCGCTCCCAGGACAAGCACGAACTGGATCCAGAACATTACCATGATGATCACCTCTACATTGGAGTGCGGCTCAGGAAACGCTTGCACGAAAGCGCAGCAGCCGTTGGCCTATGCCAATAGCCTTACTAGAGCACGGATGGTGCCAGGATCTGTTAAAAAGGCTAACAGACTTGAATAACAGAGGAAATGCAGGAAAAGGAGAGTGACTGCGGAGCGAACCGGTATAACGAAAGGTTATGCCCGTCGCCTGGGGGTAGGCGGAAAGCGCCATAATGGGCGGCTTTCCGGAAGTATAACCTGCGGCTATCGTTATAACCGCAGGTTATGCCTGTTGGCCGCGCATCATCTTGAGGCGCTTGTTGAGTGCCGGCTGGGAGATGCCGAGCAGCCTGCCGGCGAGGGTCTGATTGCCGCCGGCGCGCTCCAGGGCCTCCATAACCAGGAAGGAGGCCGCCTCGGAGAAGGTGGGGAGCTCGGCGAATCCGGCGAAGGGGTTCAGCTTGCCGGACGCCGCCGGCGGCGCCGCCCCCTACTCCAGGGAGCGCTCGACGGCGTGCACGAAGCTCTCCATGGAAAGCATCCGGTCGCGGTGCACGCTGACGGCATCGTACACCATCGCTCTCAGCTCGCGCACGTTGCCCGGGAAGCTGTAGGTGGCC
>Ga0316224_1003940_pt1 | contig 11662 bp, 11 predicted proteins | sample TBH18013metaG_FD_206254 | JGI IMG/M metagenome (GOLD analysis project Ga0316224, IMG submission 206254) | Freshwater microbial communities from Trout Bog Lake, Wisconsin, USA - TBH18013 | ecosystem: Environmental > Aquatic > Freshwater > Lake > Hypolimnion/Profundal zone | place: USA: Wisconsin...
GCTCGCTCGTCTACTCCAATATGCTGCAAAGTAAGGCGGAAATGAATGGTCGGGTCTTCTTAATCGGTAGTTTGTACTAATCCTCACGTGAAGGAGCATTACTATGGCAATCGCCAAGAAAAAAGTTGCTGCAAAGAAACCTGCTGCTAAAAAAGTAGCTGCTAAGAAACCTGCTGCTAAAAAAGCAGTTAAAAAAGTAGCCGCTAAGAAACCAGCTGCTAAAAAAGCTGCTGCTAAAAAGCCAGCCGCTAAAAAAGCTGCTGCTAAAAAGCCAGCTGCTAAAAAAGTAGCTAAAAAGAAGCCAGCTGCTAAAAAAGCAGTTAAAAAAGTTGCAAAGAAGCGCGTAGCAAAAAAAAAGTAAGTAAGTCTGTTGCGAAGAAAGCGGGCAAAGCTGCAAAAAAGCCCGTGGCTAAGAAAGCCGCCGCTTCAACTACGTTGAATCCAGCTGCTGCCTGGCCCTTCCCAACTGGCACACGTCCGTAAATCTCGGTTTATAGGCGGGTGAAGTTCAAAGGGGTCTCTGATGAGACCCCTTTTTTATTGTTGATGGTTTGGTCGGAGCGGCTAAGTGAGTTAAAAGCTAAAGCCAAATGCGATTTTGAACTGAGCGGAGATTTCATCTTTGCTCAGTTGGTGATTTTGTGGTCCTTGGTGAGTAATTTTGATTGAACCCATGAGACTGGCAAGACGACCTGTGGTCTCCCAGTCCATACCATTTTCCAATCCAAACAATAGCCCACCTCTAAATGCATCTCCGCAGCCAGTCGGATCCACAACTTTAGTTGCAGGTACTGGTGGAATAGCAATACATTTACCTTTGGAGTAGATGTCGGCACCTTCGGCACCTTTGGTAACAATGAGGGCTTCAACATGGTCTGCTACTTTGGCTAGAGTAAGACCGGTTCTTTGCGCCAACATTTCGCCTTCATAGTCATTGACTGCTAGATAAGTGGCTAAATTGATCAGCTCCAAAAGCTCAGGACCACTAAACATCGGCAAACCTTGGCCCGGGTCAAACACAAATGGAATGCCCGCTTGAGACAATTGATGACAGTGCTCCCACATGCCTTGGCGACCATCCGGGGCCACAATTCCGAATTTTGCAGCGCCTTTAGCATTCTGAGTACGCTCTGCTACTACCTGGGAGACGAGATTGAGGTGTGATTCATTCATTGCGCCTGGATGAAAGGCGGTGATCTGATTATTCGCTTGGTCGGTGGTAATCATGGCTTGAGCGGTAAAGGCTTGCTCAATTTGTCGAATGTGACTCGCATCGATTTTTAATTGCTTCAAGCGCTCTAGGTAAGGATTCGCATCACCACCTACGGTGGCCATGATGATGGGGTCGCCGCCTAAAAGACTTAGGTTGTAGGCAATATTGCCAGCGCAGCCACCGAATTCGCGACGCATGGTGGGAACCAAAAAGGCCACATTGAGGATATGAATTTGTTCCGGCAAAATTTGATCGGCAAACTTGCCTTCAAAGTTCATGATGGTGTCATAGGCGATAGAGCCGCAGATCAAGCTAGCCATAAATTACTTTCGATTCAGTGTTGGAATGGTTGATTGGGGATATAAAACTCTGACGCGATAACCAGCAGTGCCTTGCGGCAAGAAAATGGGTAGTTCTGCGTGAATGATTTGGCCGGCAGGGGCACCTTGGCGTAAAAAATCAGGATGCGATTCTTGCCAGGAAATTGGTAGCCACTCTTTTGGAGAGAATTGAATTGATTTCAGTGCTGATTCGTCTGCATCGGTGAGATAAATTTCTAAAACTGGCCATAAAATATTGATTGCAAGGCGATTTTGTATTTCAACTTGCAACATGGATTGATTTGTAGGGCTTTTAAGCGCATCTGGCGCGTTTTCAAGTGCAACGGTAGCCGTAATTATTTTCCAAGCGGCAAAATCGCTTACAGGCCGATTAATGCACCCTAGTGCGCGGCATAATTTTTCATCAAACCGCTGAAGCAGGGAAAATGCGTTGACTGAAACTGTATTTGATGTGCCATCGACACGCGGTGCAAGTGCAGGTAGTAAAGAATTTCTAGAGAGGTGTTCGCCAAACGCAATCAAGAATAAGAACAATAAACCTAGAAGAGCGCGCTTGACTATTGGGCGGCGAACTAACTTAGAACTTTTTTTTTGAGCCTGAGTGGAAATGTCGTCTTTGCTATCGCCAGAGAGGGTTCCATGCAAGCAAACCCAGCCTTCGCTCTCTTTCCAAACTGAAAGTTTTAACCATTGGCTGTAGGTTGCAATCACCCCTTCTGCTTGGCGGGCCAAAACGCCAGATAAGACGATTTGGCCACCTGGGCGCATCTTATTCACTAGTGCGGGGGCTAGAACTTGCAGTGGATTGGCCAAAATATTGGCCATCACGATGTCGTATTTGGTTTCAGCCGCTAGCTCGGGAGCATCTTCATTGGGTAAAACAAAATGAATGACGGTGTTATTAATTTCTGCGTTGCTCCGCGCCGCCACCATTGCTTGTGGATCAATATCCGTCCCAATCACGGGTTGACAACCCAGTTTTGCTGCGGCAATAGCCAGGATTCCAGAGCCGCAACCGTAATCAAGCAAGCTTTGATTTTGAAGATTGGCGTGTTCTTCGAGCCAGAGGAGGCAAAGGTGAGTTGTGGGATGACTTCCAGTGCCAAAGGCCAGCCCTGGATCGACTGCTAAACAGATGGCATTTGGATCGCTGGGCGCTTCATGCCAAGAAGGTATGACCCAAATGCGCTTGCCAATTTGAATCGGCGCAAATTGACTTTGTGTCAGACGAACCCAATCTTGTTCTTCGACAATTTTTTCTTGAGGCGCTTGCAGCTTGAAACCGGAGTCCTCTAGTGACGCAAGGAGATTGGGAATGAAGTCTGCAGCAGCAGAATCATCAATCTCAGGATTAAATAAAGCTGTTACGGCTGAACGATCCCAAGCCTGTACCTCTGGTGAGAGGCCTGGTTCCCCATAGAGTGGGTTTTCATCATAGCCACCAGCTGCATCGTCTTCGACGGTAACTGAGAGGGCGCCAAGCTCCAGTAATACATCGCCTAATGGTTCTGCGATTTCAGCGGGAACGGTAAAAACTAACTCACGATAGGACATGTAGAACCCGCTTTGATCTCGATTACGCTTTGCCGCGACTAGCAGCTTGCTCTTCTAAGCGATGCTCCAGATAGTGAATGCTGGTTCCACCTTCAATAAAGTTTGGATCCAACATGAGTTCACGGTGCAACGGGACATTGGTAGTAATGCCATCAATCACCATTTCAGAAAGAGCAATTTGCATGCGGCGAATCGCTTGTTCACGAGTATTACCGTAAGAAATTAGCTTGCCAATCATGGAATCGTAGTTTGGCGGAACCACATAGCCACTGTAAGCATGGGAATCTACGCGAATGCCGGGGCCTCCAGGCATGTGCCATGAACCAATTTTGCCTGGGCTTGGTGTGAACTTGAATGGATCCTCGGCGTTGAGGCGGCACTCAATGGCATGGCCACGAAAGACAATGTCTTTTTGGCGATAGCTTAACTTCAGGCCGGCTGCAATGCGAATTTGCTCTTGTACGATATCGACACCAGTAATCATTTCAGTTACTGGGTGCTCCACTTGAACGCGAGTATTCATCTCGATAAAGAAGAATTCACCATCTTCGTAGAGAAATTCAAAAGTTCCAGCGCCACGATAGCCAATTTTTCTACAAGCTTCAGCGCAGCGTTCACCGATTTTAGCGATCAGGCGGCGATCAATGCTTGGCGCAGGGGCTTCTTCAATCACTTTTTGATGGCGACGTTGCATAGAGCAGTCGCGCTCACCAAGCCAAATGGCATTACCATGAGTGTCGGCCAAAATCTGAATTTCCACATGACGAGGTTTCTCTAAAAACTTCTCCATGTACACCTCTGGATTACCAAAGGCGCGACCAGCTTCTTCTTTGGTCATATTTACGGCATTAATCAGCGCTGCTTCGGTATGAACAACGCGCATCCCGCGTCCACCACCACCACCAGCCGCCTTGATGATGACTGGGTAGCCAACTCTTTTAGCCGCGGCAATAATTTCTTTTGGATTGTCTGGTAACGCACCTTCGGATCCTGGGACACAAGGCACACCAGCTTTAATCATGGCGCGTTTTGCTGAAACCTTGTCGCCCATCAGACGAATGGATGCTGCAGTTGGGCCAATAAAGGCAAAGCCAGATTTCTCTACGCGTTCTGCAAAGTCGGCATTTTCAGAGAGGAAACCATATCCTGGGTGAATTGCTTCTGCGTCAGTCACTTCTGCTGCCGAAATAATGGCGGGCATATTGAGGTAGCTGAGCGGAGAGGGGGCTGGTCCAATGCAAACAGCTTCATCAGCTAGCTTGACGTATTTCGCTTCTTTATCTGCGGTGGAGTACACCACAACGGTTTTAATTCCCAACTCGCGGCATGCACGTTGGATACGGAGGGCGATTTCTCCGCGATTGGCAATCAGAATCTTATCGAACATGTCGGCTCTGAGTTAAGTAACGGTGAATTGGAGTGGATCTAGCGAAGATCAATTAAGCAATGATGAAAAGCGGTTGGTCGAATTCAACGCCCTGACCGTTTTCACACAGAATTTGTTTAATCACACCAGCTTTTTCGGCTTCAATTTCATTAAGAAGCTTCATAGCCTCAATAATGCAAAGTGTTTGGCCTACCGCAACCGTATCACCGATTTTTACAAATTCAGGGGATTCTGGGTTGGGCGCGCGATAGAAAGTGCCCACCATTGGTGAACGTGCAACGAATCCAGTTTCAGCAGCGGGCGCTTCAGGAATTACAGCGACTTCTGGGGCGCTAGAAATTGGAGCAGCTTGAATAGTCTGAGCTGGAGCTTGGTAAACCACTTGACCCAAGTTTTGAGCGCCAGAGCCGGCATTCACGATGCGTACGCGATCTTCGCCTTCGTTAACTTCTAATTCAGAGATTCCTGATTCAGAAACTAAGTCGATCAGGGTTTTGAGTTTTCTCAGATCCATGGAAGTGCTTCCTCTCTAGTGATTCTTAATTAATTTTTATTTCTTCAAACGTGCAACTGCCGCTTGAAGGGCTAATTCATAGCCAATGGCACCTAAACCGCAAATAACGCCAGTAGCAATATCCGATAGATAGGAATGCTTGCGGAATTCTTCGCGCTGATGAATGTTGGATAAATGGACTTCAGTAAATGGGATTGCAACACCAGCTAGAACATCCCGAAGGGCTATGCTGGTGTGGGTAAATGCACCAGGGTTGATGATGATGAAATCAACACCATCCTGTTTAGCTTTCTGAATGCGGTCAATGAGCTCACCCTCATGATTGCTTTGGTAGGTATTTAGCTCAACCGAATGGGCTTTAGCGATTTCGCCAAGCTTGGTATGGATGTCTTCTAAGGTCGTTTTACCGTAAACCTCTGGCTCACGGGTGCCTAGAAGATTGAGGTTTGGACCTTGAATTACGAGAATTGAAGTATTTTTCGACATAGATCGATATTTTTAGATGCAGTTAGTTATCAATAAGTTAATTAGGCTTTTTGGACTACAACTGCTTGCTTGACGAAAATACTGACCAATCAAGCACAAGGGGGAGTATACCCTTTGGATAATTTCAAAAGTTCAAAATGACGATAAAAATAGACTAATTTCTGGAAGACAAGAGAATTTCTTGAGTAATCTGCTGAAAAAATAAGCATATTTCAGAAGAAGAAATGTAGATATCTTTCGCTAAATATCTATAAAAATACTTATAAAGCTGATTTTATGCTTTTTCTGAGCTCTTCTTCGTTTATTATTCCTAGTTGGCTGTGCAAAATTTTTCCTGAAGGGGATAGGAGAACGGTATAAGGCAAAGCAGATTGCATATTGCCTAGAGCTTTATATATTTGACTGCCATTCATCCCGCCCATTGTGATCGGGTAGGAAACGGGGGTCTTTTTAAGGAATTCACGTACGTTAGATGGTGAATCGATGGCGATGCCAACAAATAAGACATTTTGATTGGAAAATTCCCACTGAAGTTTCTCCAGTTCAGGCATTTCTTCAACGCATGGGGGGCACCAGGATCCCCAAAAGTTCACAACTAGCAATTTACCTTGCCAATCTTTGGTGTCAACTACTTTTCCATCTGGAGATTGCCATTCATTGGCAAAAAAAGCTTTTACAGCAGGGTCGCTAGAGGAGGCTGTTTTGGAAATCCATGGCGAACTATAGAGGGCAGCAAGCAGGGCGAATAAACTAATTCCGCCGACGGCAATCCATTGTCTTCTATTCATTGCAACTCCTTCGCTAAAATTCGCCAATGCATATTCATATCTTAGGCATTTGCGGTACCTTCATGGGCGGCATTGCCGCAATCGCTCGTCAAGCTGGACATCGCGTTACCGGCTGCGATGCCAACGTGTATCCGCCTATGAGTACTCAGCTTGAGACCCAAGGAATTGAGCTCATTGAGGGATATTCGCCGGATCAATTATCACAGTTTGAATCTATGCCTGATTTATTTGTGATTGGCAATGTGGTTTCTCGTGGCAATCCTTTGATGGAAGCTATTCTCAACCAAGGCCTCTCGTATACCTCTGGTCCACAGTGGTTAGGTGAGCAAGTCCTATTTGGAAGACATGTATTAGCTGTCGCTGGCACGCATGGCAAGACAACAACGTCTGCGATGCTCACTTGGATTTTGGAATTCAACGGATATAAGCCAGGGTATTTGATTGGTGGAGTGCCGCTCAATTTCACGGTGTCGGCACGCTTGGGCGAAGGCAGGTACTTTGTTATCGAGGCCGATGAGTACGACACCGCCTTTTTTGATAAGCGCAGTAAATTTGTTCATTACCGACCACGTACAGCTTTATTAAATAATTTGGAGTTTGACCACGCAGATATTTTTGCCGATCTTGCGGCTATCGAAACTCAGTTTCATCATCTTGTGCGGACCGTTCCAAGTGATGGTCTGTTGGTGGTAAATGGTGAGGAGCCCGCCTTAGAGAGGGTGATCGCTCGCGGTGCTTGGGCGCCAGTAGAGTGCTTCGGTCAAGACCTTCAGAATGAGTGGTCTTTAATTTCCCAAGCGGGAGATGGTTTTGCTGTTCTCAGAAGTGGTAAAGAAGTTGCCACTGTCACGTGGGCCTCTGATTCTGGGGTCATGGGCACACATAATCAGTTGAATGCTTTGGCTGCCATCGCATCTGCAAATCATATTGGCATTTCTCCTGTGGATGCCGCCAAGGCCTTGGCACAGTTTAAGAATGTGAAGCGCCGTTTAGAAACGATTGGCGTTGCAAATGACATTACGATTTATGACGATTTCGCGCATCATCCAACTGCAATTAGTACTACGGTAGATGGTTTGCGCCGTCGTGTGGGTGCGGCTCGTATTTTGGCTGTACTAGAGCCTCGTTCAAATACGATGAAGTTGGGGGTGATGAAAGCGCAATTACCTAATAGCTTGCAAGAGGCTAATAAAGTATTTGCTTTTGGTGCTAGCTCTGGAAAAGAGTCTTTGGGTTGGGATTTGAATGAAGTGCTTGCGCCGCTCAATGCAAAAGAGGCTCATAAGGCAATGGCCTTTGATGACTTGCAGGCGTTGGTTGCTGCTGTTGCAAAAGAGGCTCGGCCTGGTGATCATATATTAGTAATGAGTAATGGTGGATTTGGTGGCGTTCATCAGAAAATATTAAAAGTACTAGAGGGTAAAAAATGAAGAAGAGATTGCAAGATAAAATAGCCATCATTACTGGCGCCGCCAAAGGAATTGGTTTTGCAACAGCCCAGCGCTTTGCTCAAGAGGGCGCTAAAGTGATGATTGCCGATTTGAATCCTGAGGCTGTTAAAGTCGCCGCCGCACAGATTCCAGGTGCCGAGGCTCATATTATGAATGTTACTGACAGGGCCGGCATTCAGACGGTAGTAGATCAAATCATGCGGCAGCATGGCCGTATTGATATCTTGATTAACAATGCCGGTATCACCCAAGATGCGCGTTTAGTAAAAATGACTGAAGCGCAATTCGATATGGTCATTGACGTTAACCTCAAAGGTGTTTTTAACTGCACTCAACTCGTTGTGCCACATATGCTTGAGGCTGGTTCCGGTGCAATCGTGAACGCTTCAAGCGTGGTTGGGCTTTATGGAAATTTTGGCCAAACAAACTATTCGGCAACGAAGTTTGGGGTGATTGGGTTTACAAAAACTTGGGCACGTGAACTTGGCGCCAAGGGCATTCGTGTCAATGCTGTATGCCCAGGATTTATTGCTACCGAAATGATTAAAGCCATGCCAGAAAATATTCTGAAAGATATTGAAAGGCGCAGTTGGCTCGGTCGCCTGGGCACTCCAGAAGAAATGGCTAATGTGTATTTATTTTTGGCAAGCGATGAGGCAAGCTATGTCAATGGCGTCGCACTTGAGGCCAGTGGCGGGATCTCACTTTAAGCATGCATCTTTTATATGAAGAAGGTGGCGACATTAAAATTGCCACGGTTCAGTCCGCATCCGGCGCAGGGGATGCAGAGTCATGGCAGGCTACCAGTCTGTCTGGAAAGAAAATCAAATTAAAGGCTAAAGAGATTTGGCACCGCTTTGAAAAAGCCGAAGCTCAGACTGTGATGGATGAAGCTGTCGTCTTGTCCAAAGAGGTTGATTTGCAGTTTCTCTGGGATTGCGCTCCAGAAGCAGAGTTTGGCTTGGTTGACGTATCAAAAGAATATTTTGGAGATCAGGTGACGATTGCTCAACAAGTATCGCTTGCAATTGCTTTGCAAGGTGCGCCAATCTTTTTTAGACGCAAAGGCCGCGGCCGTTTTCAGCGGGCGCCTCTTGAGCAATTGCAAGCGGGCTTGGCCGCCATAGAGCGCAAGCAAAAAGAATTAGAGCAGCAAGCTATTTGGCAGCAAGAATTGGTTGCCGGGATCTTTCCAGGGGCACTGAAATCGCAGGCAAAACAATTATTATTCTCGCCAGATAAAAATACTTCTGCCTATAAAGCCTTTATTGCGGCTTGTACTCAGACTGGAGAATCGCCAGCGCAGTTGATGATTCGTTGCGGGGCGATTGAGTCGCCTTTGGATTATCACCAAGGGATGTTTCTTAAGGCGCATTTCCCTGGAGGCGCTGCGCACAATGAAAGTCATTTAGTTGACTCTTCTGCTTATGCTGCTGCGGTAGCTGAATTGGCTTTAGCTGAGGTAAGCGCTTTTTCGATTGACGACTCTGGTACAACAGAAATTGATGATGCTTTGTCGGTGACCGAGCTTGCTGATGGCGCTCATCGCGTTGGTGTGCATATTGCCGCCCCTGGTTTAGTCATTAATCGCGATGATTCTTTGGATCAACTCGCGCGCAATCGGATGTCAACGGTGTATTTCCCTGGCGACAAGATTACGATGCTGCCAGATTCTGTGATTGCGCAATTTTCACTGGATGAGGGCAAGCCTTGCCCGGCTTTATCTATTTATGTGGATATTGATGCGCAAGGCCAGATTGTGGATGGCACTTTGCAAATGCGTGCTGAGTTGGTGCCTATAGCTGCCAATTTACGCCTCGAGAATCTTGAGGACAAGGTGAGCGAAGAAAGTTTGCTAAACGAGAGCGGTACCTATCCCTATCGCAAAGAGCTGGCGATCTTGTGGGGGGCTGCAAAACACTTGCATGCACAGCGTCAAAACAAGCGCATTGCCAATGGTTTGCGTGCTGAGCAATTGGGTATGGTTGATCCTAATACTCTGGCAAGAGATTTTCATTTTCAGATTAAAGAAATGGATGGCATTGAGCGCGTGGAAATTTCTCCGCGGCAACGAGGATCTATCTTGGATACCATCGTGGCTGAATGGATGATTTACTGCAATAGTGCATCTGGCCGCCTCCTTGCCGAGCATGGATTGCCTGGACTCTTTCGCACGCAAAAAGGTTGGGGGCCATTGCGTACACGCATGCAAACCACACCCGGTCCTCACGAAGGCTTGGGTCTTGATTACTATGCTTGGTGTACATCACCTCTGCGCCGCTATTCAGATTTAGTTAATCAATGGCAGTTGATTGCATTGGCTAAGCATGGCGTCACCGCTAAGATGGTGGCGCCATTTCCTCCAAGGGATGCGGGCTTGATGGCCATCGCCGCTGACTTTGAAGCTTGTTATCAGGCCTACGGTGAATATCAAGATCGCCTAGAAAAATATTGGTGTTTGCGTTGGATTGCTCAAGATAATGAGCCAAAGAAATTCTATGTGCGTCATCTTAAAGAGGGAATGTCTAGAGTCGAACCGATTCCTTTGCATTTACCGATTCCTGAACTCGCCTCGCATCCTCGCATGACCCGTGCTGAAGTGGCGGTTGCCGATATCGATTTACTTCAATTAAGTGCGGGGGTCAGGGTCTTGCGGATTGATGCACCTGAAAAACCAGCCGAAAAGCCGGTTGAAGAAATTGCTGTATCCGTTTCAGAAGCTCCCGAGGATGATGGAAGCGCTACCTAGATTCCGGCAATCAGATGGCTTTGAGAAGGTCGGACGCTATTGGCAGGATGCTTGGCGACGTCACCCGTTCCGTTTAGCGCTGATTGTTTCGCTATTGATCCATGTGTTCTTTTTATCTTTTCGCTGGGGCATTGGAGAGATGCAGAATCGACGTCTCAATACCCCCTTGAGTGTGGTTTTGGTTAATGCAAGTCATACAAGCCCGCCTAAGCAAGCCAATAAATTGGCGCAAGCAGACTTGCAGGGTGGAGGAAAAAACGTTGATCAGGAGGCTACCGCAGTGCACCGCGCCAGACTGGGTGCGGAAGCTAGGCTTGAGGTTTTAGAGAAACAACAAAAACAGATGCTCGCAAAACTCGATGCGGAAAAGGCTCGCTCTAGTGGGCGTAAGAGTGGGGATGAGCAGCGCCTTATCTCGCAGTTGAATTCCTTAGAGGCGGAGCTAGCAAAACAGATGCGGATTGACGGACATGAAGCTCGCCGGAAAGTGTTGACTGGGTCAAGCACGAAGGCGGTTGTTTTTGCCCAGTATTACGACGCTATGCGCAAAAAAATTGAGGCTTATGGCAGCGCCTTTTTCCCACGTGCGAACGGTAGGCCGCTATATGGGAATTTGGTTATCGTCGTAAGTGTTGACGCCCAAGGCCGTATTACCAGCAATGCTCAAGGTAAGGATGGCTTAAGTATTGGACGTAGTTCCGGTAATCCCGAGTTGGATCGTCAGGCTCTCGCTATCATTCGCGCCTCTGCGCCATTTGGGCCATTTTCGATAGAGATGCGCCAGCAAATTGACGTGCTGGATTGGGTTTCTACTTTTGAGTTCGCGCGCGATGGGTCTGATCGCTTAGAGTTGCGACACTAATGAATATAAAGAATTCCTTAGGGAAATTCGCTTATTCTGTAGGCAATATGAACCCCAATTCCGCCAACGATTTGCATACTAGTCCAAGTCAATTCCCTGGTTTGGACGTCTATGCTGTTGCTGGGAATCCAGTTGGCCACAGTAAGTCGCCTACCATTCATCAATGCTTTGCTGAGCAGTCGAAACAAGCGATGCATTATGGACGTCTGCAGCCAGCTATTGGTGAGTTCGCCAAGGCTGCAAAATCTTTCTTTGCTGATGGCGGTAAGGGTATGAACGTCACGATCCCTTTTAAGTTGGATGCGCAAACACTGGCG
>Ga0316224_1003941_pt1 | contig 11659 bp, 8 predicted proteins | sample TBH18013metaG_FD_206254 | JGI IMG/M metagenome (GOLD analysis project Ga0316224, IMG submission 206254) | Freshwater microbial communities from Trout Bog Lake, Wisconsin, USA - TBH18013 | ecosystem: Environmental > Aquatic > Freshwater > Lake > Hypolimnion/Profundal zone | place: USA: Wisconsin...
CAGAAAGCTCGGCCCCTTGCGCTCAATCGCCAGCTTCCAGGCTGCCGCCGTCTCGTTGGCGTCCGCCGGACGGAAATCCGTCAGTCCCGGAACCACGCGCAGCGCCGTCAGGTGCTCAATCGGCTCGTGCGTCGGCCCGTCTTCACCCACCGCAATCGAGTCATGCGTAAAGACAAAAATCGAGTGCACGCCCATCAGAGCGCTCAGCCGGATAGCCGGCTTGCAGTAATCGCTGAAGACAAAGAACGTCGAAGCAAAGGGAATCAGCCCCCCGTGCGCCGCAATTCCATTCACCGCTGCCGACATCGCCAGCTCGCGCACACCAAAGAACACGTTGCGTCCCGCCGGGTCCACATGGAAGCTCGGGCTGTCCTTGAAAATCGTCTTCGTCGAGCTGGTCAGGTCGGCCGCGCCGCCAAACAGCTCCGGCACCACCCCGGCCACGGCATTCATCACCGCTCCACCCGTGTTGCGCGTTGCCTGGCCCTTGCCCGTCGGATAGCTCGGAATCGCAGCCTCCCACCCGGCCTTCAGCTCGCCCTTCTGGGTCCGCTCAAACTCCGCCGCCAGCTCCGGATGCGCCGCCTTGTACCCGGCGAACAGCGCATTCCACTCTGCCTCAGCCGCCGCACCCTTCGCCACAGCCTGCCGCCAGTTCGCCAGCGCATCCTCCGGCAGATAAAAGCTCTGGTCCTCCGGGAATCCGAAGAACTTCTTCGTCGCCGCCACCGCTTCCGCACCCAGCGGCTCGCCGTGCACGTTCTTCGTCCCCGCCTTCGGGCTGCCGTAGCCAATCACGGTGCGTACGCCAATCAGCGTCGGCTTGCCGGTCTCGGCCTTGGCCGCTTCCACCGCCGCCCGCAACCCAGCCAGGTCGTTGCCGTCGGCCACCCGCAGCACCTGCCAGTTGTAGGCGTCAAAGCGCTTGTACACATCCTCGGTAAAGCTCAGGCTCGTCGGCCCGTCGAGGGAAATCTGGTTGTCGTCGTAGAAGAAAATCAGCTTGCCCAGGCCCAGCGTCCCGGCCAGGCTCGCTGCTTCGTGGCTCAGCCCTTCCATCAAATCGCCGTCGCCCAGAATCCCATACGTGTGGTGGTTCACCACCTCATAGCCCGGCTGGTTGTATACCGCTGCCAGGTGCTTTTCGGCAATCGCAAGGCCCACCGCCATCGCAAATCCCTGACCCAGCGGCCCGGTCGTCACTTCCACCCCGTCCGTATGGCCAAATTCCGGATGCCCCGGCGTCTTCGACCCCCACTGCCGGAAGCTCTTCAAATCATCCAGCGTCACCTTGTAACCGCTCAGGAACAGCGACCCATACAGCAGGCTCGATGCATGACCATTCGACAGCACAAACCGGTCCCGGTCTGCCCACTTCGAGTGCGACGGATTGTGCTTCATCACTTCATGGAACAGCAGGTAAGCCATCGGCGAGCAGGCAATCGGCGCTCCGGGATGGCCACTGTTGGCCTTCTGCACCGTATCCACGGCCAGCAGGCGCAGGGTGTCCACGGAAAGCTTCTCAAGGGGATTCAGGGTCTCAGGCATGGCTTCAGAACTGTCCTTTCGGGGCAACTTTCGCATCGCATCCAGGCTTCGGATTTCTCCTCCACCGCTCGCATCGAAAAATCGGTTTATTAAAGGGATTTCGCAGGCTCTCTCCCGCGCCTCCCACCGCTCCAGATTACTCCATTCCACCCCCTCCCGGTACCCCGTCCTCCAAAAAATCTCCCACCCCGCCCAATTTTCCTGCGAAGCCTTTTCTGCCACTCTCGCATCCAATCTCCAGCACTTCTGTATCGGGCAGACCGCATTTTCGCCCCATCGCCCCGATACAATCAGAGGTGCGCAGGACTTTCCGAACTACCCCGGCCCGCAGCTTCCCTGATTCCAGCAACCCTGATACCAGGGACCCTGCCCCGGCAAACCTGACCGAAACCAGGCAACACACTCTGGAGGATACTTTTCCCGATGGCTTACGAACTCGCACCTCTTCCCTACGACTACGCGGCGCTTGAGCCCTTCATCGATGCCGAAACCATGAAGATCCACCACGACCGCCACCACCAGGCCTACGTCAACAACCTGAACGCAGCCCTGGCCAACCACCCTGAGCTCGCCGCCAAGCCCATTGACGACCTGGTCCGCGACCTCGCCAGCGTCCCCGACGCCATCAAGGGGCCCGTCCGCAACAACGGCGGCGGCCACAGCAACCACTCCCTCTTCTGGTCCATCATGGGCCCCGTCGGCACCGCCGGCGTCGGTGGCGCGCCCACCGGCGACATCGCCGCCCAGATCGACAAGGACTTCGGCTCCTTTGAAGCTCTCCAGAAGGCCTTCAACGAAGCCGGCGTCAAGCAGTTCGGCTCCGGTTGGGCCTGGCTCATCTTCGTCGACGGCAAGCTCACCGTCACCAGCACCCCTAACCAGGATTCGCCCCTGACCGCCGGCCACTACCCCATCCTCGGCAACGACGTCTGGGAGCACGCCTACTACCTCAAGTACCAGAACCTTCGCCCCAAGTACCTTGAGAACTGGTGGAACGTCGTCAACTGGAACGAAGTCAACAAGCGCTTTGCCACCGCCAAGGGCTGATTCCTGGCGGCCAGACGCGCGAAACTGAAAAGCCCCGGCCGTCCGCCGGGGCTTTCTGTTCCAGCGGCAATGGCAGATTCAAACGCCGAGTGCAACATCTGGAGTTATAGCTGACCAGTATTCTGCGAAGACGAAAGCTCCAGGTGGGAGGAACAGTTCTGCGGGAGCTTCCAAACCCAGCGTGGGGGGAGGGGCAAAGTACACAACAACCCCGCGTTTGCTGTCAGCTTCTTATGGTGCCTCATCTGCGAGCCATGATCGAAGGGCATGGAGCGGTGTAGCTGGCTGTCGAATCAGTTAAGTATCTCTGTGAAGGCTTGCGCGGTCGCATCAGCTCAGCGGCTTGTCAGCTTGACCAAAGCGACAAACCGTGTGGTGCGCTCGACCAGCGTGCCGATTAGTGAGAGGTTACCGTTGCCGATAATCCGGTGGCTCTCCCAGTGGCCGGGAATGCAGCGCGATTCGAGCCCGCTCCTCCAGTGAAACGTGTCGGTACCCACTCGCCATATGCAACTTTCTCCAATCAAGAAGCGTTGCACCTGGAATAGGAATCTGCCCACGCAAATTTGTTCCTCGGTCAGGGGGCGGGCGAAGGGGTGGGTTGGGAGGTGGGGTCGGACATGAGGTGGACTACGGATTGGAAGTCGGCCTTGTTGAGTTGCTGGGCGAGGTCGGATTCGTGTTTGGCGTCTGTGGGTTGGTGGAGTGAGCGGTAGAGGCGGGCGAGGTGGAGGTGGGTGCTGACGTCGGCGGGGTCGAGGTGGGCGGCCAGGGTGAGTTCGGTGAGGGCCTGATTGGTTAGGTTTGGGGTTGCGGCGGAGCGGTCGGCGAGGAGGATGCCGAGGTCGCGGTGGGCGATGGGGTTGTTGGGGTCCTGGGTGAGGGCGCGGCGGAGGAGGGGTTCGGCGGAGTCGGGTTTGCCGAGGGCGAGGTCGGAGTCGGCGAGGTAGAGGGTGGCCTGGAGGTGGTTGGGGGTGGTTTCGAGCTCGGCGGAGAATTCCTGGGTGGCCTGGTCGTATTGGGTCTGGGTCCAGAGGAGGTAGCCGAGGGAGAAGTGCGCATTGGGCCAGTGGGGGTTGGCGGCGATGGCGGCGCGGAACTGGGAGATGGCGCCGGGGGTGTCCTTCATGGCGTCGAGGGCCTCGCCCATGAGCATGTGGGCTTCGGCGGAGTCGGGATTGATGAGGACGATGCGGTGGTAGGTGGAGAGGACGCACTGGTAGTTGGCGGAGAGGAGGCAACTGTTGGCGAGGGCGAGGAGGAGGGCGAGGTTGGCGGAGTCGGACTGGGCGGCCTGGGTGAGGTAGGGCTGGGCCTGGGTGTACTGGCGGAGGCCGAAGTGGGCCATGCCGAGGAGCTCGTTGAGGCGGAGGGATTCTGGCGAGGCGGGCGGGGCGGCGGCGAGGAGGGGCTGGAACTGGGCGATGGCGGCGGAGTAGTCGCCGGATTTGAAGAGGGCGAGGCCGAGGTTGAGGGAGAGGCCGGGGAATTGGGGATTGAGGGCGAGGGCGTGCTGGTAGCTGGCGATGGCCTGGGGCAGGTGTTGCTGGCGGGCCTGGAGGAGGCCGAGGTGGGCGAAGGGCTCGGGGTTGCTGGCGTCCTGGGAGGCGAGCTGCTGCCAGAGGGTTTCGGCTTCGGCGTTGCGGCCGGCACGCTCGAGGGCGAAGGCCTGGTCGCGGAGGGAAGTGGTTTGTGCGGGGGCTAGGGCGGTAAGGAGGATGGTGAGACAGGCCGCGCGGAGGAGCCGGGAGATGGGGTGTGCGGGGCTCAGGGTGCGGCGGGGTGTCATGGGGTGATTGTCGGATGCTGTGGGGGGCTTTGGCAATGGATTGGGCATTGCAAGGGAAGCGGTGGGTCGCCTAGAGTTTGGAGCATGAGAATGAACGGACGCCGAGATTTTTTGCGCAGTGCCGCCACGCTGGCGGGAGCGTTTGGAGTGAACAGCCTTTTCAGCCAGGGCCATGCGGCGGAGTTGAACGCGGCGGGGGAGAGGATTGCGCATTTGAGCGCGGTGGAGGCGGCGCAGAATGAGGATTTCTGGAGTGTGATTCAGAGGTCGTATTCGGTGAATCCGGAGATTGTGAATCTGAACAATGGGGGCGTGTCGCCCGCGCCGATTGTGGTGCAGGAGGCGGTGGAGCGATATAACCAACTGACGAACCAGGGGCCCTCGTATTACATGTGGGGGATATTGGACCAGGGGCGGGAGCCGCTGCGGCAGAGGCTGGCGAAGTTGGCGGGCGTGAAGGCGGATGAGGTGGCGATTAACCGCAACTCGACCGAGGCGCTGAACACGATTATTTACGGGTTGCCGCTGAAGGCGGGCGATGAGGTGGTGGGGAGCCTGCAGGATTATCCGAACATGATGCAGGCGTGGCGGCAGCGGGCTGAGCGCGACGGGATTGTGTACAAGCAGATCAGCTTTGATTTCCCGATTGAGGATGATGACAAGATTGTGGCGGCGTATGAGAAGGCGATGACGCCGAAGACGAAGGTTGTGCATATCACGCACATGGTGAACTGGGTGGGGCAACTGATGCCAGCGAGGAAGATTGCGGATATGGCTCATGCGAAGGGCGCGGAGGTGATTGTGGATGGGGCGCACTCGTTTGGGCTGATTGACTTCAAGATTCCGGAGCTGGGGTGCGATTACTTTGGCACGAGCTTGCACAAGTTTCTGAGTGCGCCGATTGGCACGGGGATGATGTGGATTGCCGAGGAGAAGATTGCGAAGGTGTGGCCGCTGACGTGTAATGCGGAGCCGCACAGCGGGAATATTCGCAAGTTTGAGACGCTGGGGACGAGGAGTTTTCCGCTGGAGCAGGGGATTGGGGAGGCGATCAATTTCCACGAGGCGATTGGGAGCAAGCGGAAGCAGGAACGGATTGGGTATTTGAAGAACTACTGGGCGGAGCGTGCGGCGAAGATACCGCGGGTGAAGCTGAGCACGTCACTGGATTTGCGGTACTCGTGCGCGATATGCGGGGTGAGTGTGGAGGGGATGACGCCGCATGCGCTGGCGACGGCGCTGTTTGACCGGTACCGGATTCACGCGATCGGGATTGTGTACGAGAACATCAGCTGTGTGCGGGTGACGCCGCATGTGTATACGCGGGTGGGGGATTTGGACAGGCTGGTGGAAGGGTTGGGTGAGATTGCGGCGGGGGTGAAGGGGTAGTGGGGGAGACGGGGCGCAGGGAGCTGAGAGGAAAGGAAGCCCAAGCTGACTGAGAGCGACGCAGCAGAGCCGCAACTCGCCCGGCAGATAGGCCTGTTTGACGCCACGATGGTGGTGATGGGCGGGATTATTGGCGCGGGGATATTCATGAATCCGCATGTGGTGGCGCAGCGGGTTCACTCGCCGGTGCTGATCTTGGGCGTGTGGGTGTTTGGCGGGCTGGTGGCGCTGCTGGGTGCGTTTATTTACGCGGAGCTGGCGGACCGGATGCCGGCGGTGGGCGGGCAGTATGCGTACCTGCGGGAGGCGATTCATCCGGCGGCGGGATTTCTGTATGGGTGGGTGCTGCTGCTGGTGGTGCAGTCGGGCGGAATGGCCGCGGTGACGGTGACGTTTGCGCGGTATTTTCTGGAGCTGACGGGCTGGGGCGTGGACGAGCGCTGGGTGGTGGTGGTGACGCTGGGAGTGCTGACGGCGGTGAATTGCCTGGGGGTGAAGCCGGGGACGCGGCTGCAGAGCGTGCTGATGGTGCTGAAGATTGCGGCGATTGGGTGCCTGGTGGTGGCGGGGCTGTTTTTTGCGCATGACCCGAAGCCGCTGCTGACGCCGGTGCTGGACCGTGCGCCGGGGATTGATTTGGTGACAGCGATTGGAGCGGCGATGGTGCCGGTGCTGTTCAGCTATGGCGGGTGGCAGACGACAAATTTTATTGCGGCGGAGATTCGGAATCCGCGGCGGAACCTGGTGCGGGCGCTGATATTGGGCGTGGTGGGTGTGATTGTGCTGTATCTGCTGGTGAGCCTGGTGTGCGTGCGGGTGCTGGGGGCGGAAGGGCTGGCGGAGACGGTGGTGCCGGCGAGCGCGGTGATGCGGCTGGTGGCGGGCGAGGCGGGGGCGAAGCTGATTGCGCTGGGGATTGCGATTTCGACGATCGGGTTTTTGTCGCAGTCGATTTTGACAGCGCCGCGGGTGTACTTTGCCATGGCGGGGGATGGGCTGTTTTTCAAGCGGATTGCGCAGGTGAGCGCACGGACGCAGGCTCCGGTGGCGGCGATTGTGATGCAGACGGGGTTTGCGCTGGTGATTGCGTTTACGGGGCGGTACGAGCAGATTTTGAATTTCATGATTCCGATTGATTTTCTGTTTTTCGGGCTGTCGGCGATGTGCGTGTTTGTGTTCCGGAGCCGGGACAGGAAGGATGCGCCGAAGGACCCGGGGTTCCGGGTGCCGTGGCATCCGTGGACGACGATTGTGTTTGTGGCGGCGTGCTGGTTGGTGGTGGTGAACACGCTGGTCAAGTATCCGGAGAACAGCTCGGTTGGAGTTGGGATTCTGTTGCTGGGACTGCCGGTGTATGCGTACTGGGCGCGCCGGCGCAGAGAAGAGGGAGCGAGATGAGCAAGCGATATACAGCCTCGGCATATATGGAGTGGGCGAAGTTGAACTCGGGCGCGACGTACAACCTGGCGACGAGCGGGATGCGGAGCTGCCCGCTGGGTGAGCTTGGGGTGCGGCTGGAGGATCTGGAGGTGAACGGGCCGACGGTGTATGGGTATGCTCCGCTGCAGGAAGCGCTGGCGGCCAAAAGCGGGGTGAAGCCGACGCAGGTGGTGGCCTCTGCCGGGGCGTCCCTGGCGAATCATCTGGCGATTGCGGCGTGTATTGAGCCGGGGGATGAGGTGCTGATTGAGGAGCCCACGTACAGCCTGCTGGTGGAGACCGCGAGCTACCTGGGGGCGCGGGTGACGCGGTTTGAGCGGCGGCGGGAAGAGGGATTCCAACTGAATCTGGCGGAGGTGAGCCGGCACCTGACGGAGCGGACGCGGCTGGTGGTGGTGACGAATCTGCATAATCCGACGGGAGCGTATACGGACGAGGCGACGCTGCGGCGGCTGGGGGAGATGGCGCATGTGGTGGGGGCGCGGGTGCTGGTGGATGAGGTGTACCTGGACATGCTGCCGAAGGAGCTGCTGGGATGGCCGGCGCGGTCGAGCTTCCAGTTGGGCGAGAACTTTGTGGTGACGAATTCGCTGACGAAGTCGTATGGGCTGTCGGGGATACGGTGCGGGTGGATCTTGGCGCAGGAGGATTTGGCGCACAAGATTTGGCGGCTGAATGATTTGTATTCGGCGTCGCCGGTGTTCCCGGCGGAGCAGATTGCGGCGGCGGCGCTGAAGGTGCTGCCGAAGCTGATTGAGCGGACGCGGGAGACGCTGCGGGTGAACCATGCGGCGGTGGACAAGTATCTGGCGGGGCACCGGGGGATTGAGCTGGTGCGGCCGCTGGCGGGGACGGTGCTGTTTCCGCGGCTGAAGGGCGGGCGGGTGGAGGAGTTTTGCCGGTTGCTGCGGGAGACGTATGAGACGAGCGTGGTGCCGGGGCATTTCTTTGAGCGGGCGGAGCATTTCCGGATAGGGCTGGGCGGGGAGACGGAGATGACGGTGGAGGGATTGCGGCGGCTTGGAGCGGCACTGGATGAGTTTTGCGGGGGGTGAAAGGGAGATTGGGGGATGATGGGTGTGATGGAAAAGACGGATGTGGAAGAAAACGGGAAATAGGCTTAGAATGACAACGTTTTCTTTTTGCAGTTTTTTTGGGTGTATCCGAGGAGGCAAACCGCAATGAGCGTACCCCAGCAGACTCGCCAGGCCGCGATCGACCTGGCTGCCAGCCAACCCTTTGACGTGTGCGTGATTGGGGGTGGAGCGACGGGTGCGGGCTGTGCACTGGATGCGCAGACACGGGGGCTGCGGACGCTGCTGCTGGATGCGGGCGACTTCAGCTCGGCGACATCGTCGACCTCGACGAAGCTGGTGCATGGGGGCGTGCGGTATCTGCAGCAGGCGTTTACGCAACTGGATGCGGGGCAGTATCACGTGGTGGTGCGGGCGCTGCGTGAGCGGATTCTGATGATCAACAATGCGCGGTTTCTGGCGCATCCGCTGCGGTTTGTGATTCCGTGCCCGAACTGGTTCCAGGTGATTTATTACGGGTTTGGGATGAAGGTGTATGAGTGGGTCTCGGGCAAGGCGAGCCTGTTTGGATCAACGATTGTGAGCAAGGCCGCGCTGGAGAAGCGGATTCCGGAGTTGAAGACGGAAGGGCTGGCGGCGGGGGTGGTGTATGCCGATGGGCAGTTTGATGATGCGCGATACAACCTGCTGCTGGTGAAGACCTTCCGCGAGGCGGGAGGCGTGGCGCTGAACTATGCGCGTGTGGTGCAACTGGTGAAGGATGCGGCGGGCAAGGTGATTGGCGCCGAGGTGGAAGACCAGCGGAGCGGGCAGCGATTTGCGGTGAAGGCGAAGGCGTTTGTGAATGCGACCGGGCCGTTTGCGGATGCGCTGCGGAAGCAGGCGAAGCCGGGGACGGCGGACCGGTTGCGGGTGAGCCGCGGGGCGCATATTGTGTTGCCGCTGGACCGGATGCCCTCGCCGGATGCGCTGATGATTCCGAAGACGGCGGATGGGCGGCTGATTTTTGTGATTCCCTGGCTGGGCTCGCTGCTGGTGGGGACGACGGATGATGAGGCGAAGGTGGATGACGACCTTTGCATCAAGCGGGAGGAGATTGACTACCTGCTGCACTACGCGAACCTGTATGTGAACCGGAAGCTGACGCGGGCCGATATTCGGGCGTGCTTTGTGGGGCTGCGGCCGCTGGTTGCGCCGAAGGGGGCGACGGGGAAGGCGACGAAGAAGCTGATCCGCGACCACGAGGTAGAGGTGGACGAGGCGGCCGGGGTGGTGAATATTCTGGGCGGCAAGTGGACGACCTACCGGGCGATGGCCGAGGACACGATTGACGCGGTGGAGAAGGTGATGGGTCGGCCGGTGACGGGGAGCCGGACGCAGAAGCTGGCGCTGGCGGGGTCGGATGGGTACGAGCCTGAGGCGTGGAAGATGCTGGTACAGCTTGAGGGGATTTCAGAGGCGACGGCGCGGCACCTGCTGGAGAAGTATGGGACGCGTGCGAGTGCCGTGATGGCGCTGGCGGACGCGAATGCTGCGTTGCGGCAGCCGCTGGTGGTTGGGCATGCTCCGCTGCGGGCCGAGGTGGTGTACGCGGTGCGCGAGGAGATGGCCGAGACGATTGAAGATGTGCTGGCACGGCGGATTGGGCTGCAGTTCCACGACTGGCAGGCATCGATGGCGGCTGCGCCGGTGGTGGGCGGGTATCTGGCGAAGGAGTTTGGCTGGAAGCCTGAAGAAGAGGCGGCGGCGGTGCATGCCTATGTTGCGCATATTGAGGGAATGCTGGAGCGATCGGGCCTGAATCGGGGCTGAGGCGGGAGCGAGCGGGGGTGGGGCGGAGTGCACTGGCAGGGGTGCGCTCAGGTATCATGCAGGCTTACGAGGGTGGCACATGAAGGCACGCATGAGGCTCGGGGATCTGCTGCTGCAGGCGCGGATAATTACGCAGGAGCAACTGGAAGCAGCGCTGGAGCAGCAGGCGGCGAACGGTGGGCGGATTGGCGATTTGCTGGTTGCGATTGGGGCGTTGTCGCAGGGGGCGCTGAATGCGTTTCTGCACCGGATGCCGACGGAGCCGGGGGATGTGGCGGCGACGGGCATCAACGAGAATGACCTGCTGGCGCTGCTGATGAAGATTGCGTACATGAGCCACCTGGAGACGCTGAAGCAGTTTGTGGATGTGGTGAAGCTGCCGTATCCGGTGGTGAGCGAGCTGGTGCGGATGGCGGTGGAGCGGCTGTACCTGCGGAGCCTGGGTACGCGTGATCTGTACAGCATGAGCGAGATGCGCTATGCGGTGACGGACGAGGGGAAGCGGTTTGCGCAGGAAGAGCTGCAGCACTGCCGGTATGTGGGCCCGGCGCCGGTTCCGCTGGATGAGTTTGTAGCGCTGGTGAACCTGCAGAAGGTGACGAACGAGACAATTACGTACGACCGGCTGCGAGGGGCGTTTGGCGAGCTGACGGTGGCGGACCGGATTGTGGAGAAGTGCGGGCCGGCGCTGAACAGCGGACGAGCGATGCTGCTGTATGGGCCGCCGGGCAACGGCAAGACCAGTGTGGCGCTGAGCTTTACGAGTTTGTTCAATGATGTGATTTATGTGCCCTATTCGGTGATGGTGGAGGGGCAGATTATCCGGGTGTATGACCCGGCGTACCATACGCTGAAGCCGGCGAAGCCCGCCGATGTGGATGACGCGACGGCGCTGCTGCGGCGGGAAGAGTATGACGGGCGGTGGGTGCCGTGCCAGCGGCCGTTTATCGTGGCGGGCGGCGAGCTGACGCTGGAGATGCTGGATTTGCGGTTTGACCCGAACAGCAATACGTACGAGGCGCCGCTGCATATGAAGGCGCTGGGCGGGTGCTTCATTATTGACGACTTTGGGCGGCAACTGGTGTCTCCGACGGCGCTGCTGAACCGGTGGATTGTGCCGCTGGAAAACAGGATTGACTATTTGAAGCTGCATACGGGAAAGAGCTTTACGATTCCGTTTGAGGAGCTGGTGATTTTCTCGACGAATCTGGAGCCGGAAGAGCTGATGGATGCTGCGTTTTTAAGGCGGTTGCCGTACAAGATTGAGGTGGGAGCGCCGACGCGGGAGCAGTACAGGGAGATCTTCCAGAAGGAAGCTGCGAAGCGGAGCATGACGCTGCCGCCGGCGCTGTTTGACTCGATTGTGCGGAAGGTGACGGAGGAGAAGGGGATGGAGCTGGCGGCGTACCATCCGCGATTTCTGGTGGACCAGGTGGCGGCGACGTGCCGGTTTATGGGTCAGCCGGCGCACTTTGAGCCGCGGTATATTCAGCACGCGATTGATAACTTACGGGTGCACCGGAAGGGCGATGTGGCGGGGGCGGAGACGGAGTGAGCGGGGGGTGGGGCGGTGCAGTGGTGTGCACTGCGTCACAGGTAG
>Ga0316224_1003959_pt1 | contig 11623 bp, 10 predicted proteins | sample TBH18013metaG_FD_206254 | JGI IMG/M metagenome (GOLD analysis project Ga0316224, IMG submission 206254) | Freshwater microbial communities from Trout Bog Lake, Wisconsin, USA - TBH18013 | ecosystem: Environmental > Aquatic > Freshwater > Lake > Hypolimnion/Profundal zone | place: USA: Wisconsin...
AGTGGGGTAACCCCCGAAGGGACTCCGCGACCGCGATCCGGTCGCCGAGCGATTTCTCACATCGTCGAATTGAGCAGTGCAGTGATTGTGGTACGGGGAGCATCCGTGGGTCAAGGACCGCTCGTAATTGTCTCAACGTGATCGCCGACGCAGATTCGAAAGCCTGTGAGGCTGTTGATCGCGACACTCCCAAGTGGCGTGAACTTCGACATGACGCCAGCTGGTCCACTCTCGATGTTGACCCTCCCACCATGCGAAAGTGATCGCCCGGCCTCAAGTACCGTCGGCCGCACGATGTTCAAATCACGACGTTCCGAACCGCCACCTCCCGGGAACAAGATCCGACGTGGGGTGAGCCAGTTGACGGCTGGCCCCTCTGGACCCTTGGTGCCTTCTCCTGAATCAACCTCGATGGAGAGGGTGTACTCGGATTGCACCAATTGGCAGACTGTGCTCTTCTCAACTGACGAACCCCAAAGAGCACCGGAGAGCCGAATATCTCCGCGGACCAGTGGCCATCCGAAAATCTCTCTACCCCATGTCATGTAGCGGTCATCGTCAGTCCACATATACGCCGAGAACTCGCCGTCGACGTCAGTAATGGTTCCCTTGAAAGCAATTACCGCCTCGCGAAAGGTACCGCTGCTCGATGCGCGTGCCTTTGCATCTCCGTCACGGGGCTCGTAGTTGATCTCGTAGAACCGCAGTCGCGTCGGTGTTCCTCGTTCGCCTCGCATTGGAACAAAGGCTGGGCTCAGTTCCTCGACGACTGCTGAAGTGTCGGTTTCGAACCAGGCAGTTATGGCCGTCCCTGAGAGAATCCAGGGCGGGTCTGCCCACAATGCCTCAGGGGCTGGCCAGGGACTGCTGAACTCATTCTTTGGACTCATGGTTTGTATTCTCCCGTTGTAGTGATTCAGGAACTAGCGACGCGGGTAGTTGAGCGGCGCACCGACAAGAGTCGTCTCGATCTCGGCCAGGTGCCATCCTGCGAGGTTTGACGTGACGAGCCGGTCCAGATGAGGACCTATGAAGGCAAGGTTCGCCGGCCCTGAGAGATCTTCGCCCGTCCAGTCATTCGCAATCTCCACTAGGTCGGTTCCTTGGAGGATGTAGACCGCGTCAGGTCGCCAACATCCAATGAGCAGGTGCCCTTCGCTTGTGAACGCCAGACCGTCCGGAACCTTCCGCGGCAACGTCACGACGGCTTCGACATCACCCAATCCATTCGGGGTCAACTTCAACCTGGAGACCTGGGGATTCTCTGACTCGACGACGTAGAGATACTCCTGCAGCGGGTCAATCGCCAAGCCGTTGGTGAACGCCGGAGTCTGATTCGAAACAACCTCGACGCGTCCATCGGGCCACATGCACAGGATGCGCCCGTCGCGCTTGCCCCAATTGCCCGAATCGCTGAAGAAGAGCCTTCCGTCGCTGTGGAAGACCGGGAAGTTGGGTGATTGGATCTCACCAACCTCAGCCGCTGCGACACCCGTCAGGTCCACCACTTCGCCCGTTGACGTGTCGATGCGTAGAACGGCCTTGCGGCCCGTGTCGCACGCATACAGATTGTCTTCGCCGTCGAACGCGATCCCCAGAACGAATCCACCCGTATGGGCGATGATCTGTGACTGTCTGGTATCAAGGTCGATACGGTAGATCTGTCCCGCCTCGCCACCGCACGCAATCCAGCCGTTCGGCGACCACGCAATACCTTCTGGGTGATCCAACCCTCCAGCGAAGAGTGAAATGGCCACGAACCGCTCCTAGTAGCAGGAGACGGTCAGGCCACCGTCGACAACGATCTGTTGGCCGGTGATGAATGACGAATAGGGCGACGCAAGGAAGAGCGCCGTCTGAGCAATCTCCTTGGGAGCGGCGATTCGCTTTATCGGGTACTCCTTCTCAATGTCGGCGCGCGCGGCGGCTGAATCCTCAAACATGGCGAAATACTCCTGCAGTAGCGGGGTGTCGATATCACCGGGACAAATCGCGTTCACCCGAATGCCCCGATCCGAGTACTGCACCGCCGCAGCCCTGGTCAAACCGAGAACCCCACCCTTGGCGGCGCAGTACGCCGCCAGCATGCCATCGGCCACGAGACCAAGAATCGACGCGATGTTCACGATCGACCCACCCTCGGTCCGAAGCATTGCCCGTACGGCATGTTTGGTACCGAAGAAAGGGCCCTTCAGGTTGACCGAAAGAATGCGATCGAGGTCAGCTTCACTCGTCTCGGCGAGTTCCTCGTTCACCGAGACCGCGGCGTTGTTGACCATGACGTCGATCTTGCCGTGACTGCGCACCACCTGCCCAACAAGCGACTCAACGTCGGACTCCCTGGAGACGTCAGCGTGAATATAGGTCGCCCCAATTGCGTCCATGTTCCGTTGTCCCGCCAGATCGTTGATGTCACATCCAAAGACAGTCGCACCAGCTTCTGCGAATTCAGTCGCGAGAGCGACCCCGAGTCCTGATGATACGCCGGTGATTGCCACCGATTTCCCGTCGAATCTCACAGCGGCCGCCCTTCGTTGTTGAACCCATGAATAGTCTCTTGTGCTTCAAACGCGATGATTCGAACTTCGGTGTCCACCTTGCTGCCGGCACCCAGCTCGCGGGCATGACCACCTGAGATGGCTTGGTCCAACCGGGCCGGGTAGCCAGACCACGGCTCAACGACCGCACACCGGAGGCCACGCCATCCACCGTCGACGATCCACAGATGCACACTGGGGAAGTCCTCGCGTGAGAACGTCATGGCGAATCCCGATGTCGTGACCTCATCAGTCACTGCCAGCCAGCCCTGTTCCACGTCGGTCAAGTACACGTGGTGCCAAGTGCCCGACGGCTCAATGGGTAACTCTCCGACGCTTGGACTTGGCCACTCAACCTCTCCTCCCGGACCGATCACCTCCTCGTCAGTTCCCGCGAGTCCAGTTCCGTCGCCGTAGATACCGCGGCTCGCCGGCACGTGAATTCGCGTTCGCCGGCCTATGGGAACTGCAGGGTGAATGCCCCAGAGATAGGGGAAGGCCACCGTGCCGAGGTTCTCCAAGGTGTAGTTGATGGTGACGAAATGGTCACCTGGCTGAAGCGTCATGGTGCGCGTCATTCGGAATGGGGTGATCACCCCTGTTCTTGTGAATCTGACGCTGTTCGACGACACCTGCTCCCAGTCCCACGCCATGGACCACAACTCGCCCAGAAACGGCAACTCTTCACCATCGACCAGGCACGGATGTCCGGTGGGAAAGGCGTCATCGATGCCTCCGCTCCACCAGTTGTCCACATTCGCACCGAACACGGGAGTTCGCTCTTCAACTCTGGGGTGATGAAAGAGCAGATCGGCGTCAAGACGCTTGTCCACCATCTGGAAGATCTTGGCGCCAATCTGTGGTAGTACTCCAACCCTGAGATGCTCATTCTCCAAGAAGATCACCTCAAAGTCGCGGTACTTCCACCCTCTCTTGATGGTCCCTTCGCCATCGTGCGACATCCGTGCTCCTAAGTGCTATGCGTGCGGGAGTTCGGACACCTCAGGCGGCGCACCGGCAAACGCGGTCTTCAGTTTCGCCGAGGGTGCCACGACGTACACCAGCGCCGCGAGGCAGCAAACGAGTCCAAAGACCAGCACACTCTTGCCCGACGCCCAACTCAATCCCCACAACGCCTGGAAGAAAGTCTTCCAAATCAGGTAGAGGATCAGGATGGAGCCGCCCACGGGAATGACGCCGTGCATGAACCAGTTGAACTCCCCAATTCGGCGGTGGTGAAGGAGCGAGGAGACGTGGACGAAGAAGTACGTGATCAAGGCGAAGAAGGCAATACTTCCGGCCCACCAGATGAAGACTGAGTTTGGATTCTTCAGCCACAGGCTGACCACAACAATCGCCGCAATTGTGAAGGCCCATACCAGGTGCAATGCATTGACCGGTACCTGATTCTTGCCACGCGTCTCGCCGAACTTCGTCGAAATCGTTCCGTGACGGCCCTGGGCGAAGGTGATGCGTGAGGCCCCGACCGCGCACGCGATGAGCGCTCCGCCCAGTGCCGTCATTCCAGTCACGTCAACAAGAATCTTCCCAGCTCCCCAGTAGTCCTTCGCAATGCCGGTAATCGGAGTGAATCCTGATGCCATCAAGCCGGTTACCCGGTGCAAAGGCTCTGAAATCGAGAGGATCCACGATCCCACAATCCAGAACACGCCGACGATGATCACCGTCCACAGCGTCGCCTTGGGAATCAGCGAGTTAGGTGACTTCGTCTCCTCAGCAGCTGTCTGCAAGACGTCGAAACCAGCGAAGGAGAGAATGCCGAAGATCATCGCCGCCCAGAACGCCGAAGGGCTCACGATCAAGCTGGGCTTGAACGGTGCGGCGCTGATGCCAAGTCCGTGGTGTGCACCGGTGAGGAGAATGGTCAGGAGAAGCGCGAGCACGACCACAATCTCAACGCTCATGAATCCCAGCGCCGTCTTCACCGATATCGAGATGCCCTTGTAGGTCGCCAACATACCGACCAAGGTGATACCTGCGGTCCCCAAGGCCCAGGTGGTCATATTTTCGTGAACGCCCAGGATGCTGAGGAAGTCATTGAAGAACATGCCGAAGAGCACGGGCTGGATCACAACGGCAACGAGGTAGTACAGATCCATGATGATGCCCACCCATGAAGCCGTCCGTGGTCCAATCTCGCGCCACGACCACGCAAAGACTGCCCCGGACGAGGTCATTCGCTTCGAGATCTGCGAGTAACTAATCGCGATTGGCAAGGTAATGACCATGGCCGCCAGGAAGACCAGTGGCGTAGGCAGACCCACACCAAGTTCCATCGGGCCCCAGTTCAAGTACAGCCCCAGTGCCGGCGCCATCATCGCCGCTCCAAGAATCGTCAAACCTGGAAGTCCTAACGCGCCAGCTTTCAGCGCCCTTCCCTGTTCTGTCACGCTCATATTCCGTCCCCCCTCAAGGCTTGCCTCAGAAATCGGTCAATCGATTGAGCGAAAAATACACCCACAGGCCCTCCGTGTCAAGCACCATCTCGCGGCCATCACCTGAGTGGAGGCGACTCGACGAATATCGCCTTGGCTATTTGCCACTCAGAAACTTGCGAACTACATATGGCAGGCGCTTGACCTATGCAATCGGCCACCGTCAAGGGCCACTTCCCCACAAGGCCCGCAATGTCAGGATTGCCTAACAGGAGCGCTTCGTGAAGTCGCACTCCGCGAACCCGGGCGTCATGTGCGGCACGGTAGACGAGATCATGGGCTTGTTCGCGACCCATGGTTTTGGCCAGTTCAATCATGTAAGCCTCAGACAGAATCAGGTCATGATCAGCCTGAAGATTGGTCAACATCCGCGCAGCGTCAATGCTGAGTCCACCAATCAGTGCTTCACCGAGCGCCAACGTTGACACTGTCGCTGCAAGCGCCTCGGGGAGCGCCTTCCATTCCAACTGCCACTCTCCCGCTGCTCTTTCATGCTGTGCCTCGGCTGCCCGAGACATTTGGATGGCGGCGCCAATGCCTGTCAACCCCATCCCGATGATGGCTTCCGAGGTGATTGGGTTCCGCTTCTGGGGCATGGTCGATGATGCGCCGCGATGCCATCCCTCGGATTCCGACACCTCCGCAATCTCAGTTCTCGACAAGTCAATGATCTCGCGGGCGAAGCGGACGAGCGTCGTGCATATCATCGAGCAACTGGATGCCAACTCCAGCAAGGAATCTCGGCTCACGTGCCAAGGAGTCACCACGTCACGAAGCCCGAGCTTCGCCGCGACAGATTTTCTGATCTCAACCGCATGGTCACCAAGGGCGGAGGAGGTCCCTGCAGCCCCAAAGAGAGAAACAGAGGTGCTTTCGTGAAGGGCAGCCTTCAGCCTTCTCGTGTGTCGGGTGAACTCCCCAAGGTAGACCGCGCATTTCAATCCGAAGGTGGTTGGAGTCGCTTGTTGAGCATGGGTGCGCCCCGGCATCAGGGTCTCTGCGTGTGCGTGCACCAATCCCGCCAGTCCATCACCGATGCGCACCACCCGGGCCGTCAGGAGGGCTCCTACAGCCCCAATTTGCAGTGCCAGTCCGGAATCCAAGATGTCCTGGGTTGTGGCGCCGAGATGTAAGAGCCCGCGGAACTGGGCAGGCAGTTGACGATTGATCTCAGCCACCAGCTCAATAATCGGGTAGCCCACGTTGCGCGCGGCCAGAAGGAATTCAGTCGAGTCGGGAAGTGGCATCGCAGACAACTTCCGAATCGCATCCATCGCGTCGGCACCGATCAGTCCTTGCTCGAATTGACTCTCGGCGAGAGCGATCTCAACTTCAACCCACGAGCGAAAGGTCGCCTCGAACGACAAGAGGTTCGCAACGTCTTCGTCCAAGTAGAGCCAGTCGAGAAGGTTGAAGATGCTCGAAGGACCTGGGGCCACTAGTAGTTCCTTTCTGTCGAACGGCGCTCAGCAGCTGGCAACGTCACTGAATGACGCCGCGCAATGGTAAACTAGTCTATCGATTGACCATCAACAGACCGTTGCTGGACAGAGCCAAGATATTCCGGAGTGTTCACGATGCCGCTGCCAGATCCTCACAAGGGTTCGCGCCGCGGACGCGTCACGGGTGCCCAAGTGGCCCGCGAAGCGGGCGTGGATCCCGCAGTGGTGTCGAAGCTGGTGAGAGGCGATCCAAACTTCCGGGTGAGCCAGGAAACCCGCGAGCGCGTCATGGAGACCGTCGCGCGTCTTGGATACCGACCGAACTTCGCGGCCCAGCGGTTGCGGAGCTCCAAGGTGAGCGCCGTAGGCCTGATTGTCCCAAGTTTCAGAAATCCCGCATTTGCCGAGATCATCGAGGGCGCCGAAAGCGCTTCCCACGAACAGGGCGTGACCCTGTTCGTTGCATCGATGGCAGAGGCCCCGTCCGCCATTCAGTTGGTTGCCGATCTGGTCTCCTCGGAGCGCATCGATGGACTTCTGGTGGCCGGCGGTGACACTCGCGAGACAAAGGGCATCAATGAGCTGCTGCTGAAGCGGGACGTGCCGTATCTCTTCTTGAACCGTGAGACCGTCGCGCCAGTCCGGTCCCTGTTTCTCGATGACGAATTCGCCATCGGACTCCTCGTGGATCACTTGGTGAGCCTGGGACATACAAGCATCTACAACATCGCTGGAAAGAGCACCATGGAGACTGGCCGGCGTCGACAAGCCGGCTTCGAAGCCGCCATCAAACGCGCGAAGCTGCCGTTTCGCAAGTCCTTGATTGCCGAAGGTGACTACAGCATTGTCGGTGGCCAAGAAGCGTTTCACAAACTCATGACACGTAGCCCGACTCCCACCGCCATCGTTGTGTCCGAATTTGTCATGGGGGTCGGAACCATTGCCGCCGCTCGAGAGATCGGTCTCAGCGTTCCTGCTGATCTGTCAGTCGCTGTGCTCAACGAACTTGAGATTGCCTCGTATTTGAGTCCCGCGCTGACCACCGTGAAACTTCAGTTGCGACATCTCGGGATCGAAGGTCTTGAGCTCCTGCTGTCCCGACCACCAGACGAAGAGATCAACCAGACGGTGTCAATGCGAGCCCAGTTGTTCTCGCGCGCGTCGACCGCACCTCCCCCGCGAGCCAAGAAAGCAGGAAGGAAAACGAAGTGAAACAAATCGACCTCGACAACCTGGGACTCCGAGAGGATGAACTGCAGCATCGTGTCGTGCAGTACTCGAGTACGTTCGAGCGGAAAATTCGGCAGGATCCGCCAGCCCAACTTGGGGTTCCAACGCAATACCTCGCCCTGCTGGCGCTTCGACGAGGCGACGTGGAAGGTGCCCAAGAACTCGCTGCGTACATGAAGCAGGAAAGCGGCTTCATCTTCGATTCCATGATGACGCTTTGGCTACAGGAACTGCTTGACTACGCTGCCACGAACATCGGGCTGGACAAGTTCGCCACCTTGATGAGAGTGCCCAGGTCCCATATCTGGATGAGTCTCCAGACAGTCGGAAACGACTTCATCGACGACGCCATGGCGGCGCTCGGAGCAGGAGATGCCGAGGGATTCGATATGGGGCTGAGTCACGCCCGACGAGTCTTCAAGACGATGGGCGACGAGGTTGTCAAGTTCGTCCAGGACATCCTCACCGAAGTCGCCGATGTTGAAGGTCAAGACGGCCCCGTCCAGGCCCTGAGAGCGCCGTACGACCACATTTGGCGCAAACGATACGAGAAGTGGGAGTCGCTCACGGGCGAGGAGCGGCTCCAGCTCTCATGCGAGGGCATGCGAGCACATTTCGGAGGGCCTACGCGACAGGGCGAGTTCAAGGTGGTCGATGAGGGTCTCAGATTCCGCATGACCTTCGCGGGCTGCGGGACAGGGGGGGTTCTTCGATTCGGAGATGTGGAGACCGGTGAAGGTCCCTACGCGACGACAGGTCTAGTGACCAAGGCCGAGCCCTACACGTGGGGGAAGGTGGGAATGCCGTGGTACTGCATCCACTGCAACCTCTATCTCGAACACTGGCCGGCCGAAGAGATCGGCATCAATCGCCGTCCTGTCGTCTTCGTCGATGACCCGTCGTCTCCTATTTCGACGGAATGGCTGGTTTACAAGGATCTTGACGACACCGCTGTCGAGGACTACCAGAGAATTGGCCGGATTCGTCCGGCTCGAAAGGAGGGATGAACATGTCACAAGACGATGAACTCGTGTGCGTCATCACCGGCGCGGGACGAGGAATTGGTGCCACAGCCGGACTCGCGCTGCTTGCGCTGGGACATACTGTCTACTTCACCGATGCGGACAAGGAGCGGGCGGAGAGCTTCGTCAACGCACTCCCTGAGTCCGGCGAGCGCGCTTTCGCGCTCCACCTAGACGTGACCTCCGACCAGTCCGTTCAACACGCGATGGACGAAGTGGGTGGCAAGCACGGCCGGATCAACGTGCTGGTCAATAATGCGGGGACGACGAACCAGCAGCCAACGCAGTCCATCAAGTCCGAGGACTGGAACCGACTAATCGACGTCCATTTGGGCGGTACCTTTCGCTGCTGCCGAGCAGCGTTCCCTCATCTTCGCGCGGCAGGCGCCTCATCGATTGTGAACGTGTCCTCCATCGCCGGACGCTTCGGGTTACCGATCCGAGCTTCCTACTGTGCCGCGAAAGCTGGCATCGAGGGCTTCACACGCTCTCTCGCGGCCGAGTGGGCGGAGTTCGGCATCCGAGTCAATGCGGTAGCGCCAGGCTGGGTCATGACGGAGTTGATTCAGAAGGACCTCGATAACGGCTTGGTCTCAGTGGACACCTTGAAGACGCGAATCAGTATGAAGCGCCTTGCCGAGCCCAGCGAGGTTTCCAGTGTGATGATGTTCCTCGCTGGTTCAGCGTCGTCGTATATGACCGGACAGGTTCTCAGCGTTGATGGTGGTCTATCGATTGACCTCAATCCAGGGAATACTGCCGCTGTCACCGCTTGATTGATACGAAAGAGACAGACCGTTCTATGACAATCCCGACTTCCCAGATACCGACAGAACTCGACCAACCGATTCGCGGTCATGACATCATCGGATGGTACGCAAAGATGCTGACCATCCGTCGCGCCGAGGAACAGGTTCTGCAACTGCGACGAGACGACTTGGTCGCTGGCTCTGTTCACCCTTGCGTGGGTCAGGAGTCAGCACCAGTTGGTGTCATCGCGGCGCTCTCGAACAAGGACTTGACGATTGGCACCTACCGGGGTCATGGGTGGGCGTTGGGTTCAGGGACTCCCTTGGTGCCCCTGCTCAGCGAGATCTTGGGGCGAGCTTCGGGAACCAATGGAGGTCGAGCAGGTTCTGCGTATCTGACGGCGCCGGCGTACGGATTCGTTGGAGAAAACAGCATCGTCGGTGCGGGTCTCCCTCTTGCCAATGGTGTCGCGATGGCGCAGGAGTACCGCAACGATGGAGGGATCGTCGCCGTCTCGTTCGGCGACGGTGCAACGAATCAGGGAGCCGCACACGAGGCTCTGGTCTTCGCTATTTCGCGGAATCTTCCCGTCATCTTCGTGTGCGAGAACAACAGCTGGTCCGAAATGACGCCCATCACAGACACGGTGCCAAACGCGAGTCTCTGGGAGCGGGCTGCCGCCTATGGCATGTGGGCTCAACAGGTGGACGGGGCAGACGTGGAGAGCATCTACGTGGCGGCCTCCGAGGCAGCAGAACGCGCCCGCAACGGGCAAGGACCGACCTTTCTGGAGATCAGCTTGCCCCGGATACTTGGTCACTACAGCGGAGACATTCAGCACTACCGAAGCACCGAAGATCGAGAGGAGCACGCATTGCGTGACCCTCTGCAGAAGCTCCGCGCCCGACTGCTCGAAGAAGGAGCGCTCTCGGAAGCAGAATTGGAGAACCTGGAGTCTCGAGTCTCTCAGTTCATCTCGGATTCCACGACCGAAGCATTGGCTAGCCCGTTACCCGATCCAGCCGACGCATTTGGCCACGTGGTCCAGGATGTTGCTACGCAGGTGCTCCAACCGCTGCCCACTGAGGACAAGCCGGTAGCCATCGGCATCGCGATCAACTCGGCGCTGAATCTCGAGTTGGAGAATCGCCCGGAAGTGGTCCTGTTCGGTGAAGATATCGCCATCCCCGGCGGGACCTTCGGTGTAACGCGGAATCTTCGAAAGGCTTACGGGGAGCGTGTCTTTGACACACCAATTTCTGAAGCTGCCATTCTTGGTGCCGCGCTGGGTTCCAGTCTCTTCGGAATGAAGCCAATCGTGGAGATCATGTGGTCTGACTTCCTTCTTGTCGCCTTCGATCAACTCGTGAATCAGGCAGCCAACGTGCGCTACATCTCTCGCGGCCAAATGTCGGCTCCCATGGTCGTCCGCATGCAACAGGGGGTAACCCCTGGAGCGTGCGCGCAACATACCCAGAGCTTGGAGGCGTTGATTGCTCATATTCCTGGGATCAAGCTGGGATTGCCCGCATCGGCACAGGACGCCTTCCAGATGTTGCGAGCCGCTGTGGCCGACCCCGATCCGGTGGTCCTCATTGAGTCACGCGCAATGTACTTCAAGTCAGAACCTCTCCACACAGAAGCCGCGCCAGAGACGGTAGGTACCGCTCGACTTCGCCTCTCGGGAACAGACGTTGCTCTCGTTGCTTGGGGCACCACGGTACCTACCTGTCTCGAAGCCGCCGAAATCCTGCAGCAGGTTCATGGCGTTTCAGCTACCGTTCTCGATCTGAGGTGGCTCTCTCCACTGGACGAAGCATCGATCGTGTCGGCCGTCGAAATGAGCTCGGGTCGACTCCTTGTTGTCCACGAAGCAAATCAAACTGGAGGATTCGGAGCCGAGATTCTCGCTCGCATGAACGAGCACCACGGTGGTTCACTCCGGGCACCCGCGCGGCGGTTGGGAACGTCTGACTCTCGAATCCCGGCCGCACCAATTATGCAGGAAGCATTGATTCCCACCGCTGACAAAGTGGTCCGCGCGGTTCTCGACTCTTTCGTTGATGTAAACGCGCATCGAAAGTAGCCACACTTCGCCTCTGAAATGTGCATCGAAAACAGCCACACCCAACAGCCCCGGCTGGCAAGTTGGTTCCTTAAGGAATCAACCAGCGAAACGGGAGAAG
>Ga0316224_1003962_pt1 | contig 11610 bp, 9 predicted proteins | sample TBH18013metaG_FD_206254 | JGI IMG/M metagenome (GOLD analysis project Ga0316224, IMG submission 206254) | Freshwater microbial communities from Trout Bog Lake, Wisconsin, USA - TBH18013 | ecosystem: Environmental > Aquatic > Freshwater > Lake > Hypolimnion/Profundal zone | place: USA: Wisconsin...
AAATCATTAACCCGCTAAATAACGAGACGATGGAACATACTTTGATCCTAAATCAGGAACAGAAATATCTAAGCAATCTCTTCGACTTCTAAAATTGGGTGTCCCAGTGCGGAACTCAGGAAAAAGCAATGGCGATTACGAGGTTGTTAACAACAGCAGCACCGCCGATTCCGTCAGAAAAGATTCATCTGCGGCCAGCCAGCCAAAACTCGTTAAAACTGCCGGGATCCATTTTAAAGTAAAAAATGTACAGCAAACTGCCGAAAACGTAACAGATCTGGTTTCAGGTTACGGCGGCATGATCATGCACCACCAGATGGGGTCAGCGGAAGCGCGAAGTCTTGACATCCGCATCAGCGATGATTCCCTTATGCGCGTCACGTCCTTTAACACAAACGCCGAGATGACGATAAAGATTCCTTCTGCCAGACTGGAGGTGTTTATGAACCAGGTTGCCCACATGGGTGTTTATGTTAATGACCGCAATATGGACATTACTGATAAATCGCTGGATTATCTTTCCGCGCAGCTAAAGCTAAAGAACCGCACCGAATTGGTCGGCCAGCAAAAACAAGGTAAGGTGATCATAAAAAAACCAGAGGCTGTTTTGAATCTAAAAGACGATATGGTTGACCAGCAGATCGGCAATCGCCAGATTGATGATGCTGTTAAAAACAGTATTGTGACCCTGAGTTTTTACCAAAGTAATACCATTAATAAAGAGATCATCGCGAATGACGACCCTTCGGCTTATAATCAGTCATTTTTAAAACGTCTCGGTATGGCAATTGAAAACGGTTGGGAGGTATTTGTTGATGTTGTTATCGGCATAGCCAATCTTTGGGTGTTTATATTGGCGGGGCTTGGAGCATGGCTCATCTTCAGACGTTATAAAATTAGAGTGCCGGTTAAGGGTTAATTGGTTTATGGGTGAATAGACTTGCATGAGATGAAACTATTCACCCAGCCAAATATTCAGGTTGATGAATTAAATTTTAACAATTCAGTAAACATTTATATTTTTGCTGTGCAATAAATAAAATCATACAAAATGAACCAAACGGAAGAAGCCAATTCAGAAAGTCACTATTTATTAATAGTAGTTGCCATAGTTATAGGAATAACCGGTGTTTATCTGCGTTTTGCCGATTTTCGTTACAGTTCTATCGTTGCTAATATCCTGTTGATCATTGGCGTTGGCATCGCATTAAAAGCTGTATTCGCGATACTTAAATAAGCAGAAATCTTCTATTTATACTTTTTTGAGCCCAGGACAAATGTCCCTGCCTGTTTTTTATATTGCAAATTTCCCGTAATTGTTGGTGCTGCTTTCGGCTCTTCTTTTTGTAAGAGTCAATGGTTGTCCTAACTCAATTCGCTTCCCTGATCAATCCCCAAACCGCGTCGTTAAACCCGGCTTTGGTAATACCACTTACCTTTTCGAGGGTCTTAAAATAGTTTTCATCCCCCGGTTCCCGCTTGCCGCAGCTTATTAATGCTAATACGGGCGCAAAACCCTTTTCTTTTTCAAGTTTTTGAACAATAAGCGCATTGATGGCGTAGGCAATATATTCGGGTTTATTGCTCCCGGCAACTTTTTCATTTTTTATATAAAGGTTCATCCAATCAGCGTGGGGATGATCCACGGCATATTTTTTAAACAAGGCCAGCACTTCGGCCCAGCTGTATCCCCAGCTACCGCCATACAGGTATGCGCAGCCTTCGTCAACCGGCCGGTTAATTACTTCAAGCGATACTACCCTGTGCAGCCGGTCATGCCATAAGTCATGCGGATCAAAGAGAATCGTGCCGTTATATCCGCCGTTTATTTCGAGATTACTATTATTTTCATGCGATGAAATATCGTTGTACTTAACGCCCCTGTAATCGGATTTATATTCAACCCCCAAAGCCTGCAGCGCTTCGGGAAAGTTATCACAGAAATAAAAATCAAAAGGTGTAACCGGTGTGTTCAGCCGCTTATCATAAGAATTTACTGTTTTAAGGAAAAGTTTGGCATTTGCCTCGTCAAGGGTATCTTTAAAATGATAGGTGATATTGCTCAACTTCCTGGTTTTCCATGTCCTTGTGTTTTGTTTCAAAGGAGAAAAAAAGTAAAACAGGGTATCAACTTTTTTGGCCAGCAGCTTAAAACTTGCCCGTAAAACAGGTAACTTTTCGCTGATGCCCAGGTACGATACCTGTACCAAAAAGGTATTATCGTTTAAATCAACAATATTGGTAAGGTTGGCCCTGTAGAAATTATCGTCTTTTAGCTTTTTATTTTTATCCATCCCTTTCATCTCATCAACCAAAGCCGACATTTCTAACCTGTCTTCTTTTAAAACATATTGATTTTGTTCGATAGGTTTTTCCTTTTGAATGAGAAAGCCGTTCAGGGCGCTGATCAGTTCCTTTTTGGTTAATGAATCAATAGGCAGGTAGCTCTTTTTCACGCCCATCGGTGCATGCCCCGAGGCAGATAGCGTTGAAAAGATAAAAAGGCCGGCTATTAAAAGCAAATCAGGTTTCATAGATCAGGTTTTTTAGTCCTGCAAGATAAATAAAATCACAGTAATTCGTTTTTGCTATGTATAGTAAATATCCCTACTTTTAGACAACTATTATAAACCCACGAGGTTTGCGGATGAGATGCAGAAGAGTTTCCGGATTAATATCAGAACTCAATCGCAAACCTCAAAAAGCATTTCTCAAATCTAAATTTACGAAGATGAATAAAGAACTGACACTGAAAGGCTGTTGCTTAACTGTATTTTCCTTTTTTTTAGGAGTTATTTTTGCCGCCGCCGCAACCCATCCACCGGTACACAAATCTCCGCGTCATTGGAAAAACCACCAAATTCTTGTCGCGGACAGCGGCTGGAGGCAGCTTTTCAATGGCAAAGATCTTGAGGGCTGGAAACAGGTTGGCCCCGGTAGCAGGTACGTTGAAAATGGGTTAACCGGCAGTCATGGCGGTATGGGCCTTTGCTACTGGACCAAAGAAAAATTTGGTGATTGTGTGATCCGGGTTGTTTACAAGATGGAGAAAGAAAACAGCAACTCTGGCTTTTTTATCCGCATACCCATTGAGCCCCGCGAAGCCTGGATGCCGGTATATTACGGGTACGAGGTGCAGATCGACAACCATCCTGAAACATCAGGCGAGGATGAATACCATATTACAGGGGCACTGTATTCAATATCAAAACCACATTCAAAACCCGGCAGGCCCGGTCCGCAATGGAATGTGATGGAAATTACACTTGATGGTCCACGCACTATTGTTTACGTTAACGGGCAACTGGTGACCGACTATACCGAAGGTGATCCTACCCCCGAACGTAAATTTGATTATGAACCATTCCGCGGCCTGCGCCCTAATTACGGCTATATCGGATTGCAGAACCATGGCGATAATGATATAGTTTTCTTTAAAACTGTTGAAGTAAGACCACTCAAAGTAAAATAGGCCCCATGGAAGAAAATAAGAACACCACCGGTAAAACCGGTATCAGCCGGGGCGAGTTTATCAAAAAAACAGCCATCGCCACAGCCGGATTTTATATTGTGCCCCGTTTTGTGCTGGGCGGCAAGGGTTATACCCCGCCAAGCGATAAGCTGTATATTGCGGCGGTAGGCACAGGCGGCGAGGCCGAAAATGATATTCACCATTTTGCCACTGCCCCTAAAAAAAATGCGGAGATCGCCTTTTTATGCGATGTGGATGAACGCCCGGGGATGCAGCGCCTGAAGGAAGTCCCCAAGGCGAAGTTTTATCACGACTGGCGCGAAATGTTCGAAAAAGAGAACAAGAATTTCGATGCTGTTACGGTAGCCATCCCCGATCATAACCACGCGATTGTTGGACATAGTGCCATGCAGCTAAAAAAGCATTTATATCTGCAAAAGCCCCTAACGCATGATATTTACGAGGCCCGGGTATTAACCGAAGCCGCAAAAAAATACCAGGTGGTTACCCAGATGGGCGACCAGGGTGCATCCTGCGACGGCATGCGCACCATGCGCGAATGGTTTGAGGCTGGCCTGATAGGCGATATTGAAAAAGTGTATTGTTGGACTGACCGCCCTGTTTGGCCGCAGGGTATTCAATGGCCATCGGTAAAGCCGCCGGTACCAAAAGAACTTAAGTGGGACCTTTGGCTCGGCACAGCACCATACGTTGATTATATTGATAACCTGGTGCCCTTTAACTGGCGTGGTTGGTGGCAATTTGGCACCGGTGCGCTTGGCGATATGGGCTGCCATATAATGGGGCCACCGTTTAAATTGCTTGGGCTTGGTTACCCTACCGATATATCGGGCAGTGCGAGTACTGTTTACAACGGTATTTTTAAAGAAGGCATTTACCCGGAGAGCGGCCCGGTTTCCAGTTCCATCAAGTTTAAATTCGAACAACAAAACGGAAAGGACCTTGACCTGCACTGGATGGACGGTGGCATAACCCCGGAGCGCATTGCAGAACTCGACCCGGATGTAAACATGAATCTGGCGCTTGGCGATATCCCGTCCGAAAACGATTTTGAGGGCTGTACCCTGTTTATCGGCACCAAGGGGAAAGTCTCCTGCGGATGGGGTGGCAGTCACCCGAGGTTATTGCCTTTGGCATTGAATAAGGATGTTAACGTTCCCGAAAAGTATCCCCGCATCCAGGGTGGAATGGACGGACACTGGTGGCAATGGGTTGACGCAGCCATTGCCGGTTATGGTAAAATGGAGGTTGATTCTCCATTTGAAGGCTACGCGGGGCCGCTTACCGAAACTGTACTGTTAGGTAACCTGCTGCTGCGGAGCTTTAATATACAGGAAAAGATAAAACGCAATGACCCTGTTTACGGCAATATGGAAGGCTATAAATTCAGTGGCCGATATGTTGATTTAAAATGGGACGGTGCAAACATGCGAGTAACCAACTACGAACCGGCCAACCAGTTTATCCGCCGTAGCTACCGCGAAGGATGGGGCGATCTGAAACTCTGATTTAACGGATTGGCTTTTTATTATACGACAAAGGGCTGCACCGCTCGTTTTTTAGAGGTGAAGCCCTTTGTCGTTTATGTGGTTTTTGGCAGTAATCCAACCTTCAATCCTTATTTCATTGCTGAAAGCTTCATCCTTTTTAAGGTACAAACTGCCCGCTTACAACTGCCAACTACTTCTTCACCCACCCATCTTTTAAAGTAACCGTGCGGTTAAAAACAAGCTTATCAGTTGTTGAATGTTTATCCAGTGTAAAATACCCTTTGCGGATAAACTGGTACCCTTTGCCGGTGACAGCCGTTGCCAAATCTTTTTCGATATAGGCGTTCGGCAATATTTGTAAGCTGTTGGGGTTTAAATATTCTTTAAAGTCGTTGTCCTCGTTGCTGGGGTCTTCCACCTGGAAAAGGCGGTCGTACAGGCGCACTTCGGCCGTTTGGGCGTGTTGTACGCTCACCCAATGGATGGTCCCTTTTACTTTCAGTTCGCTGGTATCATGGCCTGATTTACTCTCAGGCAGATAAGTGCAATAGATCTCGGTGATATTTCCATCAGCATCCTTTACAAAACTATTGCAGGTTACAATATAGGCGCTTTTGAGCCTTACAGATAACCCTACACCCAGGCGGAAAAACTTTTTGGGCGGTTCTTCCATAAAATCTTCGCGTTCTATCCAAAGTTCGCGGCTAAAAGGAATATCCCTGCCGCCTTCGCCGCCTTCAACCTCGGGGTTGTTCTCGCTGAACATGCTTTCTGTTTGCTCTTCCGGATAATTGGTAATGACCATTTTTATAGGATCAAGCACAGCCATGCGACGCCAGGCGGTTTTGTTCAGGTCCTCGCGGATGCAGAACTCCAGCAGGCTCACATCGATCATGTTTTCTCGCTTGGCCACACCGATACGTTCACAAAAATCACGGATAGAAGCAGGTGTATAACCTCTGCGACGCAAACCGCTGATGGTTGGCATCCGCGGATCGTCCCAGTCTTCCACATGACCTTCCTCAACCAGCTGCAGCAGCTTGCGCTTGCTCATTACCGTATAGTTAAGATTTAACCTGGCAAACTCATATTGTTTTGACGGGAAGATCTCCAGCTTCTCGATAAACCAATTGTACAGATCGCGATGTGGGATAAACTCCAATGTGCAAATAGAGTGCGTGATCTCCTCTATGGCATCTGATTGCCCGTGTGCAAAATCATACATCGGGTAAATGCACCAGGCATCGCCGGTACGATGATGGGCCGTATGTTTTATCCGGTACATCAGGGGATCGCGCAGGTGCATATTGGGTGCAGACAGATCTAATTTTGCCCGCAATACTTTGGCGCCATCGGGGTATTTGCCGGCTTTCATATCAGCAAAAAGCTGCAGGTTTTCTTCCACGCTGCGGCTACGGTATTCATTTGCCGTGCCTGGTATGGTAGGCGTGCCTTTTTGGGCGGCTATTTCTTCGGCACTGCTGTCATCCACATAAGCCAGTTCTTTTTTTATCAGGATAACTGCAAAATCATATAACTTGTCGAAATAATCCGAAGCATAAAATTCGTTGGCCCATTCAAAGCCCAGCCATTTTACGTCTTCCTTTATGCTGTCGACATATTCAATATCTTCCTTGGTGGGATTGGTGTCATCAAAGCGAAGATTGGTTTTACCGCCATATTTCAGCGCCAATCCGAAATTTAAACAAATGGATTTAGCGTGGCCGATATGCAGGTAACCATTCGGCTCGGGCGGAAAACGGGTAAGTACCCTGCCATTGTTTTTGCCGGCAGCAATATCTTCTTCAACTATTTCTTCTAAAAAATTTAATGATCTTTCTTCGCTCATGGTATCAATAAGAACGGCAAAAATAAGAAATTCATGTTGGTTAGACTAACCTAATTGTAAAGCAAGGCTTTTACCTTGTTTTGGCAATACAGCAGCATACCAGGCAATCGCTTTTAAAATGGTTTTGGGTGCTAAATTATAATGAATTTTTTCCATCCTCTTTCCCGCGAAGCGGAAGAGGGTCGAGCAGCGCAGTCCCGATACTATCGGGAGGGTGAGTCAAGCCGGCGGACATTACCGCAGATGCATTGGCGCCAATGTCCGCCGGGTTTGACTCACCCGGTCATCGCTTTGCTCGACCACCCTCTCTTCGCCTGCGGCGGAAAGAGGGTAGCTGCAATTAAATTTAAAAAGCGATTCCCATGAGCAGCACACAGCACGTCCCTGCCTTCACGTTTTTTTTATATATTTAGGCCCCCTTTAACTTCCTGTTTCCTATGATTAAAAAGTTACTTTTCCTGCTTTTGTTGTTTATTTCGTCTTATACATGGGCCCAGGATGCTGATTTTTTTAAACCGGATTCGGTAAGGAAACAGTTAAAAGCGGTTAAGATTACCACTTCCATCAATGTAGATGGGCTGCTTAATGAACCTGAATGGAAACTTGCCGCCCTGTCATCCACTTTTATACAAATTGAACCTTACCAGGGCAAGGCCCCCAATTATGATACGCGGGTAATGGCTTTGTACAACCAGAAATACCTGTACTTCGGTGTGATATGCAAGGACCCTCTGGGTAAAAAAGCCATTATGGCTACTGACCTGATCCGCGATTTCGACTATACCAGGCACGATCTGGTAAGCCTCTCGTTTGATGCTTTTAATGATAAGCGGAACGCCATGGTATTTGCCACAAATGCCTACGGGGTGCAGCGCGACTTGTTATCATTTGACGACCTTTATTATGATGTAGACTGGGACGGTCTCTGGCGGGTACGCACCAGCCGGACAGATTCAGGATGGGTTGCTGAAATTGCCATCCCATGGAAAACCCTCCGTTACCCTAAAACTGCCGATTCTATCCAAAGCTGGGGCTTTAATATTTACCGCAACCGGCGCCTTACCAACGAGATCAGCGCGTTTTCGCCATTTCCGCGGGTGCTGAGTGCTACCAATATGAATTATGCCGGTGTGTTAACCAATCTGCAGCCACCCCCACCGACAACCAATATCCAGGCCGTACCCTACTTTTTAACATCCTACGACCATTACCAAAACTTTGGACCCACGCAGATAGCCAAAAGCACCAGTGCCAAAATCGGCGGCGATTTAAAATGGGCCATCAACCCCAACACAGTTCTTGATTTAACCGCACATACCGATTTTGCCCAGGCCGATGCCGATGTACAGGTAAATAATATTACCCGGTTCTCCGTTTTCTTTCCCGAAAAGCGGCAGTTTTTTCTGGAAAATGCCTCCCTTTTCGGGGTAAATGTAAACCAGGCTGCCGATGGCTCGGGAGGCTCCATGCGGTATCAGCCCTTTTTTAGTCGTAACATAGGGCTGGATACCAGCGGGAACCCTATCCCGATAGTGGCGGGTGGTCGCTTTGTGTATCGCTCATCACATCTAAACTATGGCGCCATCGCAATAAGGCAGGGGAACTACAACGATGCGCCAGGCACCAATTTTTTTGTGGGCCGGGTGTCGGAGAACTTTGGCGACCAAAATCGCGTTGGCGCACTATTTAGTGTGAAAAACCAGCCAGGGGCCTCCAACTTCGAAACTACAGCCGACGGCTTTTTTCGCCTCGGGCAATCGCAATCAATCAATACCATTCTTACCCAATCTTACACCACCAATACCGGTAAACAGGGTTTTGGCGGTGTTATGCAGTATTACAATTCTACTAACCATTATAAGATCTGGTGGACGGAATCCGTAATCGCCAAAAACTTCGACCCGCAGATGGGCTTTGTGTCGCGCTCGGATGTGATCGGTACTACGCCCGGCATGAATTTTTATTACCGGGGCAGCCTGTTGCCGTTTAAGAGTTTGCTGCTCGCTTTTGAACCGGGGATACTTCCCGAATTGTATTATACTGCATCTACCGGAAAATTTGCTGAGATGGACCTGCCGGTTTTTCCGGTATGGCTTAATTTTAAAAGCGGGGCCTATTTTGGGTATGGTGTTGAGCCCATTCGCCAGCATTTAACATCAGTTTTTCAACCCCTGGGCGTTAGCATTGCGCCGGGTGATTACAGCTATTTTCAGCATTTGTTTTATTTCACTACCGATCCTTCAAAAGTTGTTAACGTTGCGGGCATTTTCCAAACCGGCTCTTATTTTAATGGCCACCTTAACTCCGGCGATTTTAAATTACAATTTGCCCCTATTCCTTATATTTCCTTTACAGGCGAGTATAGCATAAATCATTTTGAAGGTGTAGGGGAACAAAACACAACCACCACGGTAAACCTTTATATTTTACAGGGGCGTTTTTCATTAAATCCGCGCTTACAACTTACCGGGCTCTTTCAAAAAAATTCGCTCAACAGCGCTGATAATTACAACCTCCGGCTCTCCTGGGAGTTTTTGCCGCTTTCGTATGTTTACCTCATTTACAACCGGGGGGTTAACAGCGTAATGAACAATATGGTGATACAAACCCAAACCCAGGACCATGTTATTTTGAAACTGAGTTATATGCAGCAGTTTTGATGATGAGGTAGTGAGTTGTGAATGGGCAAGGGCTTACTCACTGCTCACTACTCACCTCTCACCAAAACTATTTCACAACGAGGGGTGGCAGGGAATATGTCCTCTGGTTACGGCGGAACCTTCTGAGGTTATTAAAAATCATCGAAATAAATTCGTAATCGTTCAGGGTGGTTGTGGTATAATACCCCGGCCTGAACCTGAACATAAAGTTAGTTAGCCTATCGTCTTTAAGGCCGGTAATATTGCCAACAAATGTGCGGTTAAACCGGTAATCGATCACATTCTGCTCGTAGTCGTGCTGGATGAACTCCCGCAAACGGCTTGCACCGCGTCCTTCGGCGCTAAAAGCATTGTACAGTGCATCAATACTTAAGCCAGCGCCACCACTTGCGGGGCTCGTTAAAAAATCGCCATAAGCCAATGAGCCATATGCTTTTGAATATTCCCGTTTGGTAGCAGCCAGCCTTTGTTGCGGGGTTTGCAGGGAATCGTGCACAGTAACCAATTTGAGTTGAATGGCCTTGCGTTCAATATAAATAGCTAAAGCGCCATTGTTTTGTATCGTAACAGTATCCGGGCGATAATCCTGGCGGGTTAAAACCAGGCGGTCGCCGGTGCTGGCGTTAATAGTAAATTCGCCTTTCAGGTTATCGTAAACGGCTATGCCTGTAGTGATGTCGTGGATATTTACGCTGGCAAGCCTGGCTTTGCTTTCCTTATCAAATACCAAACCCGAAACAGTTTTGTCCTGTGAAAAACCTTTCAGCGTTATTAAAAAAAAACAGAAAAGCAGTGCTCTAATTCTCATTCTTAAATACAAAACTAAGCTAAAGCCAGTTTTGGGGCATACAAATTAACAACATTTAACACTACTGTTTAGCAACATTAAGTATTTGGCCAATTTTTATGGTATTATCGGACAAATTATTCAGCGCTTTCAGATCGTCGACTGTTAAGCCAAAACGTTTAGAAATGTTATATAGTGTATCGCCCTGCTTTACAGTGTAGGTATTGCTGCCATTGTTTAGTGTTGTAGTTGTATCCCGGCTTGGCCGCTGTACGCTATCCGGGTCGGTTTTTGTGAGTGTGGTATCAGGGAAAGCCTTATAAGGTTTCGCAACGCCATTGTTGCTGTCGTACTGATCGAGGTTGTATTTTTGGATAATGCCGATCAATATTGTCGCATAATCCGGATTGGTGGCATAGCCCGCCTTTTTCAGTCCCCGCGCCCATCTTTTATAATCTGTAATATCGAGGGTATACAGTTGCGCATAATTCTTCTTTTTCAGGAATAGCGAATGGTCGCGGTAGGAGTCTTCGGGACTATCATACACCCTGAAACAGTCGTTTTTGTTATCATCATCCTTATAATAGGTTTTACCTGTCCAGGTTGGGTTGCATTTTACGCCAAAATGGTTATTGGCTACTCTTGCCAGTTCGCCATTACCGCTGCCCGATTCGAACAGGCCCTGCGCCAGTGTGATACTGGCCGGGATGCCGTATAAATTCATTTCCTGTATGGCAATGGCCTTATAGCGGTTAATATATTGTACCGAAGTTTGCGGTGTATATGCGGCAATAGAGGCGCTGTTGGCTTTTTGCACGCTTTGGTTGTTCCGTCGGGCAGCACCGTTTGAAATTAATGTTTTATGCGCCGAACACGATGTAAATAAAGCAAGCCCAAGAAATAAGTAAATTATATTTTTCATTCCAATAAATATCAAACAGCCGGAAATGTTCAAATACCACCCGGATTATTGCTTATTACGGAGATTCAGGCAATTATGTTTTAGGCGGGTTGAAAAAAGTTCATTTTTCACCCTCTTTCCGCGCAGCGAAGAGAGGTCGAACAGCGCAGCGCATTTGGGGTGAGTAAACTCGCCGTAATGCATTGGCGGTAATGTCCGCCGGGGTGACTCACCCGATCATCGCTGCGCCCGATCACCCTCTCTACTGAAATCGGTAAAGAAGGTATTGGAAAGTTTATTTTTCACCCTCTTTCCGCGCAGCGAAGAGAGGGTCGAACAGCGCAGCGCATTCGGGGTGAGTAAACTCGCCGCCATGCATTGGCGGTAATGTCCGCCGGGGTGACTCACCCGATCATCGCTGCGCCCGATC
>Ga0316224_1003965_pt1 | contig 11602 bp, 13 predicted proteins | sample TBH18013metaG_FD_206254 | JGI IMG/M metagenome (GOLD analysis project Ga0316224, IMG submission 206254) | Freshwater microbial communities from Trout Bog Lake, Wisconsin, USA - TBH18013 | ecosystem: Environmental > Aquatic > Freshwater > Lake > Hypolimnion/Profundal zone | place: USA: Wisconsin...
GAGACCTGGACGGTGTCGCCATGCTCCCGACGAATGGCGTCTAATCGCAGCTCTAAATCGCGGTCAACGCCCCTCGCCGGCATGGCACCGAACCCTCCCCCTCAAGGAACTAGAAATCGCCCAGTAAGCTCGACATCTTGGTCTTCAACGTTTCGGCGTTGAAGGGTTTGACGATGTAGTTGGATACACCGGCCTCTTTCGCCGCGATGACGTTTTCCGACTTGGATTCGGCGGTCACCATGATGAAGGGAACCGGCTTCAGCTTGGGGTCGGCGCGAACCTCGCGGAGCAGCTGCAGCCCGGTCATGGGCTCCATGTTCCAGTCGGAGATGACCAGGCCATAGGTGCCGACCCGCAGCATCTGCAGCGCCATGGCGCCATCGGTGGCTTCATCGACGTTGTTGAAGCCGAGCTGCTTGAGCAGGTTACGGATGATTCGCAACATCGTTTTGTAATCATCCACGATGAGGACGTTCATATTCTTATCGACAGCCATTCATCCGCTCCTTCGAGACACCAGCCACCAGAAACCGAGAAACTGGTAACCCATGAATTTTCCTAGTTAAGGTACAGAACCGCACTTGCGCAAGTCATTTTTTATGCAATTCCAACTTATCAGCCGCCCGGGGACGCTTTCGGCATCGGGATCTGGCGTCTTTGCGCCATCTCGGAAGTAACTGCCTGGGCCTTGGATGGGTCCATTTCGGCGAGGATCGGAGCCACACGCTGCTCTTTCATGCGCTCCAACACTTCCAGGAGGATGTCCATCTCCAGCTTTTCGAAAATCTTCGCGGCCTCCTTGGGCTTCATGTTTTCGTAGATCTTCACCAACGACCGCATTTTATTGTCTTCCTGGTCGTTGTATTGCCGCAGCAAGCCTTCGATCGTGTGCTGCAAGGTCTTTATTTCAGTGACCTTGCGGTCGATCTGATCCTCGGCCGCCTTCAGCAGGGCTTCGCGCCGCTCGATATCGCGTTCGCGCACATCCAGGGACTGGCGGCGCTCCTGAAGCTTTTGCAGCACATCCATTTCGGTCTGGGTCATGGTGCCGCCGACGGTGTCGCCGGACGAGGTGCTGGCCGGGGCGTTGGCCTGCTGGGTGGTGGCCGGCGGCGGCGCTTCGGCGGCGGCGGGCGCCGCCGGTGCCGTGGCCGGTTGCTGCGGCTTGGCCGGTTGCTGCGCCTGAAGCTCGGCGACCGAGACCGAGCCGAGGCCGAAGGTGCCCCTGAAAATATCCGTCACCCGCACCGATAGCATCACGCCCCCGACGATGATCAGAATCGGCAGCAGGCGGAAGAAGGGGGGCCGGTTCTCGGCCTCGGAGGTGGGGGCGCGCTGACGCCCGCCGGTGACGGGAGGCTGGCCCGCGGCCTTGGAGATGCGGGGTGGAGGGCGACCTTGCTTGCGAATCTTGCTGGCCATGGCGAAGCCCTTACCTCATGGATTGCAGGGCGCGAAGCAACTCGCGCTCGGCTTCGGAACGTTCGTCGCTCTCGGCTTCGGCCCCGGCGGCGGCGGCGGCGATGGCGGCCTGCTGGGCCGCCCGGCTGCCGGCTCCCCGCGGCGTGGGGCCACGGTCGGCGGCGACCCGCGAGAGCGGCGGGTCCGTGCGCGAGGCGGCCTCGTTCCGGCCCATCCCTTCGCTTCGGGGGCTATCGGTCCGGGCCGAGCGCACCGCGTTTTCCAGCCGGTTCGCCATGGTGTCGGCCCGTTCGATCATGAAGGCGAGGTCGTCGCGCAGGCTTTGGGCCTTTTCCACCCGGTCCTGCAGGGTCTGGCCGGCCTCATCGGCCGCCTTGCGCAGTTTCGGGATGGAGGATTCGGCCCGGACGGTGGCCTCGTTGAAATTGATGATGGTCTTGGCGAGATCGTCGCGGTTCTTGCGCAACGCCGACAGGCGCGAGTTCAGCCGCACCGCATAGCCGATGGTGGCGATCAGCAGCAGCGAAACCAGGATGTCGAGGGCGACCTTCCAATCCACGGTACTCTATCCCTTTGTCTTGTCGCGTCGGCTGGTATCGTCGACCTGAATGGCGATGTGCTGGCCCTTGCGTCCCATGCGGCCCCGGAACAGGGCGATATCGCCGCAGCGCATGTCGATATGGGAATCCGGGGTGGCGTTCAAGGTCAGCTTGGACCCGGGCTTCCACGCCAGCACGTCGCGCAAATTCATCACCTGCTCGTCCAGCACCGCCTCCAACTCCACTTCGGTCATCCACAATTCCTCGGCCAAGTGAGTCTCCCAGATGGAGTCCCGGCCGAACTTCTCACCCATGAACATTTGCAGCAGCAGTTCGCGCACCGGTTCCAAGGTGGCGTAGGGCAGCAGCAGTTCCAGCCGGCCGCCGCGATCTTCCATGTCGATGCGCAGCTTGGCGACGATGGCGGCGTTGCTGGGCCGCGAGATGGTGGCGAACCGCGGATTGGTTTCCAGCCGGTCGAAGCGGAAGGTCACCGGCGACAGCGGGTCGAAGGCGGCGGACAGGTCCGACAGCACCACATGGACCATGCGTTCGACCAGATTGCGTTCGATGGTGGTGTAGGGACGGCCTTCGATCCGCATGGCCGCCGTGCCGCGCCGGCCGCCCAGCAGCACGTCGACGATGGAGTAGATCAGCGACGAATCGACGGTCAGCAGGCCGAAATTGTCCCATTCCTCGGCCTTGAACACCGCCAGCATGGCGGGCAGGGGAATGGAGTTCAGGTAGTCGCCGAAGCGCAGCGACAAGATATTGTCCAGCGAGACTTCGACGTTGTCGGAGGTGAAATTGCGCATGGAGGTGGACATCATGCGCACCAGCCGGTCGAACACCACCTCCAGCATGGGAAGGCGTTCGTAGGAAACCAGGGCGCTGTTGAGGATGGCCTGGATGCCGGACTTGTCGCCGGAGCCGCCGGTATCGTCGTCGAAGCCCAGCAACGAATCGATTTCGTCCTGATTGAGGACGCGGGTGGAGTCCTTGGCCACGGCCGCCTGGGTTTCCGCTCCGCTGTCACCGGCGCCGAGCATGGCTTCCCATTCGGCGGCCATGGCGCCGCCGTCTTCTCCCTCGCCGCCGCCGCCGGCCCCCCCGGCTGCGCCGCCATCGCCGTCGCCGGCCATGGCGGCCCATTCCTTCATGAGGGCCTCTTCGTCGTCGGCACCCCTAGGCTGGCCGCCTTCGTCTTCCATTGCCATCCCAGCATCAAGACCGGCCCGTTATTGGACCAGCATTTCCTTAAACAACACGTCGCTGACCTTGACCGGCTTGACCGCGGCGTTGACCCTGGTCAGCAATTCCTCGCGCAGCAGATGCATGCCCGAAGCGCCCTGGAGATCCTCGATCCGCAACTCGCGGAGATAGACCTGGAAGTTGTCGACGATCCTGGGCAGCATCTGTTCGACGCGCGGCTGATCGGTCACCGCCTCCAGTTCCAGCGCCACCCTCAGTTTGAGGAAGGCTTGCTTGCGGCCGCTGGTCTGGAGATTGACCAGCATCTCCGGTAGATCCATGAACACCGCCGCTTCCACCGATTTGGGCTGGTTCGGCGCCGCGGCGTGGCTCTCCGACGCCTCCTCGTGATGCTCCTCGGCCTTCTTGCCGCCGAACTTGTCCAGCAGTCCCGAAAAGTAGACCCCCGCCCCGGCCCCGAGCAACAGCAGGATCGGCAGCACGATGATCAGGATCTTCTTGATCGGTAGCGCTTTTTTCGGCGCGTCGGATGAGTCTTCCGAACCTTCGCCTTCTTCGAAATCTTCTTCCAGGTCTTCGGCCATGGCCCTCTTCCGATAATCGGGGCGCCGCCCCACCGGGACCGACACCTGCGCACCCTAAAAACTAGACCCTGGCGGTTAACAGAAGGTTGCGGTTGCCAAAGAATAAGGCGTCCGCATCTCCCGCCGCCGGCATCAGGATAGCAATGCCGGGGTGCCCCGGCAATAACTGCCCGGCAAGCGGGGGGATGGGGTGGCGGCGGCCGGGGGGACCCAAGCATTTCCGCCGGGTCCGAGGATTTTCATGGGGTTGGCACGGGTCCTGCAAGAGTGTTGGCGAACCGTTTTGCCAGTGAGTTGGACCCATGCAGAACACATCTTACATCGGCCTATCCCGTCAGGCAGCCCTGTGGCGCCAGTTGGAAGTGGTCGCCAACAACATGGCGAACGCCAACACTCCCGCCTTCAAGGAGGAACAGATGATGTTCCGGGAATATCTTGTCCCCACCCGTTCCAGCGATCGGGCCATGGGCGGCAAGCTGTCCTTCGTTCAGGATGTGGGGGTGATGCGCGATGTCCGCGAGGGTCCGCTGACCAAGACCGACAATCCGCTGGATTTGGCCATTCATGGCGACGGCTATTTCCAGATCGAGACCGAATCCGGCATGCGCTATGGCCGCAACGGCCATTTCCGGCTGGATCAGACCGGCATGCTGGTGAGCTCCCAGGGCTTCGCGGTGATGGATGACCAGGATCAGCCCGTCATCTTCGCTCCCAACGAGACCCGGATCGAGATCAGCGGCGATGGTTCGGTTTCCACCGAGAACGGCCGCGTCGCCAAGCTGAAGGTGGTGACCTTCGCCAACGATCAGGAATTGAAGAATGCCGGTGACGGCCTGTTCGAGAGCACCCAGGACCCCGAGACGGTCGCCCGTCCCAATGTGGTCCAGGGCATGATGGAAGAATCCAATGTTCAGCCGGTGGTCGAAATGACCCGGATGACCCAGATCCTGCGGGAATACGAGGGCGTCCAGAAGATGATCGACGCCGAAAGCGACCGCGTATCGAAAGCCATGCAGATCCTGTCGAACGCCAAGGCGTCTTGATTAGGGCATTAGGGGAAGGAAGACCGCCATGCGTTCACTGAGTATCGCCGCCACCGGCATGCTGGCCCAGCAGACCAACGTCGAAGTGATCTCCAACAACATCGCCAACATGAACACCACCGCCTATACGCGGCGGCGGCCGGAATTCACCGACCTGCTGTACCAGAATCTGCGCCGCGTCGGAGCGCAGTCCTCCGATACCGGCACCATCGTGCCGACCGGCGTGCAACTGGGCCTGGGCGTCAAGACCTCGGCGGTGTACCGCATCACCGAGCAGGGCAGCGTCACCAACACCGACAACACCTTGGACATGGCCATTCAGGGCAAGGGCTATTTTCGGGTCCTGCTGCCCTCGGGCGAGACCGCCTATACTCGCGACGGCGCCTTCCAGCTTTCGCCCCAAGGCAATATCGTCACCTCCGATGGCTATCTGGTGCAGCCGCAGATCACCGTTCCCCCCGATGCGGTCAGCGTCACCGTCGATACCTCCGGCCAGGTGATCGTCAAGCAGGACGGCCAGACCCAGACCTCGGTCAAGGGACAGCTGACCCTGGCCACCTTCGCCAACGACGCCGGTCTGGAAGCGCGCGGCAGCAATCTTTACATGGAGACCCCCGCTTCCGGCCAGCCCGTCACCCAGACTCCCGGCAAGCCCGGTTTCGGAACGGTGCTGCAGGGCTATCTGGAAAGCTCCAACGTCAATGTGGTGTCCGAGGTGACCAATCTGATCGGCGCCCAGCGCGCCTATGAGATGAATTCCAAGGTCATCCAGGCGTCCGACGAGATGCTCTCCACCATCAATCAGATGAAGTGAGGCTATCATGACCCGCCGTCTCACCCCCCGGTTCTCCGCCCGTTCCTCTCTCGCCTGTCTGGCACTTGCCGCCGCCTTGTCGTTCGGGGCTGCCGCCGCCTGGGCCGAAGAGCCGTTGCCGGTTCAGTTGAAGACCAGCGTTTCGCTGGAAGGCGATGTCATTCGCCTTGGCGATCTGTGGGACAATATCGGCGACAAGGCCGCCACGCCCCTGGCCAACGCGCCCCAGCCGGGCAAGCGCATCACCCTGGAACCCCGGTGGCTGGCGGCGGTGGCCCAGTCCTATGGCATCAACTGGCATCCCGCCAGTGCGTTCGAGCATTCGGTGGTCGAACGTGTCGGCCAGACCGTCGATCATCGTGTCATCGAGACCGAACTGCGCGAGGCTCTCCGTCTGGAAGGCGCTCCCGCCAATGCTTCCATCGAGATCGCCAACCGCGCCGCCCTCCAGATCGTCGTCCCCACCACCATTGTCCCCACCGTGGGGGTGCGCGACCTGGTCTACGACCCGCGCATGAACCGCTTCAGCGCCGTGGTCGAAGTCCCGGCCGGGGCCGCCAACGCCACCCGCGTCAAGATCGGCGGCAATATTTTCGCTTCGGCCCGCATTCCGGTCCTGTCCCATGCCATGACCCGCGGCGACACCATCACCGAGCAGGATATCGAATGGGTCGATGTGCGTGAGGAAGTGGTGCGGCGCGACATCGTCACCAATTTGCGCCAGATGGTCGGCCAGGAACCCCGCTATCCGTTGCGGGCCGGCGCTCCGGTGCGGATGGTCGAGCTGCAGAAGCCGGTGGTGGTGGCCAAGAACGCCCCCGTCACCATGACGATCCGGACCCGGTTCATGACCCTGAGCGCCCTGGGCAGCGCCGTCGACGACGGCAGCATCGGCGACATCATCCGCGTCACCAATACCCACAGCAAGCAAGTCGTTGAAGCCAGGGTCGACGGACCGGGCGAAGTCTCGGTCACCCCGACCGATATGCACGCTTTGGCCAATTAACGAGAGGTCGGGAGAATCGTCATGACCCGCCAGCAGAGCTTTCCCCACGCGGCTCCCATCTCCAGGACGCTCAGAATCATGGCCGTCGTTGCCGCCGTGGCCCAACTGAGCGCCTGCAACGCCCTGACCCGTCTGTCGGAAGTGGGGTCGGGGCCAGAGGAATCGCCCATCCAGAATCCGACCCAGAAGGCCGGCTACCAGCCGGTCAGCATGCCCATGCCCCAGGCGGTGGCCCCGCCGGCCAACGCCAATTCCCTGTGGCGTCCGGGGGCGCGCGCCTTCTTCAAGGACCAGCGGGCCAAGTATGTGGGCGACATCCTGACGGTGGCGGTGTCCATCGCCGACAACGCCAGCCTGACCAGTTCGTTGACCAATACCCGCGCCGGCAGCGAGCAGGCGGGCAGCAACTCCACCGGTTCCCCGGTCGCCTTGCTGGGGTTCGAGAACAGCCTGAGCAAAATTCTGCCCTCGGGTCTCAATCTGGCCGATCTGGCCGACTTGAAGTCCGCCTCCAGCGTTGCCAATACCGGCGGGACGGCCCGCAACGAAGCCATCAGCGTGACCATGGCGGCGGAGATCACCCAGGTTCTGCCCAACGGCAATCTGGTGATTTCCGGGCGTCAGGAATTCCGGGTGAACTACGAAATGCGGGAATTGACGATCCAGGGCATCATCCGGCCGGAGGATATCAGTTCATCCAACAGCGTCGGCTCGGACAAGATCGCCGAGGCCCGGGTCTATTACGGCGGTCGCGGCATGGTCAGCGACGTCACCCAGCCGCGCTACGGCCAGGAAATCTTCGATATCATCTTCCCGTTCTGATCGCGGGCGGCAATTCCTGCCCGGCAATTCCAGCAGGGGGTTTGCGATGCTATAGTGATGGCTCCCATCAGCCGCGTCGTGACCCCCACATGAACATTCAGACCGTTTTCGCCGTTCTGCTCGCCGCTCTGGTCCTGGCGGCTCCGGCCCAGTCCCAGACCCAGTCCCAGACCGTGCCGGTCTCGCGCGAACAGGTCCGCCTGACCTTCGCGCCGGTGGTGCGTCAGGTGGCGCCGGCGGTGGTCAATATCTATACCAAGCGGGTGATCCACGCCGAGCTGTCGCCCATGTTCGCCGACCCGGTCTTCCGCCAATTCTTCGGCGATGTGCCCGGCATGGCGCGGGATCGGGTGCAAAGTTCGCTGGGGTCGGGGGTGTTGATCGGCGCCGATGGCACGGTGGTGACCAATCACCACGTCATCAAGGATGCCGACGAGGTTACGGTGGTGCTGGCCGATCGCCGCGAGTTCGAGGCCAAGATCATCGGCTCGGACGAACGCTCCGATCTGGCGGTGATCAAGATCGAGTCCAAGGGCGAAACCTTCCCGACCCTGACCCTCGGCGATTCCGACAAGATCGAGGTCGGCGACATGGTGCTGGCCATCGGCAATCCGTTCGGCGTCGGCCAGACCGTCACCCAGGGGATCGTCTCGGCGCTGGCGCGGACCAATGTGGGGGTCTCGGACTTCCGCTCGTTCATTCAGACCGATGCCTCCATCAATCCCGGCAATTCCGGCGGCGCCCTGGTGGATATGGACGGCAAGCTGATCGGCATCAACAGCGCCATCTATTCCAAGGACGGCGGCTCCAACGGCATCGGCTTCGCCATTCCCAGCGCGCTGGTGCGCAATGTGGTGGCCACCATCTCCAAGGGCGGCAAGGTGGTGCGGCCCTGGCTGGGGGCCGGCGGCCAGGCGGTGACCGCCGATCTGGCGCAGGCGTTGAAGCTGGCGCGGCCGGTGGGGGTTCTGATCAACAATGTCCATCCCGATTCGCCGGCGTCGCGCGCCGGGCTGCAAAACGGCGATGTGATCCTGGCGGTCCAGGGGCGCGAGGTCGACGATCCCGAGGCCATGCGCTTCCGCCTCGCCACCCTGCCCATCGGCGGCGATGCCCAGCTGACGGTGCGGCGCGGCACCGCCGAGCATCAGGTCAGCGTCAGGCTGGTGGCGCCGCCGGAGGAGCCGCCCCGCGATACCTCCGAGATCGGCGGCCGCAATCCGTTCAGCGGCGCCACCATCGCCAATCTCAATCCGGCCCTGGCCGAGGAGATCGGCCTGGATTCCGGTCTGACCGGGGTCCTGGTGCTCGCCGTGCGGCGCGGTTCGGTGGCCCATCGGCTGGGGGTGCAGGCGGGCGACCTGATCCTGCGCGTCAACGACAAGCCGGTGGCCAGCGTCGCCGATGCCGGCCGGCTTTTGACCGGCGAACGGCCGCGCTGGTCCATCACCATCAACCGCAACGGCGAGACCATGACCCAGGTCATCGGCGGATGAACCCGACCAACGTGGCGGCGGCGGACCGGCCGCTGGCCGAGCGGTTGCGGCCCCACACCCTGGAAGAGGTGGTGGGGCAGGACCATCTGCTCGCCGCCACGGCGCCGCTGGGCCGCATGCTGGCGGCAGGAAGGCTGGCCTCGGTGGTGCTGTGGGGGCCGCCGGGGTGCGGCAAGACCACCATCGCCCGCCTGCTGGCCGAGCGGTCCGGCCTGCATTTCGCGCCGCTGAGCGCGGTGTTTTCCGGGGTGGCCGACCTGCGCAAGGTGTTCGACGCCGCCGCTAAGCGCAAGGAGGTCGGGCTGCTGGAGGCCAAGGGGGGGACCTTGCTGTTCGTCGACGAGATCCACCGGTTCAACCGGGCGCAGCAGGACGGCTTCCTGCCCTATGTGGAGAACGGCACCGTGGTGCTGGTCGGCGCCACCACCGAGAATCCGTCGTTCGAACTGAACGCGGCGCTGCTGTCGCGCTGTCAGGTGCTGGTGCTGCACCGGCTCGACGACCGGGCGTTGGAACTGCTGCTGACCCGGGCCGAGACCGCCCTGGGCCGCGCGCTGCCGCTGGACGAGGATGCCCGCGCCGCCGTCAAGGCCATGGCCGACGGCGACGGCCGGTACCTGCTCAATCTGGCGGAGGAACTGGCCCTGCTGCCGCCCCAGCCGGTGCTGGGGCCGGCGGCGCTGGCCGAGGCGGTCCAGCGCCGGGCGCCGGCCTATGACAAGGACCGCGAGGGCCATTACAATCTGATCAGCGCCCTGCACAAGAGCCTGCGCGGTTCGGACACCGACGCCGCCCTGTACTGGATGGCGCGCATGCTGACCGGCGGCGAGGACCCGCTGTTCATCGCCCGCCGGCTGACCCGCTTCGCGGTGGAGGATATCGGCCTGGCCGATCCCAATGCCGTGGTCCAGGCCCTGGCCGCCTGGGATGTCTACGAGCGGCTGGGCAGCCCGGAAGGCGAGTTGGCCCTGGCCCAATTGGTGGTCTATCTCGGCACCGCACCCAAATCCAACGCCGCCTACAAGGCGTTCGGCCAGGCCATGCGCTCGGCCAAGGAGACCGGCTCGCTGATGCCGCCGGCCCACATCCTCAACGCCCCGACCAGGCTGATGAAGGATCTCGGCTACGGCAAGGGCTACCAATACGACCACGATACCGCCGACGGCTTCTCGGGGCAGAACTACTTCCCCGACGGCATGGAGCGGCGGCGGTTCTACCAGCCGGTGGAGCGCGGTTTCGAGCGCGAGGTCAAGAAACGTCTGGAGTATTGGGATAAATTGCGCAGCCGGAAGGGGGAGGGTTAGAGTGCGATGAGAGACGGATTCAGTGTCTCGGACGAATCGCAAGAGTGATTCGACATCAAAGCATCCGGCTCTAACGGAGGTCCAGCAGCCCCTGCAAGATATAGGCGGCGGCCATCTTGTCCACCACCTCGGCCCGGCGCTTGCGCGAGGCGTCGGCCTCCAGCAGGGTGCGGGTGACGGCGGCGGTGGACAGCCGTTCGTCCCAGAACGCCATGGGCAGGTCGCGCAGCCTGGCCAGATTGGTGGCGAAGGCCCGGGTGGACTGGCAGCGCGCCCCTTCCCTTCCGTCCATTTCCACCGGCAGGCCCAGCACCAGACCGCCGACCCCCTGCCGATCGAGGATCGCCAGCAGGGTCTCGGCGTCCTTGGTGAACTTGGTGCGGCGGATGGTGTCGAACGGGGTGGCGATGGTGCGGCTGACATCGGTGAGGGCGAGGCCGATGGTCTTGGTGCCGAGGTCGAGCCCCATCAGCCGCTGATCACGGCCAAGCAGGGAGATCAATTGGGCGGGACTGACCACGGGCATCGACAGTGCTTGCGCCATGGCCGCGGAAAAATCAACCGGAGAGACATCAGCCGGGTGGCCGGAGGTCATCCAGGAACTCGACCAATTGGGCAGCCTCGTCGGTCAGGTCGCCGTGCGCTCCGGCAGAGTCCGGAGAGAGGGAACACGGATGCCCGGCTGCGCCGCCCCCGTCAGCCGAGTCAGGCTGGCGGTGAGGGTGTCCGAGATACGGAAGTCCATCAGACTATGTTTGGTTCCACCATGGCCCTAAGCGATGCGATGAGATTATGAACGTCGTCGTGAATTTCGTCCGGTGACATGTGCATGGCGACCGTCCCACGTATCAGTTCGACGGAAGGTGACGCATTTCGCAGTCGATGAAATAGAGAGTTATCGTCCTCGAACAAAATTCTCTTTCCATCAACCTTTTTGAAAATATTAGCTGAGACGGTCTTCCATGATCCATTGGGGGGGAGTGTCAGGTTTTCACCTGCGAAGAAGGACTCGATGATCTCAACCAGAGGCCTGTTGAGCAAATCTACCTTTCCATCCCTTCGTCCACTTTCATTTATGGCGGCTCGAATCCAGGCATCTGGGACTAAAAGGTAATTTTCGATATTTTTCCGCTGCCACTCGATAAGGCAGGGGTTGTTCTGCAGAGGGTGATACGAATTATCTTCGTCATAGTCGAATAGAACCTTCCTGCAAACTACAGGAATGACATGGCGCAGAGACTCGAAGTGATCATCTGCGCGCTTTCTCATGTCGTCCTTGGTTCCTCCCCGCATAAGGCGGAAGTAGAATTTATCAATAACCGGCCCGGCCCCGCATTTACTTGCCCATGATCGAATTATG
>Ga0316224_1003966_pt1 | contig 11601 bp, 10 predicted proteins | sample TBH18013metaG_FD_206254 | JGI IMG/M metagenome (GOLD analysis project Ga0316224, IMG submission 206254) | Freshwater microbial communities from Trout Bog Lake, Wisconsin, USA - TBH18013 | ecosystem: Environmental > Aquatic > Freshwater > Lake > Hypolimnion/Profundal zone | place: USA: Wisconsin...
GATTTTTTCCCATCTTCCACGTTCAAAGAAAAGCCTGGTTCTTGGCCAGAAATCGTACGGGTTTTGAAAGTGCATCGCGCCTGAAAGGATCGCCCAACTCCTGGGTCACCAGCACTTCCAGAACGGTCGTCTTGCCTTCGTTTTGTGCCGCGCAGGCAGCTCGAAGCGACGGGCCGACCTCGGACAGTTGATCGATGACCACCCCTTCGGCTCCCATTGAACGGGCGATCGCTGCGAAGTTGGGATTCTGCAGATTGCTACCGACGAATCGGTTGTTGTAAAAATCAACCTGATTCTTCTTTTCCGCTCCCCATTGCTTGTTATGGAAAACCACCGCAGTCACCGGAATCTTCTCTCGCACACAGGTGAGAATTTCCCCCATGCTCATGCCCCAGGCACCGTCACCAACATAGGCCACCGCTGGCCGATCCGGGGCAGCCAGTTTGGCACCGATGATGGTTGGCAAGGCGTAGCCGCAATTGCCGAAGCTCATCGCCGCAAAAAAACTGTTTGCCCGGTTAAATCGCAGATAACTGTTCGAGACTGAGCAAATATTACCGATATCGGTGGAAACCATGACGTTATCCGGCAACGCCTTTTCCAGTTCGCGCAGCATCTGCCGGGGATGCATGTAAGGACTGTCTTGGGCTACATTGCGGCTCCATTCGTCACGCTCACTAGTCCAGTTGGTCAATTCAGTTTCCCACGATTGCTTCTCGCTACGAATCTGATCCAGCCGATGTACCGCATTGGTAGCCGCAGCCAGCGTTCGACTTTTCAGACGTAAAATCAGTGCCTCAGCAGCGGCTTTGGCATCACCAGATATTCCAACCGATATTTTCTTTACCAGACCCAACATGCGTGCGTCGGCGTCGATTTGAATAATTTTGGCATCCTTTGGCCAGTAATCCAGACCATGCTGCGGCAATGTGCCAAATGGACCCAATCGCGTTCCAAGTGCAAGCACCACATCGGCTTGTCCAATCAATTTCATGGCAGCCTTGGAGCCTTGATACCCCAATGGCCCACACCACAGTGGATGATTCGCCGGAAAGGAGTCATTGTGGAGGTAACTATTCACTACCGGAGCGTTCAACAATTCTGCCAGGGCAACGCAAGAATCAACTCCGCCCGACATGACTACGCCGCCCCCGGAGACAATGACCGGAAAGCGAGCAGAGGCCAACAGGTCGGCAGCTTGATCCAGGCTTTGTTCGCCCCCTGCTCCGCGCTCAATGCGTATCGGTTGCGGAATCTCAAACTCGAAATCGCCATAAAAGTAATCTCTGGGAATGTTCAGTTGTGACGGCCCCATTTCCAATAGCGCGCGGTCAAAACAGCGACCGGTGATTTCGGCGATCCGCCTGGGGTTGTTCACATGCCCCTGATACTTGGTTATCTTGGAAAAGATGGGCAACTGATCCGTTTCTTGAAATCCACCCAGACCAACCGACATGGTTCCTGTTTCCGGAGTCACCACCACCACCGGGCTGTGCGCCCAGTAAGCTGCTCCAACCGCTGTAACAAAATTGGTGATACCCGGTCCATTCTGGGCGATACACACGCCATGGCGGCCGCTTACCCGCGCATAACCATCAGCCATGTGCGCTGAGCCCTGCTCATGAACGGTTGGAATAAAACGAATTCCGGATGCAGGAAACAGGTCGAGTGCATCCATAAAAGCTGAGCCGACGATACCAAACACATCCGTAACATCGTTGGCAACCAGCGTCTCGACAAAGGCTTCGCTGGAGGTCATCCGATGTTTACCTGACAAAATAGCTCTTTTATTATTAGTCGTATTGCTCATAAGCTCTCTTCAATAGTCTCTTGCCAAAATTTGTGACCATTCGGTTTGAAATTAAAAATAAATCAGGAAATTCCAGGGTTAAAATAGACGGTGCAGATTTCAAAAAAGAAGTCTATAGCCATCAATATCCAAATCTAAACAATTAATCTTCATAACCTATGCATGTTTTTTGATATGGGCCGTGTCATTTGTGTAGGGTATGATGAGTTCATGAAATTTCTTGAAGCAGGATTCCCTTATGTCGTTTGATTCGCTCCATTCAGACCCGCAGACCCAAGCAATCGCGGAAATTATCCGCAAGGCGCGGATCGCTCAACGTATCTATCAGAATTTTACTCAGGCACAGGTTGATGAAGCTGTCACAGCAGCAGGGTGGGCAATCATGCAACCGGACCACAATCGCTTGCTTGCAGAAATGGCTGTGCAGGACACCGGTCTGGGCAATGTCGAGGATAAGCTTGTCAAAAATTTCCGTAAGACCTTGGGATTGTTACGCGATTTAAAAGGCGCTAAAAGTGTGGGCGTGATTGCCGAGTATCCCGATAAAGGCATTGTCGAGATTGCTCGTCCTGTCGGAGTTGTGGCAGCGATTACCCCTTCCACCAATCCAGCCGCCACCCCCGCGAACAAGATCATTAATGCGCTTAAGGGACGCAATGCAGTGATCATCGCCCCGTCCCCGAAGGGGCTGAACACCTGTGCCACGCTGGTCGGATTTATTCATGAGGAACTTAAGAAGATAGGTGCACCGCTTGATCTGGTGCAATATCTCCCTGCGCCAGTTACAAAGCATGCCACCCGGGAATTGATGCGTCAGGCTGATTTGGTGGTGGCGACTGGATCACAAAATAACGTTCGTTCTGCTTACACAAGTGGAACCCCGACGTTTGGAGTAGGAGCAGGTAATGTGTGTTCAATAGTGGATGAAACTGCAGATTTGCGCGAGGCTGCAACCCACATCGCTCGTTCGAAGAGCTTCGATAACGCAACCAGTTGCTCCTCTGAGAATAGCCTGATTATCCTTGATGCTGTCTATAGCCAAACGCTGATCGCTTTGGGCGAAAGTGGGGGCGTACTGTTAAATGATGATGAGAAAAGCCGCTTACAAGCACTCATGTGGACAGACGAAAAGCTTAACCCTAAAGTCACGGCACATTCTGCCCAACAAATCGCTAGTCAGGCTGGATTGAATTTGGAGAATTTGGAAAAGTTAAAATTTCTGATGGTTGAGGAATCCGGCACTGGATCAGGCTACCCTTTTTCCGGTGAGAAGCTTGCACCTGTGCTTACCATTTATCGCGCCAAGGACTTTGACCATGCCTGTTTAATTGTCGATGCGATTTATGCCTATCAGGGGGCTGGCCATTCAGTCAGTATCCACTCGAACGACAACGAGCACATTTCTCGTCTGGGACTTGAGCTGCCGGTGTGCCGTGTCATAGTCAATCAGGCGCATTGTTTTGCCACCGGAGGCAACTTCGACAATGGACTGCCATTTTCTCTCTCTATGGGCTGTGGCACATGGGGGGGAAACAATTTTTCGGATAACTTGAATTATAGACATTATCTGAACATTACCCGCATTGTGCTAAAAATTCCCGAACGAATTCCAACCGAACAGGAAATATTCGGTGACTACTTGCACAAGTTCGGCTAATCCAGCACGCTGCAGAAATGAATAGATTTTGAATCAAAGTACGCTTGTACATGGAATTTGAAGCATGCTGAAAACTGTTCGCGAATATGTAAACTTCCAGGCCGAAACCCGACCTGATGCCATCTACATGATCGCGCCGGAACCCGATCTAACCATGACGTTTGCCGAACTTTTGCAAGCTTCCCGGAGGCTGTCTCATTTTTTATCCTGCCAAGGTATTCAACCCGGTGAAAAAATTGCTTTGCTTATGCATAACGGCTACCAGACTTGTCGTCTGTTTGTCGGCGTCATTTATGCAGGCTACTGTGTAACGCCACTCAATCTTCACGCACATTTAGGGCAGCTTGAATACGTCCTCGACCATTGTGACGCACGCATTATTTTTGCGGCTCCCGACCAAATGAACAAGCTCCGGTCTGCTTTGTCGAATGTAAAGCGTGAAATACAGATCATAGAGTGTGATGTCGACACAAAAGAGTTCCTGCCCCCGGGAGAAGAAATTCCAGCGGATATCAGAGAAGAAGATGACGCACTCATGATGTATACATCGGGTACCACAGGCAAACCCAAGGGGGTCATTTTGACGAACCGTGCTGTCATTACGGGAGGTCAAAATGTCTCCGCTGCCCACCACCTGGAACCTCAAGACCGGGTGCTGGGAATACTTCCCTTGTATCACATCAACGCTCAAATTGTGACCGCCACGGCTCCCTTAATACATGGCGGAAGTTTAATTCTGCCTCATCGCTTCAGTGCGTCAGTTTTCTGGAAGCTAGCCGCCCGGTTTGAATGTACTTGGCTCAATGTTGTGCCGACTATTATTTCCTATCTCATTGAAGCTGACGCCCCCCTTCCACGCGGCGTGGACATTTCAAGGATTCGTTTTTGTCGCTCGGCTTCGGCACCGCTCCCGCCTAGCCAGCACCGTGACTTCGAAGAAAAATTCAACATCGGTGTGATAGAGACTATGGGGCTGACGGAAACCGCTGCCCCCTGTTTCTCGAACCCTCTCGATCAGACAAAACGCAAGATCGGAAGCCCGGGCCTTGCCTTCGGTAATGAAGCCAAAATAATGGACAGCAATGGAATGACTCTTCCGCCCAATGTTTCCGGCGAAATAATGATACGCGGAGCAAACGTGATGAAACACTATTACAAGAATCCGGAAGAAACCTCAAAGGCATTCACCAAGGATGGGTGGTTGCACACGGGCGATCTTGGTTATTTGGATGATGACGGTTTTGTATTTGTTACCGGAAGAATCAAGGAATTAATCATCAAAGGCGGGGAAAATATTGCTCCCAGAGAAATCGACGAAGTTTTGATTCGTCATCCGGCTGTGTTTGAAGCCGCTTCCGTTGGAATACCGGATAAGCACTATGGGCAAGAGATTATGGCGTTTGTTGTACTAAAACCGGAAACACTATGTTCAGAGAATGATTTGCAGGAATTTTGCAGGCAGCAGTTGGGAGCCTACAAGACTCCCCGTATATTTCGATTTCTTGAGGAATTGCCCAAAGGTCCTTCTGGCAAGGTTCAGCGTCTTAAACTCATTGATCAAGGTTAATTCAGATGCGAAAATTGTTGCACACCTGCCTGGCAGGATTAAAAAAGGATTGGTTTCTAGTCGGGATGGTGAGTGCGGTAATACTCGCCAGCTTTTTTCCTGACTGGGGACGGAGTGGTGGAATAACGCTGTCTGGCTTGCTTGGTATCGTGATGACTCCCCTGTTAGTCGCAAGTTTTGCCGGCGTAAATGGACATTCGATTTCTCTTGGCGAATCTATTATAGGTATTGCCCGACTGTTGATGCTACCCTTGGTTCTTGGCCAACTTCTGCGTCCTCTGCTACATGAATGGCATCACAAACATAAGCGTTACACCACGCTTCTGGACAGAGGGGTCATCCTGATGCTAGTGTATACCGCATTCTGCGATTCAGTAGCGTCGGGTTTATGGCGAAACAATGGACTCAGCGTGTTAGCCGTGGCATTTGCAGGTGCCGGACTGCTTCTCGCTTTGATGCTTTGGCTGTCGACATGGATAGCACGGCGTCTCAAGTTTCCGGTAGAGAACGAAATCGCAGCTGTATTTTGCGGCTCGAAAAAAACCTTGGCTTCAGGCGTCCCCATGGCGAAGCTCCTGTTCGGTGCAGAGCCCGCGTTGGGATTGATTCTTTTACCGAGTATGCTATACCACCAGCTTCAGCTGTTTGTCTGCTCGATACTGGCTAATCGCTATGCAAAGCGGTAACCACCCCATACCTGATTATATTAATGCAAAATATGTACTCTTTTTATGCACCTGACAGCCAACAATTTATCCTGTTTTTATATTACTGGTACTAAGATGCTGTTTAAAGGTAAGAAAATTACTTTGACAACTGTTGGTAATGAACAAATTGACGGTGAGGTAATTAAAATGACAAAAATAGCCAGCTTGAATTCTGCCGCACTTACCCCCCGATAAAGCTCATTTCAACCTTTTTATTCTTTGCTGTTTCTGCAGTTCGTAACTCGGAATAGCGGTCTGCACGATGCTGCCAGATCGCGGTGATGGCATCGCGGATTTCGTCATCACTCTTGCCGCTACGCAACATCGTTTTCAGGTCATACCCCTTCTGTGCGAACAGACAAGTATAGACAGAACCATCGGTGGAAAGACGAGCACGAGTACAAGTGCTGCAAAATGCTTCCGTGACGCTGGAGATCACTCCAAACTCGCCAGAACCGTCTTTATAGCGCCAGCGCTTGGCGACTTCGCCGATATAGTTTGGATTGGCAGGTTCGCACGGAAACACTTCATTGATACGTCTGACTACTTCCGCGCTAGGGACAACATCATCCATTTTCCAACGGTTGCTTGTACCAACATCCATGAATTCAATAAAACGTACAATATTTCCAGATTTTTTGAAATAGCGAACCATGTCTACGATATCCTTGTCATTGACACCACGTTTAACCACCATGTTAATCTTGACTGGGGCAAAACCTGCGGCTTCTGCTTCGTCGATGGCTTGCAGTACTTTGCTTACCGGAAATCCCACGTTGTTCATGGCGCGAAAAGTGCTCTCATCCAAAGAATCTAGGCTTACGGTTATGCGTGTTAAGCCGGCCGCTTTGAGAGCTTTGGCTTTGGACTTCAGAGCCGACCCGTTGGTGGTAAGCGTCAAAACAACATCCGGCAATTCTCTGGCAAGCATTTCAACCAACAGCTCAATGTCTTTACGTAACAGGGGTTCACCTCCCGTAAGGCGAATCTTTTCGATACCCTGTCCACGAAATATTTTGGCCAATCGCACGATTTCTTCAAAAGTCAGTATTTCATCGCGTGGCAGAAATACGAAATCGTCGCCAAACAGTTCCTTGGGCATGCAATATATACAACGGAAATTACAACGGTCCGTGACCGAAATTCGCAAGTCGCGCAGTGCCCTGTGCCTCTTATCGGTAATTAATCCCGGGGCATCATGGTGCTCAACAGGAGGAATGCGAAACGTGCGTTCACCGATACGCAGATCGATGAGCGGGATTCTCATTGAAATGGCCTGCTTCATATGGGCTCCCCACTATTTTTGGTATTGGTTCAAATGCCACATAGCTCGTCTGTTTTCAGTTTTTGTGCTGCGTCTTTTGCTTTTTCTACGCGCATGATTTCTGGTAACCTTATTCCGTTCTTGCAGGCGGTTATTTCTGCCAATATGGAGATTGCAATTTCTGACGGGGTCTTGCTACCGATATAAATGCCGATGGGAGCATGTAATTTTTCTAGCTCCGCTTCAGCAACATCAAATAGTTTTAAACGCTCCCGCCGCTTCATATTATTAAGCCGTGAACCAATTGCCCCAACGTAAAAAGCATCAGACTTCAATGCTTCCATCAAAGCCATATCGTCCAGCTTGGGATCGTGAGTTAATGCGACAACCGCACTACGACTGTCCAACTTCATCTCGATAACCAGATCATCCGGCATTGCATGCACGACCTCGACTCCCGGCACTTTCCAACCATCCCGATATTCTTCACGAGGATCACATACTGTAACCTGATAATCCATCCCGACTGCAATCTGTGCCAGGAAACGCGATAGCTGACCTGCCCCGATGATCAATAAACGCCAGCGCGGGCCATGAATCGTAGTCAGTTCGGTGGTTGAGACCTTTAACGACATCCCTGCATTGGCTGCCTCCAGAGTAACGGCGCCGGTGTTCAGGTCAAGACGGCGCATCACCAGTTCGTTCTGTGACAAGCATCGTAGCAATTCTGCGATATGACTTTTATCTGACAGCGGCTCGATTGCTAACTGAATCGTGCCACCGCAAGGCAGGCCGAATCGACGAGCTTCATCCGAAGTAACGCCATAGGTAACAATCTTGGGTAAAGTATCGGTAATACCTTCCTTGCGTACGCGGTAGATCAAGTCATCTTCGATACAACCGCCGGACACTGAACCGACGACGCGCCCATCTTCACAAATTCCTAGCATTGCGCCCTCAGGTCTGGGACTGGACCCCCAAGTTTTAATGACAGTAACCAACTCACACTTGCGACCTTGCCTTATCCACAGCTCGCAAGTTTTAAGGACTTCAAGATCAACGCTATCCATGTTGCACCCTTCTATAAGTATTTTCCTAACGTCATGCTGACAACCATTATTAACACCACCCTGTTTTATACCGTAGTCAAGGAATGTAATCGCTCCGGTAAATTTAACACCAGTCCCAACCGCTGCTGCAGCTTCTCTATGTCTTCAGGCGTATCCAGATCAACCACATAATGATCGTTATCCGTATCGAATGGCGAAACCGCTTCCGGGTTCTTTTCGATATAGTTGCGACATCCCAGATTTTTCTCTCCAGCCAGTATTTCGTTTCTTGCGTTCCAGTCGAATATAATCGGGTTGCCCCTCTGACCCTGCACGCGAGGTATGACGATGCTACCGGATGAACGTTTTTTGAATGCGCTAATCAAGGCGGTTAAATCCTGATTATTCAGCAGTGGCTGATCTGCCAGACAGACCAGAACCGCATCGAATGCTCCCGACAAATTCTCCAATCCCAATTGCACCGAGCTCATCTGGCCTGCCGCATAGTTTGAATTGCGCACGATGGTTACCGGGAAATCCTTTACCATCGGCTCCAGCAAGTCTGCCTGATAGCCAAGCACAACGACCACCTCATCCACGCATGCACCACTGAGCCCGAACAGTGCACGATTTATCAGCGGTACTCCTTGCATTTTAATCGCAGCCTTGGCAATGCCGTTCATCCGGCGGCCTTCACCCGCAGCAAGTAAAACGGCTCCTATTCTCGCTCTTGAATAGAGGCCCACGCTTCCTTTTAAAGGACATCCCATGACTAAGCCCCTTATTTATGCTGTAGCTTCTTCTTCCTCATCTATTTTCAGTGCCTTTTTTTCGACTTCACCGCTTCTAATACGCAGTACGAGTGATGCCAGAATAGACAAAGCAATCTCTTGCGCGGATTTGGCATGGATAGGTATTCCTGCCGGAGCTTCGATGGCAGCTACCGCCGCAGAATCCATGCCTTCTTCAAGGAGCTTGAGCCTCAGCGCATCTGCCTTGCGTTGACTGGCTACAAAAGCCACATGGCGTGCCTGTAAACTCAGGGCCAATTTCAATTGCGGCAGATCTTTGATTCCTTGAGTGGCGACGACCACATAGGTGCCTGAACAAATTTCAGAACTTCGAGCTGCGGGCAGGATGCTCACATCGTGGGCTTCCACTTCGTTATCGGTCAACCAGGTGACGCGAAACCCGAATTGTGGTGCAGTTTGCGCCAACGCAAAGGCAACCGGAGATTCTCCCAATACCACGATCCTTGGCATGAAGGTGACCGGATCGATGAACAGCTCAATCGTGCCACCGCTCTGGCAGGGCATACCGAATTCGAGTACGTCTTCGACCACTTTTTCTCCACGGGGGTCAGGAGTAATCCGGATGTAGCGCGGCTTTCCATCTTCAAGGCATAACTTGGCCATACGAATCACCAAAGGTTGCGCGCAGCCGCCGCCTATCCAGCCATAAAGCTTGCCATCTGATGTGACCAACGCTTTGTCACCGACGTTGGTCGAGGTGGGGTGAATGATCTTGATCACGGTGGCCAAGGCATAGGATTGTTCCTGAGATTCCAGTTCACGGGTACGTTCGATGATATTTTCAAAGCTATTCATGATCATTCTCCTGAAATTTTCTCAGTAGACAAGTTCTGGCAACCTTTGCAAGCTTTCCAGGTTGTGTGCCGGGATGAATCGTTTGATAAAGGGGCTTGCCAATTCCAGCGACGTTGAAAAATGAGTACGCTCTGACGGGTGCAACCAGAAAATCTTGGCTCCCTTGGCTGCGATCAATTGGAGAGCTTGCGCAAGGTCTTCAACCGGGTCAGTGTCGTATCCATCGCTCAATACCAGCACGATGGATTTTGATGCAAGGGCACCTTTTACATGAACTGATACGAAATCGTTCAAGCTCGTTGCAATTCGGGTACCGCCACCAAAACCGAATGTCACAGCATTAATTTTTTCCTGGACCCGCCCCGATCTCTTCTTCAGCATGTCCGTGATCTCGGCCAGATGGGTATGAAACACAAAGGCACGCGCCTGCATCACTTCGCAAAATGCACGGGCTACGCGCAAGAATAACTGGGCGTACATTTCCATGGATCGGCTCACATCGACGAGTATGAATATATTGGGCAATTCCTTGCGCGGGCGCTGCCATACAGGCGAGATCGGTATGCCGCCAAAATGGACACTTTTTCTGAGTGTGCCGCGCAAATTTAGCGCATGAGCTTTATTGGTAACTTGCTTTCTTCGCAGAAGTCGCTTGCGAACCTTCATCGCCACTTCTTCGGCCAATAGAGTCAATTGTTGAAGGTCGGTTTGCAGCCACTCGCCAAAATCTCTTTTGGCCAATGGATCGACCGCGCTGGCGCCGCCTGCCGCAAGATCGTTATCACCCGCCTCCTCGCTTCCGGATGCTGACTCGTCTTTAAGTCCTTTCAGGGAGCTTTCCACAGGTTTCGCATTGGCTGCATCCATTTGGGCATGCATGTCCTCGACTATGTCGCTTAATTTTCGTGAGCGCCGGGTCGTGCCACTCATGCGACTGGTACCGCGGATTTGTTCGGGAAACCAGTACAGCTTGAATAATTCCGGATAGCGTCGCCAGTGATCTTTGTTGCCACAGACGATCGCGCGCCAACATGGCTGAATCTGTCGATATTGTTCCACAGGCAGACGCATCACCGAATTTAGCATGGCCTGCTGCTCTGAAACGCCCACACGAAACCCATTGTCACGCAGATAGGCTGTGAAACAGGCTATTCCTTGTATGAGAGTGGATTCCATGTTAGTTATGCGAGCGACAATCCTGCCGCCACACCCTTTGTTTCGCCTACCCTTTCACCGGCAAGCAATTTAGTCACATTTTTAGCGCTCATTTGCCAGTGATCACTTTTGGTTTTAAGCAGGCAAGACATGGTCTTTAGAATAAGTTCTGGATCATCAGGAAATATTGAACGATTAAGCTGATGCAGTGCGCTGATCCAGTCCAGCGTTTCTGCAATCCCGGGTATTTTTTGCAAATCCTCATTGCGTAGCTTATGGATAAATGTAACCGCCGACTCGATAAGCTGAGTAGTAGCTCCGGGCAAGTTGTTTTTGACTATTTCAATTTCCCTCGCGATGTCCGGATAATCAACAAAGTGATATAAACAACGACGACGCAATGCATCCGATAGTTCACGCGTACCATTTGAAGTTAATATCACTTGCGGAATGGAAGTTGCCCGAACCGTACCCAGTTCCGGAATGGATATTTGGAAGTCGGCCAACACTTCGAGCAAGTAAGCCTCAAAGGCTTCGTCAGACCTGTCTATTTCGTCTATCAATAGTACCGATGGCTGTTCTGTGCTGATTGCTTGCAAGAGCGGTCTTTGCAGCAAGTAACTTCTGTCAAACAGATCGAATTCCTTGCTGTCATGTACCGGAGCAATCTCATGCAACCGAATTTCAAGCAGCTGCCGGCTGTAATTCCACTCGTACGCAGCTTGTTGCAAATCCAGCCCTTCATAACACTGAAGACGAATCAGCTGCCGTCCATGCATTTTAGC
>Ga0316224_1003971_pt1 | contig 11594 bp, 10 predicted proteins | sample TBH18013metaG_FD_206254 | JGI IMG/M metagenome (GOLD analysis project Ga0316224, IMG submission 206254) | Freshwater microbial communities from Trout Bog Lake, Wisconsin, USA - TBH18013 | ecosystem: Environmental > Aquatic > Freshwater > Lake > Hypolimnion/Profundal zone | place: USA: Wisconsin...
CCTTGGAAAGCTGGCCGTTTTTCTCCAGGCTTTCAATCGTCTCAATCCTCTTGCCTACAGCGGCGCCAACGAGTAAAGAGCAACTGCGCATTGCTTGACCTTCAAATAAAACAGTGCAAGCACCGCATTGACCAATACCGCAACCATATTTGGTACCGGTTAAGCCAATTTGCTCACGAATCACCCACAACAATGGAGTATCCGGATCCACATCCACCTTATATTTTTTACCGTTGATGTTTAACTCAACCATGAGCGCTCTCCTGTGGGTTTTATTGGAAACATTCCGAAAGAATATCCCTGCTTTTGTGCCCTTATCTTAACGAAGAAATAACTTGTTGCAATGCAATATATACAGATGGGCAGTAAGATCTTTCAATGATTTCTGGACTTGTACAAATACTGTTATTTCAAAGCCTTGGAGAGTTAATTTCCAAGTTCGTTTTACCCACCCTCCCTGGCCCAGTGATTGGCCTGGTCTTGCTGGTGATCTGGCTAATCCTGAGAAAAGAGGTGAACGAACATCTTGCTGCCGTGGCTGATGGTTTTAGCCAATACTTCGGTTTATTGTTTGTGCCTGCTGCGGTGGGCGTCGTCCTGTTTCTACCCCAACTCAAAGCCAATGCCTTAGCAATCATTTGCGCTTTGGTTGGCAGTGTTGTTTTAACGATTGGAACCAGTGCGATTGTTGTGCGTTTTTTAAGCGAGAAACTCTCCGATGAATAAAAACCACAGCATCGTTGAGATTTGGGTTTACCTGTCTGGCAGCCCACTATTTGCACTCTTTATTACCTTGGCCGCCTATCAAATTGGTCTTTGGATATACAAATCAACCAAGCAAAATCCATTGGCCAATCCTGTGGCCATTGCCATTATCTTGGTTGCTACGGTTATACAGTCTATCGATATGCCTTATTCGAGTTACTTTGAAGGTGCGCAATTTATTCACTTCTTATTAGGCTCGGCGACCGTGTCCTTGGCAATCCCAATTTATCGAGGACTCAGCAGTCTCAAAGGGCGATCCATTCCCCTACTCTTCTCGTTGATCGCCGGTGGACTGGTATCTATTTTTAGCGCGGTCAATATTGCCAAGTTGCTTGGGGCTGACGTGAGTATTACAGGCGCCATGTACCCTAAATCAGTTACAGCCCCAATTGCAATGGGTATTGCAGAGCGAATTGGCGTTTCTCCAACCCTCACTGCAATCTTTGCTGTTGCCACCGGAATCCTAGGCGCGATTCTGGCACCCTTTGTTCTTAATGCCCTTAATATGAAGCATTGGTGGCAAAGAGGTTTTGCCATTGGTATTGGCGCTCACGGTATTGGCACCTCACGTGCGTTTAGCATCCACCATGAAGCAGGTACCTATGCTAGCTTAGCTATGGGAATGAACGGCGTGATTAGCGCCGTGGCCATTCCAATCATTTACCACTTATTTAACTAACTATTGAATTAACCCTTAAGCAAGCTTCATTGCTGCATCCACTGCATCGCCCAATACGCTAATAAGGTTTTCTACTTCCGCAGGCGTTGAGATAAATGGTGGGCCTACTGCAATAGCGTCACCCGCTACTCGCACAAGTGCGCCTCTTTCAATACAGGCTTCTAGCACTTTTAGCGCCCGCAGGCCTGGTTTGCCAACTACCGGGTCAAGCTCAATGGCGCCTGATAAACCAAAATTACGGATATCCAGTATTCCCGATTTTCCTTTGAGTGCATGCAAGGCATTTTCTAAAACTGGTTCAAGCGCCTTTGCGCGATTGATCAAATCATCGGATGAAAAAATATCTAAAACCGCATGTGCAGCAGCCGTTGAAATCGGATGACCTGAATAGGTGTATCCATGAAAAAACTCAATCATTTGCTCTTGCCCGCCCGCGGCAATGATGGCGTCATAAATTCCATCACGCACGATGACCCCGCCCATTGGGATGATGCCATTGGTGATTGCTTTAGCGAATGTAATTATGTCTGGAATAACGCCAAAACGGTCGGCTCCGAAATTCGCACCCAAGCGACCAAATCCGGTAATCACCTCATCAAAGATCAATAAGATGCCATGCTTGGTACAAATCTCACGAATCTTTCGCAAGTATCCATCCGGCGGAACGAGCACACCCGTTGAACCCTGCACGGGCTCCAAGATGACGGCGGCAATTGTATTGGCGTCATGTAAAGCAACAATCTTCTCTAGCTCATCAGCAAGATGCGCGCCCCAAGTTGGTTGCCCTCTTGAGAATGCCATTTGCGAGAGGTTGTAGGTGTGTGGCAAATGGTCAACGCCAGATATCATCATGCTGGCGAACATTTTGCGATTAGCAACCATTCCACCAACCGAGATGCCGCCGATACCAACACCATGGTAAGCGCGGTCGCGACCAATCATACGCGTCCGTGAGGCATTGCCCATAACACGGTGATAGCCAATTGCAATCTTCAAAGCTGTATCAACCGCTTCCGATCCCGAGTTGGTAAAAAATACTTTGCCCAAATCTTCCGGCGCCATCGCCGCAATGCGACTTGCTAAAGTAAACGTCGCTTCACTCGCCATCTGAAATGCTGGGCAGTAATCCATCGTTTCATATTGCCTGGCGATTGCCGCACCAATACGTGGATCTGCGTGCCCCAATGGCGAGCACCAAAGCCCAGATAAACCATCAAACAACTTACGGCCATGGTCATCATAGTAGTAAGCCCCCTTAGCTGACTGCATAATCTTGGGATTCTGATGAAAGTAGCGATTTGGTGTGTACGGCAGCCAATAAGCCGTCATATCAATCGGGGCTGGAGTCTTTAATGCTGGGCTCATGGGTATCTCGTTTTTTAAAAGATGTTTTTACTATCTCAATCTTCTAATACTATATTACCCATCACCCCCTGGATCACGAAATGAACATCCTGCAGCGTCACCCTGGCAAATTACTATTGAGCCTGTTATTCATTGCGGGCTTTTATAGCCACTCATTTGCGGCTGATTCTGATTGGCCTAAAAAACCAATCGTGGCGATCTTGGCATTTCCAGCGGGTGGCTCAACTGATATCTTCGCACGCGGGATCGCCGCGCCGCTAGGGGAGGCGCTTGGGCAATCCGTCATTATTGAAAATAAGCCTGGTGCTGGCGGCATGATTGGCTTACAAGCGGCAGCGAAAGCGGCACCAGATGGCTACACCATTCACATTAGCGCCCTGACCAACCAATCCATCTCTCAAGCACTGTTTGCCAATCCACCAGCGGATCTGCGTACGGATTTTGTACCAATAGCTTTGATTGGATCGATTCCACACTTAATTGAAGTAAATCCCTCGGTGCCCGCCAAAAACCTCACCGAGTTGATTGCATTTATTAAATCAAAGAATGGCAACTTCAATTACGCCTCCCAAGGCAATGGCAATCTGTCTCATCTTGAGGCAACATTATTCATGCGGCGTATTGGCGCTACTGGTACGCACATCCCCTACAAAGGCAGTAGCTTTGCTTTGCCTGACTTAATCGCTGGCAATACCTTGATGATGTTTGATAGCGTAACCGCCTCATTGCCACACATCCAAAGTGGCAAGTTGCGCCCGATTGCGATTGCGGCTTCCGACCGCTCTCCTTTGCTACCGAACATTCCGACTCTTGGACAAGATGGCATAAAAGCATTTGATGTTGAAAATTTCTACGCCATTTATGCGCCCAAAGGTACACCCCCCAATATCATTACCCGCCTCGAAAGCGAGATTCGCAAGATCCTCACTAACTCTGATTTCGAGGCTCGCATGGCCAACCAAGGGATTCACCCTGAATTCCAGAACTCTGAGCGCTTAGCCGAAATCACCGCCAGCGAACATAGTAAGTGGAAAAAAATAGTAAAGTCAGCCAATGTTAAAGTTGACTAAATAATTACATTCAGACAAACCCATTAGAAAAGTATCTTTTAAATGCTGATTTCTCCTCCATTTGGCGGGGGCCGCGCCCCCGTGTTAGCCAGAAACACTGTTGCCAGCTCTCAACCACTGGCAACTCAAGCCGGTATTGAAGCACTGCAAAATGGCGGCAATGCGGTTGATGCTGCGCTCGCCACCGCAATCACACTAACGGTTGTCGAACCCACTATGAATGGTCTTGGTGGCGATGGATTTGCACTGATTTGGGACGGTAAAAGATTGCATGGTCTCAATGCATCAGGTCGCGCACCTAGCGCTTGGACTCCAGAGTTCTTTGCTGGCAAGACAGCAATGGATTTAATTGGCTGGAACACTGTCACTATTCCAGGAATGATCTCGGGTTGGGTTGAGCTTTCCCGCAAGTTTGGTAAGCTGCCCTTTGCGCAACTATTTAAACGCGCGATCGATTATGCGGAAAATGGTTTTCCAGTATCTCCAGTCATTGCACGTCAATGGCGTGAAGCTATCCCCGTTTTACGGAAGCAACCTGGATTTTTGGAATCGTTTTGCATTGATGGCAAATCCCCTGCCGCTGGTGAAATCTGGCGTTACCCAGCGCAAGCCAATACCCTTAAAGAGATTGCCGCTACTGAAGGCGAGTCTTTTTATACCGGCGCTCTCGCTAAAAACATGGTGGACTTTGCGCAAGCCAATGGCGGCTGCTTCACCCTCGCTGACTTTGCGACCAACAAGGCAGAGTGGGTTGAGCCTTTGGCTTTTGATTATGGTGGCTACACCCTTCATGAGATTCCACCCAATGGCTCTGGCATCGTTGCGCAAATTGCTCTTGGCATTTTAGAAGCGGCAAACGTTAAACAATATCCCGCAAATTCAGCGCAGCGTATTCACTTACAGGTGGAAGCCATGCGAATAGCTTTTGCCGATGCCTATGCACATGTGTCCGACAAGAGCACCATGAGCGTCCCGACTAGCGCATTGCTTGATAGAAGATATTTAGCCAGTCGTGCAGCACTGATTAACCATCAAAAGGCCGGAACCTACGCCGCTGGTGACCCGCACTCAGGCGGTACTGTGTATCTTTGCGCCGCAGATGAATCCGGCATGATGATTTCTTACATCCAGTCAAACTTCAAAGGTTTTGGTTCAGGCGTCGTTGCCCCTGGCGGCATTGCTTTTCACAACCGCGGCATGAGTTTTAGCCTGGTTGATGGTCACCCAAATCAAGTGGCCCCAGGCAAGCGCCCTTTCCACACCATCATTCCAGCTTTCCTTGCTAAAGGCGCACAACCGGCAATGGCTTTCGGGGTGATGGGTGGCAATATGCAACCCCAAGGCCACATCCAAGTGGTGATGCGCTTTGTAGATGAGTACCTCAACCCACAGGCTTGCTCTGATGCACCGCGCTGGCGTATTGATGATACTGGTCAATTGACGGTAGAGGCGTCTATGCCAACCGCAGTAGTGGATGGCTTAAAAGCTTTGGGTCACGATGTCACTGTGATGCCTGCCAATAGCCTAGACTTCGGTAGCGCACAAGCGATTGCATTGCTAGGCGAAAATACAAACTCTGGATACATTGCCGGCAGCGATCATCGCAGAGATGGCTTAGCAGCCGGCTTCTAGGAGTCAAGAAAAGCTGCAAACAATAAAGCCACCGAGATTTAACTGAGGTGGCTTTATTTATTTCTCGACTACTGCCGAGTGAAATTCAGAGCTTAGAAATTAATTGTTGCTGATAGCTGTGGTCCAGCATTCGTCCAATTGGTTGCCCCGACGCTATCTTGCAAATGAAAGCCCATGGCGCGGTAGGCCAAGGTGACATCGCCCCAAGAGAACGCATCGCCTACACCCAACAAGACTTGCCAAGTACCGTTATTGGCGCCAGCGCCTTTACCAGCATCAGCATAAAAAGGCACAAACCAAGAGGTATCAGAAATACGAACACGGCCTTTGAAGCCGATAATAGGGTCAGTAGTGTAATCGGAACGGGAAGGATTGCCGACGTGTGAAGCTACCACGTTACCATTCACGTCAAAACGCACAGCGTCAACAACAGAAGTTGTCGATGCAATATACCTAGCGCCAACTAAACCATCCAAATACATCGTGGCAGAATTGACGACCGTATAAGTCGCCGCCCCAGTAAGCATCGTTTGCTTCATGGTTGAATTTAAGCCGCCATAGAGGGAATCATTCGTACCACGCACATAATGCGTTACGCTGCTACTACCAGTCGATTGCCAATACACCAAATCACCCATCACACCCCAACTGCCTTTGTGGGCCTCAAGCGCAAACATGGCCATCGGGCCTGCGCCATTGATATTTTGACTAATAGAACTATCGGCTGCGACGGAACGATTGTGAATTGTGTCGGTAACCCATGTTGCTGGAGCCCAAGCATTAATGGTTCCTGAAAAACGCCAAACATCACTAAGGTTCGGCATTGGATCAATAGTTTGCGTTTGCGCTTGCGCACTTATAGCGGCGCCAATGACCAATACGGCAAAAATGAATTTGAAGAGTTGAGTGGTGATTTTCATAGGGGTAACAAATTAAAGCTGAGTCGATTATCCAGCCAAGTTAATAAACAGAGGCAATTGTATATGGAATATAGCCTTAAACGCTCTAGTGGCTACCGCGAGGCAGGCAGTTGAGATAAAAACGCTTAATTTCCTCATCACAGCTCACATCTTTGGGCTCAATAGGCCTCTCCAGCGTAATGCCCTCGATAGAAGTACAACGACTTAAGGCCACATAAACCTGCCCAGAAGCGAATGCTCCAGACGAGAGATCGACCTTCACTCTCTCTAGTGTTTTGCCTTGGCTTTTGTGAATCGTGACAGCCCAAGCCAGCATTAATGGAATCTGCGCATAAGTACCAATAATGCTTGGGGAGATTCTGCCAGACATCATATCGTGGTCATAACGATAGGATTCCCACTGATGGCTGGTTACTTCAACCGTATTGGTATAGGATCCGTTTTTGACTAGCACCCTCACCTTATCGTCCAACAACTCGCGCACCACCCCAATCGTGCCATTGACCCAACGTTTCGGAAATCCACTATCGGTTGCCGTGAACATCACCTTGGCGCCAACCTTTAACACCAAGTTGGCAGAGGACGGTAAATTACGCTCATCAATATTGAACTTACCAGTCGTCTTTCCTGAGTAGACTTTCGCATCATTGGTAATTGCACGCAGACCAGCGCCATTGATCTGATCAGCCCTAGCATTGGTTGTTGTTAAGGTGATTGCTTGCTCATCCGCCTCTGAATCTTTTGCCCTTCCAAAACACTGTGCATTTAAAGTATCGAGTGCCTCATCAATATCTTCATTAATCCGAATGCGGTTTAACAAGCCTGCAAAATGCTCATCTTTTTGACGGAAGATTTTCGATAGTTCGACCATTGTTACGTCCTTGCGATGCAAGGCCATGGCGCAAAAGAAGTATGGGCCTTCGTAACCGCGCTGTGTGAGCACTTCCATATCGCTTCTAGATACCACTGGTGGCAATTGAAACAAGTCCCCAACAAACATTACCTGAATGCCGCCAAAGGGTTTGCCTTTTTGCGGCCCATTTTCACGCAAGAATAAATCCATTGCATCCACAATATCAGCGCGTACCATCGAAATTTCATCAATGATAAGCAAACGAATATCTTTATATAGACGCTTGTCTTTTAATGGCTTGATGTCTTCTTCAGGAAAAATCAAACGAGGCGGCAATCTAAAGAAGGAATGAATTGTCACCCCTTTGACCTGCAATGCGGCCACGCCAGTGGGCGCAACCACAACGACATTTCCGGGGATATGTTCGCGCAGATAGCCAACCAGAGTGGTCTTACCCGTTCCCGCCTTACCGCTCACAAAGATATAAGGGTCATGACGCTCAATGGCGTCAATGACTGCTTGGTAGTCAGGAGTGATTTCGATTTCGGAGGATTGAAGGGCGGCATTGGTCATCCCCTTATTGTTTCATGCTATTGGCTTCAAGCCCTCAAGCAGGATCAATATGGGTCATAACGTTGAGTACCGGCAGTGTATCAGTCACCTTTTTAGCGGCCGCAAACGCAATATCGTGCCCAACCCGAACTGTCGCATTGGCATCCACCTCGATATGGACATCCACCAAAATCATGTCGCCCATTTTGCGCGTTCTTAGCTCATGGCAACCCATAACACCATCGGTCGACATAATCATTTTCTCAATTTGCGCTCGCTCCTCCTCGGAGACCGCGCGATCCATTAAATCATGGAGAGCATCCCAGCTAAATTTCCAGCCTGTCTTCCCAACCATTAAACCAACAACTAAAGCGCCAACAGAATCTAATATTGGATAGCCAAACAGCGCGCCCACAATACCAACAGAAACAACTAACGAGGAAGCGGCATCCGATCTTGCATGCCAAGCATTAGCAACCAGCATCGAAGAGCGGACACGCTCTGCCACCAACAACATATATCTAAAGAGAATTTCTTTAGCGGCTAAAGAGCCAAGCGCCACATACAAAGCCATGATTTGAATTTGACCGACAGCTACGGGGTTAATAATCTTTTCGCCCGCCTTCCAAAGCATGCCAGCCCCGACCACCAACAAGGAAACGCCTAAAAATAAAGAGGCGGCGGTTTCATATCGTTGATGGCCATAATGATGATCCTCATCCGCATCTTTGCCGCTATGGTGATTGGCAAAGAGAACCACAAAATCAGCGACCAAGTCTGTTAGGGAATGAATGCCATCAGCCACCAATCCCTGAGAGCCCGACACAATACCGGCAAATACCTGCGAGGTGGTTAAGGCAATATTGACAACAACGCTTACTAGCGTGCTTTTTTTGGCTGCCTCTTGCTTATCGGAAGCTTCTAACTCGTGGTCTTCTATATCTGTATTCATCGGCCCATACTATCAAATTGGCGAGAAAATCCCATGTCAGAACAACTTATGGCAAATGTCCCTGCCTTTACCAATCCAGTAACAATTGTCTTTTCTATTTAAATCAGAAGAGATATAACCCAACTTACCATCGGGCTTCCGCTTTCAGAGGCTTATAGAACGGCTATAGGAAGCCCTGAAAATGCGCTCGGGAATCCAAGTGACATACAGACTAAAAGCGGGCCCCGAATAACCAATTTCTAATGGCTTTAAAAGCTAATCCCGCTGTGTAGCAACCGAAGGGGGTCCATAGATTGCCTCTACATCCGATTGAATTGCTGGGGTCTGCCCAAAGCAACTTTTAATTTGATCGGGATTTGAGTACCACGATACGCCACCTTTTGCTTCATCAACAAAGGATTTCATGACTATAGCCATATCCACATTATCCAATCCAGCAGCCTTAAGCTTTTCAATGCCCGCCGCACAAGCTCTTGATAAGTCATTACCTTCCGCCTTGGAAATCTTTTGCAAAAGACTTGGTGACGAGTTGTTTAACACTTGCATAAAATTTTGCCCAGTGCCGGGAACCTGATAATTCAAAATGTGATCGGAAGATAAACTCTCCCTGTTAACCAAACCATCAATATCTGAAATGGTTGGATAAAACATAGTCCTGAAGTATTGAAATTCCAATTTAACCGTGAACAATAATTGCTTATCTGATTTTGGATCTTTCTCTAGTTGAGCGATTTTTTTATCGGAGATCTCACTCAAACTTTGATCGGTTTTATAAACCAATATTTCTACCGCCTGAATGCCATTCCTCAATTCTGACCAATTAAATGAAATAGGAACCTTGGCATCAATCATGCCCTTTAACAATCCATTGGCTTTTTCTTGAGTATCTGACATTACAGAATTTCCAACCGTAGCAGATACCCCGCCAATGACTGCGGCAGAACCCCCAGAAGCCACCATGGCGGCAGCACCCAAAAGTAATTTAGCCGAACCAATAAAGTCCTGATTTGAGTCATTTGAGCTTTTTACATTTAACACCAGCGATAGATTTCCGGGGTTAAAAATCGAATATGCCCCCAAGCTTGCCATTGGAACAATTTGAAGGGGTGCGCTACTGAGCGATGCGCACTGGGAACCGCTTTCTCTACCATCAAATGTAGCAATGGGAATTTCTACTTTATCGAGCTTACTTTTAAATCCATTCGTTACAACCGATAGGACTAATTGAGTTTTATCTGAACCCCAGAAACTTCGGTTTGCAAGCTGAGTGCAGCTACTCGTAGGAATAACTTCTGATGTGATGGTGACATAGCCATCATTCCCCTTTCCATGCCGCAACCAATCGGGAGGATCCCCTCTCACAAAAGACGGATTCATATCCGGGAAAAAGAAGGGGGATGCAATGGCCAAGTGGGGTAAAAAAACTGAAGCCAGGATCACCGCAAAGGTTCGTAACTGTGAATAATGGCTCATGTCTGTATTTTACGTCTACCGCCCAATACGCGCATTAACGTGAAACTGTGAAATCTACGAAACTTTCAAGCACATCGTGATTCATGCCACTGGGAGCGACCCTTGAAAGGAGTCTTGCAATACTACGATTCATGGGGCGAACGACGGGGCTCGAACCCGCGACAACCAGAATCACAATCTGGGACTCTACCAACTGAGCTACGTCCGCCATCGTAGATCCAAGATTATAGCTTTTACACTCAAAACCTGTCAAAAACACCCAGCGCACCTATTAAATCAAGCACTCTCGAACTCAAAGGCCGCCCAGTCGCCAAGGGTTAAAGAGGCATCCAGAAAGAAATCGGCAATCGCCGCCTTACTCTGCACCTTGGCTAAAGCATGGTGATCTGAGAGGCGTTGACGCCAGTAGCGAGACCCCGCCCTACCGTGAGCCAGACCCAAAATATGGCGGGTAAATGCACCAATATAAAAGGGCTTACCCTTTTCCTTGCATTCATCAAACCAAGCCTGTACCTGCTTGACCAAACCAATCTGAATACGATGCCATTCGGTCTCACTAAAAAGGTAGCCAGCAGCTTCACCATCAGTATCAATCAAATCATCCCAGCCCAGCAGCATTACCGGAAAATGATAGGCTGCCCTGCCCACCATAAAGCCATCAAAATCATTCCAATAACCAGCGATTTGTTCATTCGTTTCTAGGCCGCCGTTAAGCAAGACTTTGAGATTGGGAAATTGTTTTTGTGCATCCAAACGCAACTGGGCGGCAACCTCATAACGTAGTGGTGGTTTACTGCGATTCTCTTTAGGGGATAAACCTTTAAGCACTGCGTTGCGCGCATGAATCGTCACCTGGCTTGCGCCTGCATCCGATACTGCCAAAATAAAGTTCAGAGCAAACTGATAGTCTTGCTCTGAATTGGCTGCATCCATCGAATCTAGGCCAAGACGATGTTTCACTGAAATTGGAATATCAACTGCGGATCTCATGGCGCGAACACAATCAGCCACTAAGTTTGGTTCAGCCATCAAGCAAGCACCAAAAGCGCCACGCTGAACACGTTCCGAAGGGCAACCGCAATTGAGATCAATTTCATCGTAACCCCACTGCTGAGCAAGCTGCGCAGACTTAGCCAAATCAGATGGCTCGCTTCCACCCAGCTGCAATACAACAGGATGTTGGTCTTGGGAGTAATCCAAATGGCGAGGTACATCCCCATGAATTAGCGCACCAGTAGTCACCATCTCGGTATAGAGCACTGCTTGCTTACTCAGCGTGCGGTGGAAAGAGCGGCAATGCCGGTCAGTCCATTCCATCATCGGAGCTACAGCT
>Ga0316224_1003977_pt1 | contig 11581 bp, 10 predicted proteins | sample TBH18013metaG_FD_206254 | JGI IMG/M metagenome (GOLD analysis project Ga0316224, IMG submission 206254) | Freshwater microbial communities from Trout Bog Lake, Wisconsin, USA - TBH18013 | ecosystem: Environmental > Aquatic > Freshwater > Lake > Hypolimnion/Profundal zone | place: USA: Wisconsin...
CCGCGGGCTCCCGGGCCCAGAGGTCCTGGAGGTCCCCCCAGGCGGGGCCGCCGGGCTGCCGGAGCCGGACGAGGAGGTCCGCCAGCCGGGGGTGTCCCCAGCCGGTGAAGTTCATGGGGCCCTGGGTTCCTTGACCCTGCCTAGAATCCATAGTTAGTCCGTTTTTTCCCTCAAACGGGCGAAAAAATCGTGATTTTTGTAGAAAACCAGGACCATACCCCCTTGTGGAATAGGTGGCCGAACCCTATATTTCATTCGTACAGTTAATCCCTACACCAAGGGCCCTATGGTCATCACCCTGAAATGCCGAGTGTTCAGCGACCAGTCCGGGGCCTACACCGAGGTTCCGGCGATCCTGACGCCTGCGGGGTGGCTGATGCCGTTGTTGGAATATTGCCTCGCCCATTCGCATAATAGAAGTCTCGCGTGGATGGTTAAGGTCAATCGTTCCGTTCGGCTGTTCTTGGCGTACCTGATGGCGAACCCAGCCGAGACAGACTCCTTTCTGCTGTTTCAAAACTTTGCGCAGAGGTTGTCTACCGGCACGTTCAACCGGGAAACGGGCCTTGATCCCAGTTGGCTATGCTGGCGCCCGATGTCAGCCAAGGAGGCGGCCAGGGTCATCACTATCCTTACGGATTGGTTTGAGTGGTTGGGCGAAAGACGCCCCGAACTCGCCAAGGTCAATCCGCGCTATGCGGGCAACGCCTATGACCGGATGGCGGACGAGGCTGCCTACCAGTTCCGACGGGGTCGTGCCTTCCTCGGTCACAACTGGCAGTCTCATGTCGAGCCCGGGCAGGTTCATCTTCTGAGAGCCGGTCGTCCACCCAAGCGGGAGAAGCAGGAGCCTCCGGCCTTCCCAGAGGATCGATTCTTCGACCTTCTGACCGAAGGTTTCGTGGTGGGTGGACGTCCGAACTACCGGGACATGCTCATCACCTTGCTTTTGAACGGCGCAGGGTTCCGATGTTCCGAGCCGTTCCATCTCTATATTGAGGATGTGTTCGCAGATCCTGCCAACCAGAAGCAGGCAAGGGTCCATATCCACCATCCCTCTGAGGGGGATGCACCGAAGGACCCGACTTGGCGGGACGAGCAGGGGAATGAGAGGAAGGGGAGCCGTGAGGCCTATCTCGCGGAAAAGTACGCGCTCGCGCCGCGCAACCTGTTGTTGGATGCCCGTCACGCTGGGTGGAAGGGCGGGATCCACGAGGGCCAGGGCACCGATTACTATCTGCGGGCGTACTGGGTCAGCCCGGTACTCGGGGAAGTGTTCCTGTCCCTCTGGTACCGCTACCTGGAACAGGTCGCCCGTGTAGGTCCAAGGGCCCATCCCTACGCCTGGATCAACCTCACGCAGGCGCCAGGTGGGATGTACAACCTGATGCAGTATTGGCGATCCCATGCGCGGGCCTGTCGCCGTATCGGCCTAGTCGTGGGTAAGGAGTTAGGGACGACCCCACATGGGCATCGGCACGCCTACGGGCGACGCTTGGTTAGAGCCGGTTTTCCTCCTGAGATGAGACGCCGGTTCCTGCACCACGCCTCCCTGGAGTCCCAAGAGGTCTATACCTCGCCCACCAATCGAGAAATGCTAGATGCGCTTAACGCTGCCGCTGAAAAACTGCACCAACGCTTTCGGATGGATTTCTGATGGGCAAGAAAAGGGCCATGCCTACCCCAGCCCCGAGGCCGAAGAACCCAGGCGTCTACCGCACTAGTGACACCACCCTCTCCTGGGTCGTCCGCGACTTCCCCCAACTGGAGCCCTGGCGGCAGTTGGCCCTGGGTTGGTTAGGGTCCTTGCCGCGAATTTCGCAATCGCATCTCTCAGCGCTGTCGCTGTTCCTGGACCGCTACCTGACTCAGAACAACCTCCCCATCGACCCGGCCGTGTTTATGAGGCAGGAGACGCCATTGCCGGATTTTTTCGAGACGATGTGCTCCACTGCGAAGGTTGGCATTGATAGGAACAATACTGTCCATTCCTTCCTGCAGTGGGTGCTCTCGAAACACATTCCCCGCCCTAAGGCCGGGGTGGGACTAAACCAGAATCATGCTTTCCGAAACCCGGTCGTAAAACGCCACTGGCTCACTTCCCGTCCCGTCCCGGATCGGAAGCCGGGAATCGGGCGGAACAGCGATACGAGCCTCACCTGGGTCCAGCAGGAGTACCCTCAGTTGGAAAACTGGCGCGGCCCAGCCGTGCTGTGGCTGCAGCGTGAGTCAAGGGGAATGTCGACTAAGCTCAAAGCCTTGGTCCTCTTTTTCGAAAAATACCTCGTGGGCCATCGGCTGCCAGTGGACCCAGCCGTGTTCCTATCTCGCGAAACCCCCATGCTCCCCGATTTCTACGGCTCGGTCTGCCCAAATTCGAAGGCGGGCATCAAGGCTAATAACGCCATTCACGAATTCTTGGATTTCCACCTCAAGTTTCTCACCAAGCCGGATGATCATGGACGGCCGATCCCCTCCTCGTCCTTTTGGAACCCAGTGCCCATCCGGTCGCAGTCGGGTCTCCTTACGCGCGATGAGAGCGTGCATAGCCCGCTACCCTACGGGTACATCGACGCGCTGCGGCGAATCCTCGTCGGTGGTCCTAACTTCAAGGATTGGGAGTGGGCTCAGAATTCCCTAGGGAATAGGAAGGGCTCTCGTAAACAGGTAAGCACTGACTGGTTCCCCGTTGAAAAGAACTGTATCGATCAAGAGGACCCCGACTGTGTGTGGCGCCTGCGGAAGCGTAGCCGAGGGAATGGAGGAGATGTCCTGGAATTGTGGTCACCGGTGCGGTGGGTAGCCCTGCTGATCAAACTCATCCTGCCCCTGCGGACCGGGCAGGTCCGCGCGCTGGACAGCGGCGAAGCAGACACGTACCGCTACCAAGACGGTAATTGGCTGGAGAACATGGGTCGGCTGGTACAGGGCCGTCCTGGGCATTCCCACCATCAGGGCGTATTCCGTCGAGTTGTAGCGCAGGATGGCACAATCAGCACCCAACTATACGCCAACACGAACAAGACCGCCGATGCCCTGGAAACAGGTGCGGACAAAGGTTTCACGTTCCCGTGGCCAACCCTGGGAAATGAAACCCAGAACCCGTTCTACTGGCTGGAGAAGTTGCGGAATTGGCAGGAAAAGTACAACCCGATATCCCATTTGACACGCTGGGCAGAACTGGATGGGCGTCATTGGGATGTAAAAAGCAGGGTCCAGTTGGGAGAGTATCCCCCTACCGCCTTCCTCTTTCGAATGCCGGAAGCGAAGCCCAGCGAACGCCATTTGCCGATTCCATTTACCCTTCTTGATACGCCCTGGTTCAACCTTTTGGAGCATCTGGAGACTCGTCTCGCCGCCCAAGGTGCCGCCCACACCAACGGTGCTCGGATTTGCTTTCTGCCACCGAAAGGTGATCGGAAGAATTCCAGAACAACCCACTTCCCCCTGCACAGCCTGCGCGTGTCTCTCATCACAGCACTAGCGCAGGATGGTGAGGTCCGGCCAGAGATTCTGATGAAGATCGTTGGTCATTCCCGCCTCCTGATGACGATCTACTACACCAAGTTCGGAGAGTCTTTCATCCGCCTGAAGATGGAGGAAGCCCAAAGCCATCTGGAGGCGAATAAGGACGCGAGCATTGTCAGTTTCCTGCAGGACACTGAACACAGCGCGCTCCTGAAACAGGCGATTTGCATCAGCCCCGAAAGCCTTGGGGTGGCGATCCCGGTCCATCCCAGTTCCCGGAATCCTGCGGGATGGGAGTTGATGGCGGACGGCCTCTGTCTGATGGGGGGCAACACCAGCCCCGTGGAAGCGAATTCGAAGATCGGTGGGTGCTTCAACGGCGGGCCGGAAATTGCAGGCCGGAAGGGATCTCACGGCTCTGTACCTGGAGGAGCCCGCAACTGCGTACGCTGCCGCTGGTTTGTGACCATGCCGCACTACCTGTTCGCCCTCCAGGCCCGGTTCAATACCATTAGTTACCTGGAGTTTGAAAGCCGTAAGGAAGTCCAGGCCCACTCCCAGAAGCTGCAGGACCTAGAAAACGACCGCCATGATGCTGAGGTCGCAAATACCCTCTTCGATAGGTCCAACGAACTCCGTCAGGCCATGCGCCTGCTCGAATCAGCCATGGCGCGTTGGCAGGCATTGCTCCAGGACATATTTGCCAGTCAGCGGCTGGTGGATCGGTGCATTCAGGCCTTGGTGGCTCAGGAAGAGGGTATGAAGCTGATCTCGGCGGGATGGACCGATGACGTGCAGTGGGTCCTGGAGGAAACCAATTCCGAACTTCTCCAACTTTCCGGGGTATGCCAGGAAATGGAGGTGTACCCGGACCTTCCTCCTGTGCGAGAGGCCATCTTCCGCCGTTCTCAGCTTCTTGACGCAGCCTTGCAGAACGAGGGCCATCGCCCCCTGTTCCTCCACTTACCCGAGCAGATCCAACTCCTGGGGGGCAATGCCTATATCAAGGCGATGGCCGTCCAAGCAAACCCCTCCGACGCCGAAGTGGGTCGCCGGACTGTAATTTCGCTGATCGACGCCCGGGAGCGTCTGCACGAATGCCTCGGTTTTAACCTCAGCGATTGCCTCCCGCCCGAGGTGCAATCCGCCCAGCCTACGAAGCCCATCAAGACCAATGGGAGAAAGCCCCATGTCATCCACCACAAACATTCATCCTGAGGAAGTGCTGAAGGCTCTGCTTGCCCAGCCGAGGCGCAGCAACGTCAAAAGGACCCTCCAGGCCCTCCATGACCTGTGCCATAACCACTACGAGGCGGGCCTGCGGGACTTCTCCATCGCCTCCATTGGGCGCAAGGCCGAAGAGGCTGGCCTGTTCGTGTCTGGCATCCTCTACAACCCCTCGTCCAAGATCTACAAGGACCTCATCACGGCCTGGGGAGCCTACGCGGGCCCTGCGGTGGTCCTACCCAAGAAGACTCTAGCCAATCACGACTACCTGATGCGGATCGAGGATCCCGCCCTTCGGATGATCATGCAGGCCATCATCGCGGAGCGAGACACCCTCAAGGCCCAGATCAACCTCGTCAAGAGCAGCCACCTGGGTACGGTGAATTTGCGGCCTCTGGGGGCCCACATCGTCTCCCACCCTGACGCTGGCCCGGTGGCGGTGGTGATGCCGTCCGTTAACCTGACGGACGGCGAGCGTGAGGCTTTGAGGAGTGCCATCTCGCCTGCGTTCCTGAAGGACGAGGGGTGGGAGGAAGGCGAGCGCGGCGAAATCAAGATGAGGCGTCGGGTCCTGTTCAAGAATGGGTTCACGTCCGCGATCCGAAAGATCCTCGGAGATCAGCCCCAGCCGGGACTGAAGGTGGTGTCGTGACCGGAGCGAGCAGGAGCAGCCGGTAGATCCGCCGGGAATCCATCGAGGACTTGCGAAATGAAGGCCAGGTTCTTCTCCACGAAATGGCAAGGGGTCAGTGTCGGCTGTGGCCCTGAAGCGAGTTAAAGGCCTTCCTCACAACCTACGACCTGCCTGAAAATGCAGCCCAATTCGTGCCCTTCCCCCTCAACACGGCAGTGGCGAGCCGGTGCGCTTTTTAAGCGTTTCGACCGCTACCATCCTTCACCAGGGATCAAGCCAAACCAAGCCTCGTCAATCCCAACTTGGGGCCATCGCAACGATGAGGAAAATGGGCAAACGGGGAGCACAGGCTGCTGTGGAGAGTATCGCCCCCTGAGCGACCTGTTCTCTGCCATTCATGGCGAAATAGTCATGGAATGAATGACTACGTCGACTATTGAATCGACATGTATTGAATAGCCCTGCTATTCAATATCCATATTGAATATTCTACAATTTGAAGACTTGCAACTCGCGTTCGGTTAGGTTTTCGCGAAGCAGTCTCGTTAATTGGTCATGGCTGAATTGCTTTTTCTGGATTGCGTTCAAGACCGCTTTCCCAATCAAAGCCTTTTCCCTTGCCTGCAGCCGTTTTGCCTCTCTAGCCTCCTGGGCCTGGGCCACGGCGATTCTGTTCATAAGTGCAGTCTTTTTGGCTAAGAGGCCTGCTACTCGATTTGACTTCATATATCGCTCCTGGGAATAGCATCATTCATTTATTGAATGATTCTTTCATTGTACCATTTTCTAAGTATCTAAATTTCACTTAAAAATTTTGCGGTACCATATTCATATGTATTGTCTTTCTCTTCTCGCCCCTTCATCCAGCCTGAAAGGAAAAATTTTGCGCACTTATACGTTGTCCTGCGGAAACGTGTGCGGAGAGTTTGCTTGTGACTCAGACCTTGTCCACCTCAATAGCGGAGGCAGTGTTGGCAATCTACCATTTGAATATGTCCATCATTCAAAGAAGTAAGGGACATTCTGGCGTCGCGGCCGCCGCCTATCGATCTGGTTCGCGGTTAGTCGATGAGAGAACTGGGTTGGTCCATGATTATCGAAGAAAAAAGGATATTATTCACAGCGTTATCCTGGCTCCAACCGGTTCGCCGCCGCCATGGGTATTTGACCGTCAAACCCTGTGGTCCAAGGCCGGTGCGGCTGGCCGCCGAGCCGACAGCCAAGAGGCAAGGCAGATCACCCTGGCCCTGCCTCACGAGCTTGAGTTCAATGACCAAGTGACATTACTCTCCCGCTTTGGTCGGCACCTGACCTCGCTGGGCATGGTCGTGGACGCGAATCTGCATTCAGGCGGCCGGTCCAAGCGAAATGTCCACGGCCATCTAATGGCTCCAATGCGGAATTTGACCCCAGTGGGGTTCGGCCAAACGAATCGAGCCTGGAATGATCGAGGCCTGGTTGACCGACTGCGTCTCGTCTGGCAGGACATGGTCAATGAAGCCCTGATGGCGGCTGGCTCCTCAGAACGCGTTTCCCATTGTTCCCTGACTGCCCAGGGGCTCCTGCGAGCGCCCACAAGGCATGTCGGGGCTCGGGTATGTGCATTGGCAAGGCAAGGCAAAGCTTGGGCCATCTCACTCAAAACCCAGAAACAAGGACGGCGTCATGGTCTTCAAAGCCTCAGGTCGAACTTCCTCACCGACACCATCCAGGCTCTCCGAACTGCTCCAAGCGAATCCCCACTTGGCGAATCAGTTGGATACGAATCCTGCGCTGCTGTCGCCACCTTCCATCCAGGCGAACGTCAGCCAGATTCTGATGGCCTGGCAGAGCGCCGCCGCTGATGCATGGAAACGTCTTCAGCGCTCCATGGAACCCTCAACCGACCTTCTTTGGATACTTGCAATGGAGGGTTCCCCCTGGCTCCATCTGCCTGGCTGGCTCGTGTTGCTTCCTTGGCCAACCCCTACCGGTTCCGTCCTTCGCCCGGCCCTCATTCTCAGTGATCGTGAGATGCCAGCGGCAGGTCAAATTCTGCGCCTCGCCTTAGCCTGGGATACAGAGGCTTGCTTGGTCAGCCCGCTGCCGCCGATTGCGACGCTCAAGATTCCTGACATATCCGCACTCTGGGTCGGGGCCGCACTCGCTATGGGTGGCCCCTTCCTAGTCGTTAATGACCCGGAACAGGGAGATTGGAACCCATGATTCTTCGACGGGATCAACTACGCGAAGCTCATATCCGGGGGGTAGGAGAACTGCTCCATTGGAAAGAACATGGCAGTCTCGTTGAGAATAATCTTTTCGACGATCTGCAACCAGACCGCTGGAGTGATTTGCACTATCCAAGGGAAATGGTCGATTCGTTTCTTCGTAACCAGGATAAATATGTCGAACAGGCTCTCTGCTTTTTGACCGAGATGTATTTTACCTACATTGAGTATGAGGACTTGGCTGGCACGATCCCGAGAGTGTTTCACCAAGAATTGATTGGAATGGAGTGGATCTATTTGATGGCAATGTTCGAGAACATGTTTTTTAGTCAAACTGACGATGGTTTCTGGTGTGTCCAAATTTACGAAACAGGAACATTGAAAATCCCACACATAGAACCATGGATCAGTTGGAATCAGAATTGCTGGCTGGTCGCCCTGGATCGAGCGCAGAACTCCGACTTTTTCTCTCCGGCCATCTGTCGTCTGGAATTTCACGATGGGGTTAAATTCCTCCGTCATGGTGCTCAATTGGATTTGATGAATCAGGAGCGCAAGCTGATAGCGACTCTTGACAGCAGATTTAGTTCGGCACACACACTAACGGCATACGAGTACGAGCGCTTCGCCCCCGTCCTCCAATGGCACGGATGCCTTTACTCTGGCTTTGCGGACGGTGCCGTTCGCCTGGAAGTCATTGGCGAGAAGTCGATGGAAGAGAAGTTGCAGAATGGTGGATGGAGAACTCGCCAAAGGTAGTTGCTCTTTGGCTGAATTGTCAGGTAGGGACCCACCCCTTCAAGGGCCGAGATCTCAGAGAAAATGCGGGCAGGGTCCTGTCGCCCTGATTTGACCTCCGTAGAGCCCCAACACCAACAGAACGCTATAGCGCCACGGGGTAATGCGGTCTAACCCAATGGTTTTGGCGAAGTCCACAATCTCTTCAGTTCGGTCGTTTCCATTGGGCCCGGTCAGTTTGACTCGCATCCATACCCCTCGGCTCAGGGTTTCATTCCCCGGGGGGGGAATCTTCCACTTTCGACATAGTCCCCGATGGCATTGACCGAGTCGGCCTCCGTGGGTTCGACCCACGCGCGCTTATGGAACCAATGGCTGTATTCCTTAGCAAAACTAGGCCATTGATGGTGGATCAATCCACTGGGCAGCTTTTCGGGGAACCCATGAAATCGGCGAAACATAAATCGGCCCACATCTGCCCAATCAAGCTGAATGAGATTGTCGTATTTCAGGCTCAACTCGCTATTCACCAAGCCTCGGCCTCTTAGGACAGTCTGGTACAGCACCGCATGCTATGGCCTTCAAGTTCGCAGTCCATGGAACCGTCGAACTGGAGCGTTGGACTTAAACCGCCCTCCTCCAAAATCTACCAAAGATCGCCGGGAGTCGGCCAAACCGACGATTCCATTGACAGAAACCGTGTGGACCGCCACTAAGTGGTGGCCCATCATGGGAATCAAGACCGCTCCGTCATGCATCCCCTGCCATCGGCCGGTACTCTGGACAAGGCGGAAATCGGATTTGGAGTAGAGATGTCGAAGCAGGACCTCACGATCCCCTTGATGAATCTGGTTCCACTGGATGGCCGTGGGGTTGGCAATACAGCCTTGAGGCAAAAACTGACTGAGAACCTTGGCCGCGACATTGACGAGGCCGAATACGCCGCGACACGGGACGCTCTGGTTGCGGCGGGTCGCCTGGTGAAGGGCCAGGGGCGCGGTGGATCAGTCCGCCGCCCAGGTGCAGCACCAGTCGTCCCAGGTTTGGCCGAGGTTCCATCGATTGAGACTATCCCGGCCGCCAGAGCACCTCGGAAGCCCAAAGCCGAACCGCCGGTTCCGGTCACCGAGGAGGTGCCCATCCGGTCCTATCGCCACACTGATCGCAGAGCCAATAACCCTGAGGTTGGCCTGGTGAAACCCGAGAACGACCCAGATCAGCCTAGAACAGAATGGGCCTACGACCCGCACCTGGATCCTGAGCTTCGGTTCGACATGGGCCGCTCCCAAGTGGAGGGGGTTATCGACCAAGCGCTGGAGAGCGAGGACCCCTTTGTGCTTCGCGAAGCCCTGCAGGAGCTAAAACGACTCCAGGCGCCCTACCTCAACTGGACAGGCAAGGCAGAGCGCACCAGCTTCGAGGTGGATACCGTCAGCCTTCACGTTCACGAGCGCATCGATCCCGCCAGCATCCTGGCGGCTGTGCGTAAAGGACAGAAGGCCACTGCTGCCCAAAAGGAAGTGGAATACATCCAGCCAAACCTCTTCGAGGCGCCGTGGGAGCAAGTGCCGCTGCGGGAGGCTATCGACTTCTATCGCCACGATCGTGGTTGGGCCAACCGATTGATTGCCGGTGACAGCCTCCTGGTGATGAACAGCCTGCTCCATAAAGAAGCCATGGCCGGGCAGGTCCAAATGATCTACATCGACCCGCCCTATGGAATCAAATATGGATCCAACTTCCAGCCATTCACCAACAAACGGGACGTAAAGGACCGCAAGGACGAGGACCTAACTCAAGAACCAGAGATGATCAAAGCATTCCGGGATACATGGGAGCTTGGTGTCCACTCGTATCTAACTTATCTACGTGATCGATTAATCCTGGCCAAGGACCTCCTACATGAATCTGGTAGCGTTTTCGTCCAGATTTCAGACGAGAACCTCCATCATGTGCGAGAAGTGATGGACGAAGTTTTGGGGGCATCCAATTTTGTTTCGCTCATAACCTTCGTAAAAACAAGTGGCCAGACGGCTGAACTGCTTTCAGGTGTAGCCGACTATATTCTCTGGTACGCGAAAGATAGGAATCTGGCGAAATATCATCAACTCTATCGAGAGCGATCTGATAGAACACTTGATAATGCCTACACATGGATTCAAGAAGACACCAAACAACCACGAAAGATGAATGCTCGTGAGATTGAGCAAGGTGATGTCGAAGGACGAAGGTTGATGTCAGCGAGTTTATTTTCTCAGGGATTCAGACAATTCACATCTGTTCCATATATCTACTCTGGTGTCATATTTGACCCAGGACATGACAAGAATTGGAAAACGACCCTTGATGGAATTGATCGACTCGGTCGTTCGGGCAGATTGCTTATTGCCGGTTCAACGCTTTGCTACAAACGGTTTGCAGAAGATTTTTCCGTTGTGGCCAACAATAATCTTTGGGAAGACACGGTTGTTAGCACCTTTGTAGCGGCAAAACTTTATGTCGTCCAAACTGCTACTAAGGTGATCGAGCGATGTATCCAAATGACCACCGATCCCGGAGATTTGGTTCTCGACCCCACATGTGGTTCAGGGACTACCGCTCTAGTTGCTGAAAAATGCGGGAGACGGTGGATCACCTGTGACACAAGCCGAGTAGCAACCACCCTTGCAAAAGCACGGTTGATGACCGCAGGTTTTGACTATTACTCATTGAAATATCCCCACGAAGGACTGAAAGGTGGGTTTGTCTACAACACCGTCCCGCATATCACACTCAAATCCATATCAAGTAACCCGGATATCGACTCGATTTATAATCTTCAACATCCGAAAATTGAGTCTGCGCTCCAAGTATTAAACAACTCCTTGCGGGATCAATCGATTAAACCATTCACGGTGACAGAGGGCACCCGAAAGGGGCAGAGGGTGGACTTCGAAGCCCCTGAATCCAAAACTGTCAAATTGCCTTCGGGAGAGTTTGCCCCAGCGGGTGCTCTCTTGGAATGGGAAGTCCCCTTTGAATTGCCTGACGGTTGGCCAGAAGCCTCCTTCGATGCATTCAATAGGGCCAGACAGGCCATGCAGAAGGCCATGGATTCAAGCATCGCGGCCCACGCCGACCAGGAACAGTTATTCGACCAACCCCAGGTTGATCGGTCCAAGCGGCGCATTACCGGGCTGGTCGACGTCAACTACATTTCACCTCCAGCGACAATTACCATCCACCACACGATAAATTGGTGCCCAAGGGGGTGGCCGAAGCTAAGGCCGTAGGCCGCAGCGGAGGGCACCCCCTTGGGCACCGT
>Ga0316224_1003978_pt1 | contig 11581 bp, 9 predicted proteins | sample TBH18013metaG_FD_206254 | JGI IMG/M metagenome (GOLD analysis project Ga0316224, IMG submission 206254) | Freshwater microbial communities from Trout Bog Lake, Wisconsin, USA - TBH18013 | ecosystem: Environmental > Aquatic > Freshwater > Lake > Hypolimnion/Profundal zone | place: USA: Wisconsin...
CGCAGAATCAAATATCAATGGCTGAGTTTTGATGCATATCTCTGTTTTCAAAATCTCAAAGAACGATTGTTAGATGTCTTACAAAATGTAGGTAGAAAATACGACATTATATTTTAACCATTACTTATATCCGTAATCCTTTAAGAATCTCTCGTTTTTTAATTCTTTTGGGAAAAGATTTTCATATATAATTTTTGTAGCGGCTCCCGTGCTTGCTACTGGCAGTAATAGTGCATTTGGATGATATTCTCTAAACATATTATACTCAACTTCAATTCCATCCATCCCTCCAATAAAGATTGCAGCAGAAAATTCATTTTCAGAAAGCATTCTCTCTCGCAGCCTATGAACACTGGAAGGAATTTCACCTAGGTTTTCAGTAAATACCACGTTATCAAATTTATTATTGTCTGGAAGAAATTTATCTCTAAAAAACTCTGATTGATATAATTTAACATGCTCTTGAATATTCAACTTTAATTTATCCATTACATAGTAAATCAATGGAGTAATTGAAGGATGACCACCCCAAATAATTCGATGATGTGGCAAAACAACAGTAGTTAGTGCTATAACAGCATCTCGAATAGCAATAATATCAGCAGTTTCAATATATTTTGGATCCCTTTCAGGTAATGGGATACTCGCAGATAAAAAAATATTTTTTAATTCTTTCGTAGCCATGACTCAAAATCTTGTTTTTTTAATGTTTTAATGTCAACATTCAGATTCTTATTTAACCAATCTAGATGATTAATCCATTTCTCTCTTATTCTTAAATCATCATAAATTAATTTAATACTGACATTATCACCATAATGTAATAATTCCTTTTTTATTTCAGCTGATTGGCAACTTGTTGATTGTGGAATACCTATGGTTGGAATATATATTCTTCTTTCTCCATTTTCTTTATCTTCTGTTAAAAATCGTTCAGGTTGAACAACTACTTTTTTCCCGATCCTTTCAGCAATATTTTTGAATTCTGTAATTAAATTATCTTGTCGCGCCGCCAAATTTCTAGCTCTGACCGATTCAACTTCTTTAATTATTTCCTCCGTAAAATCTGACTTCAATTTTGAAACATCCTTTTCATCAAATATATCATTTACAAAGTTTTCTTTAATTAATTGTTTAGGGTAACTAATGTGAGATGTATCATCCATTTTAACGTTATGATTTGGCCAAACCAATTGAACAATCCCAATCTGTTTTGCTCCGGCTTCAGCAAATTCTTCTTTACACCATTGGCTTTTTAAAAAGTTAGGAGTATTTAAAAGTACAATTACATCACATTCAGTCATTTTATGCCATAATTCTTCTTGAAACGCTTCTCCTTTTCCAATTGAATGAGTATCTAGAAAAACATCAAAATTATGGGACTCTAAAGCTTCAAATAATTGAATGGCAACTGAAGTAGATTCATTTCTTTTATAGCTAATAAATATTTTTCTTGTACTATTTAATAATTCAAAAGATTCTAATGCAATATTGACTATTCTATCCTCTTCTATTTTTTTATATTGAATACCATTTTGATTTTCTAAAATACTTGGTATTTCCTTTGAAAAGGAATTGTCATTAAAATAAATAGGCAAAATCATTGTGCCATCTTTAAGCAATCTCTGTGTAATATCTAGATCCTTAAAATCTCCATTAATATCCCCTATGTAAAACACAAATGCTGGTTGATTTCCAAGATATTCATCTTCAAAATTATCTGTATCAATAACCTTTACTGAGTTATTTGGTAATTTTAATTCATCCAATCTTTTATTAAACAATCCTATTATGTCGCCAATAATTGGAGTTTTGGTTCCAAGAATTATCAATTGGTATTTATATCTCATATTTCAATTCTTTACTAATGTTATTCATGCACTCAACCACCCCCTTCATCAACACAGGGCAAAGCGGTTTAATTGTATTTTTTAATTTTTCGTTGATCCGCTTTCGGGTTTCTAAAGTGTGGTAAATTGTTACAATAGCTTCTTGAATCTTCAGATCGGGAATGGGTAGTTTTACATTGCACAAATCAGCCCAATCGAAAGTTTCTCTTGCACTTCCCCATGAATGGAATCTTGCATAACGGTCAAATTCAGGCCGTGAAAACCATAGATAAAGATATTCCGGGAGTAATTCGGTTGGTCTTGTTACTCTGAAAACAGTGTATATACTGGAAACAATACAAGGCGCGACACTATTCATTGCTAAAGCGATTTTGTCGCCTCGTCTTGAAGTGTCAGCCACATAAACAAATTCTCCAGTTCTTACTACTTTATAGGTAGAGAAATCTACTCCGGTGGTGTTTGCTTTGGTCTCGATTAGAACCTTTGCTGTTGAAACACCCTGCAAAAAGGAAATTTGCAAATCTCTGTTTCTCTCATCTGATTGTTCAATAAATTCACCAAGTACTTTTGGTTTTTCGTTTTTAGTAAGATTTTCAATATAAGTATCACAAATCAACTGTAAATCAGCCAAACTGTTTTCGTAAGTTTTTTGGTTAGCCAAGAGACCATTGTATAGGGCAACAAATTTTCGTTGTTCATCCATGGCGGGAATCGGTATTTGTATTTCACAAAAGCGTTCCCATTCTAAACTTGCTCTAACGCTACTATCACTTATAAACCAACCATACCGGTCTGATTCAGGCCTTTGAAACCACATCATCATGTATTCAGGTAAAAACTCGTTTTCATCTTTTACTTCAATCACTAAATAAGCGGGTGAAATAATTGCAGGATTTTCTTCAATATACAAGGCAAGGCGAATAGTTTCATCTCTTCCTACTTGCATTGCACTGTAAGCAAACTGTCCTTTCTGAATGATTTTATATTTTGACAAATCGCTTTCAGAGGTATTGGCAACAGAAGCCATGAAGTTTTTGGTTATATTAATACCCAATAGGTTGTTAACCGAAAACTCCTTGTTTCGTTTGTCTACTAATTTTATGTAATCTCCAATACGCTTATAACTCATAACCCAAAATCTTAAAAGCGTTTACCAACTGATCTTGTGATTGCTTTTCTTCTTTTAAAAGAGCTCTGAAATCATTTTGAATTCGCTTCATTTCCAAGTCAAAATCAATTTTACTATCACGGTCTACAAATTCAATGTATTTGCTTGGCACTAAAGAAAAGTCGTTGGCTTGTATTTCTTTAAAATTAGCAGAGTAGCAATACTCTGGCACATTCTTATAGGTGTCTTCGTAATTTATTTTTCGCCAATTATGAAAATTATTCGCAATTTTTTCAATGTCCTTGGGGATAAGTTCTATATACATTTTTTCATATTCTGTACCCCAACGTCTTAAATCCATAAACAATATTTCTCTTTCACGGTTCCGATGGAAATGAGTTTCATCACCAATATTTTCTGTTTTTTCTTTTTTGTTTTTATTCAAAATCCAAAGCGTAACGCTAATATCGGTGGTGTAAAACATATCCCGAGGCAATACCAGAATAGCTTCCACCAGATTGTTTTCAATCAGTTTCCGGCGAATTTTATACTCTTCTCCACCTCCGCTTAAAGCGCCATTAGCCAAAATAAATCCGGCTACGCCGTTTTCCGAGAGTTTGGAAACCATATTAAGTATCCATCCATAATTGGCATTGCTTTTAGGCGGTACTTCGTAACCAAACCAGCGCGGATCGTCTTTTAATTCATTCTCGGCGCGCCAGTCTTTCTGGTTAAAGGGCGGATTGGCCATGATGTAATCGGCCTTCAGATCTTTATGCTGGTCGTCGCCAAAGGTATCGGCAGCTTTATCACCCAGATTACCCGAAATTCCACGTATTGCGAGGTTCATCTTGGCAAGCTTGTAAGTGGTATTGGTATATTCCTGCCCGTAAATCGCTATATTTTTGGTGTTTCCATGATGTGCCTGAATAAACTTGATCGATTGGACAAACATACCACCGGAACCGCATGCAGGGTCATAGATAATTCCATTGTAGGGCTCAATCATTTCGGCAATCAGGTTGACGATGCTTTTAGGGGTGTAGAATTCTCCCTTCCCTTTCCCTTCGGCTAATGCAAATTTGGATAGGAAATATTCATAAACACGCCCAACAATATCATGGGCCTTGTCTTTGATGGTATCGATATCATTTATGGTATCTAACAGCGACGATAGTTTGGTAATATCCAAACCCAAACGAGAGAAATAATTGTCGGGAAGCGCCCCTTTTAATGCCTTGTTATTTTTCTCAATATTATGTAACGCCGTATCAATCTTGAGTGCTATATCGTTTTGCTTGGAGTTTTTAATGATATACGACCAACGTGAAACTTCATCGAGGAAGAACACATTATTCTGGTTATAAAATTCAGCCATCTCGATATATTTTTCCTGTCCCTTGGCGATGAGTTTTTTGCGGTGATCCTCAAACTTATCGCTTGCAAACTTCAGGAAAATCAACCCCAGGACCACATGTTTATATTCTGCCGATTCAACACTTCCCCTTAATTTATTGGCCGATTCCCATAGGGTCTCTTCCATGCTTTTTTCTTTTCCTGCTTTCTTTGCCATTGTTTATTTTTCAATCCATTTATGTTTAATCCCAAAGATAGTTATATCTGTTGGTGAGTTGGCATTAAATCAAATCTTATGAAATTTCTTTGTTAACGGTTATTTCTTGCTTCTCTTAAATTTTCATTTAAATGTAATTGGTAAATGCATCATTACATTCACAGGTTTATCTCTTTGAATAGCCGGGTTCCATTTGGGTGATTCCCTGATCAGTCTGACTGCCTCCTCATCACATAATTTACAAAGTCCCTGGCTTATTTTTATTTTATTTGGCGGGATCTGTCCCAGTGAGTCAATTACAAATTCAACCTGCACTTTACCACTTACAGTACCATATCTAACTTCCCTTGGAAGTTTGATGTTCTCATGTATATATTTTACAAAATTCTGCATTCCTCCGGGAAACGTAGGAAGTTCCTCGTAAACCTTAAACTCTTTATGATCCTGGTCACTGTTTACTGAAATCTTCTTTAGCTCAATTCTGAAATGATTCCCAACAGGCAATTTAACTTTTATGGTTGAATAGCCATCACCCGCAACTTCAATTATAGCAGAACTATCTGCCTGAAGTTGAAAGTAACCAAGGGAATTGCTGACAGCCTTGAGATTTTTCTCAGGAAGAAATATTGTACCACCTTTGACTGGTTTTCCGGTTTCCGGATCAACAAGTCGTCCGGTAACAGTTCTTTGTCCGTTTACCGGTAAAGTTGTCATAACTGATAAAAGGAATCCTAAATAAAATATGAATCTATTCATGAATTAGAATTTGCCTAATTGAATTGAACAGAACAAATTTCAAAATAAAAATGATTCATTTACAGTTTGGTCAATAAATATTATGACAAACTTATAGGTGTGGCCTTAATCTCTGCAGCCGTAGTTATTTTACTGACAGGTGTAAAGAATTGGAACGAAGCTATGGCGTGGCAACCTCAATTTCCGCCTTGTAATCCACTTGTTGGATAACAAGTTCCGCTTGAGGATATGGGATCAGATCAATTAGTTTGATGCGGTAACCTTCAATCAGGGTATCGGTACGGAAGGAGGCAAGCGTATTTAATATAATAGGCTTTGTAATGTTTGACGATGAAAAGATAAACCTTACCGAGGCATTTCCTGCCCAGATACATTCCATACCAATCGGACACCTGGAATCAGTCAGAACGGAATCAAGGAGAATTGAAATGTTAAAGTCAGTATTCTTAATGACTGCTTTATATCTCAACTCAATAGGTTGGTTCAGGACCAGCGGTGCCGCAATAAAATCATTTCTGCAACAGGAAAGGGCTACCAATACAAATACTTCAGCCAGAATGATTTTCATAAACAATAAATTTTAGATCAAGAGGGTAACATTGAATCAATATCATTGTAAAATTACATACTTCATCCTGGAATTGTATTTAAGAACGGAGAATGTTATAATTCCAAATTTCCTTCATCTTTTCTGTCGCCTCAACGCAGTTGGAGTTTTGTAATCCGGCTATTTTACCAAACTAACGATGCTTATCCACATTTACCTGATTGAAGCCGTGTAACGGCGTAAATATGGTAAAAAATAAATCCGTATGGACCTTAAGCCGCTTAGCGGCGACAGAATGAAAATGTGAATTAATATCCGTACAAAAACATCACATTCAATGATTCCAATGACCTGGACAGCTGACTATTCCCTGATTCTCTCGTAATCAAATAAATACTTGCCACTTTCAACGGCCATGGCTACAAGCGCTGCCGAGTTGTGCACCCCGTATTTATGAACCAGGTTTGTCCGGTGTTTCTTCGCCGTGAAAATACTGATAAACAACTGATCTGCAATCTCATTGTCCCGTTTGCCGTTTACAATCAGATGGAGGATCTGCTGTTCCCGTGGGGTAAGGTGGTAATCCTGCAAAGAAGCGGTTAAAATAGCCGGTTCTTTATGGCGCAAATCCCGGTTCTTGGCATGAGAGGTGTTCGGTCTGATCTCGGAGGCAACCACGAGCACCTTTTTCATCAACCCGTCATCAAAAGTCTCCAGGATACCTGGAGTGAATCAACGATATTCTGAAGAATTGCCTTATCTATCTGAGGCCCTTCAGGATATATATTTCGATTATCAGGGGCCATACGGCTGATAATTTACCTTTTATAGGTAAATATACAACTTTGGTAGTATTGTTTGGGGCTTTTTAAGGAATTAAATTTGACTTAAAACCATTCCTTGACAAGATTTTCCCGCTTTCTGTCGAAAACCAGCAGGAATCGGTCCAATTCCGGTCACTTCCTGATGAAAACCTGCAGGAATTCAACCGGAAGTGATCGAAACCGGATGAAAACCTGCAGGAACTGATCGAATACCTGGAGGTTTTCGTTGAATTCCGACAGGTTTCGGTTGAAAACCTACAGGTTTCAGTCCGGTTCCTTTTAAAACCCGACAAAAACCTGCAGGAATCGGTCCGGTTCCGATCACTTTCCGTCAAAAAGCTGCAGGAACTAAACCGGAAACGACCGGAATCGGCGAAATCGGGTTGCGAATGAAAATAAAGTGATAAAATTGGAAAGCCGCAGTTTAGCAGCCCAGAATGGAGGCAAGGCAGAGACTACTCTGATGCATCAGACTGAAACAGTATGGGATGATGCAATGCGTAAAATGGCCCGCTATGTCGAACGGATCGCCAATGATGATCCTGCGATTATCTTAAGTGCCGGCTTTAATCTGTCGAAGCAACCATTACCTTACCAAAGACCCGAGCTGAGTGCCGAACAAGGGGAAAAGTCGGGGACAATCCTGCTGCGTCGCCAGGCTGTACCGGGGGCCAAATCCTATATCTGGCAATATTGCATCAATACCCTGCCTGAAAACGAATCAGGGTGGACGTTTGCCGCAGCCACGAGCAAAGCTTCAACCGAGATTGACAATCTGACCCCTGTGAGTAAATACTGGTTCCGAGTGGCAGCGGTTACCCCGCAAGGAGTCACCGCCTATAACGACCCGATTATGCATATCATCGCCTGACAAGAGTTGCCGAAGAATTGGAGCATCCGGTAAAAAGAGGAACAAAGCCCTGACGATGGGCGCAGAATCGCGCCATTATCAAACTAAAATGACCCCCGGGATGATCATTACGATCAGCTAACCGGGGGGCATTCGTGTTTTGGGAATATTAGACAGGACTATAGCATAGCTTTTGCCTGACCTGCATTACACGGTGGTGCAAATGAATGGCACCTCAGTGAGCGGCGATGTTCGTAAGATTCGGTAGAGGCCTAATTTGCTGTTTAATGGATCCATCGGAACAACTGCAGGGGTAGATTTGACTTTCCTCATTTCATGTTCCATTTCGGTAGCAATTTCTGCGCCAAAAACAAGGGAAGTCTCTTCTATAAATTCATCCTTGTTTTTCCTGAAATTATCCATATGTTCATTGATATTGGAAATCTGACCAAAGACTTCAACTACCAGGACACTCAATGGAGAATCATGTGGCAAGCCATACAGATCAAGCATTTGATTCACTTTACCATTTACCCACCGTCCAAAAGCCTGTTTGGGACTCTCCTGATCCAATGCCAACTGCTGATTGACCGCCTGATTGATTAACTCAATGGTAATTTCTACCTGAGGAAGGTGTTGTTCTCTGTAAAACCTATTCTTTTCTGCCAATGATTCCCGGATTTCGAGCATCAATTCTTCTTTCCCTTTCCTTTTCAGCGGTTTTAATTCGAGCTCATCGAGCAAAATATTTCGGTAATCGAGTCCATCGGCCTGCTTTACCTGGGCATATAATAACGCCCAGATACTGGTATGCGGCGGATTGGCCGTCACATTCCTTCCATCAGATACAGCTGTTGCGAAAGGGGCATTCACCGAAATTATTTTCTCATTCCGGTTCAGCATACACAAAAGTGTCGGAGCAGGATGCTGTAATCCGGCAACACGCAAAGCCCGGCCAAATCGACCTTGTGCAGTGCTCCATATCTTATCGGTATGACCATATCTGAATTCATAGGTAAACATGCCAAAAAGCTCAGGACTTTCGTGATGCAATCCGGCAGGTAACGGCAATAAATAGAAATAACGGCCGGTATCTGTTGATTTTTCCATCTCCTGCATGGCATCGAGTCCATTATCATCCTGTGAGCTGTCGGGTGTTATGACCCTGATATATTCCGGATCAAGTGAAATCGGGGGCTCAACCGGCAAATCCATTAAGGAAGGATCATTATTACTGATCAGCTGATCCGGGCTGTAAGCCAAAACACGGCAGAAAATGGAGTCATTGATATCCTCAGGTGCACTGTCAAATTCCAGCCATAAAAAACGGGTTCTTGCCTCAGATGATGAATATTCCTTGTTCCTGTTATACGGACTTAATGCAATACCCGCTGCAATCAGCCTCGGTGTTTGTCTTGGATTAATTGTTGTTGGCAAGAGCAGGGCTCCGGTTACAAATGGCAGATCGGCTAGGGGTGAAAGGCCATCTCTGAATTTAGGTTCTATGGTATATTGCACAGTAATCGTTTCCGGGAAACCGCCATCTACCGGCTTATTATCCACGACATCAATCAGGATAATTTTAGTATAATTCCGGTTAATTTTGCCATCCTTATCCGGTTGAATTGCCTGAAATGAAGCCACTTTCTTCAACTCGAGATCGCCGATAAATTCAAAATTCCCTCCATTCCTGCTTCGGGAAATATTTAAACTGCTCGCAGCAAGGCTATCCCAGCACCAGTCCCTGTCGATAACCAGTGTAGTACAGACCAGCCAGTGATCATGCAATTCTTCTTTGTTGGAGAAGGTAATACTGCTATTATCAGGAGCCATACTGTGCCGAAGGATATTACTGCACCAGAATTGCAACCTTTCTCCGTTAACTGAAACCAGCGTTAATTCCTTTGCCTCGACATTCAGCTGACTCCCAAGGCGCTGTACAATATCGGGCATTCCCTCTTTTCCTCCCTGCAAGGTCTTAAAGGCGATCGGATTAACTCGCGAAGGTACAGGATCAGGCTGCAGGTAGATTCCCTGCAGAGTTTTTGGATCGTTGGTAGAGGTGAAAAGTTTTTGCTCGTTCTGCGATTCCTGTCTCAGACTTATACTGGTAGTTTTCCCGTAACGTGAATCGAGATCAGAATCATCCTTATTCTCAAAACCCCAGTAGTTCGACTTATCTTCACCAACGGCTCTAAGTGTTAAGCGAATATTCCTTGCTGTGGGCAGAATAATTTCACCTGTTGTGTTGGTGATAAATGTATTATCAGCCAGTTCCGGGAAAGGTTTACCCGGCAAAGTGAAATTCAATACATTCACATCTTTAAAGGTTAAGGGTACTTCAATAGCCCCTTCAGGATTATTTTTATCAAATGGAGTAAAGCTTCGATTGGTTTTATACAAGGTAATGTAATGCTCACGTCCGTCATCGCTGGCGAGGTTATCCATATTCAGGGTTTCAACCTCCACTTTTATTTCTACACTCGCCACATCCGGGTCCGGGATCCCAAATGCCCTGCCTCCGGTCTTATTTAACGAATCACTTTGTTCCTTAAGCAAACTTTTAACCGCATTGGAGAGTCTGTCAATGACATCCTGAAGAGGGCTAACACCTGTTGGCGGAGATAAAGTTGTATATTTCCCCGTATACACGACCGCAGGATAACCCAATAAGGGTCTGGCCAGTTTCAGCGAACTTTCCCCAAAATTAGGACCATCCAGAGCTGTATTGATCTTATCATCATTTTGAATGGTCACCGAGTGTGGCGCAACATACCGTTTAAAAAGTGCTTTCGCGATATGACTCACCGAAAAATTGGCGGGTGAAGGGATTGCCGGATCGGGAGTTCCGCCACTAATATCGGAGAGCCTGACTCTGAATTGATATTCATTGCCATATACCAGTTGTGTATTTGTTTCAATCTCCTTATAGGTGTCGCTGATTGTAACCGGGAAATTCATTTCATTGGCACTTTGATAAATGCGGGCGGCTGTTTTATCGGGCAGAACAACAGACGAACTATTCCAGTTAGCAAAATACATAGGCAACCAATAATTATTCACTTCTGAAGTTTTATCATAAACTTTAGTTGGATAGACCTGATAAGGAAGCTCTCCCTTATATCCCCCAATTTTAATCGTCTCCAGGCTCATATCACCGTTACTTTCCACTGCGGTCAGCGATTCCCAGGTATCCGGACCTGCACTATTCCTGACATCAATCTGGTAACCGGTTACTCCCAAAGGGGCATCAAGTCTCTCCCCTGAACCCTCATCGACAGCTAACTGTCGCAGGTACCAGATTAAAATCTGTTCGTCTTCCCAGCCCAGTCTGATTCCGGACTCTTTTTGCGGATGAAAACCATCCTGTTCCTCCTGGAGAATATTACCGCTTACCGCCTGACCGGCATGTACAATAGTCGCAAAACCTTCATTATATCGCGCTGCCTCAATAAATAACTCATCATAAACCCCAACAGGGGATTCTCCTGACTTGACTACCGGGAAAAGTACAGCGGCAAACAGGCTCCTTTTTTCATGATCGTTTAAAATTGGGATGCGGGCTGAATATCTTTTAATAAACGGATCAGTCGCAGTGGGGGCCAGAGAACTTTCCAGTTCATTAAAATAATCGGATCCGTTTGCCAGGTCAACATATAGCCAACCACCCTTGGCAAAATCGCCCGGATCGAGTTGAACTTTTGTTTCATAAATTAATCCTCCCAGCTTTGCCATCAAAGGCTGCCGCATCAGACTGGCATAAACCTTTCCCCAACTCACTTGTTTGTCTAAATCAAAGGAGGGGGCAAGTCCCTGAGTTCGGAAGGCACAATGGTAACTATCGTCTGTCACCCCGTTTTTTATCCTTGGCGTAGTGAAATTGAACGATTTTCGATAGGTCAGGGGCAAATATTTTCTGATTGCCAGATCCCGGTTTGTTGCCGGCGCCGGCGCCCGGTGGATAGGATTGACTGAAGGGTAATCCGTACTCCTGGTTTCATCGATGTCAAAATATTTGGGTTTTCCCTTATCATCAACAGCATCGCGCAAAGTGGTATAAATATCCTTCATGA
>Ga0316224_1003979_pt1 | contig 11576 bp, 8 predicted proteins | sample TBH18013metaG_FD_206254 | JGI IMG/M metagenome (GOLD analysis project Ga0316224, IMG submission 206254) | Freshwater microbial communities from Trout Bog Lake, Wisconsin, USA - TBH18013 | ecosystem: Environmental > Aquatic > Freshwater > Lake > Hypolimnion/Profundal zone | place: USA: Wisconsin...
TGTAATTATGGGCCTTGACCTCTTTGGTTTTGTAGGTATTATTTTCGGGCCACTGCTTATCTCTTACTTCATTTTGCTGGTGCGGATATACAGGAATGAGTATCTGGAAGAGGAAGCAGAAGTAGGTCAACAATAATTAAGGCCTCCTGACATCCAGCAAATAAACCTTTTCGCAAACTGAACTGCGGGTTACCGGATTTAAAAAGCCCAAGCTTAAATTGGTTACGTGATATTTCTCCCTCTCCTCTATCACCGAATATGGAATATGATCTTCGTTTAAATCCTTTATTGCGTTTTCAGAGCCATATACAAGCAACTGCTTTTTATTATTCAACAGCTTCTTAAAATCTGCCTTATTCCATATTGGCGCAGCACTTATCTGGCGTGCATAAAACATCAATGAAAAGTCGTACACTGTCTGGTAGCACACAAAATTATTGTTCTGCTCATGCAGTTTAATGTACCTGCCAAAATCACCTTCCGGCTGGTATTTTAAAATTGCCGGAAAATAGAACGCGCTCAATAAAAAATTGAAAACAATAAACATAAGCGCCGATGCAAAAAAAAGTTTCTGGTAAACAACATCCATAGCAAATGCAATGGTAATTTGCGCCGCTGGTTTTTTCCCACGCAGGCGATTGTAGAATCTGCTGAATCGGTATAAAACATATCGGAAAACGGTATAGAAGTTTTTCATTCCTCCCTCTGCCTCCATGGCAATCCAAATGGCCAAAGGATATAAAGATACAATGCAAAGCATCGAAGCGGCATCAAGCCCTTTTAAGGCATATTGCAACAATATAGATCCCAGTGGCAGGGCCAGGATAAAAACCAATTGCAATGCCGTTAACCAGGGCCTTGCTTTATGCCAACCAGCCATTTTCAAAAAGCCGTTTACTGCCATTATAGCACCCAACGGATATATAATAAACACGTAGTGTGGCAACTGATATTTTGAAAGCATCAGCATAATGAGCACCAACGTAAACCCACTTACCGAAATGGCTTCTATACCCGCCGCCATTTTTAACCGTCCCTTTATCAGTTGGGCCAGTGCCCCCGCCCAGCCCAAAAGCAAAAACAACGACCATGGCAAAAACGCCCAAGCCGTGGTATGCAACAGAAAAAAAGTATCGGGGTGGTCGTTCCACTCACTTTCGCCTGTAATGCGGCCAAAGCTCTGGGTCCAGAAATAAAACTTCAGGCCAGGCCAGCCAAATTGCTGGTACAACCCGATGCACATGGGGGCAAGCGCGGCCAAAATAATTGCAGCCCCCGGCAAAAGGCGAAGATCAAAAAGTCTTTTCCATGTTCTTTTTAAAATGAGCTGTGGTAACAAGGCAGCGCCGGTAGCAACTAAACCAATTGGGCCTTTGGCAAGCAGGGCAAGGGCAACCCCAAAACTTCCTGCAAGCAAATTAAGTGTAGCGCCATTTTCAAAAAATTCAGCCAATTGCCAGATAGCGAAAATGACCGCCCCCATTAATATGGTATCTGTCCTTACGTCATTGGTTATCATAAACATGGCCTGGGTAGTTGCCAGCATTACGGCAGCCATACGTGCTGTCTTTTCGTTGTAGTACATTTTGGCCAACCGGTACGTTGAAAAAACAGCCAGCAATGCAAACAACAGCGAAGGCAACTTATATGAAAAATTATGTGCACCGAAAACCAAGAAACTCAGGGTATTTAACCAGAAAAGAAGCGGTGGTTTATCGAGATAATCTGCCGAAAGACAATGGACCTTTAAAAAACTGTGGGTGGTAAACATTTCCCAACTGATGCAGGCATATTGCGCAGCATCGGTCTCCTGCACATCTATGGCAAGGTTGAACGCGTAAACAATAACTGCCAGTAAAAGAAGAGTATAAAAGTTACGGTTGCTCACAGATTATCTGGTTTGTGCGTGGCCTAACCTAACGCCCTCTCAATATCCGCAATTATATCGTCAATATGTTCTAACCCGGCCGAAATGCGCACCAGCCCGGGCGTAATGCCCGCTGCAAGCCTTTCCTCTTCCGTTAGCTTGCTGTGTGTGGTTGATGCCGGATGCGTAGCAATGGTGCGGGTATCGCCCAAATTGGCCGAGAGGCTTAACATTTCAAGTGCATCCAGAAATTTACGGCCTGCTTCAACTCCACCCTTTAGTTCAAAAGCCACAACACCCCCTCCCAGGCTCATTTGCTTTTTAGCAACTGCATATTGCGGATGCGATTTAAGGAACGGATATTTAACCCAGGCTATATTTTTGTGTTGCTCTAAATACTCTGCCAGCCTTAATGCGTTGTGGCAATGGCGCTCCATACGTACCGATAAGGTTTCAAGGCTTTTGGATAATACCCAGGCATTGAACGGCGATAAAGCAGGCCCGGTATTGCGCGAAAAAACATAAATCTCTTTTATCAGGTCGGCACGCCCTGCCGCAACACCGCCCAACACCCGGCCTTGCCCATCCATAAACTTAGTGCCGGAATGAATACTGATATCGGCACCAAATTTTATGGGCTGTTGCAGGTATGGTGTAGCAAAGCAATTGTCAATAACCAAAAGCAGGTTATACTTTTTGGCCAGAGCGCTTAGCTTTTCCAGGTCAATAACATCAACACCCGGGTTAGTGGGCGTTTCGGCATAAATGATTTTGGTGTTAGATTGTATCAGCGCTTCCCAAGCATCTATGTTATTTACATTTCCGTATGATGTAGTGATATTCCATTTGGGAAATATCTTTGTAAAAATGGTGTGTGTTGAGCCGAATACTGAACGGGCTGAAACAATATGGTCGCCACTTTTAAGCAGAGCAGCAAAAGTGCTGAACACAGCCGACATACCCGTAGCAAACGCAAACCCCGCTTCAGCACCTTCCATTTTGCAAACCTTCTCTACAAACTCGCTGCAGTTAGGGTTGCTGAAACGCGAGTATATATTGCGCTCCTTTTCCTCAGCAAATGAGGCGCGCATATCTTCAGCATCTTCAAATACAAAACTGGAAGTGAGATATAATGGTACCGAATGTTCAAGAAACTGAGTGCGCTCAGCCTGGGTTCTTACCGCTTCGGTTTCAAATTTTTTCTTTTTGGCCATGGTATTCTCATTTAGTGGTTCGGCGTCCCGGCCAACCACTTTGTGTGGTGCGCTTTATATTAAATCTGTCCTCCGCACCAAAATTTTGGTTGGCGGGGACGCCGAACCGAAAAGACTAAGCCAGCTCCTTCAAATACTCATAAATCTTCTGCCAATCACGGGTCTCAATACCAATGTATTCGGCCAGCTGGTGCCTGTCTTCAGTTATATCCGTTGAACCCAGATTGCGGCCATCATTCATCCAAACACATTTGCAGCCCAGGTTCTTACCTAGCTTTACATCGGTAATGCGGTCGCCGATAACAAACGAGTTAGGCAGGTCGTATTTATCAGAAAAGAATTCAGTTAACATACCGGTACCGGGCTTGCGGGTTGGCAGGTTCTCTTCCGGGAACGATTTATCAATAAACACTTTCTCAAAATGAATTTCTTCATTCTCGAAACACTGCACAATAAATTGCTGCACCTCCCAAAAATCCTTTTCCGGAAACGCAGGCGTGCCTAAACCATCCTGGTTGGTAACCATCACCAGTTCGTAGTTCAACTCGCGGGCTATGCGGCCCAGGTATTGAAAAACGTTGGGGAAGAAAATGAGCTTTTCAAATTTCTCAATCTTGAAATCATCTGTTTCAAGTATCAGGGTGCCGTCGCGGTCAATAAACAGTACTTTTTTCTTTTCCATCGGTGCGAAGGTGAAAATAAAATTCAAATCGGAGCGCCTGGTTGCCGCAAAATTTTAATTCTGCATACACGGAATAACAGGTTGCTCAATTCCGCAACCATTTTCTCAACTTTTTGTTTAACTTTGATTCTCTACTAAATTGATAGACAAATGGATTTTATACGACAACCCTGGCATTGGTCTGTAGCAGGTGTGCTTATCGGACTAACTGTGCCCTTATTGTACCTGATAGGTAATAAGCCCTTTGGCATTTCATCATCCTTCAGGCACATCTGTGCTGCCTGCCTGCCTCAAACTAAATTTTTTGATTACGATTGGAAGAAAGAATCGTGGAACCTCTTTTTTGTTTTCGGAATCTTCCTGGGCGGCATTGTTTCTGCCACACTACTGGCCGATCCTAACCCCATTAAAATTAACCCTGTAACCCAACAACAGTTGGCCGACCTGGGGGTTACACAGTTTTCGCAACTTGAACCAACTGATATTTTCAGTTTTAAAGGACTGCTTACGGCCAAAGGATTTATACTGATAGTGGTTGGTGGCTTTTTAGTGGGCTTTGGCACCCGCTATGCAGGTGGCTGCACCAGTGGCCATTCTATTACCGGCATTTCAAATTTTCAGCTATCCAGTTTAATAGCAACTATTTGCTTTATGGCCGGTGGCTTTTTTGTAACCTGGCTGGTGTTGCCGCTTATTTTCAAATTATAAAAAGTGCTGAACATGGAAAATACAATTGAAGAAGGAAAGAACAATCAAAGCACCACCGAAACGGCCGCTGCCAATTTTAAGTACATTCTGGTGGGCATTTTCTTTGGTATCGTTTTTGTAAAATCAGAAGTGGTTTCATGGTTCCGCATACAGGAAATGTTCAGGCTGTCCTCATTTCACATGTATGGAGTTATCGGCACTGCAGTGGTGGTTGCAACTATTTCAACCCTGATCATTAAAAAATTTAAAATAAAAACCCTGCAGGGCGAAGACGTTGTTTTTAGTGAGCGCCCGCTGAATAAAGGCAATGTTATTGGCGGCTTATTGTTCGGTTTTGGCTGGGCCTTAACAGGTGCCTGCCCCGGGCCTATGTACGGTTTAATTGGCAGCGGGTTTTTTGTATTTACCGCAGCGCTTGCCAGTGCCATTTTGGGCACTTACACGTATGGTATATTGAAGGATAAATTACCTCATTAAAACATTGCCTAGTAGTTTTTTACTTGCTCAGGCACCGGTAACGGGCGCATGTTCAGATGTGCGTTTCAACCAGCCCGGCAAAACGGTAAGGCCCACTAACAGGTATATGTAGTAGGTATAGATCCTCCATATCAAAGCAATGGCGGCCACCAGCCCAACCGGCATAAATTCGCAGTTAAGGGCAATAAACGATATCTCCGCCCAGCCACTGGCCCCCGGTGTAGCAGGAATTACCAGAAATATCCAGAGCACATACTGCCGGGCAAAAACCTCTAAAATATTAGGTGTAACATCTGAAAAAGCAAATACCAGTGCACATACTATACTGTAGCGGGCCGTCCAGTTAATTAATGTAGCTATGGCCATGCGTATCCAAAACCACCAGTTCTGATTTTTGTATTCGCGGGCCGTAATTTCTATTTCATCGCCCAGGTGGTTAATGCTGTGCTGAAACCGGCTAATGAATTTTATTCTGCCAACTCTGTAAAAAAACTTTTTGGCTGCCTGTGGCAAAGCAAATAGGGCAATACCGAAAAAACAAGCCCCGGCGCAAAACACGGCGTAACCTATCCAGGCTTTTTCGGCCAGGTGCCTCACTTCCAGTATCAGACGCTGTACAAGACTATCTCCGCCAAGGTCGGCGCAATCTGCCCCTACAAATAAAATATGATGGCCCATAAACAAATACAAAACACCAAACACCACCACAAAAATCAGGTTATCGAAAAAGGCGTTCAACACCAAAACGCTGGTGCTGCGACCAAAGCTGAGCCCGCTTCTTTTTAGCACCCAGAGTGTAAAGGCAACCTCGCCCACCTTAGGTGTTATGGCAGCGCCAAACTCCCACATCATAATGGTTTGTATGGCCCTGCGCCAGGTAAGCTTTTCGCCTGAGCTAAGGCGCACCTTGTAAACAAAAGCGGCATCCCTTATCAGCAATGCAGCTAAGGCAAGCACCAGGCCCATTAAAAGTTTAGGCGAAAAATGCACCGCAGCCAGTGCCGCAGGTTTAAAGTTAGAAGCTATAAGATAAGCTGAAATACCTATGCTGAGCAATACCGGCAAAATGATCCGGCCCTTACCTACTTGTTGCGCATCATCAGGGGTATTGTTTGCCATATCAGTGTTAACGCCAAAGTAAGTGGAAGTGTTTTATTGCAACTGCAAGAAATGGTTAAGTATGCCGGTGCTTATTAATCCGCTTGCCCCTCAAGCAGCAACTCGGGCTCGGCATTGGCTATCCAGAAATTGTTATATCCTTCGCCAATAATGATTTTAAGCTGCTGTTCCTGCACCAGTTCAAGCATCGAAAGCAAAACGAAAATGGCATGCACCCTGTTTTCAACCCCTTCAAAAACCTCCTCAAAAGGAATTTTTGAACCGGTCTTTACCTTTTCCAGCAACAGCATCTTTTCGCCTGATATTGTATAGGGCGGTGTTTCAACGGTATGAACCACCTTGTTTTTTTCGCGGGCAAGCTTATCCAACACGTTCTGAAAAGCCTTCAGCATGCGGAACATGGTAAGACTCTGCATTTCAAATTCGGTCTCAAACAGGGCAGCAATTTCCTTGTTCTCAGCAAGCGCGTTACCGCGTTTGTTTATGCTTTGTCTGTCTTCCTCCAGCTTGCGTAAAGACTCAGTGGCTTCTTTAAACTTCTTGTACTCAATCAGGCGGCTCACCAGTTCATCGCGCGGGTCAATTTCTACTCCGGTAACAGGGTCAAGCTCTTTGCGCGGCAGCAACATTTTTGCTTTAATCCGCATCAGGGTAGCAGCTACCAGAATAAACTCGCTGGCCAACTCAATATTCAGCAACTCCATCTGGTGGATGTAAGTCAAAAAATCGCTGGCTATCTTGTAAATAGGAATATCGTAAATATCCAGCTCATCGCGTTCTATAAAAAACAGCAACAAGTCGAAGGGACCTTCAAACTGGGGTAATTTTATTTCGTAGGTATCCTGCATGGTAATAGAGCTGCGAATTTAATGGTTTTTAGGAGAGGAGAAAGGGAAATCAGATTAACGGCTATCGGTACAAATAATTCAGGTAAATCTTATTATGATTAGCTTTGAGCGCAAACTTTTCCCACTCAAATCTTTTACATGCAAATTCAACAGGTTAATGCTGCCTTTTGCCGTGTTAAACAATACATAAGTGCATTCACACGCTCTATGGCGGTGCTGCTTATAACAGCTGGCCACGCACATACACAAGGCACCTGGACCGCACTCAGAGACACCGCCCCGCAACTTAATGCCGGCGTTATGCTATTGCTTACAGATGGCACCATTATAACCACCACTACCACCGACCCCAATGCCGTTTGGGACGACAGCTGTGGCCCGGGTTGGAATAAATTAACCCCCGATAGCACCGGCAGTTATGTAAACGGTAAATGGTCGGTTATTGCGCCCATGCATAGCTCGCGCGTATATTTTTCATCGCAGGTATTACAAAACGGAAAGGTTTACGTGGCAGGTGGCGAATTTGGCAATGGTGGAAACCTGGCAGAGTTGTACGACCCGGTTGCAGATAGCTGGAGCCCCATACCCGGCCTGCCCGTCATAAATAACCTGGCCGATGCCAATTCGCAGGTATTGCCTGATGGCAGCATTTTGCAAAACAGTGTTTATCCCTCTCCTATTGGCATACAAAACTTTATTTACAACCCAGACAGCAACTCTCTTTCACCGGGGCCCTCCTGCCTGAGTGATGACGATGAAGCCTGTTGGCTTAAATTGCCTGACAACAGCATTTTATTTGAAAACACCAACAGCACAGGCACCGAGCGTTACATACCCGCGCTTAACGCCTGGATACCTGATGCCACCATGCCTGTTTCGCTATACGATAACTTTGGTTCAGAGACCGGAGCTGGATTGGTGTTACCTGATGGCCGGGCGTTCTTTTTAGGCTCAAACGGCAATACAGCTTACTATACGCCAAGCGGCGATACCTCCAACGGATCCTGGGCATCGGGGCCCATGATACCAAATGGCAATGGCACTCCCGATGCACCGGCAGCCATGATGCCCGATGGTCACATTCTCTGCGCCGTAGCACCGGTGCCCAATGGCACTGCTACAGACAGCGTTTTTCACAGCACATCCTATTTTTACGATTTTGATTATACCACCAACACGTTTACCAATGTAGGTGCACCCAACGGCCAGCCATCATACAATCAGCCATCTTGCGCCATGATGATGTTGGACCTGCCCGATGGCAATGTGCTGCTAGGCATTGAGGGCTGTAGTCAATATTACATTTATACCCCCGGTAATGCTCCGCTGGCTGCAGCAAAACCAACTATCGGCAACATTACCCAAACAGATTGCAGCTTTATGGTAACCGGCACCCTCTTCAACGGTATATCGCAGGGTGCTGCCTATGGCGACGACTGGCAAATGGTTACCAACTACCCAATGGTTCGGTTAATAGCCAATGGGCAAACCTGGTACGCACGCACCACCAACTGGAACCGCACGGGCATTCAAACCGGAACGCTGCCTGATACTGCTTATTTCACTATTCCGGCATCAGTACCTGCCGGTAATTATGCGCTGTTATTAAATGCAAACGGCGTTAGCTCAGATACCTTCAGTTTTGCCTATAATGCCTGCCCTTCAGGTTTAGTTAGCATGGCCCGCGCTTCGGGTTCTGTTGAGGTAGTACCTAATCCGGCACAGGGGCAAACGGAGCTGAGGTTCAATACCGAATCGGCAGGCCTTTACACCGTGCGCGTTACAGATGTTTTTGGAAAAGAATTGCTTGCCGAACAGGGCATTGCCGTATCAGGCCAAAATACTCATTACCTGCCGTTAACCAAGCTTACAGATGGAATTTACCTGGTAAGGATTTATGCAGGCGCACAAAGTTATATAGCCAGAGTTGTGGTTCAATAAGAAGCCGTTTAAAATTAAAAATAAAACAGATGTCATTGCCAGACTTTGCGAAGCTATCTTCCGCTGTGTTTTTAGTATGCACGGGCTTATAGACGCCAAGTTGAAGATTGTCACAGCCCTGCCCGCTCAGGCGGGCGGGATGATTTGGCTACCGAAATTCCCTACCCGTATCCCCACCCTCCCATCTGCAAACAAATTAACATTGTTTTTAACCGCAATTTATTTACATTTGAATACCTCACTTCCGCCTTATAACCTTTTAATCAGTCGCATATGAAACAAGCGCTACTCCTGCTCACTTTTATTGGTTCGTTTACTTTGCTGGCAGCCCAGGCAAATACCGATTACAAGTTTAATGGCGAACAAGGCGTGTTCACCGAAAACCAGGGTCAGGTAGTAGACCAGGACGGCAAACCGGTGGCTGGCGTATTAGCCAAGGCCAGCATGCCGGGGCTTGATATGTACCTGACCAAAACAGGCGTTACATATGTAATGCTTCAGTATACCGAGGACCTTACAGCAAAGCCGCACCCCGTTTTTGTGAACGATAAAAAATTTAAGGTAGCCTGCGGCCGCGTTGATGTTGCCCTTGCCGGCGCAGTAATTACTACTGAGCAAATGCAACTGAGCGGCGAGGCTGGCTGGCAAACCAATTACTACAAAACCGCCGATGGCAACGCACAACTGGCCGTGCCGCACTTTAAAAGCATGACGGTACAGAATGTGTACCCCGGCATTGACTGGGTTTGGAAATTTAATGCCAAAGGCAAGCTGGAATACGACTTTATAGTGCACCCCGGCGCCGACCCTGCAACTATTAAAATGCAATACTCATTTACCGACCTCACTCAAAAAGGTAATAGCCTGGTAATAGGCACCCGTATTGGCAGTATGACCGAAGGGCCACTGCAGGCCAGCAGCAGTAATGCTAAAGTTAAAATAGCATATAACCTCGACGCCAAATCAAAAACGGTAAGTTTCAATGCTACGGGTTACGACAAAACCAAAGACCTGTTGATTGACCCGCCCCTGGCGCTTAACTGGAGCGCTGAATTTGGTGGTTCTTTCCTGAATGGTTTGCGTGGCGTTACTACCGATAACAGCGGAGGTGTTTTTCTTTGCGGCTATACCACATCCACTGATTTTCCCACCTATAACCCACATATCAACGGCTCTTACATCGACAGCACATTCAATGGCCAAAGCGATGCCATTTTATTGAAGCTGGATACCAACCAAAACCTTAAATGGGCCACTTATTTAGGCGGACCCGGCAACGATTTTGCCAACGGCATGTGTTACAATCTTTTTACCGGCAATATTTATGTAACCGGTGGCGCAGCTGCCGGTTTTCCGCTTAAACTGGGCGTGGCAAACCATGGCGGGCAGGATATGTTCATTGCTTCTTTCAACGGCGCCCTGGCATTAACCTACTCATCCATGTACGGAGGAACCGGCGATGATGAGGGAATGAAAATTTGCGTTAATCAATCTGATGTTTGCTATGTGGTGGGTTACAGCAATTCAAGCAACATCACCTTTCCTGTTATCAATTATTCCGGTGGATATAATCAGAGCAGCGTTACCGGGCAGGAGGCTTTTATTATGTCCTTTTATAACTATGGCATCAACGATCCGTTTTACACCTATTGGAGCACCCGTTTCGGGGGCAATGGCGATGACTATGCCACAGGCGTTACTACTGACACTTTAAATAACACCATTGTTACCGGCTTTACCAACTCCACCAATATCCCTTTAGCACATGCCGATTCTTCCTATAACCAAACCAGCAATGGCGGCGGCTACGATGGTTTTATTCTGAAATTCAAACCCAGCAGCAACGCGCTTTTAAACTCAACCTATTACGGGGGCAGCGGCGATGATTATTTTAATGATGTAGCCACTGGTGCAAACGGCAGTTTCGAATTTACCGGCCGCACTCAATCATCCAATTTTCCTTTACGCAACATTGGTGGCTACGGATATTACCAGCCACACCTGGCCGATACCTCGGGCGATGCTTTTGTAGTAAAGTGCGCCAACAATCTTACTTTAAAGTGGGCCACATACTACGGCGGCACATCAACCGATGCCGGCACCGGCATTGCTACCGATAAAGCAGGGCAGATGTATGTTAGCGGCTTCACCTTTTCGCACAACTTCCCGGTTGATTCGGCCTTTGGTTCGTTTTATCAGCCGGTTAACCACGGTAACTCAGATGGCTTTATTGCCCGGTTTACCGACCTGGGCTACCGCAACTGGAGTACTTATAAAGGCGATAGCTGCTATCAATATCCTTACGATATTACTTACAACACCACATTCAATAAGTTTTATGTAGTGGGCCAGGGCTTACTGGCCTGTGGCGAAGGCTTTGTTGATACAGGCCAGGTACATAACGGTGTTAGCAGTGTAGGTTTTGCCTGGGCATTTAACGGGCAAACTACTCCGCCCTGTACCGGCTTTGGCCTGGGCGTTCGCTACGATGCCCAACCCTGTCCCGGCCAATGTAATGGTATAGCTACAGCATCAGCCGTAGGCGGCCATGCGCCTTATCATTTTATATGGAGCAACGGGCTTACCACTTTAACCGATAGCAGCCTGTGCCCGCAGGAAAGCTGGGTGGAAGTAGAAGATTCGCTGGGCTGCTTTGCTGAAGCGCAATTATATTTTTCACCGGTAACTGTTACACAGTCAACTACCTCAATAGTATGTAA
>Ga0316224_1003981_pt1 | contig 11560 bp, 8 predicted proteins | sample TBH18013metaG_FD_206254 | JGI IMG/M metagenome (GOLD analysis project Ga0316224, IMG submission 206254) | Freshwater microbial communities from Trout Bog Lake, Wisconsin, USA - TBH18013 | ecosystem: Environmental > Aquatic > Freshwater > Lake > Hypolimnion/Profundal zone | place: USA: Wisconsin...
CAGGTTACAATCCCGCCAGCACTGTTGCGCAAGGGCAAAGCATCATCAACGCTGAAGCTGGACTGCCGCAGTACGCAATGGCGGCGCTTCAGGCGGGGTATGATCCGCAACACGCTTTATATACGCAAGGATTAAACACCAACACTCAGCAAGCTCTTGCGGCTGAAGCTGCGGCGGGTGTAGCAGGTACGCCTTACGGTGCGGGGCTAACTAATCAGGCTAATACAAATTATAACCTTGGTTGGGATAGTCAGGCGCTTGCGCGTATGGCTTCAGGCGCAGGTACAGCTCAGGGGCTTCTTGGCGAGTATGGCGCGGGCACCGCTTTGGGTTCGGGCTTGCAGCAGGCAGGCGGGCAGTATGCAACTGGCATTAACCAGCTTCAGGCCACAGACTACATGAACTATTTGCAGGGTGGCACTCAGGCCAGCAACGCGGCGGTCAACTCGTACAACGCCCAACAGAACGCCAGTAACTCACTGTGGGGCGGTATTGGTAATCTTGCGGGCACGTTGTTGACCGCTCCTACAACCGGTGGCGGTTCATTGCTTGGCAACTTTTTTTAAGGGCATGAGATGGCTTATGACCCGAACTCTTTTGCGCCCAGCCCGTATCCGCTGACACAGCAGACGGACGACCGTCGGCGCGCAATCCTCGCGGCCATGCAGTCTCGGCTTCAGCCTATTCCGGGGCTTGGCAACGCCCCTCCTGTTCCCGGCGCGCCAATGCAGAGCGCAAGCATGAACCCGCAGGGGCAGCCGATGCAGCCTTCAATGCAGCCACCGGTGCCGCCACCTGTCCAAAGCAGCCCGATGCCAATGCCTATGTCCACATCCCCTCGCGGCTTCAGCGCCCCGCAGGAACAGATGACCATGCCTGGCAACACGGCCACCTACGCGCCCCCGAAAGCAAACTACGGCGGTGGGGACATACAGAACCTCATTACGAAGGAGGCTCAGGCCGCAGGGGTTGACCCGCAGTATATGCTGGCCGTTGCGCATCAGGAAAGCGGGTTCAATCCGACGGCAAAGAGTAAAGTTGGATCGGCAGGAGGATTATACGGGTTTACAAACGGCACATGGGATACGGTTGGCAAAGGGGACAAATACAACCCTAATGACAGTATCCAAGCGGCTTTGAAACTTACCAAAAACAACCAAAGCTATCTGAAGAAGCAAGGGATTGACCCCACTCCCGGCGCAACTTACCTTGCGCATTTCTTTGGTGCTGGCGGCGCGGCAAAGGTGTTAAAGAATCCCAACGATCCTGTGGAAGCCCATTTGGGCGCAAAGGTCATAAAGGCCAACCCTTTCCTCGCGGGCAAGACGGGAAACGAGATGCTCGCATGGGCGGGCAAGAAGATGGGCTATTCCCCTACGCCTTCCTCGGTGGGCAACCTTGCGCCCAAGCCCGCACCCGCCCCCACGTTCATGAAGTCCGGCGTTGCTGATTTGGCCTCCGGCGGATAAGGATAACGACAATGGCTTTTTCTTTTGGCGGTTTAGCAAGTGGCCTTGCGCAGGGGTTTCAGGAAGGCGAGAAACTTCGTCAATCTGAAGAAGAGCGGCAGCGCCGTAAAATTCAAGACGATGCGCAGGCAGCGTGGGGCAACACGCTTGCCAGTCTCGGGGTGAGCGGTACCCCCCCAACACCCGCCAGCGCGGCTGGAGTTTTAACCGGCACCGCAGGGCAGGGCGGTGCGGCACCGCAAGGCGGCGCAGCTCCACAGCAACAGATCAATCCTTACTCTTTTGCCGGCACCGGCGGCGTGCGGATGCCTTGGCAGATGCCTCCGTCTATGGCGATGGCGCAGGCAGGCCAGCCGCAGCCAAGCGCCCCCCTGAACCCCGCCGAACGCAACCTGATGAATAGTCCTGCTTTGCCGCCCGGTTCTGCCCAGCGGCAAGTGTCGGCTTATTACCCTCCGCTTGCGGGAAAGGGCGCGGTGCTGGGATACGACAACCCTATACCCCGCGATGCAGCGGGTGGCTACACGCCCTCGCCCGCGCCGCCTTCGGCCCCTGTAAACAACCTGCCCGGCAACTACGCGTTTGGCGGGAACGTGCCGGTGCAAAATCAGGTTCCACGGCTTCCTCAGCCGGTCGCCCCTACAGGCCCTCCCGCCGCTCCTATGGCTGGGCCTTCTCCTGCCCCTACCGCTCCTGCGGGCAGCGCGGCCAGCAACATCTTGGCGCAAGGCCCGTTCAGCATGCAGCAGGTTGCAGCGGCGATCAAGAAAGCCAATCCGGGTGCTTCCCCACAGGTCATCGCAATGGCGATGCAGAATGCCTTGCCTTTCATGAAGCAAGAAGACCAGATGTATTATAAGCAGCTCACCATGAACATGCAGCAGGAGCGCGCGGATACATCTCGGGATCAGGGCTGGGCACGCATTCAGCAAACCGCCGACCGCGTGCAGCAGACTGCGCAAGCGCACCAAGATAATCTTGCGCTTAACATGGCGCGTCTTGAAGAAGCACAACGTAAAGGGGATATATCTTCTCAGCGTTTGATTGAAGACCAGATTAACCGCGACCGCCGCGCCAAAACAGATGCGGTCAACTCTCTTTCCAACCTGATCAGGTCGGCTACACCTGAGCAGCTTTCGCAGCCAGCATATAAGGCGGACGTTGAAATGTTGCAGCAGCAGATTGAAGGGTTAAAATCTGACCCCATGCCGGGCGGCGCATCCTCAGAAGCAAAAGGGCAGCCCACCAAAAAGGAAGGTGGCAGCAACGAAGACGCTGCGCCAGCAGGAAGTTCCGCGCCGATTGCGGTGCCTAAAGTTGGCGAAGTGTATAAAGGGTACACCTTTAAAGGGGGCGATCCCTCTGACCCTGCAAGCTGGGCGGCTTATGGTGCCTCTGCGCCTCAATCGAGGGAATAATTATGGCTGATAATCTTTCGGTAAATGGCCCGTGGAATGACTTTGCTAAACCCCCGGCCAAAGCAGGGCCGTGGGATGATTTCAAGCCTTTACCCAAAGCTGGAGCGCAAGCCCCGGCCTCGCCCCCCGTTTCGCCCGTTGCTCCACAGGCTGAGACGGGGGGTATTATTCCTGCCATCAAAGGCACAATCACCGGTATCGGCACTGAAGCCTATAATGCCGCAAAAGACACGAGCCAACTTACATACGGCCCTACCGAACAAGCTGTAGTAAATGCTGTAGGCCCAAGCGGTGCCGTAGGGCAATACCTTGGTGCGCCTTTAGCCGGTTTTGCTCAAGGCGCAGTAGCAGCAGGAGCAGTCGGCGCTAACGCGATCTTCAATTATCTTCCCAATATTGCTGGCCGTGCGGTTGCGGGCGGCATAGGCGGCGCAAAGACAGCTTACCAAGGCGCTCCCGCCGAGTATGAAGAAAACGTGGAAAAAGCCCAGCGTGAAGTTGTTGACCCGTATTTTACTATGGAGATGGGGCGGCTTGGCGAACATTCAATGCTCAGCGAAACTGACCGTGCGTACGAAGCCAAATACGGGCTTGATAAGCTGAAGCAGGAAACCGCGCAACCTAAAACTTCTGTTGCTCCGACCAAAGCAAAAAATCCGTTTATGGATTTGAATAGACAACCTGTAGAACAACCTGAAGGGCAGCCGCTTACGATCAAGAGTGCGGCGATTGAAAACCCGATTACCGGCCAACACTTCACAGGCGAAAGCCACGCTGCCGTACGGGAGATGTATCCATCCACTGAAGGCGGGCGCGAAGGCTTCCTCACGTCCACTGGGGAATTTGTAGACCGCAACACCGCCGCAGAAATTGCCCGTAAAGCCAAACAGGTGCCGGAAGATTTCACCGGCGAGCTGCACTCCGAACACCTTAAAGGCTACCCCGAAGAAGGGCGAGCAGGCGGCGAGGAGCCTCCTGCATCTATCAAGAACGAGCCTATTCCTCCGGCCCCGGTTGAAGCCCGTGCGCCTACGGAAACACCGATCCCTGAAAGCCCCGCCACCATTGCAGCGCAACTCAGGGAGTTTGAGGCCGGACGGCGACCCGCCGTGTTCTATCCCAGCACCATGCCCAAAGAAACGATCCCTGCGCCGCCAAAAGGCGCGGCGGTTTACATTGACCCGAATAAAGGTACGTTCCATTATGATCCAAAATCCTTGGGCGTGCAGCAGCTCAAAGAGGATATTGAAGCCGACCGTTTCGGAAAGCACCTCGGCCTTGGCCCTTACAATAAAGCCGATGTGGAGGCCAGCGTTGGGCGCGGGCACCAGCCGCTGAACGTTGTCGAGCGCCTGCCAGATGGCACGGAGCTTCGCGCCGCCGCAAGCACATCCGAATACGCCCCCGAAGTGCAAAAGGCGTTTGAAGCCAACAAGAACCCTGAGAGCACCATCACGGTTGAACCTATGGGCAAAGTGGTTGACGAACGTATGAAAGCTCAGCCCGTAGCGGCGGTTGAACCAAGCGCACCTGCTGTATTGACCAAAGAACCTTTCGCAGCGCAAGAACCTGTTACCGTAACAAAACGCCTTCACGCCTACGCCGACGATCTCCGCCAGCGTTTTGGAATTAAAACTCCCGTAATAGTTCGCCTTGTCAAACGGGAAAACCTTCAAGGAACTGGCGGTCAAGTTCGTATAGTCAGCCGAACAAAAACCGGGGAGTATGTAAGACATATTATCGAACTTGAAGAAGGGTTAAGCACTACAGAAATGGCGACGATATTAACCCACGAGTTTGGGCATATTATAGAAAAAGAACTTTTAAACAAAGCGCCTGAAGCAACAAAGAAAGCCATCATGGACGCATGGAAACGCGAGATGACGGAAAAACGCCCAAGGAGCAAAGAGCAGGAAGTCAGGGAAGCCTACGCCGCAGGTAACGGCGAAGGGGTAATTTCCCGCGCCAAGGAAGAATTAAAAGGTCGCACCCCTGATTACTCAAGTATGGCTAAGTATACTCGTAAGTTTGATGAATGGTTTGCCAATCAAGTTTCTAAATTTTTAACTACAGATAAAGCGGCCACGAGTATTGTCGATAAATTCTTTAAAGGCATTGCCGACCAATGGAAAGCTTTGTACGAAAAATTTACAGGGCGCAAAAGCGCCAACAAAGAAGTTGCTGATTTCTTACGCAAGCAAGGTAAATTTTTCGACGAGATTGCCCCTGAGCTTCGCGAAACCGAAAGCACACCTTCTTTACTCGACGTTATCAGCGAAACCAAAGGTATGACCCCTGAAGATGAAGCGCTTAAAGAAGCTTTCACGGGAGAAGAGCCTAAAAAAGAAAAACCTCTTTTTGATGTTTACAGCAAAATCAAAGGTGAGCGCGAAGCTCGCGCTGCCGCTGAACCCTTACGCAACATTGGTGTAGAAGGGGTAAAAGCCGCCGCAGATACATTCAAAGCGATCTTTGCGCCTGAGCTTCGTGAAGGGGGTCGCGTTGCCGAAATGGCTTTGCGCCGTGAAATGGGCCGCGAAAATCAACGTGCAGAGCAAGTTAGAAAAGTGTTTGAGCCTATGCAGCGCATGGTCAACGCCATGGGCGATGCACAGAAGCTTGACCTTATTCAGTGGATACAACAGCCCGGCAAGATGTTGGCGAAGGGTAAGGAAATTCCCGCCGAAATAAAACCCGTTCTTCAGGCGCTCAAAGACACTCACGCGCTCTACCGTGCGCGTCTTGAACAACTGCCCGCTACACAGCAAATGAACTTTGTGGATGACTATCTGCGGCAGATGTGGAAAGACCCGAAGAAAGCAGAACAGTTTTTTGGTGGCGGCAAGGAAGGTTCAAAAAGCTTTACCAAGGGCCGTATCTACGACAGCTACGAGCAGGGCATTCGTAAAGGCGGGCTTGAGCCCGTAACGCTTGATCCGATTGAGATCACGATGCGCTATGTCGAAGACGCCTCGAAGTATATTGTGGCCGAAGAAGTCATTGGCACGGCCACAGAGCGCGGTACCGTGCGCTATTTTTTTCCGGGCAAAGCGCCTGAAGGCTGGTCAGAAGTTGGTGGACGCCATAGGACAAAGGTACAAGGCGGAAAATTAGCGTATGCTTATGCCCCAGACGGTTGGGCCCGTGTTTACAACAATCATATTTCCCGCACCATGCAAGGGCCGTGGGGAGACGCTTTGCGCGTTGCGCAGCGGGTATCAAACACCGCAACCGCTTTAAAACTTGCTATTTCTGGATACCATTTTGCCATGATGGCGCAAGAAGCCATTGTCAGTGCCGTTGCCGATGCGACCAATCAGATTGCTCGCGGAAACGTTGTTGGGGCCGCACGCTCTCTTTTAGAAGCTCCCGCAAAACCAATTACCTCTTATCGCAACGGTAAGCGGGCAATGGAAGCATATCTTGATCTGAAAGAAACCTCTCCTGAATTGCGCAAGATTATTGACCTTGGGGTACAGGCCAATTATCGGTTCAAGGGTAAGGGTAACATTGCTGACGAGTATCGGTTCTCTGGCGAAAGCAATTATCTTAAAGCATGGAAACGCGGTTCGCTAAAAGCCGAACTTCTGTCCGATTTGCATGAAGCAAAATTGCGCCCGCTGGTGGGTACGATTAAGGTCATCGCTAAAAACCTTGGCCGTGCAATGGAGACTATCTCCGCGCCTTTGTTCGAGCACTATATCCCTGCCATTAAAAACGGCGCATTTACGGACAGCTTAGGGAAATGGCTTCAGGACAACCCCGATGCAACTTACGCAGAACAGGTTGCCAAAGCGCGCGACATTGCAAACATGGTGGATGAACGTTTTGGTGAAATGAACCAGCAAAATATTTTTTGGTCGCAGAACCAGAAACAAGCCGCCCAGCTCGCTCTCATTTCATTTTCTTATGAACTTGGAACAATCAAAACTCTTGGTGGCGGGGCTCTTGACGTAGCTACAGCACCGTACCGTGCAGGGCGGGCTTTGCTTGGCAAAGAAAATGCAAAGCCGATTTGGACTGACCGCATGGGCTATGTCGTGGCGTTGCCTTTGGTCTACGCAACTATGAACGCTATAACGCAATACCTGTACACCGGCCAAGGGCCGCAGGACGAGCAAGATTTGCTGGCCGCCCGTACAGGGGGCACGGATGTGCGCACCCAAAAACCAGAGCGCGTGCAATGGCCCAGCTACATGAAGGATGTGTTTGGCTGGTCACGCGACCCTGTGCAGGAAGCGGAAAATAAAATCAGTCCCGGTCTTCAGCTTGTAAAAGCGCTTGCCACAAATTCCGACTGGCGCGGCGACCCTATCTCGGCCTCCACCGACACGCGGATGCAGGCGCTTCAGAAGTATCTGGAGTTTGTTGGGCAAGGGCTGGAGCCAATCTCGGTTGCGGGGATGTCCGGTGTATCGCCTACATCTAAGGTCGGCGGTTTTGAACGGTTCTTTGGTGCGAAGCCCGCCTCTATGGAGTTTACTGATCCAGAGGGCTACAAAAATATGATGAAAGCGGTTAGACTGAGCAAAGACGCTGACGCGGCTTGGCACCAGTACACGACCAACGAGATTGCGGCAGGGCGTCCAGTCAATTACCGGATGAAGCGGGTCATCGAGCAGCAATACAAAAGGGCGAACGCACAATGAAATTTCTTATTATTGACCCTCAGGGCGCGGCCCTCGACATTGCAATCCGTGCACAGCGGGACGGGCATAAGGTCAAGCACTTCTTGCGCCAGACGGAGAAGACCAAGTACATTGGCAAGGGCTTTGTCGAGCTGATCGACGATTTCCGCCCGTGGCTGCGCTGGGCCGACGTGATCTTCAATTCCGATAACACCATGTATCTGCACGCGCTCGATGCAGCCAAGAAGGAAGGGGCGCTGGTCATCAGTGCGTCAGTGGAGAGCGCCAAATGGGAGCTTGAGCGCGACACAGGCATGAAGATGTTTAAGAAAGCAGGCATTGCCGTTCCGCCAGTCAAAAACTTTTCCAACTATGATGACGCTATCCGCTACGTCAAAAAGGAACAGCGCCGCTTTGTCTCAAAGCCTTCAGGCGATGCAGACAAGGCGTTGTCCTATGTCGCCAAGTCCCCAGCGGACATGGTCTATATGCTTGAGCGCTGGAAGAAAGCCCAGAAGCTCAAGGGGGATTTCATCCTGCAAGACTTTATTGGCGGCGTGGAGATGGCTGTGGGCGGCTGGTTTGGGCCGCACGGGTTCAACGTAGGCTGGTGCGAAAACTTCGAGTTCAAGAAGCTGATGAACGACGATAAAGGTGTCGCCACCGGTGAGCAGGGCACCGTTATCCGTTATGTTCGCAACAGCAAGCTCGCCGAAACAGTGCTCGCTCCGCTTGAAGATGAGCTGGCAAAGGTGGGTTATGTCGGATATATAGACGTGAACTGCATCATTGACGACGAGGGCACTCCTTGGCCGTTGGAATTTACGATGCGCCCCGGCTGGCCGACATTCAACATTCAGCAGGCGCTACACGAAGGAGATAGTGTAGAATGGCTCAGAGACCTAGCGGAGGGCCGCGACGCCCGAAACACGACACTGGACACGATAGCCCTCGGCGTCGTGCTCTCCGTGCCGGATTATCCATACTCGCACTTGACCAAGAAGGAAGTGGTGGGGACGCCAATTTACGGGATCAAGCCGGGGATTTGGGAACACCTGCACCCGTGCGAGATGGCGATGGGGATGGCTCCTATGGAAGTGGGCGGCACGATCATAACCTCTCCGATCCCAGTGACGGCGGGGGACTACGTTCTGGTGATGTCGGGCACGGGGGAGACAGTGAGGGAAGCAAAGCGCAGGGCTTACCGTCGCTTGGACAACTTGATAGTGCCCAACTCCCCTATGTGGCGGACGGACATTGGGGATCGACTGGCAAAGCAGTTGCCCAAAATTCAAGCGATGGGGTACGCGAAGGGGATGTTGTACTCGACAACAGCGTAATGCTCACACGCCTCACAGGCAAAGCACTTCGCAAAATCGAAAGCATCCTCGACATAGAGCTTGATCCAGACGACGAAGAATTTGGCACGTTGTTGAGAGCCCAGCTTGCGGGCTCTCAAGCTATTCTGAATAGTCAGATTAAGGTTGACGAGCAGCAGTTCCGCCGCCAGCAGGAAGACCGCCTGCCCCAGCTTCTGAAGATAATCCTCGAGGAACAGGCCGCGCAGCGGATGCAGCGCGTGACCTGATCTGATTTGCCACTAGGTTGGAATATCCGGCGATGTCATCCCAGTGATCGACTTCGTTGGGGTTGCCAGCCAGAATGCGCCCGATCTTGTGGGCGATCATTTCCAAAGCCTCTTTGTCCGAATTGGTGAGGGACAACCAGTTCACGGTGTCCTTCATCACGTTTTTAATGCGCTGGGTGTATTGCGCATGTCTGGAAAAGTCCCCGTGGGTTTTTGCACGGGCTTCTAAAAGCTGGTCTACGTTCATTTAAAAACTCCGTTAGTTCTATTTTTTATTATTTCGACATATTCTGAATTTAATTCGATTAAAATTGCATTTCGATTATTCCGCTTGGCTACAAGGCCGGTCGTTCCCGCGCCGCCGAAAGGATCAAGAACTGTCCCGCCTTCTGGGCATCCAGCAAGGATGCAAGGTTCAATCAAATCAGGCGGGAAAGTGGCAAAATGTGCTCCTTTGAAAGGTTTTGTTGTGACAGTCCAGACTGACCTTTTATTGCGTTTTCCATCATAAATTTTATATTCTGGAGGACGGCTATTAACGCCCTTTTGTGCCGCTCTTTCTGCGCTTCCCTTTGCGCCTTTTGTGCCAGCAGGAATGACGCCATCTTCCTTAATTGCCTCATGATCAAAGTAATACTTTGGCGACTTGGACAGCAAAAATATATATTCATGCGCCTTTGTGCAGCGATCTGTCACACTTTCCGGCATTGGATTTGGCTTATGCCAAATAATGTCCTGCCGCAAATACCATCCATCTGCCTGTAATGCAAATGCAACACGCCAAGGAATTCCAATCAAATCTTTGTGTTTGATTGGAATTCCTGCAAAAGTTGATGCCATTTTATTTTTTGCGCTTCCTTTAGGAACAAGAGTTCTTTCGCTTAAACCGCGCGTTGTGTCTGGAGTTGCTTTCCCGTCTCGATATGACGCATAGCTGTCCCCAAGGTTTAACCATAATGTTCCATCATCCCGCAAAACACGGCGCACTTCTCGAAACACATTTACCAATTCAGCGACAAATTCATCTGGTGTTGGCTCAAGCCCCATCTGTCCCGCATGGCCATAATCTCTCAGTCCAAAATATGGCGGAGACGTAACGCATGTATGCACTGATTGATCTGGCAATGTTTTCAAAACATCGCGGCAATCCCCATTTAAAATTTGAACTATTGACATTCAAAAACTCCATGCGTTTTTGCACGGGCTTCTAAAAGCTGGTCTACGTTCATGCCGCACTCTCCTTCTTCACCTCGGCCAACATCCCTGTGAATATGGGCTCGTCTGATTTAATCTCGACGCAAGGCACCTGCCCTGTCGCCATGTCTGTGCCCGCTGCCAGCGTGATAAGCCGTGACGGGTTCAGCAGCAAACCTTTTGCCTTCAGGTCATCCATCAAGTCCTTCCAAGTTTGCTCCTGCATCTGCATCCATTCGCGCAGCGCTTTCACCTCGATAAACATGCGGCCAGAAGAAAGCTCCTGCCGGATAAGCAAGCTGCGGGTGGGCAATTTGATCGGCATCTGTTTCTGTCTTGGCACAAAGGGGCCGGGCATAATCAGCGTGCTCTGCAAGTTGTCAGAGAGGAAACGGGCCAGCATGTAGCTTGGCTCCTCCACACGGGCGCGGAAGGTGGCGGTCTCCTCACTGAACAGCCGCTCTTGAGCCCAGTCCATAACCCTGTCTGGGCTCAAGTCAAGCAAGCCAAGGTGCCGAACAACAAGCCCTGCGGCGGCCACACCTGCGAGCCAGCGGGCGGCAAAGCGCTGATCGGAAGCGAGATTGTGCTTCTTGATCAAGTCCTCCCTGATCTGGGGCACAAGCGCTTTCAGATAAGCCATATTGGCGGGTTGCAAAACCGAGCGGATGAACAGCTCTCCGGCAAAGCCCGCGTTGTCGTCCATGCTGTCCTTCAGGGCATCGCCCTTCCAGTGCGCGGCGTTCTTCGGGATGTCCACCACAAACTCGGCAATGCGGCCTGCCATTGCCTCCCCGTTCTTTGCGGCGCGCAACGTGTCCACAAGGCTGGTGTTGGAGCCAGCGATCATGATGGTCTGCCACGATGCGCCCATGTTGACCAGCGTGCCGTCCGCGGCCCCGCGCTGCTTGTCCCGGCCTTCGGTGAATATCTGGATTTCCTCGCGCAGAATTTCGGGGTCGCGCTGGGTGTACTCGTCGCGTATTACCGGCAGGTTGCCCATGACACCTGTAACAATGCCGCGCGCCACGCGGGTGTCGCTGTTGGTTTGCTTCATGGCTTCCAACCTGCCCCAGACGGATGCGGCGGCGGTGAGCGCCGTGCTCTTACCCTTACCGCCTTGGCGGGAGATCAACGAAAGGATAGCGCCGCCTTCGGAGTGCGCCTGCCAGCGCATGAAGGGTGCCGAGAAGGATGTGAGCACGGCCAGACCTTGCGCCTCAAACCCCGGCGCAAACAACATATCCGCATTGTCCTTCCAGA
>Ga0316224_1003982_pt1 | contig 11560 bp, 13 predicted proteins | sample TBH18013metaG_FD_206254 | JGI IMG/M metagenome (GOLD analysis project Ga0316224, IMG submission 206254) | Freshwater microbial communities from Trout Bog Lake, Wisconsin, USA - TBH18013 | ecosystem: Environmental > Aquatic > Freshwater > Lake > Hypolimnion/Profundal zone | place: USA: Wisconsin...
AGCTTCGCCCTCAACATCATGCGCAAGAACGGCATCTCCAACGTGGCACAGGCCCTCTGGAACGGCGCTCTCAGCCTTGATCACATCCTGGCATACAAGGCGATCTGATCAGCGTTAAACAGCCCTGAGGCTTGCCCAAGTAAGCAAACCGGCAACCGGGTTTAGGTCTGACCCGAAAGCCTCGCATCCGATGCGAGCAGCTTCAAAGGGTATGGATCCGCCACCACAGAAGCTATCGCCAACTCGCGGGGTATGACCGAAAACGCGCTGGCCCAACTGTTCGAGTAGCTCAGGAAATGAAGCTGCCGACGTGCCTAGGTGGGTATTGATGTCGGACCAGGTGCTTTCCAGAGGTCCTTCGACGTTCTCCGGACGTTCGCAGTAACGGAGTCTTTCGGCATAGGGCAAAGCATCGAATGTGCTGCGGCCGATATGGGTATCGTCATTGCGCCAGGGTGCGTCGGATACGGCATCCTTTACCCGCTGCCATGTCCCATCGTCATCCATGGTCAAGATTTTCAGAAAGATTTCGCGGTCTTTCTTTGCGTCATTCGAGGCAGGCATCAGCATGCCGAGAATGGAGGCCCGAACCAAGATCAGTGGCTTTCTTCCCCACCATTTGCCAAGGCGGGTCAGCGTCTGGCCGTTATTGGCTTTTCGCTCCTTGTAAGACTCCGCCGATAGCCTGGCGATAGGAAACTGCGTTTCAATGAACGATGGCATTTCGATACTCAACAATCACAAAGACAGCGACATCTGGGAGTGCCCCAGTAGTTCGCGGCGGGCTTTGGGCGACAGACCTTCACCCTTGATAAATGGATTGTCGGCAATCGCAGCGCGTAGCGCCTTGCGCCAACCGATCCCTTTCTGCATCGCCTGACCCGTGGTGGCGACGGTCATGGTGTAAAGCCACCAGCGTTCTTCTGGAACGAGCGCATCCCAGTTACGGAGGGCATTGGGAATCTCATCGGGCGAGGCATCCTCAACCGCCCAGCACAGGACGCAAAGCTCCTTGCCCAGCGAGGGGTGGACGGGCACGGGTTTTCCCGGATTTTTAACGAACTTGGCCACGGGCAGCCCGTTGGCGCGAAGTCGGCGGTTGGCCTCCTCCCAGAATGCGGGCGCCAAGGCAGACCAGCGTAACCTGTCAATCACGACACGGAAAGACGGGTCAGTCAGCGTCGGCCTGTCCACGGTGCGGTCGCCCAACTGATTCAGGTCGTCGCCACGGTGCTCGGTGATGCAGATCATCTCGCTGGCACCACTGCCCTTGGGAATGTCGATCAGAAATCCATGCCGGGCTTCCTCGGCAAGGAAACCCAATCCGACTGTTTTTCTGGTTGCTGCCTGAGATTTCGCCATGCCTATTGGCTCACTTTTGTCGCATTGAACGCCTGGTTGGTAGCTTTCAGCCAATCCAGCAAGGCCTGTCCTGTTGGAAATGCCAAAGAACCAATGGACATCCGTAGGCTGTCGCCCTCGACGATGGATTGCAGCTTTTCGGCAACTGCCTTGGCTGCCGCAGGGGCATAGCCGCTGTCCAGTGCGCCCGAATATTCGACGTTCTGCTGACCATCGACGCTTTCCGCGGTCAGGCTGATGTCGTGAGCGACGATCTGCCCGTTGGCTTCCATCTTTTGCAGGTAATCCCAAACCGCTCCGGCGTCATCGAGTCTGGTTTGCTGTGACCAGCGGGCGGGAGCCGCCAAGTCGATGGGCGGACGCTCCTGGCCTTCCTGAGGAATCTGAATCCTGATTGTCTCGGAAATCAGTTCGTAGGCCTGGCACGTTGCAATCGCACAGACGACACGGGATCCCTTCGGCACACGAAAAACCCCGTCATAGGCGGCCGATCCGGTGCTAGTCGGCGATGAACCGTCTGTCGTATAGCGGATGGAAATGCCATTTGCCTTGGGCAGGGCGAGCAGTTCGACCTCGTAGTGGTCGCCGCGGTGATGCAACTGATACTTCAAGCGGAGTTTGGCCGTCCAGTCCTTGACCGGGCTGACGCGGGCTATGTCAATCGGATCGTAGGCCAGGAAGCGGTAACGCAATCCTGTGGCCTCGAAGCGGGTTGGCGTCGGCACGGGCGTCGATGCACTGGTGGGTTCGGAGTCGCCCGTTTCAAACACGAGATTCGGCGCATGCAGCGGTTCGATTTTCAGATAGGTCTGGCCGTCGCCATCCTCCTGCACTGAAAGCTCCCGAATCGAGACTTCGGGCATGGGAGGCGGGAACGGGCCGCGCCGTACGTGGTTGCCTTCCTCACGCCACAATCCGCGACGCAGGCAATCGGCTTTCAAATCGTCGAGGGCGGAGAGCTTGTGCAGGGGCCAGTTGGTATTGACGGCCGCCGCCCGCTTGAAATCGGCCCACAGCGCCACCTTGGTTTCGGAAGAGCCGAACAGGCGAGCCTCGGCACGGGTGCGGAAGCTGTCATCGTCGATTTTCGTGGTGAACTTCTGGCCCCCTTCGAGCGTTTTGCGGATGGTGGCTTCACCGCTATGATTGCCCGCGAAGGCCAGATCCGTCCCGGTGGCCCGAAGCGCGTTGTTAATGGAGGGATAAACAATCTGGTCGAAGGCTTCCTTCAATGCCGACGTGAACTGTAAACCCACCCTGTCACGCAAGGCGTCGAGCGCCCGCCACTGAGGGTCGTCCGCCGGGGTGTTCTCGGCGCGAAGTTCATCCTCGATGCTTTGCAGGGCCTTGGTCTGGCGGGCTGAATCCAGCACCTTCTGAAAAGTGTCCCGCGAGCCCGTGAGGAACAGGACCCGATTCTTGTATTGCTGCTGCGCCCACCATGCCTGCCAGTCCTCGGAAATGGGCAGCTGGTTGGCCTGCCCGCCCGGCCTGACGACGACAAGGGTGGTTTTCTCCTGCTCGATCTGAACCTCGTCGAGGGGGGGCAGGACTTTGATGATCTGGTAGCAATCCCGCATCGTCGGCGAGAAATAGTCTTCCAGATGCTCGCGGAGCATCCGGTCCACGGTTTCGTTGTGTAGGGACAGCGCCGTTGCCCGGAGCTTGGCGGCCAGGTTCTGCTGGTTCTTGAAGAACAGGCGACCGTCGGCGGAGTTGTGCAGATACCAGGCCCGGGTCGCCAGCTTGTCGAGAACATTGGCCTTGAATGTAGAAAGATCGCGGCCAGGACGTTGCAGGCAATCGACCAACTGATGTTCCCGCAAACCGTGAATGGCGCCCGGCGTTGTGGCGAGGGACGCTACCAGGATCAGACGTGCAGCATCGGACGCATCCGAGTTGCCGTTGGCCAAGTCAATCTGCTCGACCTCGGCATCCCCGTTGTGGGCGATGTCATGGGCGATGGCTTCGCTCAGGGACGGATTGATGGTGCGAATCTCGGAGGCAATCTCATCGACATTGAGGTCGATGTCGTAGGGGTGAATCAAATCAATGGTGGCGGACCGATTCGAGCGCCACAGGTCGGAAACCACCATCTGCATGAGGCGGATCACGCCACGGGTTTGCTGGAATCCTTCATTTTCCTTGAACTTGCCGACCAGCTCACGAAGGTCAGGATGGAAGGGATAGGAATCTGCGACACGCGTGTAAAGCGATTCCGGGGTGGTGCTGGTGAGACCCATCTTCGAGGCCTCACGCAAGGCTTCACGATAGGCCGAGGCGACCTGTTCTTTCTCAGTGGGCTCGGCCACTTTCTCGAACAGCCGCTTGCGCAGGATGTGATACAGCTCGTCGCCGTTCGGATTGACCGGAGTGATTGGTACAGCAATCCGCTTGGCCTCGGCTGCAATCCCCTGGATGGAACGATTGAACGCGGCTTGCAATGCGGCCTGGCCGATGTTGAAGTTGGAACCGGCCAAGTCCGAAAGGACGAGGCAAACATTGTCCATGTCAGCGACGGCCACGAACAAGTTTGCCAATGCTGCCGTAGTCACCACGCCGAGGTCGGCGTTACCGACGGGCACCGCCACCGCGTATTCGAGGTAAGGCGGTAGCTCATCGAGGAACAGAATCAGCGGATCACCGGCCAGCAATTGCTTCCAGGCCTCGGGGCCGGGAGCGCTCAACAAGGGGGAAACGTATCGGGCAAACTGGTCCGCCTTGCCCAATTGTTCCGCTAGAGAACCCCAAATTCCGCCCGCAGCGTCGGTGCTTCGACCATTGAAACCAGCCACGCGGCACCGACCCAGCTTTGGGGCCGGATTGTTCTCACTAAGCACCTTCTTGCGTAGCTCTGGGTCACGGGCCAAAAGGCCCAAGGCAATCATGCTGTGCGTCTTACCGCCGCCCATCGCTTGGGACAGCTGAAATACGGATGAGCCTGCGCCCTGACCAGCCAGATGACGGAATGCTCGATCTACCAGCGTAAGCATCCCGTTCGTGAAGTAGTTCTCATCGAAGAAATCTGGACCATTGACCTGGCCTTTGAGGAAGGTGTCCAGATTGAGAACGGTCGCTCGACGGTCCGCCGCAAAAACGGACTCCCGAGGCTTGCAAAGGGTGAGGAGGCTCATGATCTAACCAAATCCGCTAATTCGAAATTATTGAGAGCTTAATCGGATTGCGCGTTGAATAAAGGGGAAATTTAGGTTTTCCGTGCGCGACCAGCCGAAGATGGGGGGCAAGGGGACGGCATCAACTACGGTCTTGCAAAGAACTGCAACGGTGTCGCCACTGAACCAAAGTGACGCACTTTGGTGCCAAAATTGGACATGGTTCGGTCTAATGACCTCCCGATAGCAATTTTTTTTGCCCCTCCCACTCCACCGGCATGTCGTCCATCAGATCGGCCAGTTGAAGGGTGCGCGGCTGGCGACCGTCGAGGATGGCCTCGACGATGTCGGGGGCCAGCAGGGTCAGGCGGTAGATTCGGGTCATGTAGGATGGGCTGATCTTCTCGGCTTCAGACAACTCGTTCAGGGATGCCACCTGCCCGGATTCCAGCATGCGCTTCCAGCGATGGGCGCGGGCCAGCGCTTTCAGAAGGGTATCGTCGGGGGTGGGATTGCTGCGCACAGGAACGCCCTCGCCCTCGGGGACGATCACCAGCTTGCGCCCACCATATCGCCGCAGGGTCAGCGGCACGCGGATGGTGAGGGTGTTGATGCTGACTTCGGCGGTCATGCCGCGCTCCTGTCACCGGTCTGGGCGGTGATGTCGGCGATGACGCTGGCCAGCCCCTCGGCCCGCAGGCGGACCTCGGCGCCGTCGGTGGCGATACTGACCTTCTCGACCAGAAGCTGGAGGATACGGGCCTGCTCGGCCGGGAACAGCTCGTCCCAGAGTGCCTCGAAGCGATCGAGGGCGGCGTGCAGATCGGCCGGCGACATGGTTGGTGCCATCCGTTCGGCCCGCGCCCGGATCTCGGGGGCGCGCAGCAGGGCTCGGACCTGTCCAATCACCGCCGCTTCGATCTCGCCCGCGGCGATGCTGCGCACCGGGCAGGTGTTGTGCCCGACGTTGATCGCCTTCATGCAGGTATAGTACCGATAGAGCCGCCCCTTCTTGCGGGTGTGGGTGGGCGTCATGGCCCGACCACAATGGGCGCAGTGGATCAGCCCCTTCAGCGGCGCCGGGGTCAAGGATCGCACCGCATTGGCCCGTTTCCTGGGCGCATTGTCGGTCTTCACCGCCATCACCTTGTCCCAGGTGGCGCGGTCGATGATGGCGGGATGCTCGCCGGCATGGGCTTCGCCCTTGTGGACGGCCTCGCCGAGATAGACCCGGTTGTCGAGCAGCTTGTAGAGGAAGTTCTTGGTGATGGGCGCGCCATCGCGGTGCTTGCCGTCTTGGGTGGTCCAGGACTTGGTATGGTGACCGGCGGCGTTGAGTTCCTTGACCAGCAGGGTGGCAGAGCCGACCTTGAGGAAGCGGTCGAAGATGTGGCGGACCAGATCGGCCTCGGGCGGGTTGACCACCAGCTTGCGGGCCACCACGTCATAGCCGAGCGGCGGCACCCCGCCCATCCACATACCCTTGCGGCGCGAGGCGGCGAACTTGTCGCGGATGCGCTCGCCGATCACCTCCCGCTCGAACTGGGCGAAGGAGAGCAGGATGTTGAGCGTCAACCTCCCCATGGAGGTGGTGGTGTTGAACGACTGGGTTACCGAGACGAAGGTGACGGCGTTGCGGTCGAACACCTCGACCAGCTTGGAGAAATCCATCAGCGAGCGCGAGAGGCGGTCGATCTTGTAGACCACCACCACGTCGATCAGCCCGGCCTCGATGTCGGCCAGCAGGCGCTTCAGGGCCGGACGTTCCAGGTTGCCGCCGGAGAAGCCGCCATCGTCGTAATGGTCAGGCACCGGCACCCAGCCTTCGGCCTTCTGGCTGGTGATATAGGCTTCGCAGGATTCCCGCTGGGCGTCGAGGCTGTTGAATTCCATCTCGAGGCCCTCTTCCGAGGACTTGCGGGTGTAGATGGCGCAGCGGACCTTGCGGATAGGCTTGGGCGGGATCATCGGGCGGCCTCCAGCTTGCCATGCTTGCGCAACCCGAAGAACAGCGGCCCATTCCAGCGGGTGCCGGTGATGGCGCGCGCCACCGCCGACAGGCTCTGGTAGCGGCGACCCTGCCATTCGAAGCCGTCGGCCAGGGCGGTCACTTCCTGCATCACCCCCTGCCATTCGCGGATCAGCTTGGTGCCGACGATGGGGGCGGTCATGTCCTTGGGCTTCGGCTTCTTCTTGCCATCCAACTCGTCGACCAGATCGTCGAGGCGGCGTTCGGCCTGGACCGACAGTCCACCGAAGGCCAGTTCCTGAATCCGGTAGGCCAGCCTTTTCACCAGGAAGGTGCGGTTATAGGGCGGCGGCTCGGTGCCGGTCAGTTCCCGCCACATGGCCTTCAGCTTATCGGTGGGCATGGCGGGTAGCGCGGCCACCTGGGTGAGGATCGCGGTCGTCATCGGCGGGAGTTCCTCCGTTTGTTCTCCATGCCATACACGCTCCGCTCGGCGGTGAAGTCGACGGAACTGTCTCCCCGCTCAGCGGATAAACGACTGGACTTCCGCGCCATCATGCGCATGGCGCCGGCCGCCAGGATTTCGGCGACCTCGTCGAGGCGTTCGGCGGCGGTCATGCGATCGGGGGATAGTGCATTGGGGCCGGACATGCTGTTCCGCTGATCCATTGGCGTTAATGGTCAACTACCCAGGGAAGCCCGGTTCCGTCCCAACCATCGCTTTTGACTCGACTCCGCAGCCCGTTTTCACTTAAGAACTTATTGTGAACATCGGTCGGGCGTAGAGGAGCGTCGAATGGCCAAGGATCTGAAAAAGTTCGTCAATCCGCGCTTCACTAAAACCGTCGATCTTGGCCTTCTGCGCCGGCTGTTCGAGCGCCAACCTCCTGATCGGCGCGACTTCGATGTCGCAATCTTCGATGGTGAAGCTGCTGCCGTTCGTCAGGCGCTGCTCGAATTCTTCGCCGGGCCTGAGAATGGGTTTTCCCAGGGGTTGGTGGCCGACCTGCACCGGATCGCCGAACTCGGCAACGAGAATGGCATGCGGATGCTGCTGGAGCAGGCGCCGCGCTACGGCGTGGCCATCGATCAGCCCGTCGATGCGGCCGGGCAGCCGATTCGGCTCGATCCAAAGCATATCGCCCTGCTGATGTTCCTCGATCACCGTGAGGCGTTCGACGCGGCCTCCGATCTGCTGGCACTCGAGGCCCAGGCGACGCTGACCGAATTCGCCGGCGCGGAGGAAGGCATCGACCCCCGGCTTGAGGATCAGACCAAGGAAATGTTCAAGCGGGCCGCTGGCGAGATGTTCGCCCGCGAACTCCAGAGCGACTATTGTCGCGTCGGCTGGTACGAGGATGACGACGAGGTCAACATTGTTGTCACCTATGGGGCGCCGGTCACCATCACGCCGGTGATCGACGGCGGCGAGGAACGCGTCATCAGCTTTCAAGCGGCCGGCCATGCGGTCCTGGCCTATGCGCCGACAACGGGACGGCTGAAGATCGGTGGCATCGTGAAGGCCCGGCGCGCCGAACTCGCAGCCATCTTCGCCGCCACCATGTTGGGGGACCCCGATTTCTTTGCCGGTGCCGACAGCCGCAACCTCTACACCCTGGCGGCGGTCGAACGCACCGGATTGGGGTTCACGGTGGACCACGCCTTCGATCCCGGCATTGTGCGCGTGCAGATCGTCGAGGTGCAGGCCGACCGGATCGCCACCGATCTCCGCACCGACGATGTAAAGGTAGTGTGGTCGCTGATCGCGCGCGACAGCCGTGGCAACGCGCTGGCGAGACTGGCGGAGATGACGCGCGGCCTTGTTTTCGGCCCCGAAAACTTCCGCCTCGGCCACATGATCCTGCGGGTGCATTTCGCTTCTGGCCGCCCCCAGCCGACCAAGGTCACCATCAAGATCAAACCGCCCGATACGGCCGCTTTCAAACGGCTGATGTTTGAGGGCCGTATCATGGACCTGCTCCGCCGCAACGGATTCTGTCATGACCGAGACGCTGCCGAGGCTACTGCTGCGGCTGAGTGAAGCCGAACACCCGGTTCTTTGGGGCCGGGCGGCGGCGCCCCATTTCGGCCGGGAATTCGACCGCATGCTGGCGCAGCGTGTCCTGATCGAAGAGGCTCCCGCCGAGACCTGGTGCCTCTGCAGCGACTGCGAATGCAGCCTCGACGCACGACCGATCCAGCGCATCAATGGCGGCCTGGTCGCGGTCTGCCCGCTTGATCATCAGGCTGATGCACATTTGACCGACACAGATATCCGGAGCTTTCGCATCGATCCTGCCATCCTGGTGCGGTTGATCGCTGCCGCCAGCGGACTGGATCCGGCCCCCGAGCAAATTCTTCCCGGCCTTTGGCGACTGGGGACGACAGCGGGCAGCCAAACCGTATTCGTCGTGCTGTCCATCGCCGCTTCCGTCCAGCCGGGGCTCATGGGCATGCTGACGAAATCGGCTCGATGCGCTGCAATTACCCTGCTGGTACCGACGCGCGTGCCCGAGACGACGCGCCGACAACTGGAAGATGCCGGCCTTCACGTCGTGGCGCTGCTCGACGCACTTGGCGAAGATCCTGGCGCACCATTCGCCCTAAATCCCCCAAAGTTGGCTCAGACCATTGCCCCGAAGATGCGGCTGATCAAGGCGCAATTCGCCGTCTCGCTGTTCGGGATAGATGGCACATTATCCAAGCGACCGTTCGATCTGCTTTGGATTCTGGCCGAGGCCGGTGGGGCTGTGGTCGAACGCCGAACCATTGAGACTCGTTTATGGAGCCAGCCTGTCGTCAAGACCGCCGTCAACGATGCCATACGTGACCTGCGGGAGGGATTGGCGACGATTGATGCGCGCGGCGAAAGCGTGATCGAAACCAGGACAGGACAAGGCTATCGCCTTGCCCTTGTCCCAGCCGAAATTGTTCTCGTGCAATCGTAGAAAAATGCTGAACAAATCATCAGACAGTATCTAAGAGGGGCACCATGGAGCCTGAAGACAATCCTGAGCTTTTCCGTATTATGATTGGCGTCACCGCGCCGCACAAAGCGATTATTTGTGGGGTGAAATATGACATCCGTACGGCGGATAAGGTATTTGATTTGCCGATAATGGCGCATGACCTTTCGGATATTACGTGGGAATTGACAAGTCTATACCGGACGCGCGGCGGGGCGTTTTTCTTGGCAGGCTGGGGCCTAGAATGGAGCCGGTGGGCATGCGAAGCTGGTGGGGACATTTATCCCGGAAGCGGCATAAAACCAATTTCCGACGAACAGGTACGCACTTTATTCGAAGAGTGTAAGCAGATCGATCTTTACGAAAAATATTTCGGAGAAGTTCGGGAGGCTGGGGCTCTATCAGAATCACCCCATCAATCTACTGAGCCAAATCTGCGATTGGATCGGGCGCGGCTCGGCGTAACCCTGTTCGGGGCTGATGGCACACTGTCCAAGCAACCTTTCGACCTGCTCTGGATTCTGGCCGAAGCCGGCGGGGCTATCGTCGAACACCGGACCATCCTGGCGCGCCTGTGGAGCCAGCCGCGCACCAAAGCAGCCGTCAACGATGCAATCCGCGATCTGCGAGAGGGGCTAGCAGCGATCAATCCGCGTAGCGAGGACATCATCGACAACAAGACGGGTCAAGGGTATCGCCTTGTCCTCGATCTGAGCGAGATCGCCCTTTTGTAATTTTCGCCCACAACACGCCCATAACACGCCCACCCCTGTGGGCAAAAGACTTCGGCAGCCTGAGGTCATCGCAACCGATGACCAAGGCTTCCCCCGATGTCCCCTTCGCTCTCCCCTTCCGATATTCAGATTCTGCAGCACGAGGCCGATGTCGCCGCGCGACGCTTGCGGCGCCAGCTTCGGCTGCCCCATGACGATCTCGACGACCTCCGCCAGGATCTGCTGCTCGACGTGATCGCCCGCCTCCGGTCGTTCGATCCGGATCGCGGCTCGCTGGGCGCCTTCGCTGGCACCGTCATGGTGCATCGGGCGGCGCGCATCGCATCCAGGGTCAAACGCGAGCGTCTGCTGTATGGCGTTTCCCTCGACGAGCCCGTGGCCGGTGCCAATGGCGCCAGTCGGGGTGATCTCGTCACCGAGGGCGAGGGACTTGCCGCCTTGCACGGGCAGTCCTCGGACGCCTACGCCGAGGTCGAGTGCCGCATCGACGTCGAGCGCGGTCTCGGCGGCCTCGGCCCCGACGACGGCGCCCTCTGCGCCGCCCTTTCCCACACCACCATCGACCAACTCGCCGCCGCCGGCCGGGGCGCCCGCAGCAGCCTCTACCGCCGGGTCAAGGAAATCCGGTTCGCCCTGCTGGCCAGTGGCCTCCAGGCCGCGTGAGACGATTTCGCCCCCTGCCGAGTAGGAGCAATTCATGACCAACGACAGCACCAACCATCTCGCACCCTTGCGGCGCCTCACCGAGACCGATCTGTGCGGCTGGCTCGGCCGGGCCGCCCCCGGCGAGATGCTCGAATATCACCGCGGCTTCCTGGCGCTCGACTCCGTGGCGCAGACCCACCGGCTGCCCGAGCGGCAGCGCCTCGACCTGATCCGCGTCGCGCGCCGAGCCATCTGGGCGGCCGAGCACGGCTTTGCCCACCCGGTCCAGCGCCGGCACGGTACCGACGACTACAGCTACCTGTTGATCGCCCGTCCGCGCCCCAAGGGCACCTCGGCTTCCCTGTCGGTGCTGCTGGGCGCGGAAGCCGCCTGACCGCCGATCCGACCATCCCCGCCTTCCGCCATCGAAGAGGTACCAAGATGACCGTGTCCCGCAAGCTCGAATCCCTGCGCAAGCGCCATTACGCCCTCGAAGCGCTGCCCGCCGTCGTGCGCGTCTCCGACGCCGAAATGGCGGTCGAGGACGCCACCCTGGACGACATCGCCTTCGCCATGCTGGGGGTCGAGGCCGAGTACAACGCGGTCGGCGACCGCTACCACGCGCTTCGCAAGCTCTATGCCCTGGCCCGCCAGGCCGGCGCGGTCGGCGCCGACCGGATCGTCGATGCGGTGGCGACCACCAAGGAAGGTGCGTGATGGGCTTGCGCATCGTCACCGCCGATCAGCGCCTCGCCGAGGCCCAGGGCAAGA
>Ga0316224_1003988_pt1 | contig 11539 bp, 7 predicted proteins | sample TBH18013metaG_FD_206254 | JGI IMG/M metagenome (GOLD analysis project Ga0316224, IMG submission 206254) | Freshwater microbial communities from Trout Bog Lake, Wisconsin, USA - TBH18013 | ecosystem: Environmental > Aquatic > Freshwater > Lake > Hypolimnion/Profundal zone | place: USA: Wisconsin...
ATGGTAATATTTTTGGTGAACCGGCCTATCAGCCTGATCTGTTCAACAGTTAGGGAAGTACCCGATGAAGCTACCACATTTTCAATCCCTGCCTGATAAACAGAAAGTACATCGGCATAGCCCTCCACCAAAAAGCAGTTGTCTTCCTCGCGGATAGCTTTTTTTGCGAAGTACAGCCCATAAAGCACGCTGGATTTATGGTAGATCTCCGATTCGGGCGAGTTTACATATTTGGGTACGTTCTTGTCATTTTTAAGCGTTCTGCCGCCAAAAGCGATCACCCTCCCGGTAAAGCTATGGATCGGGAACATTACCCGCCCACGGTAACGATCGTACAATGATCCGTTATCACGTTTAACGGATAAGCCGCTTTCTTCTAAAAACTGCTGCTGGTAGCCGTCTTTTAAAGCCTGCCCTGTAAATGCCTCCCACTGATCGGGCGAATAGCCCAACTCAAATTTTTGGATAATATCATTGCTGAAGCCGCGCTCTTTGAAATAACTCAGGCCTATATTTTTGCCTTCATCGGTTTCGAGCAAACTGTCATGAAAAAACTTAGCCGCATAACCGGTGACGATCATCAGGCTTTCGCGATGGTTTTCCTCCTCCTTATTTTCAACAGTTTCTACTGTTTCCTCAATCTCGATGCTGTATTTTTTTGCCAGCCATTTCAGCGCCTCGGGGTAGCTGAATTTCTCCAGCTCCATCAAAAAAGTAACGGCCGAACCACCTTTACCTGATGAAAAGTCTTTGAAAATTCCCTTTGCCGGCGAAACCGTGAATGATGGCGTACGCTCGTTCGCGAATGGCGAAAGGCCAACATAATTTGCACCACGTTTTTTTAATTGCACAAACTCGCCAATCACCTCCACAATGTCGGTGGCTTCCATAATTCGGTCGATGGTGGATTTAGTGATCATGTGTAATTGCAAATGTATGGCAATTCAATTAACCCTTATTCACAAAAGTTAATTTATAGCATTTTTTATTGACGGAGGTTAAAAAATTAATTTTTAACACAGCGTGCACAAAGGATGCACGGGGAGCGCAGAGGAATTGAACTATGAATATTTCTCCGTTAACTCTGTGTCTTCTCTGTTTCTTTGTGTTAAAATTCGACAACTATTGTTTTAAATATACTGATAATTTCACCTAACTAAATTCAGCGCTCAAACCTTTCCTCGGTTTTATAAATGTAACGGCTATACCTGCCAATACAATTGCGCTGCCGATAATTTCGTTCAATTCAAGCCTTTCGCCTAACAGAATGATAGCCAGGAGACCAGCAATAACAGTTTGCGACAATAATGAAATAGAAACTTTTGTTGATTCTAAAAAGCGGATGGTATGGTTTATTGTTATCCAGCCTGTCAGCTGGCAGATGAGTCCCATACCCAAAAAACAAAGCCAGGCTTTTGCCGAAAAAGAAACCAGGTTATCATGCTGCAGGCCGCAGACGGCCAGCATAAATACGCTGGCGCCAAGCATATTGTAGAACATAAAGGTAAGGGTATCTGTTTTACGCAAAATGCCTTTGGTGATGAGGATGTAAACCGCATAAAGCACGCTCGACAAAACTGCCATCACTATCCCGGTGCTAAACTTAAGGGCAATAACATTTTTATAACCCACCAATACCACCATCCCGGCAATAGCCAAAACAGTACCCAGCCAGAATAATTTGCCTGATCGCCTTTTAAACAACAGGAAGCTTAAAAGGCCAACCCATACCGGGGCCAGGTTGCCTAAAAGTGTAGAAACCGTGGCTGATATAGTTGAAAGCGATATATTCCAGATGGCAATATCGGCGCCAAAAACTATCCCGCCCGCAATAGCGATCATCAATTCTTTCGGGCCTATTTTTAATTTCCCCTTTGCTATACAATAAGGGGCAAGACAAAGCCAGGCAATAAATATGCGGTAAAAAGTAGCGCTTATGGGCGATACGCCTGCAATCTTTACAAAAATTGGCGAAAAGGAAATACACAAAATGCCGATGACAAGGCTCACTTTGGGGTTCATAAAGCAAACTTAAACAATTGGCTGTAGTATGAAACAGGATTTGCAGAATATTGAATTTTTAAAATCCTTGAATGTTTGCCAAAAAAAACAGTGAAATCAAAAAAATCTGTGATTAAAAAAGCCCCGGGCACTACTCCGGGGCTACGTTAAACTATAAAACTGAACACTAAAAACTCAATTTTAAGCTTAAAGCGGAAAGCTCAAAGCAAAAAGCTTTCTGCTTTAGTCTTTTAGCTTTCTGCTTCTTAACTGCATCCCATCGAATTCCCGCAGTTTAAACATTTATAACAGGTACCCGACCTGATGGTGGTATGCCCGCAGGTACTGCATGATGGCGCATCACTCTGCACGCCCATACTAAGGTCAACACTATATTGTTTTTTGCTATGTCCGTTGTTACTATCTGGTGCCACGGACTTAACCGGTTCATAAACATTGCTTTCGTCTGTATTTACATCACTGTCGATCATTTGCGGATTGCCGGTGATCGCTTTTTGCTCGGTGATCACATGCACCAGGTCTGTACGGTCCTGGTATTCATAGCCCAGCATCCTGAAAATATAGTCGATAATAGAGGTTGCACTTTTTATATTGGCATGACCAATCACCATACCGGCTGGTTCAAAACGGGTAAATGTAAATTTCTCTACATATTCTTCCAGGGGAACGCCATATTGCAAACCAACGGAAACGGCTATGGCAAAACAGTTCATCAGCGAGCGGAAGGTAGCCCCTTCTTTGTGCATATCAACAAAGATCTCACCCAAAGTGCCATCTTCATATTCCCCGGTGCGTACATAAACGGTTTGCCCGTCGATGATCGCTTTCTGAGTATACCCACGGCGTTTAAACGGCAATACCTTCTTTTGCACTACCCGCGAAAGCTGGCGCATAAAGTTGGTATCCTTTGATTTTTCCATAATTGCCATGGCGGCCTCTATCACCTGCTCCGATGTAAGGTCGCTCAATTTAACATTGGCTGCCTGGCCCAAAACTTCTTCAACGGTTTCCAGTTTTTCATCGGAAACAGCTTCTTTTTCCTCCTTAACATCTGATTTTGTAGATAGCGGCTGCGATAATTTACAACCATCGCGGTAAAGAGCATTTGCTTTTAAGCCGAGGGTCCAGGATAGCATATAGCTATCTTTTATCTCATCAACAACAGCTTCATTTGGCAGATTAATGGTTTTAGAAATAGCACCCGATAAGAAAGGCTGTGCAGCAGCCATCATTTTGATGTGACCGTGGGCGTGAATAAAGCGTTCGCCTTTGGCACCGCATTTATTGGCGCAATCAAATATGGGGTAATGTTCTTTTTTAAGATAAGGTGCACCTTCAATGGTCATGGTGCCGCAAATGTATTCGTTGGCTTCGGCAATTTCTTTACGACTGAAACCTAATGCCCTCAGCACATTAAAATCAGGCGCATTGTATTGTTCGGCAGTAAAACCAAGACGTTTCAGGCAATCTTCGCCCAATGTCCAAATATTAAAAGCAAAGCTGATCTCGAAGGCTGCAGCCAAACCTTTATCCAGCTTTTCCAGTTCGTCGTCAGTTAAGCCTTTTGCTTTCAGCGTATTCAAATTAACGTGCGGTGCACCTCTCAGGGTTGCAGCGCCTTTTGCATAATTTATTATTGAGGTAACCTCATGCTCCGCATAACCCAAATTGCTCAAAGCTTCGGGTACAGCCTGGTTAATGATCTTAAAATAACCACCGCCCGATAACTTTTTGAATTTAACCAATGCAAAATCAGGTTCAATACCGGTGGTATCACAATCCATTACCAAACCAATAGTGCCTGTTGGCGCTATAACGGTGGTTTGGGCATTGCGGTAGCCGTATTTTTCGCCCATTTCAACCGCTTTGTCCCAGGCGTTGCAGGCGGCAGACAATAAATAATCGGGGCATTGTCCCTGGTCAATTCCGGGAGGTTTAATCTCCAGGCCTTCATAGTTTTCGGGAGAGTTATAAGCCGCATAGCGGTGGTTGCGCATTACGCGCAACATATGTTGTTTATTATCTTCGTACCGGCTGAAAGTCCCCAGTTCGCGGGCCATTTCAGCGGAGGTGGCATAAGCTGTGCCGGTCATTATCGCGGTTATAGCGCCGCCTATTGCACGAGCTTTTTTGCTGTCGTAAGGGATGCCGTTAACCATTAACGCCGAGCCAAGGTTGGCATAGCCTAAGCCTAATGTGCGGTAATCGTAAGATAGTTGTGCTACTTCTTTTGAGGGGAATTGGGCCATCAATACCGATATTTCCAATACGATGGTCCATACGCGGCAGGTATGCTCAAAACCTTTTACATCAAATACACGGGTTTTCGGGTCGAAAAAATGCGCCAGGTTAATGGAGGCCAGGTTACAGGCCGTATTATCCAGGAACATATATTCTGAACAAGGGTTCGAGGCATTGATGCGCCCGCCTTCGGGGCAGGTATGCCACTCGTTAATGGTGCTGTCAAACTGCACACCCGGATCGGCGCAAGCCCATGCGGCAAAAGCAATATCATCCCATAGTTTTTGAGAAGGCACAGATTTAATTGTTTTGCCCGACATGCGACTGGTCAATTCCCATGGCTTGCCATCATTCAGCGCCTTAAAAAAGGTGTTCGGTATCCGCACAGAGTTATTTGAGTTTTGTCCCGATACGGTTTGATATGCTTCACCTTCGTAATCTGATGAATAACCGGCAGCTATTAATGCAGCTACCTTTTTCTCTTCTTCAACTTTCCAGTTGATAAAACTTTCAATCTCGGGGTGGTCAAGGTCAAGGCAAACCATTTTGGCAGCCCTGCGTGTAGTACCCCCTGATTTTATTGCGCCGGCCGCGCGGTCACCTATCTTTAAAAACGACATCAGGCCGGATGAATAACCACCGCCCGAAAGTTTTTCACTTTCGCCCCTGATCTTCGAAAAATTTGTACCAACACCCGATCCGTATTTGAAGATCCTGGCTTCGCGTACCCAAAGATCCATAACGCCGCCTTCATTTACCAAATCGTCTTCAACCGAAAGGATAAAGCATGCATGCGGCTGCGGGCGCTCATAAGCCGAAGTTGATTTGCTGAGTACCTCTGTTTTGGGATCAACAAAATAATGGCCCTGCGGCTTTCCTGTTATGCCGTAAGAGCTGTATAAGCCTGTATTGAACCATTGCGGGGAGTTTGGCGCGGCCAGTTGCCCGGTAATAGTATAAACAAGTTCATCATAAAATATATCGGCATCCTGCTGCGAAGCGAAATAGCCATAACGAACGCCCCAGTCTTTCCAGCAATTCGCCATCCGGTGGGCCACCTGTTTTATGCTTTTTTCGGACCCGGTTGAGCCATCAGCCAGGGGCACGCCGGCTTTACGAAAATATTTCTGGGCAAGTATATCTGTAGCCACCTGCGACCAGGTCGCGGGTACTTCAACATCATTCATTTCAAAAACAGCATCACCCGATGGGTTACGGATAACCGAGGATCGGTTCTCAAATTTAAAAAGGTCAAATACGTTGACGCCCTCTTTGCTGAAATACCGGTCGACCTTCAACCCTTTGCCGTTGAACCCGGTAGCTTTTTCTTTAATGCTGTTTCCCATCGTTGTATGTTTTTAATATTAGCTGCGTGTTAAATAAAACCCTTAGGGTTTTTACTCAAATCTATTACTATCAAAAGCAGTATTCAATTCAGAGTTTTCAACACCCTGTGAGGAATATGCCCTGCTATTATTAAATAATTAGTAAAACCTTAATTAACAATAAATTAACCTGTTGAAAACTAAAAACTCTACTTTTTTTAAGCAATATTTCAATAATTATCGTGTGATTTAAAAGACGAAGGCTTGGTAAGATTATTGAGAGGAGAATTGATTGAAAATTGTGGATTTTGGATGAATTTTTTATTGATGTTTCAGGCTGATTTCTTCACTAAAGGCACCTCCAAAATAATTTTTGAAAAAAACACACAAAAGTTTTTTAGGGTATCGTTCAAAGCAAGGTTTGGCATAACGAATAAATAATAATTAAACTATCATGTCGTTTTATTAGTCAAAAAGATAAAATTTAAAAAATACAGCGATGAAAACTATCAGGATCTACTGGGATTATTACTTTGCCAACCTTGATAATTTGTTTATAAAGGTCTGTGGGGCCGGGGTGTATTAATTGGGGAGTTGAAAGGTTGTAATGTTGAAAGGTTGTAATGTTTCAAGAGGCTTTTATAACCTTCCAACATTACACCTTTTCAACATTACAACAAGGAGTTTATTCAATAACAGTCACCTTCAGCATATTGGTTTTGCCCTTTTTAAAGATGGGTATTGCAGCGGTATTGATCACCACATCACCTTCTTTTACCAGGTTTGCTTCTTTAAGGATGTTATTTACATCGCTGATAGTTTTGTCGGTACTTTCCAGGTGGTCGTAATAAAAAGTGCGTACGCCCCAAACCAGGCTAAGGGCATTTAGCAGGTGCTTATTTGATGTAAAAATAAACGTACCGGCTTTTGGCCTGTAACTTGATATTTCGAAGGCGGTATAGCCTGATATGGTCATGGATACGATACCTACCGCGTTGGTGTGTTCAGCTAAGTAAACTGCTGAACCGCATACAGCGTCGCGCAGATAATTGGAGGAGTCGGTATCACTGTTTGCTTCTTTATTTGAGTTAAAAGGGTAGCCCAGATCTTCCACATTGCGAATAATTTTCGCCATTGTTTCAATTACAATAACCGGGAACTCGCCAACGGACGTTTCACCGCTCAGCATCACAGCATCGGCGCCGTCAAGTACAGAGTTGGCTACGTCGTTAACTTCGGCGCGTGTAGGGCGCGGTGTGGTGATCATTGATTCCAGCATCTGGGTAGCAACAATTACCGGTTTTGAAGCCTCACGGCATTTGCGGGCAATCATTTTTTGCAATAAAGGAACTTCTTCCAGCGGCATTTCAACGCCAAGATCGCCACGGGCAACCATTACGCCATCAGTTGCTGCAATTATGTCATCAATATTATCAATGGCTTCAGGCTTTTCAACCTTAGCAATTACTTTAGCCGCTTTACCGCTTTCAGCAATTATCTTTTTGAGTTCCATAATATCTTCGCCGGTACGCACAAAAGAAAGACCGATCCAATCTACGTCCCATTCCAGCGCGTATTTCAGGTTTTCAAGGTCTTCTTCCGTTAAACTTGGGATAGATACTTTGGTATTTGGCAGGTTAACACCCTTACGTGAAGTAAGAATGCCACCGTGAACAACTTCGCAAACAACAGTATCCAGGCGGTTGGTTTCAATAACACGCATCTGGATTTTTCCGTCGTCCAGCAAAATAATTTCATCCGGCTGTACATCCTGCGGAAAGGTATCGTAAGTGATATAGATCTGGTTATCGTCACCGATAAGTTCGTGGGTTGTAATATTTATACGGGTACCATTTATCAGGTGAATCCCGCCGTCTTTTACCAAACCGATGCGGATCTTAGGCCCCTGAAGGTCAGCTAAAATGCCGACATTGGTTTTATATTGTTCATTAATTTCGCGTATTGTATCAATTACGGCCTTATGATCCTGCGCTTTTCCATGTGAAAAATTAAGGCGGCAAATGTTAACGCCGGCCTTTATCATGGCTAACAAAACATCTTTTTTTGCCGAAGCAGGCCCCATTGTGGCAACAATTTTAGTGCGGTTATAATTTAATTTCATATTTATCTTTTTTAAAACAGGCTTGTTTTGGCTATATAGTGTAATGATAACACTCAAAAAATTTGCGCTAAAATAAGAGATTTTCGCGTGATTTTATTTTTTTAGGATCAATCTTTACTGCGGCGACGATTTCCTGTATCTTATTTAACGAGGAAACAATGCTCTCCAGGTCATTTTCATCAATATAATTTTTTATCAACAAAAAATAATCAGCCTTTTTCATTTCGGGAATCAGGTAGCCATCCGTGCCTTTATTGGCGATAAAATAGAAATCTGTTTCGGTAGTTTCCCAATTATAATGGTATCTTGAGAACAAAACAGGGCCGTTTGCAGGTTGAATATCAACCCGCAAATCATTTATTTTAGAAAAATTAAAGTTCAAAAACTTGTTAATTAAGTAACAAATCCTGTAATCTTTAAGGGAAGTTGTAACGGCGATCAAAACAAAATCAAGATCGATCTCAAACTTTAAAAATTTCCTGTTCAAAATCATTACTTTTGCACCGGTAAAAATACAAATCGAAACTCTTTCAATAAAATTTTGTTGGAGATTATACAAAAGTTTTTAGATTTGATATTTGACGAAATTTATTTTTCTTTGCACAAATTTTTTATTAATCATTAAACTATAAGACTATGTCTGATATCGCTTCAAGAGTAAAAGCTATTATCGTAGAAAAATTAGGTGTTGACGAAAGTGAAGTAACACCCGAAGCTAGCTTCACCAATGATCTTGGTGCTGACTCGTTGGACACCGTGGAATTAATCATGGAGTTTGAAAAAGAATTTAACGTGGCTATTCCTGATGACCAGGCCGAAACTATCGGTACTGTTGGCCAGGCTGTTGCTTATCTTGAAAAGAACGTTAAATAAGGCTCCTCAACATTATTAAATGGAGTTTAAAAGAGTTGTAGTAACCGGGCTTGGAGCACTTACTCCAATTGGCAACAGCGTTCCTGAATATTGGGAATCGTTGCTTAATGGGGTGAGTGGCGCCGCCTTGATCAAAAGTTTTGATACCGAAAAGTTCAAGACTAAATTCGCCTGTGAAGTAAAAAACTTTGATGCGGATGCCTTTTTAGGCAGAAAAGATGCCAGAAAACTGGATCCTTTTGTGCAATATGCCTTATTTTCGACAGAAGAAGCGGTAAAAGACGCAGGATTAGATTTCGGAAAACTGGATACCAGTCGTATCGGTGTTATCTGGGGTTCAGGTATTGGCGGGTTAAAAACATTTTTGGATGAGGTTGTGAATTTCGCAAAAGGCGATGGCACACCTCGTTTCAATCCGTTTTTTATCCCCAAGATGATCGCTGACATAGCCCCGGGCCATCTTTCTATCAAATATGGCTTGCGCGGACCAAATTTTTCAACGGTTGCAGCTTGTGCTTCTTCAAATAACGCGTTGATTGATGCATTTAACTATATCCGTTTGGGTAAAGCTAACATGTTTATCAGCGGCGGTTCCGAAGCGATCATAAACGAAGCAGGTATTGGCGGATTTAATGCCATGCATGCTTTATCGACCCGAAACGATGACCCGGCCACGGCATCACGTCCGTTTGACCTGGACCGTGATGGCTTTGTGGCAGGTGAAGGCGCCGGTACGATCATTTTGGAAGAACTTGAACATGCCAAAGCACGCGGAGCGAAGATTTATGCTGAAATGATGGGCGGAGGTATGAGTGCCGATGCTTATCACATGACTGCTCCCCATCCCGAAGGGCTCGGTGCGGCGCTGGTAATGAAGGCTGCTCTTGAAGATGCCGGTATGACCCCGGCGGATATTGACTATGTGAATGTTCACGGAACATCAACACCTATCGGCGATCCGCAGGAAGTAAAGGCGATACAGGACGCTTTCGGTGATGATATTTATCGAATAAATATCAGCTCTACCAAGTCAATGACGGGCCATTTATTGGGCGCTGCAGGTGCCGTTGAGGCAATAGCAGCTATTTTGGCATTAAAAAATGATATTGTACCACCAACAATTAATCACTTTACTGATGACCCGGCTTTTGATCCTAAAATAAATTTTACATTTAATAAGGCACAAAAACGGGTAGTAAGGGTAGCGCAGAGTAATGGTTTCGGTTTTGGGGGCCACAATGCATCTGTGATATTTAAAAAGTACGAAGATTAATTATATTGGATGCCTATAAGTCGTTTTTACAAACTTTACATATCCCCTAACAAAGCGCAGTTCAAAGTTTTAAAGAAATTACTCGGTTTTGTACCGGGTAATTTGTCCTTATACCGGATGGCATTCCGACATAAATCTGTTGCGCAGAATGTAAAAAAAGGGGTTAAAAACAGCAATGAGCGCCTTGAGTTTTTGGGTGATGCTGTATTGGGAAGTGTAGTGGCTGAAGTCCTTTTTAAATTATATCCCTATGAGGACGAAGGTTTTTTAACTGAACTGCGTTCAAAAATAGTTAGCCGTGTGAATTTAAACCAGCTTGCCCGCAAGCTTGGTTTTGATAAATTGATTGAATATGACAGCCGTATGCTCAATTCATCGAGGCAGGGGTCGTTACTTGGCGACGCTTTTGAGGCTTTGATAGGCGCGGTATACCTGGATAAAGGCTACAATTTCACCAAAAGTTTTTTGGTGAACCATATCATCAAATCACATATCGACATCCATACCCTCGAACAAACGGAAACTAATTTCAAGAGCAAATTAATTGAGTGGTGCCAGCGCCACAGTAAAGACGTTGCCTTTGATCTTGTTGGGAATGATGAGGGTGAGAATGTTAAATTGTTTACTGTTCAGGCGGTAATTGACGGTGAAGTAATGGGCCTGGGTAAAGAGTTCAGCAAAAAGAACGCTGAAAAGCTTGCCGCAGAAAAAGCCTGTGAATCTTTAGGCATCTAAACACCAGCCCCGTGAATGGGCTAATGTCACTAATTTCATTTATTTAATGTCGAATAATGAATTTCGAATCACTGTTGTCCGGTAAAAATAAGAAATAGAATTAAAATGGCGTTTCCATTTAATGCAGGGGTATTCCAAACGGGTTTGAAAAACAAAGCCCCCCTCGATCAAGTTTTAAAAAGCGAGAGTTGATAGTCGCTGACTTCACAGTTATAGCCAATAATAGCTTTTTCGGGATTTACCAGAAATTTGATCAGGTCAATATACGTTCCAAGGTGTTGCCTGATAAGGCTTGCAACATTGGCGAACGACCACTTGCATTTCTTTAGCTTATCGGCTTTGTCTTTTACTACTTTGACCAGCAAATCTGCGATTAACGTACACCAGAGTTGTATTTTGATGGCATTTTGATTGTCCCCCAGGAAATTGCTAAGCTGAAAGTTTTGCTTGATCCGCCTGAAAAGTAGTTCAATCTGCCATCTTCTTTTATAAATACCGGCTATTGTCAAGGCAGCAAAGTCTTGGTTATTGGTAAGGAATTCGAATTCTTTACCTGTTTCTTTATCAAAGTAGGTAACCAGCCGGGCTTCCTGCAGGGGAACTTTATTTGCTTTTTCAGGATTACCTAACAGTATCTTTTTATCACTTCGCACCCCATGAGCGGCCATCTTTTCGCTCACCGGCAATTCTTCCACACATTCCCATCGCGCTCTTTTATTTAACCGGGTTACCCAGGTAACCCCTTTTTTGGTCCATTCAGCCATGGGTAGATAGCTATTATAGCCTTTATCCATGACCAGGATAGAACCTTTAGGTAAATCTAAGCGGGGCATTACTGTTTTATCGTTAGTTGAGGCACTGGTAACATGAACAAAACAAGGGACATTGTCCTTAGCCCTGATCAAAACGTGGGCTTTAATTCCACCTTTCTTTTTCCCATTGGCATTG
>Ga0316224_1003989_pt1 | contig 11533 bp, 10 predicted proteins | sample TBH18013metaG_FD_206254 | JGI IMG/M metagenome (GOLD analysis project Ga0316224, IMG submission 206254) | Freshwater microbial communities from Trout Bog Lake, Wisconsin, USA - TBH18013 | ecosystem: Environmental > Aquatic > Freshwater > Lake > Hypolimnion/Profundal zone | place: USA: Wisconsin...
ACAATTGCCTTGTATTTAACGTCAATTCCATACATTTTAAGTATGCGCTCTTATATATGTGTAATAAAATAAACCACATAAAATGCGGTTATATTTACTGTCCCATTTTATTTAGGAACCAGTGTAACCGTTTCGTGCCCAGCCGGGGACGGATCCGTCCCCAATTATTATTTTTAAGCGCACTCCACAGCGGATGTAAACGCTTTATTTTGTCGTGGGCACGAAAGGGTTAATTGAACGAAAAAAAATACGCCCCCCCCCCCCGTGTAAATGTTCGGCGCCGGCGTCGGCCTGCGCGGCGACGTGTGCTTTCAGACGTCGCGGGACATAGAGAACGCGCGCCAGACGCAGTACATGCTCAACGCGTGCGCCGCGACGCGGCGGCGGCCCGACCTGGACCACCGCGGACGCGTGCACCATCGACGACGCGGCCGGCCTCACCAACTCGCCCCGACGCCTGCACATTCACGAACATTTTTTTTGCACCCATTTACCATGACCAGCCGCCTCGCCCACGTGGCCGCCGAGATGGCCGCCAAGCGGTCCGCCAAGATGCTCGTCGAGAAGGGAGGGAGCTTCGCCCACGCGGCCGCCGTGATGTCGAAACAATGACCGCCACGGGACCATGATGGCCTACGGGGAGAACGGGGCGTCGGTGCACGCCGAGCGCGCGGCCATCGCGAACCTGCCGCCCCGTCGGTGCAAGCGCCACCTCAAGGCCGTCCACCTCGTGGTCATCCGCACCACGCGCACGGGCAGGCTCGCCTCCTCTCGCCCCTGCGCGCACTGCGTCGCGGCCATGGCCCTGCTGCTGCCCGCGCGCGGGTACCGGCTCGACCGCGTCACCTACTCCGACGCGAGCGGCGCGCTCGTGACGACGAAGCTCGTCGATCTCGCCCGCGACGAGCCCCACATGTCCAGGGGAAACCGACCGATGCCTTCGACCGCCTTAAAAAATTTGTGATCGAAAAACTTTCATTTCCGAAGGAATGACGGTGCGCATGGAAGACATTCATGCCGTCTACTCGCCCAACGACCCGCCCCTCCCGCAGCTGGAGCGGGTGCGCGACAAGTGTGACGAGGTGTTGCGCAAAGCCTTTGCGCCGGTCGTGGGCTGGCGACTGCGCGCGTATTGTGAAGGACAGCGTGTGGCGTTTCTGGACGTCCTGACGCGCGCGTTCACGGCGTGCGGGCCGGAAGACATCGGAACAGGAGCGCGATTTTCATTGCGAATGGTAAATTAATTTATAATCGCGCGTTTGGACGCGGCTTTAAGCGCGCTCGCCGCGGAGGCGGCGCGCCAGCTGCATGTCCTTGGGCATGATGGTGACGCGCTTGGCGTGCAGGGCGCACAGGTTGGTGTCCTCGAAGACGCCCACCAGGTACGCCTCGGCGGCCTCCTGCAGCGCCATCACGGCGGTCGACTGGAAGCGCAGGTCGGTCCTGAAGTTCTGCGCGATCTCGCGCACCAGGCGCTGGAACGGCAGCTTGCGGATGAGCAGCTCCGTCGACTTCTGGTACTTGCGGATCTCGCGCAGCGCGACCGTGCCTGCGTGGGTGAGGGCGGCGCGGTAAGCACACGCACGCGGGGGGGGAGGGGAGGCGGCGTACGCGACGTCGCGAAGGCACGCAGGCACGCACCCGGGCGGTAGCGGTGCGGCTTCTTGACGCCGCCTGTTGTGGGCGCGTCCTTGCGCGCGCGCGCGGCCTTGAGCGCGAGCTGCTGGCGAGGGGCTTTTCCGCCGGTCGACTTGCGCGCGGTCTGCTTGGTGCGCGCCATGGGGGAGGAGGGGAGGGGGATGGGAAGTGACGCCACGTTTTTCGGGAACGCTTTTTTCTGCGTCGACGTGAGTATGAAAAATCAGATCGCTCGACGGTTGATGTCGGGATATGATGGGTCGAAAGGCGCCGGCGACGTGATCCTCGTGTTTTGTTGCGCGGGCGACGCGATCCGAGAGCGCGAGGTGTACGACGAGTTAAAAAAGACGGTGGCCGTGGCCACCGTCGTCCTGATCGATCACATGTACGACGGGCCGACCGGCCCTGAAGCGCGGCAATTCGTCGGTGCGAACGTCATGATGCTGGGATCGTTTTTGGACGCGCTCGTGTACCTTCAACATTTGCCGGCGAGCGCGCGCGTGTTGTGCGCCGGAATCAACCTGCAAAACGGGGGCGCGGTCAAAGAAGATCACGTGAGCACGATCGCCCGCCGGCTGCACGTGGCCGAGGCCGACCTCGTGCGCGCGATGCGCAACCCGACGGTGGGGGCGTTCATCGAATCCGTCTATTTTCCCGCGTGTCGAGACGCGGCGAGGCTGCGCTCTCAACACATGTACATGTTTTTTCATTTCGTCCTGTTCCACCTTCGCGTGGTCCTCGTGGTGTGCATGAACGCGACCGTGCGGAGCGTCGCGTACGAGGACTGCGCGCACATCCCGTTTGATGATCCGGGCGCCTATTTCGAGTCGCTCGAGGCGCTGTTTCGAGAGGTGATCGGTGAACGCTATAAAAAATGTGGGAAGTGACCAAGGATGAACGTGACCGTCGCGGTGTTCGCGTTCCTGTGGACGGCGGCGCTGGTGCTCGTGGCCCTCACGCGCCGCCCCGCGTACCTCCTGCTGCCCCTGCTGGTGTTTCTCGTGCACGAGCTCGTCTTTTTCGCGACCGGCCAGACGCTGCTGTTCCGCTCCAACGACCTGACGCAGAACTTCTACGACCTCGCGCTCTTGGGAAAGCACGTCGGCGCGACCACGGACGACAACTACTCGGAGGGGTACTATGGGGAGGGGGAGGAGAGGACGCCGAGGGAGGCCGAGGACGCCAAGTTCGCGCGCTTCCTGGAGCTGATGGGCGCGAAGCCGGGCGACGTCGTGCTCAACATGGGGTGCGGCACGTGCACCTTCGACGCGTTCTGCAAGGCGCGCGGCATCCGCACCATCGGCGTCACGCTGTCGGCGGAGCAGACGGCGCTGTGCGCGTCCAAGGGCGTGGAGGCCGTGCAGGCGAACTACAACGACTACATCCCCGCGCTTGCGGGCGTGGCCGACCACGTCGTCGCCGCCGGCTCGTTCGAGCACATCAACCAGAACGGCGGTCCCGCCAGCTGGCGCGCCTCGTACGAGCGCAAGGTGTGCGACACCGCCGCCATCTTGCGCTCGTACCGGCGCTACTTGAAGCCGGGGCAGCGTGGGCGCATCCTGGTGACGGTGCTGCACCAGAACCCCGCGCACACCCAGGATTGGGCGCTGGCGCTCCTGCAGCGCACCTTCGGCGGCCTCATGTTTCTCGACGCTCCCGAGCTGGACGTGCGCGCCGCCGGCGCGGCCGCGGGCCTGCGGACGGTGGCGTGGGAGGACCACACGCGCGACTACTTCCTGGCCACCGTCCGGGACGCGAACCACTTCGGCCGTCCCGTCCCCTTCGCGCACCCGGCCGCGCTCGCCATGCTGGTGGGCGGCGTGGTCTATCCCTACTTGTGGGTCATGTGGGCGTACGGCGTGCTTGGCGCGTGGATGTACATGTTCGACGGGCGCTACCACGTCGTGGGCATCAATGCAAATAACGAGGATTTCAAGCTGCTCCCGCGGGCGCGGGCGCCCAACTCGCTGCAGTGGGCGGTGTTCGACCGAGGCGGTTGATTTACCGAGGCTTCACGATTCGGCCGCGCCGGGGGACCCCGTTCGTCATGGGCTGCAACACTTCGTCCATCTCGTGCGCGTGGGTCTTGAGGCGCTCGTCCATCTCGAGCGCGTGCTTGCTGGCCATTTCGCGCGAAGCTGTTTCGACGGTCTCGATGCGCGCGCAGAGGCGGTCCATCTTGTCGAGGTGCGTGGCCTCCGTCTCGTGCTCGCGCGCGCGGTACTTCTCCATCTCGGTCTCCTGCACCGAGGTGAGCGTCGCGTACGTGGAGTTGAGGCGCTCTGCCACCGACAGTTGGTGGTGGAGGGAGTTTGCGTTGGCCTTCGCGTCCGCGTGTGCGACGGCCAGCTCGTCGAAGTCGGCCCGCGCGGTGGACAGCTCTTTCTCCATCATCTCCAAGCGGGCCCGCGCGGAGGCCAGTTCGTCCTGGGCGCCGGCCAGCGCCGTCGCCAGCTCCAGCTCCAGCTCGTCCTTGGCGGTCTGCGCGGCGGCAAGAGCCGTTATCAGTGCGCTCTTGGCGGTCCGCCCTGCGGCCAGCTCAATTTCCAGTTCGTTGATGCTGGCCCGCGCAGCGACCTCTCTGTCGTTCAGGGTGGCCCGTGCGGCGACCAGCTCCGCTCGGGTGGCGACGAGGTCGGTGAACATCTCCGCCTTAGTCGTGTGCTTGAACATCGAAGATTCCGTCATCTGGGAGGGGGGGGGGGGGCGTCGGTCCGTCGGTCCGTCGGTCCGTCGGTCCGTTGGTCCGTGCGGGGCCTTACCTTGCGGGTGGGGTTGACAGGACTGGGACTAAAAGCCAACGGTCATGTGCACGTTTTTTCAAAACAAATCTTTATTGAGATGGAAGCAGGCCCACGGGGGTGTTCCCGTGGTGCTTTTGAATCGCCTTTCAGAGTAGGGGATGTCCAACGTGGTGACGCGCAAGCTGCTGACGGCGGGCACAGGCGTGGCCGCGGGTGCGCTCAGCCTCCAGCTCAACGGTCCCTCGGCGTGGGCGGTCGCCGGCGGCTCTAACCTCGCCTCCATCACCAACACCGCCGGCGGCAACCTGCAGCTGCAGTCGGCGCTCACGGTGGCGTCCTCTGGCAATGTGGGTGTGGGCACCCCCGCCCCCGCGTACGCGCTGGACGTGAGCGGCGGCGTTCGCGTGACCGGCGCCGTGTTCGCTTCCAACGTGGAGCAGATCGTGTTCAACGGTCCGCTGAGCGTGACGACGGGCGGCACGACCGTCACGATCTCGAACGTGACGTCCGTGTTCACCCACTTCCGCCTCGACCTTTACGGGGCGCTCGACAACGGGGTGGCGGGGACCGCCGACAACTTTTTGTATTTGCGAACGACGGGCGTCGCGAACCCGGCGACGTGGGCGACCTCGACGGGAAGCACCAGCATCGTGGCGGCCATTTCGTCGTCCTCGCTCCCGGGATGCACCCTCATCAACACCACCGGGGGGTACGGTGGGTCGTTCGTCGGCTCCTTCAACGTGCACTACTACACGGGCGGGACTTTGTATTCGTCGAGTCCGCAAATCATGGTGCATGGCGCCGGAACGCTCTTTAACGCGGGAAACAACAACTTCGTGAACATGTGGGGAACGTCCATTCAAGCGGCGGCCGGAATCGCGTATCCCACGACGTACACCTTCACCACCAAGTACAATACGTTCAACGGGTTTTTGAAGATCTCGGCGGCGTAGCGGGACTCACGGCGAACAAATGAGTTGGCCGTAAAAGTAGCTTAGGCGACTGGTGGAATAGATGTCCCGGTAGAGAATGCTCCCTCCATTGTTGAACACGTACACGGAGATGACGTCGTTTGCTGCGCATAGGAGGACCGGCGCGAAGGCGCAGCATATGTCGAACCCCGAAGCTAATCCGAACCACGTTTGGGTGGGGTCGATTTTGGACCCGTTTCTGTACAGCACCGCGTATCCGTTTTGATTCCCCGTCACGGTGGATCCCCACAGGTGGATGCTCACGTTGAACTGCCACAGCCCGCCGATCGGGATGGTGTAGGCGTTGGTCGCATTGTTGAACCCGGATTGCGATGCCCTGTTGAAGATGGTGGTGTTCGTCGTGAAGGGGATGAGCGCCGATCCCCCCGATGCGGCGATGTTCGTCGACACGGAGGACGAGGCGTTGTACAGGTCGGTGTAGAAGAAGTAGGGGTTCCCGACGACCACGTTGGTGCCCACGTTGACGCTCCCGCTCACGTCCAGCGCCATATGCATGTTAGATGTTTAACGTAACTAACGTTGCAATTAGAACATCATGAAGCTCATGCTAATTGTATTGTCGATATGTGTTCCTGATGTACCAGTGAAAAACTCTAAAGTGAAAGATGAGGAAGCTATATTGTAATAGTGCATCCACTCATTATCAGTTCCACTTATTCGGGTAAAGCCGGTGATACAAATACCTCCTGTAATCGAGTTGGTAAAATTAACTAAGTAATTACCTGGTCCAATACGTGAAATTGATGATACATTATACAGCGGTGTTTAAAATAAAATGGGACACTGAATGCGCACTGCAAAATACTCATGTTTTAGTTTTGTAAATTTTAATCATCGTCGACAACATGAGATTTTTTACGTTCATAAATTTTGTTGGGCGATATTTTGGGAAAAATTACAATCTGATTTTATAAATGTAATGGAATTTACATTAAATTTACTGTCCCATTTTATTTGGGAAACCGTGTATGATGAATTAATTACAATAGAACTTCCGTTCCAATAGAAATTAGCCCCAGCTTTTCCAACTGTTCCTATGAAAGTCGCTGCATTCACACTCCCACTCACATCCAAAGCCAACTTAATATATAGGAAATTATCCTATGGCTATCCAATTAAAAGGAATAATGTAAGGATTTATGGTAGAGCTGCCTGTGCCTGCATATGACGCAATTGCGGAAAAACCTGTAGTAGTTACATTACTTACTACAAGGGTCCATAATTGAGTCGAATCTATAGAATAACGAATTGTTGCAACAACTTTCGGTGCGTTTGTAAATGTGAAATTGAAATTGATTGATATAGTCCCACCAGAAGAACTTAACCCTTTCGTGCCCACGACAAAATAAAGCGTTTACATCCGCTGTGGAGTGCGCTTAAAAATAATAATTGGGGACGGATCCGTCCCCGGCTGGGCACGAAACGGTTAATGTTGATGAATAACCGCAATCAATTTGTTTGGCGGTTGACCCGCCAACAATTAATGCAGTTGCATTCATACTCCCACTCACATCCAACGCAAACCCAACGCACAAACACCACCCCAGTTAGAATATTACGAAAGACATTGAATTGGCGTTATCAATAGGACTTGCATTTGACCAGAATTGAAAAGACACCGATGTTGTTGATTCACTAAAGTATTGAAACATGTCATATGATCCCATATTGTGAAATCCAGTAACGATTATTGGTGTTGCACTTAATGTTGACGTAAATGTAGCAATATATCCACCCGCTCCAAATCTCGTTATAGATCCCACATTAAACGAACTATTTATAACTACCGTGCTTCCGTTATAGTAAAACTTTGCTGCCGCTTTTAGTAGTGGGAAACCTATTCCACTACATAAATATGAAGTTGCATTCACACTCCCACTCACATCCAACGCAAGTTAGATGCGAGTGGGTGTGTAAATGTAAAATTACATATCATTTGTTTTGTAGGAGCATCACACACTTGAAAAATAGGATTTCTAACCAATAGCTATCCATGAAATTGCAGCTGATCCACCAGAAGCAATAGTTGAGTTTCCAGATGGAAAGTAATGGTATGACAACGTAAAACCCGATGTTGTTATACTATTTGGTGTAGTAACAAATAAATATCCATTGCCAACAGCTCCAACAATGCTACACACTACTTGAGGAGTATTTGTAAATGTAAAATGAAATGATATTAAAGACGTATCTCCATATGTACCGGATCCGCAATCAAATTGCCTTGCCGTGGAATACCCGCCAGTAGCTATAGCAGTAGCGTTCACACTCCCACTCACATCCAGTTAGATGTGAGTGGGAGTGTGAATGTGAGAAGTGAAAGTTATCATGAAACCACATAATGAAAAGGAAGACAGTTCAACACACGTTTATGCTTACTATCCTACAGCGATCCACGAAAAATTATCACTTGATGTGGTAGAGTATGTATTATTAACAAGCAATGAAGCGTAAACTGTAAACCCAGTTGTCGTAACTGACGTCACATTACATACATAAATTATAGCACTTGCGTATGAAGCGGTAATGCCTGCTACGACAATAGGCGTATGCGTGAATGTAAAAGCAAATGAAATCGTCTTCGACCCACTCGAAAAGCTGGATGTTCCGCAATCAAATTGTTTAGCAGTTGAACCGCCCGTAGCTATAGAAGTTGCATTCACACTCCCACTCACATCCAACGCCACACCGCACAGCATCCCAGTGGTATTTATCTTATGTGAGTATTTATCCAATTGCGATCCAAGTGAGGGTTTGTGCACCCATCGCAAGAATTGGGAAGGCACCGTCTAAATGGGCGCTTGATACATAAAACCCAGTATTAGTTATACTAAAAATGTTTACGTAGCAAACGGTTGTTGCTCCCCAATTACCTATTACATTGGCACAAACATTAGGAACATTTATAAATGTAAAATTAAATGCTACACGTGTGCCATTGCTAAAGCTGCTTGTCCCACAATCAATTTGTTTGTTGGTTGAGCCACCAACAATTAAACTCGTAGCATTCACACTCCCACTCACATCCAACGCAAACCCCGCCTTCACGTTGGACTGGCCGACGCCCACGCCGCCCGTCGACGACACGTACAGCCCGACGTTGGAGCCGGCCGTGAACAGCGCGCACGGCTGCGCGCCCATCGGCCCGGTCTCGACCTGGCTCACCGTGAGCGCGGGCCCCGTGCCAACGTTGGTGATGACGAGGTTGGAGGTGTGCGTTTCGTAGGCGTTGACGATCTCGATGGACCCGACGACGCTCACGTTGGAGGCGACGAGCGTGCCGGTGAAGCGGGCGCCGCCCGACACGTCGAGCGCGTACGCCGGGACGGCGGTGCCGCCGATGCCCACCGCGCCCGCGACGACGAGGGAGGAGGGCGCGGCGGCGGTGCCCGGCGCCAGGCCCAGGCCCATGCAGTTGCTGCTCGCGACCGCGGACTGCGTGAAGCCGACGGGGACCGCGGTGGCCGGCTGCTGCACGCCCGACGCCTCGTAGGACATGAGGAGCGAGAGGGAGTCGCCGGGCTGCCACGCGAAGGGCGCGTCCAGGGTGGCGCCCACCGCGGACACGCCGTCCAGGAGCACCTTGACCGCGGTGCCGGCGGCGGTGGCGTAGGCCACGCCGGTGAAGCAGATGGGGTTGCCGCCGCCCGTGCCGCCGTAGGAGCGCAGCAGCGCGGTGCCCACGGCGGTGTCGGCGGAGGTGGCCGCGAGGGTCACCGGCAGCGTCCAGCACCATCCCTGCGACGAGAGGCCGAGCGACGCGCCCGCGCCGACCGTCATGCGGATCTCGGCGGTGACCATGGCGCCGAACCAGAAGTAGCGGCACGTCAGCGTGCCGCCCGCGCCGACGCTCAGGCCGGTGCCGTCGTCGCGCTGGAAGGCGGTCGCGCCCTGCGACCACAGCGCCGCGGCGCTCGTCAGCATTGGGTTGCCCGAGCCGTCGCGGAAGGCGGACGCGCGGCAGGCGCCGCTCACGTCGAGCGCGTACGCGGGGGCGGCCGTGCCCACGCCGACCAGGCCCGTCGATGTCACGGTGAGCGCCGACTGCAGCAGCAGGTTGCCGCCGGAGGTGTTGGTGACGGAGGCGAGGTTGGAGCCGCCAGGCGCGGCCCACGCGGCGGGGCCGTTGAGCTGGAGCGCGAGCGCGCCCGCGGCCACGCCCGCCGCCGTCGTGAGGAGCTGGCGGGTCGAGACGTTGGACATCTACCCGGTGCGGAGCAGTTAATTCAGCACCTTTACCCGATAGTTGTACGTCATCGGTGTGGAGGGCGGGGTCGAGTTGGAGAGGCGCGTCAGCAGTCGGAACCCTGTGATGGTGGTGGTGGAACCCGTCGTGGCGCGGACGCCGCCGCATCCCTGCAACCGGCAGGGGTTCGTGTTGCCAGGGTAGATGAACACGGCATCGATCTGGAAGGGAATATTATATGAATTGTTGGTGGTGGCGTTGTACCAAAAGATCTTGGTGTGCCACGTGGACCCGCCGTTGCTGATCAAGTTCCACAGCAGTAGCATGGACTGACCGGCGACGTTTGTATCGTAGGTATACGCTTGAAAGGCAGTGTTGCTGATGTTGGCGTACGTGTTGTTCAGCGTCGTGGCGCTCGACGAGTTCGTGGCGAAGCTGCCGAGTTCCGAGATGTAGGGGTCGAAGGCGAACCCGAAGGTCGACCCGTACACCGCGCACGTCCCCCACATGGTCATCTCGATCCAGCATCCCGTGGGCAACGGGAGGGGGGTGCTCCGGTCGTTCATGTGGTACATGCTCGACGACGCGGCGGTCGGACCGACGTTGAGCGTGCCCGACCCCGTGGCGTAGACGTAGTCGCACGGGATGCTGTTGACGACGAAGCCTGCGGACGCGTTGACCGCGCCGCTCACGTCGAGCGCGACGTTGGACCCCGGCACCTTGCCGATGCCGACGTTGGACCCGGGCGCCGAGTACAGGTTGGACGCGGTGGAGGACGCCCAGCCGCCGCCCCCGCCTCCGGTTCCGAGGGCGCCGCCGCTCACGAGCTGGAAGGCGGTGGCGCGGCACGTGCCGCTCACGTCGAGGGCATACGCCGGCGTCGAGGTGCCGCCGATGCCCACGGCGCCCGCGACGACGAGGGAGGAGGCGGGGGCGGCGGCGCCCGGGGCGACGCCCAGGCCCAGGCAGTTGCTCCCCGGGAGCGTCGACTGGAGGAGGGTCACGGGCAGGGCGGACGACGGCAGCGCCACGCCCGCCGCCTCGTAGGACAGGAGGATGGAGAGCGAGTCGCCGGCCTGCCACGCGAAGGGCGAGTCCAGCGTGACGCCCACCGACGACACCGCGTTCAGGAGCACCTTGACCGCGGTGCCAGCGGCCGTGGCGTACGCCACGCCGGTGTAGCACACCGCGATGCCGCCGACGCCGCCCGTGCCGGCGTAGGAGCGCAGCATCGCGCTGCCCACGGCGGAGTCGGCCGAGGTGGTCGCGAGGGGCACCGGGAGCGTCCAGCACCACCCCTGCGACGACAGGCCGAGCGACGGCGCCGTGCCCAGCGCCATCTTGATCTCGGCGGTGACCATGGTGCCGAAGCCGAAGTAGCGGCAGGAGAGCGTGCCGCCCGTGCCGGCGGAGAGGGAGGTGCCGTCGTCGCGCTGGAAGGCGATCGCGGCCTGCGACCACAGCACCGCGGCGCTCGTGAGCATGCGGTTGCCCGAGGGGTCGACGTAGAAGGCGGCGCGCGCGCCGCCGCTCACGTCGAGCGGGAACGCGGGCGCCAGCGTGCCGCCGATGCCGACGTTGCCGGTGCTGCCGACTTGGACCACGTTGGAGCCCGCGTTGGTGAGCGTGAGGCCCGTGGCCGCGAGGGTGCCGGCGATGCCGACGTTGCCGAGGTGGGTGGTGGCGCCGGTGGTGTACAGGGGGCCCGTCACCACGTTGGACGACGTGAGCTGGCCGAGGAGGGCGACGTTGGAGCCGTACGCCAGGCCGTTCGCGAGCGTCGTCCACTGGCTCCCGACGTACGGCGCGCCGTTCTGCAGCAGCTGGCCCGTGAAGGCGAGGTTGGACGCGGTCAAAGTGCCGGCCACGGCGACGTTGGAGCCGTACGCCAGACCGGCGTTGCTCGCGAGCGTCGTCCACTGGCTCCCGACGTACGGCGCGCCGTTCTGCAGCAGCTGGCCCGTGAAGGCGAG
>Ga0316224_1003990_pt1 | contig 11533 bp, 8 predicted proteins | sample TBH18013metaG_FD_206254 | JGI IMG/M metagenome (GOLD analysis project Ga0316224, IMG submission 206254) | Freshwater microbial communities from Trout Bog Lake, Wisconsin, USA - TBH18013 | ecosystem: Environmental > Aquatic > Freshwater > Lake > Hypolimnion/Profundal zone | place: USA: Wisconsin...
ACTTTGAGAAAGGGAAGGCCCGTGATAATATCGTCGGCAAGCATTGGGGGGAGGCTCCTGGGATCGTGGTTTGGCGACTAAATCTTAGCCGCTTTTCCCCAGTGCCCCCATCTTTGAGGTAGACCCACTTTACGACTTATACTTTAGCTTATATACGGCGCGGCGCGGAAAACTGGTTTCAATTCACGAACCGTTTGGATATGGTTTCCGTCTGTAATTATCGGCTGGCGGCCATGACGCTTGATGACTTTTTCCGATCTCCCGAAACGCTGATCCCCCTTGACGGGGCCTTGGACATGCTTGCCGAACGGCTCCGGACGGTGGCCCAGGTCGAAACGGTTTCCACCATCGAAGCCCTGCGGCGCATTCTGGCCGAGGACTTGACGGCGGGCATCACCGTGCCGCCCGTCGCTTGCTCGGCCATGGATGGATTCGCATTTCGCTTCGAAGACCAATCCAAGACCGCCGGACCGGCCAGATTGAAAGTGACCGCGCGCATCGCCGCCGGACATGCGCACCCAGGACCGCTCGCCCCCGGAGAGGCCGCCCGCATTTTTACCGGGGCGCCCATGCCCGCCGGACTGGATACCGTGGCGATGCAAGAGGATTGCCGCCTGGACGGCGATTGGGTCGACCTTCCCGCCGGTTTGAAGGTGGGAGCGAACGTCCGCCAAAGCGGCCAGGATTTCGTCGCCGGAACCACCGTTCTGTCCAAGGGAAAACGTCTGCGCCCCCAGGATGTGGCCATGGCCGCCGCCATCGGGCGCGCCGCGATTTCCGTTTACGCCCGTTTGCGAATCGGGGTGTTTTCCACCGGTGACGAGTTGATCGAACCGGGGGCGCCCCTTCCCGAAAACGGCGTCTACGGCAGCAACCGCCACGGCATCGCCGCCATGTGCGCCGGGTTGGGCGCCGAGGTTGAAGATTTGGGAAACATTCCGGATCGCCTTGATGAAACCATCGCCAGATTGCAGTCGGCCGCCCGGCGTTGCGATCTGCTGATCACCACCGGAGGAGTCTCGGTCGGCGGCGAGGACCATGTGCGCGCCGCCGTCGGACATTTGGGCGCGATCCATCTGTGGCGATTGGCGATCAAACCCGGCATGCCCACCGCCTTCGGTCATGTCCTTGATGTTCCCTTTGTTGGATTGCCCGGCAACCCGGTTTCCGCCTTGGTCGCCTTCATGCTGGTGGCAAGACCCGTGATTCTGCGTCTGGCGGGCGCCACCGCCGAACCGATGCGGCCCCAACGCTTCCCCGTGCGGGCGGGATTTTCGTTCGACAAGGATCATCCCCGCCGCCAATTCCTCCGCGCGTCCTTGCAATCCACCGGCTCGGACAACATCCCCCAGGCCCTGCTCTATCGCTCGCAGGAGCCGAACATTCTGTCGTCATTGGTCAATACCGACGGCCTTGTCGATGTGCGTGAGGACCTGCGCCGGATTGAACCCGGCGACATGGTGGATTTCCTGCCCTACCCGGTTCTGCAATGGTGACGACGAAATGACCGGACGGCCACTTTCCGTTGGCGGCGACGCCTTCGCCCCTCCCAAGGATGTCCTGAACACCGAACAGGCCGTGGCCGCCATGGTTGCCGCCGTTTCACCGGTCGAGGGAACAGAAACCATTCCCTTGTTCGAAACTTACGGCCGCGTCCTGGCCCAAGACGTGGTGGCGGTACGCACGGTCCCGCCCGCCGACAATTCGGCCGTGGACGGCTATGCGGTGCGAACCGCCGATTTCGAATCGATGGACAACGCGGAAATCCGTTTGCCGGTGACAGGGCGAATCGCCGCCGGACATGTCCTGGGCCGCGCCATCCGTCCGGGCGAAGCGTTGCGCATTTTTACCGGCGCTCCGATCCCCGAAGGCGTGGACGCCGTCATCCCACAGGAAAACGCCCGGCCGGAAGGCGATGGCGCGTGGCTTCCCGCGACCGCCAAAGGCAGCAACATTCGCCCGGCCGGAGAAGATTTCCGCGCGGGCGACGTGATCCTGCACGCGGGTAAAACGCTGTTACCGCAAGATGCGGGGCATGCCGCCGCGGCCGGATATCCCTTGTTGACCGTTAAGCGCCGCCCCCGCGTGGCGCTGTTCGCCACCGGAGACGAGGTTTGCGAACCGGGCTGCGACAAGGGGCCGGAAAGCACGGTGAATTCCAATATGTATACGCTGTTCGGGTTGGTTCGCGGCTTGGGGTGCGAACCCCGTTATCTGGGCATCCTGCCCGACAGTCCCGCCGCTTTAACGGCCGCGTTGGACGCGGCATCCCGATCCGACATTGACGCCATCCTTACCACCGGCGGCGTTTCCATGGGCGAGGAAGACCATGTCAAGGCGGCGGTGGAAGCTTTGGGAGCGCTGCATTTTTGGCGGATCGCCATCCGGCCCGGCCGACCTTTGGCGTTCGGCCGCGTGGGCAAAACGCCGTTCATCGGCCTGCCCGGCAATCCGGTGGCCGCCGCCGTCACTTTCATGATGTTCGCCCGCCCGTTGCTGCAACGGCTTGCCGACGCCGCGATCCGTCCGCCGCAGCGCTTTCCAGCCGCCGCCGATTTCTCCTACGCCAAGAAACCGGGTCGACGCGAATGGCTGCGCGGCTCGGTCTCCAACGATCGAAACGGCCGTTTGATCGCCAGCCGCTATCCCAATGAAGGATCGGGTATCCTGACGTCGATGGTGAACTCGAACGGACTGATCGAATTGGATGAACGGACCGGATCGGTCGAACCCGGCGACGTGGTCCATTACATCCCCTTCACGGATTTGCTGGGATAATGTCCGTCAGTTCCGACGTTGCCGCCGCGATCACGCCGGTCCAGTCCCCCGGCCTGGGTTGCCTGAACAGCCGCATGCCCGGATACCAGGGGCTGTCCGTCCGCTGTCGCAGCCAGCGCCAATCGGCCGCGAAATCCAACAGCGTCCACACGGGTCTTCCCAGCGCCCCGGCAAGATGGCAGACCGAGGTATCGACCGAAACGACCAGATCGAGATTGGCGATCAGCGCCGCCGTGTCGGCGTAATCGCCAAGCTGCGGAGCGGCGTTCAAAATCTCGCGGTTACGCGTCAATCCGGCAAGCTCCTCGTCGGTGGCGTCCATTTGCAGACTGACCGCGAACAGTCCGGGACGGTCGATTAATTCAGTAAGGAAGGAGGCAGGCATCGAGCGCTGCCGATTGCGTTTGTATGCGGGATTGCCCCGCCAGACGATGCCGATTTTAACGCCGTCGACGGCGGCAAGCCGGGTTCGCCACGCTTCGACCAGCGCGGGCGGCGGATCGAAATACAAGGCTCCGGCGGGTATGGTTTCCCGATTCGTGCCGAAAATCCGAGGCAAGCTCATCAACGGGCAGTGGACATCGAAATCCGGGGACGGGGTTCCCTTGGCGATCAGTTCGACATCCTTGATCGAAGCGAACAGGCGCATCAGCGACTCGGGAACTTCCAGGATCACCCGCCAGCCCAGCCGAACCACCTGGGCCACATAGCGGCCGAATTGCAGCGTGTCGCCCGCGCCTTGTTCCGCCCACAGCAACATGGTGCCGCCTTGCGCGGATTCTCCCGACCATAACGGCCGCGGATAGTCGCGCCTTTTGTCCCCCCAACAGCTCGGAATACGCCACCGCCACTCGAATTCCTCCCATCCGGGGGCGAAATCGCCTTTAAGCAACAGGGCGACGGCAAGATTGTTGTGAGCCTCGGCATGGTCCGGTTTGCCGTCCAGGGCGCGCCGATAGCATTCGATCGCCTGATCCAACCGTCCTTGTTCCTGAAGCGCGTTGCCGTAATTGTTCAGGGCTTCGCTATCCTGGGGCTTAAGAGCGGCGGCCCGTTGAAAACATTCGAAGGCCTCATCCCCAAGCCCCTGCTCTTGAAGCGCGACGCCAAGATTGCCGTATGCGTCGGCGTTGCCGGGATCGAGGCTGATCGCCTTGCGATAGGATAGGATCGCCTGATCCGGTCGTCGCAGCGTCGTTAGCGCCGTTCCCAAATTGAAATGGAGTTCGCTGGAACCGGGCCGAAGTTCGACGGCCCGGCGAAAGCTGGCGGCCGCATCCGCCGCCAGCAACCGGTCTTGCTGCGCCAACCCCAGATTGCTATGGGCCTCGACGAAATCCGGCTTGGCGGCGACGGCGCCGCGATAGGCGGCGATGGCGTCATCCAAACGGTCGAGTCGTTTAAGCGCGTTGCCCAAATTGAAAAAGGCCTCGGCATAACCGGCCCTTAATTCGATGGCCCGGCGAAAACACCCCGCGGCATCGTCGAACCGCCCCAAGGCGCTGTACGCCGTGCCCAAATTGTTGTGGGCCTCGGCATAGTCCGGCTTAAGCGAGACGGCGCGTTTGAAGCTGGCGACGGCTTCGTCGAAACGTCCGGCTTGGCGAAGCGCCAACCCGAGATTGGATTGATACGAAGCCACCCCGCCGTTGATCCCGATCGCTTTTTCGATCAATTCGACAGCCAATGCGCCCCGTCCGGTCTGATGCGCGACCACGCCCAGCAAATGCAAACTGTCCGCGTGACGGGGATCGGCCGCCAGCACTTGCCGATAAAGCCGCTCGGCATCGGCCAGCCGCCCGGATTGGTGCCGTTCCAGCGCCGTGGAAAAAACCGTCTGAAGATTGTGCGGGCTGCGTTCGCCCGGTCCCGCTCCGTCAGCCTTTTGCGCACGGCGTTGTTTGCGATTCATCCCCCGGCACTTTCAATATCATTTTCGTCGTCGATGCGACTTTCCCCCAGATCGATCCCAAACGCCAGCGCCTTGGGTGCTAAAAGAAAATATCGTCGAGAGATTGAGTACTGGCCGTCGTCGCCTTGACCTCCGCCAGCGTATCGAAGTTGGTATCGAACATATCGTGGATCGTCCGTTCGCCCGCCATGGTGTAATGGGCCGAAAGCAGCTTATGGATGTCGTCCTGAACCTGGGTAAGCGAGCGGCCGTCGACCGGAATGGACTGAACGATCTGGAACAACCGATCCAGGATGGAGGAAACTTCCCGTTTCAGAATATGATGGATTTCAATGGAACCGCCGGTTCGATCCAACAATGCGGAAAGCGGACTGAAGCCGTCTTCGAGAATGGTCATCAGGGATGTTTCCATTCCCTGCGCCAATTGGTCCAATTCCCGGACCGTATCCGAGGTCTGAGCGGTCAGCGCCAATGCTTTCGAGTCTTCATCGTCGGCGCGCACCACCAGCGAGGAAACCGCATCGAGCACCGTGTCGATCGATTCGGACACGGCGATGGACGCCTCCTCTGTCCTGCGGCTGCATGCGCGCAACTCTTGCGCCACCACCCCCAACGCCCGTCCGGACGTGCCGAGGCGGCCGCATTTGAACGTTGCGTTCAGTCCCATGACCCGCAAATCGGCATCAATGGAATTGATGCCGTCGATATCCCGCCGCATGGAATCGAACCCGGCGGCCACCGTTTCCATAAGGCCGCAAATCCGCTGTCTGGCCTGGGCGTACTCGGACAACAGACGCGAGGCTTTATCGGCGTGGATTTGCACATCCCGAATGAAACTGTCCCCTTCCTCGCCGTGAAATATTTGCCCGGCGTCCTTCAGAATGTCCTGGATATCGGCGCCCATGGCGACCAGATTGGCTTTAAGCCGTTCGATCTCGGCATAAAACTCGTCGAGGGCGTGGTTGAACTGATCGATTTGCAGCGTGCAGACATGCCGGACCAAGGCCGAAAGCCTTTGGTCGTCGAAATCCGCGGCCCACGAAAACTCCTCGTTATTTCTGGCCCCGCCCTCCGCCAGGGCGCACACTTTTTCCAACGCGGTGGCAATGTGCTCGATCCGCTGGCTGGTCAGGTCGTTGATTTGAAGCGACGCCACGCATTGAGCAACCCGCTCCCCGATCTGCTTGGATATCCGGCTGATGTTTTCGACGGATTGACGGGATGCGGCTTGGCGGTTTTCGAATGCCAGAACGCATGTTTCCATGCGGTTGGCGACCTGATCCAACTCTTGGGCGCTTGCCTTGCCGAACGACGTCATCGCCGTCCTGGCCTGATCCATCGAATGCCGAACCGCATCCAGGCTGCCCTCGGTTTTATCGACGGCCTCGGCGCCCATGACGCCCAGACGCCCGATCTCTTGCGTGAAGACGGTGAAGTCAACGCCTTCCACACGCACCTGGGCGGCAAGAACCTTGGCGTTGACCGACAGAGCGCCGACTTCGGTGCCGATTTTCTTCAGGACCGCAAGCGGTCTTTCGACCTGCTCGACAACATGAAGGATCGGCGAAAGCGACGATCCGTCATTATCCACGCTGCCGCTTAATTGAAGACTCTTCCTGGCAATTCCCACCAAGTCCCGTCTGATCCTTGCCGTATTGCCGGATTCAAGCCGTTCCAATAAAGCGGTGAAATCATTCTGAAGCGTGTTCAACGTCGACAATGCGGCGCTCAGCTTTCCCCCCACTTCGATAAAAACCGGATCGACGGAGCAGGCCAAGTATCTGACCTGATCGACCATCTTGCGAACGTCGTCCACGGGAAAGGATATGCCACCGCCGTCACGCATGATTGGAACGTCCCAACAGCAAAATTTGCGCCGGAATTCTGTCCAGGGAAATCACCTGCTCGGCCGCGCCCAAATTTATCGCTTCCTTCGGCATGCCGAAAACCACGCAACTTTCCTCATCCTGCGCGATCGTGTTCGCTCCGGCCTCGCGCATTTCCAGCAATCCCTTGGCCCCATCGTCTCCCATCCCGGTCATGATGATCCCAACAGCGTTGCTGCCCGCCGCATGGGCGGCCGATCTGAAAAGAACATCGACCGAGGGACGATGGCGCGAGACCAGCGGCCCTTCCTTGACCGAAACGTAATAGCGAGCGCCGCTGCGTTGCAAAAGCATATGATAATTTCCCGGCGCGATCAGAACGTGCCCCGGCAGGACGGTATCGCCGTCCTCGGCTTCCTTGACCGACACCTGGCACAGATTGTCCAACCGCATGGCGAAAGCGGCGGTGAACTGTTCCGGCATGTGCTGAACGACGACGATCCCTGGGGAATTGGCAGGCAGCCTTTCCAGCACCGATTGCAGCGATTGCGTTCCGCCCGTGGACGCGCCGATGCAGACGATCCGTTCGGTGGTCTTCGCCATCGCGCCGTTTCCGGGCGCGGGCAACACCGCGTCGGCGGTCAGCTTGGGAGCGCTAAGCGTGCGGTGCCGCCCGAACGTCCTGGGTTTCAATTTCACTTGCGCGGCGGCCTTGACCGTATCGCAAATCCGGATACGGGCTTCCTGAAGTTGTTGTTTGGTATCCATCTTGGGCTTCAGGATGATATCGACCGCACCCGCGTCGACGGCCTGAATCAGCGTTTCCGAACCGTCCTCGACCAATGACGAGCACATCACCACCGGAATGGGGTGCTGCTCCATCAGCTTGCGCAAAAAGGTGATGCCGTCCATGCGCGGCATTTCCACATCCAGGGTGATCACGTCCGGCACTTCCTGCTGAATGCGCTTGGCGGCGATGAACGGATCGGCGGCGGTCCCGATAACGTCGATCAAGGGGTCCGAGGACAATATCTGCGTCATCGTTTCCCGCACAGCGGCGGAATCGTCGACGATCAGGACCCTGATACGGCTGGCTGCCAAAGACTTAGTTCCGTCTAAAAGTCGAAGGCGCGACCGGAGTCAATGGCAGAGCCATCCCGGTCGCCGACTCGCCGTGGCCGATATACAGGTATCCGCCGGGGCGCAGATGCAGGCAGATCTTTCTCAAAACGTCCTCCTGGGTTGGGCGGTCGAAGTAGATCAGTATATTGCGGCAAAACACGATATCCATAGGATGATCAAAAGGATACAACGAATCCATTAGATTCAAACGTCCAAAGCGAACCGCGCTTCTGATTTCCGGACGCACCCGAACGGTCGGATTGGCGCCTTCGATCGAACGCAGGAAATACCGTTGCCGGAATTTTTCCGGCACCATGTCCAGCATACTCAGCGGATAGACGGCCTGATGGGCCTGATCAAGCACTTCGGTGCAAATATCGGTCGCCACGACGTCGTATGTAAAGCCGCGCACCGAACGGGCATAATCGTCCAGAACCATGGCGATGGTATAGGCCTCGGCCCCGATCGAACCGGCGGCGCTCCAGACCCGCAGCGGATGCTCCAATCTACCGCGATGAAGACTGGGAAGCGCCGTTTCGACCAGATGGGTGAAATGCCTCGGTTCGCGAAAGAAATCGGTTTTATTGGTGGTGATGGCGTCGATCAGATAGACGCCCTCTTCTTCCAGACCGCCATCCTCGAACACATGACGGCAATACTCGGAAAAGCTATGAAAATTCAAATCCCGCAGCCGCTTGCGCAAACGCCCCTCGACCAGACTGCGTTTGGCGGGCGGCATCTTGATTCCGCAATAGGACTCGATGAATTGGGCCAACCGGGCGAAATCCCGTTCGTCCAAACGGGATGTGGCCGTCCAGTCCGCGCACATGGCCGCGGCGGTCATGCCGCGGCTCCGATCAAAGCGACCTCGTCGCTGCTGAACAGCCGGGTCAGATCGAAAATGATCACGAACGCTCCGTTGTGGCGCCCGATGGCGCGAATATAGTCCGAACGCCAGCGAACCCCCACTTGCGGCACCGATTCCAATCCTTCCTCGGCCAACTCGGTCACCTCGAACACTCGATCGGCCAGCAGCCCCATGGGCCGCGCACGCCCGTCCACGATCACTTCCAGCACCACGATTCTGGTATGCTCGGTGGGGGCGGCGGGCGGCAAGCCAAGTTTAAGGCGCAGGTCGACCACCGGCACGGCCATCCCCCGCACGTCGATCATGCCCAGCATGAAGTCGGGAGCGTTGGGCACCTTGGACACCGCGCAGGCATCGATGATCTCGCGGACGCCTGTCACTTCGACCGCGAAAACCTCGGCTCCCAATCCCAAGGTCACGTATTGCTTAGAATCGTTGACGCTCATGATGGTTCCCTTCTCTTTTCAATCCGCGCCTAAAGCGGATGGTATTCCGCGTCGCGCAGGTCGGCGGGGCTGCCCCGTTCCAGGTCCAAGGCCACGCCGTTGCCCTTGCCTTTCAGCTTCGGTTTGGAGCGGCCCCCCACGGCGGCGGACCTCGCCTTGGAGGCGATGCTCAAATGCTGAACGGCGGGCGTATGGTGAACCAACTGCCTGTGCTGCGCATGCACCGTCACCGCCCCTTCTTCCAGACGGAAGTACGACATGGTCGCCTGCAATTGGTCCCCCTGGGTGGCCAGTTCCTCGGACGCCGCCGACATTTCCTCGGACGCGGCCGAGTTCTGCTGGGTCACCTTGTCCAATTCCATGATCGCCTGATTGACCTGCTCGGCCCCGGCATCCTGTTCGCGGCAAGCCGACGAAATCTCTTCCACCAATTCCGCCGTCTTCCTGATGTCCGGCACCAGACGTTCCAGCATCTTCCCGGCATCGTCGGCGACCCTGACCGTTTCCGACGACAGCGTGCTGATTTCCGCCGCCGCCGCCTGACTGCGTTCGGCCAGCTTGCGCACTTCGGACGCCACCACGGCGAACCCTTTGCCGTGTTCGCCGGCGCGCGCCGCTTCCACCGCCGCGTTCAAGGCCAGCAAGTCGGTCTGACGGGCGATTTCCTGCACCACGGTGATTTTTCCGGCGATGGTCTGCATGGCGTCCACCGCTTTGACCACGGCGGCGCCGCTGGATTCGGCGTCGCGGGCCGACTGGCGGGCGATCTTTTCGGTCTGCGCCGCGTTGTCCGCCGTCTGGCGGATATTGGCGGCCATTTGCTCCATGGACGACGACGCCTGCTCGGTGGCCGCCGCTTGTTCGTTGGACCCCTGGGCCAACTGTTCCGAGGTCGAGGCCAGTTGCTGACTGCCCGAGGACACGTTCTCGGTGGCGCCCAATACATCGGACACCACCTGACGCAGTTTCTCGGTCATCATGGTCAAGGCATCGGCCAAATCCTTGATCTCGTCGTTGCTGGTCACCGTGACTTTCCGGTTGAGATCGCCGCCGGCGACCGCATTGGCCAACCCCACCGCCAATTCCAAGCCGCGACTGATCGACAACGCCATATACAACGCGGCGCCCATGGCGATCAACAGCGCGGCGATCGCCACCGCGATCAACGTCCCGCGAATGGTCGCATAGCTTTGTTCGGCCCGGGCCTTGTCCTGGGCCATGGATTTCTGGTCCGCATCCATCATCGCGTTCAAAATTTCCTCGGCCTTGTTGATATTCGCGTGGGCCTCTCCGACGGACATCTCAAACGCCTTGGGGTCGCCGTTGATGCAAGCCAGTTCTCCAACCCGCTCGGCGATGGATTTCCACGCACCGATGCGTTCGACGATGGCGTCGACATTGCGCCGGTCGTCCTCGGCCAGATTCCGGCGCGCCGATTCCAAAATTTGCTCGGCCGATTTGACTTTGTCGCGAACGATGTCGGCGTTAGCTTTGGATTCGACGTCCTCGTTGGCCAACATGGCGTTGCGCATGGCGATCATCGCGCCGTCAATTTCCATCAGGGCCTTGCGCACTTGCAACGCAAGGCGGATCTGGTCGGGCGTGCCGCCGTTGTCGGCGCGGGTAAGAATCGGCCCGGCGGCGGTGAAAATGGCCTTGGCGGCGGGAAGACCCTCTTTTTTCGCCAGATCGAAGGCGGCGGCGGCGGAGTTCAGTTTCGCCAGTTCCCATTCCTTGTCGTGGATGCCGCTAACGGTTTCGAACAACGACAGCACGGCATCGACCTGTTTCTTGCCCGCATCGTCCTGGACGGCACGCGCCTTGGTCATGTCCTTACGGAAAAGCTCGCGCTTATCCAAAAGATCCTTGCGGTATTTGGCGCGGTCCTCCGTCGTCGACGCCTGGATCATATCCTTCTCGGAACGGATCACCTGCAGCAGGTCTCCGTCCAGGTTATTGGCGTCGTCGAGACGGGTGGCCGACACGTCCACCAATTGGGTAATGGTTGCGTTCAGATCGGCAAGGCCGGAGATGGACATCGTGGCGGATATGCCGGACAGCAGAATAACGACCCCAAAGGAGGCCAGCAGTTTGGACTTGATGGAAATACGCATAATCACTTTTCTCCGATTACTGATTAGGACGCGAAGATGCTGTCCAGATTGGGAATCACGATAAAATCCTTGCCGCGCTTGCCGATGCCCTTGATGAAGTCGGAGCGCCATTTCATGCCGATTTCCGGGGTTTCCTCGACCGAGGCCCCGCTGATCTCGGTGACTTCGTAAACCTTGTCGGCCAGCAACCCGACGATGGTGGGAACGCCTTCCAACAAGATTTCGATCACCACGACCCGGCTGTCCGGCCCGAACGGCGGACGGTCCATGCCGAACTTGACCCGCAAATCGGCCAAGGGCACCACCCGGCCGCGCACATTGATCAATCCACCGACGAACTCGTCGGCGCCGGGAACCTCGGTTATGGGAATGACATCCAGGATTTCGCGGACGCAGTTGGCGTCCAGGGCAAAGACTTCGCCTTGCAATCCAAATGTCAAAGCCTCGAACGAAGCGTTGTCGTTGGC
>Ga0316224_1003993_pt1 | contig 11524 bp, 9 predicted proteins | sample TBH18013metaG_FD_206254 | JGI IMG/M metagenome (GOLD analysis project Ga0316224, IMG submission 206254) | Freshwater microbial communities from Trout Bog Lake, Wisconsin, USA - TBH18013 | ecosystem: Environmental > Aquatic > Freshwater > Lake > Hypolimnion/Profundal zone | place: USA: Wisconsin...
TCATTCCAACAATCTCATATTGCACAGAACGATTATCATCTTTATCCAATTCGGAATAAATGATTTCTTGTGCGGATATTTTTAAGGAAGAAATAAGAATGCCGATCAAAAGCATGCCTGCATTTTTCATTACCTGCTGATTTTATTTTCAAAAATAAAGTTTAATGGATTAGCTGCAGTCGAAATTTAAAATATTTACCATTATTAACAAGATGGAAATTTCGTTATTCGTTGAACAGGACGGCATTTGATGCAAAAAGTCACATCAAAAGCAGAATTCTTTTACAAAAAGCAAGAATTAATTGGCAAGTTTAATTTTACTTATACATTTGTGCAGTAAATATTAAAAGTACAAATTCGTTTGTGAGCAAGCATTTTAACAAAGTAACCGGTGCCGGTTTAATTATTGCATTAGGAATTATTTATGGTGATATCGGCACATCCCCATTATATGTATTCAAATCAGTTATTGGCGAAAGAGAAATTACCGAGCAATTGGTATTTGGCGGTATATCCTGTATTTTCTGGACATTGACTTTACAAACTACATTCAAATATATTCTGTTAACACTGCAGGCAGATAATAAAGGAGAAGGTGGTATTTTTTCTTTATTCAGTTTAGTAAGACGGTACAGGCATTGGTTATTTGTTCCTGCAATAGTGGGTGCAGGCACTTTGCTGGCAGATGGTATTATCACCCCACCTATCTCTGTATCATCTGCTGTGGAGGGCTTAAGTGGTGTAAGAGGTTTGGAGAATATCATCGTTCCGGGTAATACTTTGGTTGTAGGAATTATCATTGCCATTATATCATTAATATTCATTTTTCAACAGTTCGGAACTAAAATAGTAGGCGGAACATTCGGGCCAATCATGTTTATTTGGTTTTTGATGTTAGCTGTACTGGGTGTAAATGAGGTAATGAAATACCCCCAGATCATCAATGCAGTGAATCCTAAATACGCTTATGACCTGCTGGTCAAATATCCCAGCGGATTTTGGTTATTGGGTTCTGTATTCCTTGCAACAACAGGTGCGGAAGCATTATACAGTGACCTTGGGCATTGCGGCAGAAAAAATATTCAGATCAGCTGGATATTCGTAAAATCAACCTTGGTATTAAATTATTTTGGCCAGGGTGCATGGATCTTATTAAGGGCACAACCGCATTTAGGCGACCTGAATCCTTTTTATGAGATCATGCCGCATTGGTTTTTATTATCAGGTATCTTAATCGCCACTTCTGCAACCATTATTGCCAGCCAGGCATTGATCAGTGGTTCTTTTACTTTAATCAGTGAAGCCATTCGATTAAATTTCTGGCCTAAAGTAACCATTAAATATCCCACAGATATTCGCGGACAAGTGTATATACCCAGTATTAACTGGATATTGTGTTTCGGCTGTTTATTGGTGATGTTGTATTTCAGAGAATCCAGTAATATGGAAGCTGCTTATGGTTTCTCTATTACCATTGCCATGTTAATGACTACCATTTTAATGTTCTATTACATGAAGTTCATTAAAAAATGGCATGCGGTGGTAATCATTGCCATTCTGTGTGTATTCTTAACAGTGGAAGTTTCCTTCTTTATTGCCAATGTAGCCAAGATCAAGAAAAGATGGATGTTCTTATTCTTCGAATTCGGAATCATCGGCGTAATGTATGTATGGTTCAGAGCCAGAAAAATCAAGAATCGTTATGTTGAATTTGTAAGACTGCAACATTATATCCCGCTGATTAAAGAATTAAGTGAAGACAATACGATTCCCAAATATTCAACTCACCTGGTGTACATGACCAGTGCCAACAATCCCAAAGAGATTGAACATAAAATCATTTATTCCATCTTAAATAAAAAACCAAAACGTGCAGATGTCTATTGGTTTGTGCATGTAGATGTATTGGATGATCCGTATACCATGGAATACAGTGTAGATCATATTGTGAGCGATCATTTGATACGTGTTGAATTCCGTTTGGGATTCCGCGTAGAACATAAGATCAATCTGATGTTCCGTAAAGTGGTACAAGATCTGGTTGCCAATAAAGAAGTAACCATTACCAGTCGTTACGATAGCTTAGAGAAAAACAATATTGTCGGAGATTTTCAATTTGTAGTAATGGAAAAATATTTAAGCCATGATAACGAATTACCGTTCTTCGAACGCATTGTTATGACTGTCTATTTTTGGCTGAAAGATATTTCACTCAGCGAAGAAAGAGGTTTTGGTTTAGATATCAGTACCGTAACCGTTGAAAAATTTCCATTGATTGTTGCACCGGTTTCAAAGATCAACTTAAAACGCATTGGTCAAATACCCAATCATTAGTTGTTTGGAATTGCTGAATTAAAAACAGAACTTTAGAAAAACAAGTACTGTTTTGATTATCCTGTTGTATATCATCATCGGTTATATTCTCATCAACGCCATTATTTATCTGGCTCAGGAAAGATTTATTTTCAAACCCGAAAAATTACCGGCTTCATTTCAATATAAATTTGATGTCCCTTTTGAAGAATTGTTTTTTGATGTAGCACCCGGTGTTCGCATCAATGGCCTGCATTTTTTTTGCAAGGAACCCAAAGGATTGATTTTATATTTTCATGGTAACAGCAGAAGCATTAAAGGTTGGGCTAAATATGCAAAAGATTTTTATCGCTATCAGTATGATGTAGTGCTGGTAGATTACAGAGGCTTTGGAAAAAGTACCGGTAAGCGAACTGAGAAAGATATGCTGAATGATATGCAATTTGTGTATTCAACACTTAATCAAACATTCCCCGAAGATCATTTGCTCATTTACGGAAGAAGTATTGGCAGCGGCTTTGCAGCTAAACTTGCAGCAGATAATCATCCGCGCTATTTACTATTAGATGCACCTTATTTTAATTTTATTAAAGTAGTGAATCGGTTTCTTCCTTTTCTTCCCAACCGATTGACTTTACGTTTTAAATTAAGAACAGATCAATGGATCAAAAAAGTAAATTGCCATACCTATATTATCCATGGAACAAAAGATTGGCTGATACCGATTCAGCACAGTGAGCAATTACAACAAATCAACCCGCATAAAATTACCCTCATCAGAATTCATGGAGGCGGGCATAATAATTTGCCGGGGTTTTACGAGTATCACAATTTCATTCGTGATATTTTAAAATATTAATAGCCTGGCGGATTGATGCCAACCCAAAACTGCATATAATCATGTACCCTGCAATCAACAGGCTGATAATATTGCAAAGCCGGTTTCCACAAAGGCATTTCATCCATCATTTTATTTAAATGAAGATTAAAATAAGAAGGTATCGCATTAAAGTATTTCAATGTTTTCGATAATTCACTTTTAGCATATCGGGTGGCACCCACTCTTTCAAACCGAACATCATATGCCATTCCTGCTTTATCGATGATGAAGGAAAAATAAATCCGGATATACTTTGCCGTATCTCCTTTTGCAATGCATTTTAATAAAACACTATCATACCCTTTAAAATGATGGAAATAAAACCGTTTAGCAGAATCCGCCCCAAATGCAAACAGGGGTGGCTTCTCAACATATCGGGCATCAAATAATTTATTGGCTGAAGCTTGCTGATTAAATTCATTGGCATTCCTTTCCTTTTGTGCAAACAACCTTGCAGAACAAAACAATACAACAAAAAAGAAAAACGCTTTCATAAACTAATTGTATACACAATATACAAATTAGTTTATTTATATATGCTTATTTTACCTTAAATGCCACAAAATAATAATTGTTGGCTGCGGCAATTAACTCAAGATTAATGTAATACGATTGCACAAAATCACTGTATGCTTTAAACTCATGTGTGGGTACTACAAACTCATCAAAGAAAATAATGTCACCGCTTTTTAAATACGGTGCCAAAGCAGTCAATGCATATAAAGTAGCTGAATACAAATCAGCATCCATCAATATTACATTGCGTTTGCTGTTGTCTAACTCTTTTACAAAAGAAGGAACGGTTTGCTGAAATAATCCTTTGAAGAATTTTCCTCGGGAATCATTATTGATATCGGGTAATGCATGGTTGCTGCTGAAGGAACCTTTTTTAAAGGGCCCCCAATCTTCCGGTAATCCGTCAAATGTATCGAAGCCGTAAAAATGGCTGGAAGGATGATGATTCCTTTTCAACCACCAGTTAAATGATTCGCCCCATGCCACACCAAACTCAATGTAATTAATGCTTTCTGAAGCAAGGCCCTCCTTATCAATCACCCACTGATACATATTGTTGCGCTTACAATAATCCCATTTGCTTGGAAAATCATTGTATGCAACTTTTCTGTTTTGATAAGCCCATGCAGAAAATTTAGTGAGGTAATAGAGATTACCAAATGCGCTGTTAATAAAACCAAATACCCGGTGCAATTGCAACCAGATGAACAACATTTTTGTATAACGGATGAAAAATAATTTCATGCAGCAAAGAAAAGGTATTTCAAATTTTATAAAGGAATAAGCGTCTTTTTTATTTTGACCCAACGGTTGTTGTCACTCCCTTTGCTTACCCTTTGTATTATCGATGCATATTATGGGATTAAATTTTACAGCAAAGGACTCAAAGTATCGCAAAGAATAACTCTAAAATGAAATCACTTTATTCCATCTCCGTTAAACTTACTTTATCTTTCGCTACCACCAACTCGTGTTGCAGTCCGATCTTTAATGCAAGGTTTTTTGTTTCATGGCTTACCGGAAAATCAAAACAAATGGGAATATTGAGTTCTTTGATATGATGATGAATAATGGAATAAACATCTGCTCCGAAAGGAATAGAAGTATCTTTCATTTCACTGAATCCACCGATGATTAATCCTTTAATATGCTTGAATAATTCTGCACGTTTTAATTGAATCATCATGCGATCAATATTGTATAAATATTCTCCCACATCTTCCAGAAATAAAATTTTATGCCTGGTCTTATAAGAGGAATGACTGCCAATTAAATGTGCAATGATGGATAAGTTACCGCCAATCAATTCTCCTTCAGCCTGACCAATATGATTTAAAACATGAGGCGGACAGGAATAATTCGTTGACACACCATTTAATGCATCTTTCAATGAAGCAATAAATTCGTTTTTATATCCGCCTTCATTAAAAGCACCGGCCATCGGAGCATGTAATGTGGCTATTTGATAATGTTGAAAGATATGCGCATGCAATACCGTAATATCACTGAAGCCGATGATCCATTTAGGATTCTTCTTGAATTTCTGAAAATCCAGATGATCGATGATCCTGCTTAATCCATACCCCCCACGGGCACAAAAAATCGCTTTGATCTTCGTATCGTTCAGCATTTCTTGTAGATCCTGCAACCGCTCTTTATCTGTTCCGCTGAAATAATGAAATTGACGGCCCAATGTTTTACCGGTTTTTACTTTGTAACCCCAGGCTTCCAAAGTTTTAATGCAGGTAGCTGCATTTTCAGCAGGCATATAACCCGAAGGGCAAACAATACCAATGGTATCTCCTTTTTTAAGATAATGCGGAACAGTAATCATCCTGCAAAGAAAAGTATTTTTGTTTCACAGAAAGAAGGTTTCACCCGAAGCAACAAAGTAAGAAAAGCGCACTAAACGTTTTTACTAAAAATACTTAGTTGCTGTTTACCTGTTGCAGCTTTATAAGAAACAAATTATTGTTTACTCAGTTTCTGCATCACCATTACGCCATTCACCATAAAAGTATTGCCTGTCTCTGCTTCCATATTGTATACTTTTTGCAAAGCGCCTTTTATTTCTGTTACATCAAATACTTTGTATTCAGCCAATAGTCCGTTTTGATCTTTGCATACTATTTTTTCATTCACTTGTATTTGTCCTGCAGGCTTCTCTCCTGTAGTACAAAGAATCGGATGATTCGGCGTTACCGTTAATTGTTTCGATAACAATTGTAATTCAATCCCCGCATCAGTGATCTTTTCATGTTCCGATATCAACAATATTTGTGTTAACGCATATGTCTTTGCTTCATGCACAGCCAATGCTTTTACCACGGTTGCCTCAGGCATTTTTGTAAGCACATCAACAGTAATTACTTTATCACCGGCTTGTATATCCCGCAATAATTTTTGAGAACCATCTGCCATATCTATTCGCATATCGCCGGGAAAACAAATATCACTTCCATAAGTACCCGCTTCTTTACTCAGGTCTTTTCCCTGATTTGCTGCTTTGTATTGCTGGAATCCGAATTCTTTGGATAACACATAAGAAAGTTTCAATACAAAATTGGGTTCTGTTTTATCTATTGCATGAATGTCGGCAAAGTATTGTTCCCATATTTTACCGTCGGCTTTAAAACCCGGCAAACAAACCGTAAACAATTTTCCTTTTTCGTTGGTATAATAAATCATTGTACCCAATTCCTGCATACCCTCTTTCAATATTAATTTATACAGGTCGATTCTTTTTTTATTGCCATCATCGCCGGTAATGAAATATGGTTTACGGGATTCATATCTGTCCAACACATAGGTATTCTCGAACTTTACATAAGAATCATTGTCCAGGTCTTTCACTACAAAGGTTTTTGCTTTTGCATATTCTTCTGCAGTAATCGCACGATTGGTTTTATCCTGCGCAATAGCCGAACCATTCAATATTGCTATTGAAAAAATGAATAAGAAAAATTTCACCGTTTCTGATTTTTTAAAATGATTAAATAATGGATGATCTGTTAAGAAATTTCTTTGAATGCTGCAGCAAATGCTTCCATCTCATCCATCCTGCCGATACTAACCCTGCACCATTCTTTGTTGTTGAATTTCCAGGGGCGCACACCCACACCGCGTTTCATCATTTCAGCAACAAATTTTTCTGCTTCCATTTTTACCGGAAACATTACAAAGTTGGCAGAGGAAGGAATATAATCGTATCCTTCTTTCTTCAATACTTCATACAAATAATTTTTTGAAGCGATGGTTTTTGCCAATGCAGATGCCAAAAATTCTTTATCCTGATAAGCAGCCAATGCAGCTTTTACAGTAGTGGCAGAAATGGACATGGCGCCTTCTGTATAATCAGATAATTTTTTGATCATATCCGGTTGTGCGGCAATATAGCCAACACGCAATCCAGCAAAGCCATATAATTTAGAGAAGGTTCTGGCAACAATAATATTCTGTCCTTTTTTTACCGAACTCATTAAAGTAGTTCCTTGCGGATCGGGTAAATAATCAATATAGGCTTCATCAATAAATATGGTAACTCTTTTTGAAACCCTTTCACAAAACGATTTTAATTTTTCTGTATCCACCACAGTAGCTGTTGGATTATTGGGGTTACAGATATACACCAATCCGGTATTGGCATTGATACTTTTTTCCATTGCATCCAAATCCAGTTTATAATCTGCCGTTAAAGGAACTTTGATCCATTGTTCATTGAATGCCTGTGTTTTTTTAGGAAGGTCTTCATACGTAGGATCGCCGGTTACAATGTTGCCGCCGCCTTTACTGAATAAAATAGCAGCTGCCATTAATAAAGGAGATGAACCTGCTGCCAGCATAATTTGTTTTTCGTTCAACCCCTCAAATGCCGCTATCTTTTGAGTAAGCTGATTGGTGAACATAAAAGGATACTGATAGCTGGTAGCCATTGCTTCTTCAATCGCTTGTTTGGCCTTGGGTGAAGGGCCAAAAGGGTTTTCATTTGCGAATAAACGGGCTTTTAATTCAGCCGGGGCATCTCTGCCAATGATGGCATCACTTAAAACATAATCACTTCCATTGATAAAAGGGATGGCATTATGTTTGGGCGCAGCATTCAATCCATTGAGGAAGGAAGCAGCAAAAGGAAGTCCGCCTGCTAACAGTGCTCCTTTTTTAATTAAATCTCTTCGGTTGATTTTCGTTGACATGGTTGGTGTTTTAGTATGATGAAATGTAACGTTTCAATTGTATAATTTTCGTTGGTCATGCTTCACTTTACACTGTCACCCTGAGGCGCTCGAAGGGTGACCGTTCATTTACAACTTCTCGTTCATCATGCTTCGAGAACCTCAGCATGACAAAAACTTTTCGTTCTTTACGCTTCACTTCGCCAAGCTCTGTGCAAGCTAAGAACCTAAGCATGACATCAACTCTTCGCACTGTCACCCTGAGGTATTTGAAGGGTGACAATACATTTTACGATGCCTGCACTCTCTGATGCAACTGCGCTACCACCGTTCTCGCTGATTCAAACGCACCTGCCATCCATGCATTTAAATATGTTAAATGCTCTCCTGCAAAATACACTTGCTTATCCGGTTTAAGCAATGCCTTATACACCGTTTGCCTTTCTTCTTCCGAATACAATGCCCATCCGCCTAAATTGTATTTTGTTTTATGCCAGCTTACCGAAAAAGAAGATTCAAATTCCTTTGCATATTGCGGATGAATCAATGCCCCTTTTTCTAAAGCCAATTGTTCTCTTTGTTTAAATGATAGTTCCCCCGTGTGTTTCGCCTTTTCATTAAAATTATAATAGCCGATCAGTATGCCTTTTTTCCCGAGGTAATCATATGAAGGATAGAAGATTTGTGTTAACTCATTATTGGTATGTGTGATACCACCATAAATATGTTCATCTTCTTCCCAAAAGCGTCGTTTGAATTGCAGTCCGATTTTTCCGGTTTGAATATAAGAAATATAATCGATTGACCTGCTGACATCAGAAGAAAAATTATGATCGATATTACTTAATACAGGTAATGGTATGGTACAAATGCAGAAGTCGCCTGTTAAAATATGTTCGCCTGTTTTATCGGTATATTTTATTTGTACACCTTGTTCAATATTTTGAACAGATGTAACAACCGCATTGTATTTAATGTTCCGGCCCACCTGTTGTTCAAATGCTTTGGCAATCATATCCATGCCGCCTTTCGCCTGAAACATCGTCATCTGTAATTCGTATGTATATTCTGCCACATTATAAAAATCAGGATCCATTAAGCCTGATGAAATGATATCATGCAATTGATAAGGATCGGCAATGCTGCCTGCTTTTTCCCCTGCACCCGGAGATTGAATATACCCCCTTCGTGCAGAAGCTTTATACAATTTATCTATATCCAATCCGCCTTCTGCTCTCAGGTATTCAATTACTTTTTGTGCATCTTCTTTGGTCATGGCAGCATCCAATTTATTTTGATCAACTGCCTTTGCCAATAACTCATTCATGTATCCTCTTACATCATTATGAATTTCCCCGACACGAATTTTTTGATTGGATAATTTTCCTTTGCCCTCACTGAAATAATAAGTGGATTCATTTACATTATTATATACTTCAATCGGCACATGTAATTCTTTGCAATAATGTAAAGTAAGTTCATGATGGTGCGGTATTCTGGAAGGGCCGGCATTAAAATATAAACCCTCATCAAACATTGCCCTTTGTTCCGGTTGATCTGTTTCCATATTGGTGGAATCTTTGCGTACACTCCAGCAACGGCCGCCTGCTCTGTTCCTTGCTTCCAATATGGTACATTGATATCCTTTCTTCATTAATTCATACGCAGCAGATAAGCCGGCCAAACCGCCGCCCAGTATAATTACCTGCTTTCCGTTGGATTCTCCTTCGAGTGATAAATTTTTTACCGGCGCTTTGCGCAACATGCCCATGGCCAACATAGCCGGGTACATACCACCGGCCAACATACCGGTATGCGATAAAAATTGTCTGCGAGATACTTTTTTCAAATGTAAAATAGATATATGTGTACTTGTTGACACAATTTAGAGAAAAAATAAGGACTTGTTTAAAAAATTTATTAAGAATTTACTTGTATGTATTTTATTATACTATGGTTTTGCAAAATTTCTGTAATAAATTTTAATTCACCGAAAAAGCCTAAAAGAAGCAGCTGCTGCTCCGCCCCTGCTTGCGGTAACTTTTTATTCGATTTTTTTTATCAATGCCTGCTGATTGACAAAACCTATCTTTCTTCGCCCCTTGTTCGGGGTAAGTCCACTAATTAGTGGACTTACCCCGAACAAGGCCCTAATGAGATACAGAAGAAATAACAAGATGCCCATAGAAAATAATGAGATGGGAGGAAGTGAAATTGCCAGGACAGCATGTTTAAGCGGATTAAGTTTATACTTTTATAATACGTAAAAACCATCAGCCGATTTACTACCATTGCTTACTAAGAATTTCCTGAACAACACAAAAAAGGTATACTGAAAATTTGTATTGGCGCAACGACAATACAAAAAGCACAACATTAAAATATTGATTTTCAATATATATTTTTTTTGTTAAGTATCATTTAATAGCATAAATTAGCGTGTTGGCTGCTATATTTTCGTAACTCTTAACCATGCGAGTAGTAAAGACAATAGTTTGTTTGTTTATCGTTTTTCTTTTTTCGAGTTGTTATATTATTCCTTGCGGTTGGGACAGTGATTTGCAAACGATAAAAGGACAGATATCAATAAATGATCTAGTTGAAATCTATAAACTCGATGAAAGAAGTAAGCAAGTTATTCCAGGCTATGAAAAAATAGATAATTCTGAAATTACATTAGAAAAAAATGGCAAACTGACTTATAAAAACATTTTAATAGGCACATTTGATTTTGAGAAGTTTAAAAATAAGAGCAATAAAATAATAAACGGGACAGGTGAATGGTCAGTAGATAAAAATGATGGCAAAGAGGAATTTCTTGTGACGTTAGATAGCACAGAATTGTTTAACGGTTATTCGACTTCATATAGACTTTATAAGAAAAAAGATAAGTACGTTATTTTTATAATAGTTGGCGACCCAGACGAATGTTTAGCGGCTAGATTTATTGAGCAATAATACAGCAGTTAACATTCGGCTTGCCGCTATGCTGGCGGACAGGAGAGCAATCGGCATTTGTAATACCATCAACTAATATCGGGCAGACGGAACAAAAATTCCAGCACTGCGGCAAGCCGTGGACGTTGTGTAAGCTCCCCGTAAAGATGGCCCCAGCTATCCATAGACTTCCGAAGGGTGTCTATGGATTTTAAATAAAAATCAGACTTTGTCTGATTCACTTTATTCATCCAAAAAACATAAGCGCTAAAACATGTTCTCAACTTTAGTAACTTTATCTAGGAGCAATCTGGGCGGGACGTTTTCAAATTGCGCCACTATTCAACTGCGTAAATGTTAGCAGCAAGACTAACCACTTATAGAATCAACCCTAATGAGACAAATAAAACTACGGCAATGAAAAAAATTACATCAACGCTTTTATTGAGAATTGCTGCAATGATAATGGTCTTGCATGCAGTCGGGCATACATTGAGCATCATAACATGGCAAAAACCAAATGGAAAAATCCCCTTAGAGGTTGTGCAAAAAATGCAGGGCACACATTTTTCATTTCAAGGTAAAGACTCCACAATGGCATCTTTTTTTTCGGGTCATGGCTATGCAGGTACCATTTTACTTCTATTAATTGCATCTGTTCTGTGGGCACTGTCAAACTCGAATGACAAAAATTCAACCAAAATTT
>Ga0316224_1003996_pt1 | contig 11519 bp, 14 predicted proteins | sample TBH18013metaG_FD_206254 | JGI IMG/M metagenome (GOLD analysis project Ga0316224, IMG submission 206254) | Freshwater microbial communities from Trout Bog Lake, Wisconsin, USA - TBH18013 | ecosystem: Environmental > Aquatic > Freshwater > Lake > Hypolimnion/Profundal zone | place: USA: Wisconsin...
TTGGCGGGATTATCATAACGCGCACCTGAATCCACGGTGATGTCCAGAATACGCCGGAGAACCGAAAGGGTTCCGTTTGTGACGGTTGGGGAATACCTTTTGCCAAACCGCGAACGCCATTCGAGACAGTCAAACTTCGTGATGCGCTTCACATCCGTCTGTCCCAAGCCGGGCCAGGTTTTAAGAAGATCTATGGCGGCTCGCTCGTTGTAATTTTTCGTGTTTTCCTTAATATCAGTGGCGTGCTTTTGACGTTCTCTGAAAATTGCGAGTGCATCGCCAAAAGTCATTTTCCCGACAATCTTGGTTTGCGACGGCGCGACGGCGCGATGTTCGGCATCCACCACGTCTGCCAACCGCAGTTTGGCAACTGAAAGGATGTTGGTGTCGAGTGATTTTCGGACGAGCTTGCCACGCACCTTCGCGCGGGCGAAATATATGCCGGAGGGTTCGTAGCGAACCAGATTGGCGACGGGAGCTTTTGTCCAGAGGCTTTCAGATTCAGGATTTTTGGTTTTCATGGAAACAGTATCAGATGGCGGTATCAGATTGGGTGTAACGAAATCATTACAAAATGAAGATCGCCCAATGTTTATTGCGTTCTCTTGATACCGACATGAAGGAAGACTACCCTGTTTCCTAAACATTCATTACGAATGCCGGATCCTTGCGGACGGCCACCGAATTCCGGGCCTTTGCCGGTAGGGATGGCGCGCCGTCCCCGCTGGCGCGGTCCCCTCATTAGCCAGCGGAAGCGGTCCGGCGGCGGACAGGAAAGCGCCGGACAGCGGACGGCGCGGCGCACCTTCCCCACCTTGCCCGCCGCGCGCCGGCTTGACCGGAGGCTGGAAATTGGCCGCTTAAAGAAGGTTCGACATCCCCTGGCGGCCAGCATAGTTTTTCTGCACAACCTAGATTGGCCACAAATCAAACAAACCAATTTGGCCGACCGGGATGTTAGGCCACTACGAACACATGCAGCGTTGTAACCAAATTTTACTCATTGTAACTTTCATTGCTTTTTCGTGGTTGGCTTTCATGGTAGTTCATGAGTTTGGCCACGCGCTGACAGCGTGGCTTACGGGCGGTTCGGTATCGCTTATGATTTTGCACCCATTCCAGATTTCATGGACATCATTCTCACGCAATCCGCATCCGCAGTTAGTGGCATGGGGAGGCCCGACTTTGGGCGCATTGTTCCCGGTTCTCTTCCTGATTGCTGCGCGCCGGTTCCGCTCTCCCGGTCTTTACCTGTTCCGATTCTTCGCCGGATTCTGCCTCATCGCCAATGGCCTTTATTTGATTGTGGATTCATTTGGGCGCGGCGGCGATGGCGGCACGTTGATTCACAACGGCGCATCGCAATGGGAGCTTATAATATTTGGCATCATCACCACGCCCGTTGGCTTTTGGTTGTGGCACGGAATCGGTCAGCACTTTGGGCTTGGAGCGGCGCACGGGCGAGTGAGCCGCGGTGCAGTTGCAGTTTCCATTTGTTTGCTTGCTGTTACGGTTGTGACGGAGCTAGTGTTTTATCCATCAAACCGATTATGAGCCAGCGCCACCAACCATCCCAACCAATTAGGCCGGCCTAGATTTTAGGCATCGTATGCGGACACAAACATTATATCTTTCAGTCGTTTTCATTGCTGTGGTGACGTATTCACACGCGATGGAGTTTCAGACTTTTTCCACCAAGCAATTCGCCATCACGCATACATCTCCCGTTTCATTCTCGGTTGGTTATCCAAAAGGCTGGAAGGTGACGCAAGATGACAGACCTTCGAGTAGATTGCGGGGAAACACCGAACAACCAACATTCAACGTTCAACGTTCAAGGCGACGGACGCGCTGGCTTCACTGGATGTTCAATGTTCAATGTTGAATGTTGAATGTTGAATGTTTTTTTCAAACCGGCCAAATGAGAGGGAGAAACGCTCCCACCTCAATGGAGTTTCACACAGCGGGATTGGCCGGACGGTCTGCCAAGAACAGTGAGGCGTTCGCTGCCGGCCATGACGGATATTTATAAGACAATCGGAAGAGGGAAAAGTTGTTTTAACGCCCGCCCGGCCCTGTAATCAGGGTTTGGCGGCGGGCTTGGGTTCCAGCGCCTTGAGCTTTTCGTCTATCTCATTCCGGCCGGGATAGTCCGGCGCTTCGGCAATCAGCGCGCGGTAATTCACCATCGCCTCGGCCACGCGGCCTTGCGCGACCAGCTTTTGGCCCAGCGTCAGCCGGAGCCGGAGGCGCTGCTGCGGCGAGGGATTTAGCTGCAAGGCGGTTTGCCACGCGGCGATGGCGGAACTGGGTTTGCCGGAAGCTTCGTAGAGATTGGCGAGCAGCTCGTTCAGCACGGCGCTCTGCGCGGTGAGCGGCAGGTTGGCCAGAAAGGTGGCCAGCGGCGGCGCGCGCAGGCCGTGCGCGAGGTCCAGACAGATAAGCCGGTCAAACGACCATTCCAGCAGCGGGCTGTGGGTGCGCGCCAGCAGCGCGTGCAGTTCCGCCGAGGTCTTATGGAATGGCCGATACAGCGGGTCGCCGATGACGGCGGTCTGCCAGGAGAGGACGGGTTGCGCCGCCCACGCGGCCTCGCCAAAGGTGTCGCCGCTGGCGAGCGCCTGCAGGCAGAAGGCAATGTTGGGGGTGTAGATGAGATAGGGTTCATTCACGCAGCCCATGGTGCAGGTGGCGCCCCGGGCCAGCAGCGGGCCGCACCAGCAGTTGTTCGCGCTGCGGAGGGTCGCGGCGCTGAAGGAGTTCAGGTGATAGGCGATGGCGCCGGGCATGAACTCCATTTTCGGCGCGAGAAACGGGCCGCACGGGTCGAACGCATACCAGCCGGCGTAGATGGCAATGTGGCTCATGGGGAACGAGGCGGGCAGCGTGGCCTCGTTGGTGTCCACCTCGGTCTCAAAGCCGAGCTGCCGGCAGAGATCCGCGCTGGCCAGCATCCATTCGTCGCCAATATAATACGGGCTCTGGCGGGCAATCCCCCGGGCGTCCACATACGCGCGGCCCCACAGGCCGGTGGCTTCCGCCGCCATGGCCTTGTCCACGAGGTGCGTGGCGATGTCGGCCGTCGGACCGTCGAGCCGCGAAACCAGGAGGATGCCGTTGGTGCAGTCGAGCCGGGCGCGGTTGGTGCAGAGGTAGAAGGGATTTTGCAGCGGGCCGGTCAGCGGCACTTTCGCCCGGAGCAGCGGCAGCCAGGCGAGTTCGGAATCCACGGACGCATCGTTGCGGCGGAATTCGGGAATCATGGCCTTGTCCTCAAATGTGGCCGGGAGGACGGCCGAGGCAATCTTCAGCGGCACGCCGTAGCACAGGACGGCGTAGCGGATCTTGGACCGGACGACGCGGCTGGCCGGCGCCTGCGCCTGGCCGTTGAGGGCGGGCATGTCGGCCTCGGCAAATTTCCAGAGGCCGGCGGCCTCCAGCCGGTCGGCGAGCGGCTTCTGCAAAAAGTCCGTGAAGTCCGCGCGCGTGATGATCTCGTTGGTGGTCAGTCCGAAGCCGAAGACATGATCCTCCGGCACCGCCCGCGCCGCCGCGTAATGCTCGGCGACGGCCTTGGATTCGGGCAACTGGGAATTGTAGATGACGACCACCTCGTCGCCGCCGCCGCGCGCAATAAATGGCGCCAGCAACAGGCCGACCGGCAAAAGGATGCGCCAAAAATTCATAGGTTGGTTTGACCGTCCGTGGGTTCCCCGGTTCAATTTCATTGGCCAAAAAGCGCGGCGTGCATGCCCGGCAGCGCGCGGTTCTGCGCCTTGTCCCAATAGCGGAAACCAGCGCTCCAGTCCCAGAGGCACCAGCCGATCTGCAGCTCCTCCGCCGTGCGGCGCATGGCGGAATAAAAATTGGCGCGGGATTGGGCGTCCACCTTGATGTTCGCGCCGAACTCGCCCAGGTGGACCGGCCGGCCATAATAATCCGACCAGGCATGGGCGTATTTTAGTTTGTCCGCGAAGGCGGCGGGGCCGCTGGGATTCTGATCCGCCGGCAGCAGGTTGTAATATTTGATCCATTTCAGGACCCACGGATTCAAGTTCAGCCGGGCGTCCGGCACGAGCGGCGACGCGGGCGGGCCGGGGAAAATGATGCCGGTCTGCTTCGTGTCCGGGCCGGCCCACGTCGCGCCCTGGTGCGTGAAATAAAACGGCTCGTAGCAGTGGACTGACACAATCACATTGTCGTCCGGCGGCAGCACGAGGTTTTTCAGCTCGTCAATGCTGCCCCAATGTCCCGGCTCCACAAAAATCGTGCGCCGGGGATTGGTCTGGCGGATGGCCGCGATGGCGCGGGCGTAGATGGGATTCATCGCCGCCGTCGTCGCGCGGTCGTGCGGCTCGTTGTCCAGCTCGAACGCCAGCGTGTTTGGAAAATTTTGGTAATGTGCCGCGACCTGTTCCCAGATTTTTACAAACTCCTCCGTCGCGGCGGCAGGGTCTTGGTCCAGCTCGTTGAAGTGATGGATGTTGATCAGCACCGCCAGCTTGCTGGCGAGCGCGTTGGTCACGACAAAGTCCGCGCGGGCAAAAATCGCCGGCGACAAAGTAAAATCCGGTGCCGGCCCGGCGTAATGGTGCCAGCCAATCGGCACCCGCACATGGTCGAAGCCTTCGCGCTTCATCGCGGCCGTCTCATCCGCCGAAAAAGTGACGCCCCAGTTTTGGCCCGGCGGCGCTTCGAGATAATTGCCGAGGTTGACGCCGTGCCGGAAAAACTTTGCCGCACGATAGGCCGGCGAGGCGTGGTTGGTCAGCGGCTGCATCGCCGGCGGGTTGGCCGGCGTGAAGACCGGCTGGGCCCAAAGCCCACCGCAAAAAATAATTGCCACGAGGAGAATGCCGGTGAGGGTTTTCATTTATGCGCCTTGCACTTTCAGCCCGTCCCACGCGAACGCGATGCCCGCCGGCAGTTCCGCCTGCGCCTGGTCGTGGTCGTAATAATGGGTGAGGTGCGTGAAATACGTCCGTTCCGCGTTGATGCGCCGCGCCGCCGTCAGCGCCTCGTCGAGGCACATGTGCGTGGGATGCGGCTGCGGGCGCAGCGCGTCGAGCACCGCGATCTCCACGCCGCGCAACTGTTCCAGCACCGGCTCGGGAATCTCCTTGCAGTCGCTCATATACGCCAGCCGCTTTTTCCCGGCCTGCTCGAAGAGAAAGCCTGTCGTCATCATGCGCCCGTGCGGCAGGTCGAACGGCGTGATTTTCAAATCGCCGATTTCAAACGGGCCGGTGATGACGTGTTCCTCGGGAATGAAATAGCCCTTCGGCCACGGCCCCTGGTGGAAGGCGTAAATAAAGATGCGGCGCAGGTGCACCATCGTCGCCTCGCTCGCGTAAATCGGCAGCGCCGCGCCGCCGTTCAGGTCGCAAAACCGCCGGCAGTCGTCCATGCCGAGGATGTGGTCGGCATGCGCGTGCGTGACGAGCACGGCGTCGAGGTGTTTGATTTTCTCGCGCAGACATTGGATACGGAATTCCGGCGGCGTGTCCACGACGAGCTGCACCTGGTCGGTGGCGACGTAGATGGCCGGGCGCGTGCGCCAGTTCTTGGGATTGGCCAGAAATTCCGGCGGATAGTCCGCGCCAATGAGCGGCACGCCTTGCGAGGTGCCGCTGCCGAGAAAGGTGAATTCGAACGCCATGCCGCGCCAAATTAGCAGAACCGCAAAATTCGGCGAATGAATTTCTTTTTTGCATCTGCGCCCGTCTGTGCTTATCTGTGGCTCGTAATTTACCATGTTGACGACGCTGCCCCTTAAAAATCCCGTCCTCGTCCTCATCACCGCGCCGGACTTGAAGACGGCGCGCGCGCTGGCCCGGGCCGCCTTGAAAGCAAAATTGATCGCCTGCGCCAACCTCGTCCCCAAGATCGAGTCGCATTATTGGTGGCAGGGGAAAATCGAATCCGGCGCGGAAGTGTTGTTGATTCTCAAGACGCAGAAATCAAGGCTGGTCGCGCTGGAAAAACTCATCGTCGCCCGGCATCCCTACGACACGCCGGAGTTTCTCGTCCTGCCGCTGCGCGCGGGAAACAAAAAGTATCTGGCCTGGCTGACGGAGTGTTGCCGCTGAAAATAATTTGAAACCGCCGAAAGCCGGATTAGATTTACCCTGTGAGTCAGGCTGATTTCATCCCGCTGTTGTTCCTCGCCCTGCTGGGCTTGGCGTTGGGCATCGGCTTCATGGTGCTCGGCGGGATGCTGGCGGTGAACTGCCGCAACCGGCTCCGGCAAAGGCCGGCCATCGCCCCGGCACAGAATTTCTTCCTGTTCCAACCGCCCGCCGTGCGCCGGCCCGAAAGCTGGCTGGCCATCCGCGCCGTCTCGCCGGAGGCCGTGCGGCTGGCGCTGGGTCTGGACCGCACGGAGCCGTGCTCGTGGGCGGAAGGCTTGTCCGGCGGCCACGAATTTTTCATCAGCCCGCGCGTCCACGGCTGGGTCATCGTCACCGGCCAAGGCCTGCCCTGCCCCACCGATGACGTGGATGCGACGTTCTTGTTTCTCACGGCGTTGAGCCGGCAGCTCGGCCATGTGCAGTATTTTTACGCGAGCCGGCTGCTGCGCCACCATGCCTGGGCACGGCTGGACGATGGCTGCGTGACGCGCGCCTACGCCTGGGCGGGCGAAACGGTCTGGAACCAAGGCACAGTGACGCTCCCGGAAATCGAGGCGGACGTAAAACTGTCCGGCTACGGCGAGCCTACGTCCACGCTGCTGGACGCGGAGGCGAACTTCGAAAAGGTGCCGCAGCTCGCCGCGCGCTGGAGCCTCGACCCGGCGCAGGTGAAGCTGAACTCCTTCCACCCGGCCACCGGCATCGCGGGCAAAACGGCATTCCACTGAATATTTTTATTGCGCAAACCGTCCGGCCAGCGCAGAGTGCGCCCAGCAAAGGAACACGAAAGGAACTTATGTCATTCAGCATCGAACTTGAACTCCAGAATTTTCCCAAGCACATCCAGCTCAAGGACGGCAAGAAGGCGACAGTGCGCGTGCTCAAGGCCGAGGACGAGAAGGAATTCCACCAGCTCTTCCTCGACATCCCCGAACGCGAACGGATGTTCATCAAGCACCGCGTGCAGGACATCAAGGTCATCCGCGAGTGGTGCAAGAACATTGACGTCGGCCGCAACCTCCCGCTGCTCGGCATCGTGGATCATAAGATTGTCGGCGTGGCGACGCTGCACCAGCGGCTCGGCGGCTGGAAACGCCACATCGGCCGCGTGAGCGTGCTGGTGCATCCGAACTTTCGCGGACGCGGCCTCGCCACCCAGCTCGTCGAGGAGACGCTCGACATCGCCCGCCGCGCCGGCCTCGAACGCGCCGAGGCGGCCTTCATCGCGGAACAGGAGGCGGCCATGAAAATGTTCGCCCTGCTCGGCTTCAACCAGCTCGTGCGCCTCGACGACTACGTCAAGGACATGCAGGCCATCACCCACGACTACATTTTGATGGGGCTCGACCTGCGCACCGACGAGGAATACGCCGGCGTCGGCGGGTGAAAACCGTTTTTAGTTTTTAATTGTGAGTTTTTGGTTAACTTAAAACTAAAAATTGAAAACTTAAAGCTATCCGTGCCTCCCGAAACGTGTCCCAACTGCGGCGCGGTGGTGCCGCCCCAAGCCAGGGCCTGTCCCGGCTGCGGCTCGGATGAATGCACCGGCTGGTCGGACTCCGCCACCGCCAGCCATCTGGGCATTCCCGAGGAGAAGTTTGACTACGAGGATTTCGTGCAGGAAGAGTTTGCCCACCGCCCGCTCAAGCCGCGCGGCATCCACTGGCTCTGGTGGCTCACCGCGCTTGTGCTGATCGCGCTGTTCCTGCTCTTCTGCCTGCACTAAAAACAAAAAAGCCCGCTCTGACGAGCGGGCTTGTTGTTTCGTAAATCAGTTTACTGCTTCGCTTCCGGCTTGGCTTCAGCGGCGGGCGCGGCTTCGGCGGGCGCGGGCGTGGTGACGATGGTGTCCACCCATTCCAATATCGCGCTCTGCGAAGCGTCGCCATTGCGCTGGCCCAGCTTGATGATGCGGGTGTAACCGCTGCGGCGATCCTTGAACGCCGGGGCGATTTCCGTGAACAACGTCTTGGCGGCCTTTTCCTGATGCAGGCGGGCGACGGCGAGGCGGCGATGGGCTTGCGTGCCTTTCTTGCCGAGCGTGACCATTTTTTCAGCGACGGAACGAGCGGCTTTGGCCTTGGCCAAAGAGGTCGTCACGCGCTTGTGTTCGATCAGGCTGCAAACGAGGTTGGCGAGCATCGCGTTGCGATGTTCCGAGGTGCGGCCCAGTTTGGCCGTGCGCTTCAAATGTCTCATGGCAAATCCTTATTTCGTTTCGGCAGCGGCGGCCGCTTCTTCCTTCGGCGCCTCGACGAGGCCCGGCTCGAAATTCATGCCGAGCGAGAGGTTGAGGGAAACCAGCTTGTCCTTGATTTCGTTGAGCGACTTCTTGCCGAAGTTGCGATACTTGAGCATCTCCTGTTCGGACTTCAGCGCAAGCTGGCCGACGGTGGTGATGTTCGCGTTGTTCAGGCAGTTCGCGGCGCGAACGCTCAACTCAATCTCGTTGACGCTCATGTTCAACAATTTCTTGAGCTTGGACTTCTCGTCGTCCTGCTTGTCCGCCGCTTCTTCAAATTCCACCGCGTTCTTGTCGTAGCCGACAAACACGTCAAGGTGATGCGCGAGGATCGCGGACGCCTGCGTGAGCGCGTCGTCGGGCGTGATGCGCCCGTCCGTCCAGATTTCCAAGACCAAACGGTCGTAGTCCGTGCGGTTGCCGACGCGCGCGGCCTCCACGGCGTAACGCACGCGGGTCACCGGGGAGAAAATGGAGTCAATCGCCACGATGCCGATGGCCTGGCCGGGCTTCTTGTTCTCGTCGCTCGGGCAGAAACCGCGGCCAACCTTGACCGTCAGCTCCATCTCAAATTTCTTCTTCTTGTCCAGCGTGCAGATGTGCTGCGTCGGATTGACGAGCTCAATGTTCTGGTTGGTCTGGATGTCGGCGGCGGTGACGTTGCCTTCCTTGTTCACGGAGAGCAAGAGCGTCTGTTCGTCGCGGGTGTGCGCCTTGAACTTGATTTTCTTCAGGTTCAAGACGATGTCGGTCACGTCTTCGGCGACACCTTCAACGGTGGCGAATTCGTGCATCGCGCCGTCCACCTTCACGGAGGTGATGGCCGCGCCTTCGAGCGAGGAGAGCAGCACGCGGCGAAGCGAGTTGCCGACGGTGTGGCCGTAACCGGTTTCAAACGGGTCGGCAACAAACTTGGCGTAGGTGTCGGTGGCAGAAGCGTCATCGCGCTGCAACCGCTTGGGCATTTCGAAACGTCCTAAACGAACTGGCATGGTATCCTTTCGACAATTTTAATCTGGCAATCCGGCTGATTTATTCCCGGCCGGAACGCCCGTGTAATTGTCTTTATTGTTTACTGGTTAGCGGGAATAAAATTCAACGACGGCCTGCTCATTGGCAATCGGCTGGATCTCGTCGCGGGTCGGGATGCGCATGACCGTGCCCTTGAACGCTTCTTTGTCCAATGACAACCAATCCGGCACCGCGCGGCTCGCGGAAACTTCAAGGCCCTTCGTCGCCAACTGGCGCGACACGTTGTGGTTCTTGACCACGATGACGTCGTTCACCTTGAGGGCGAAGGACGCGATGGCCGCCTTGCGGCCGTTGACGGTGATGTGGCCGTGATTGACCATCTGGCGCGCGGCGGCGCGGGTGTTGCCGAAACCGAGATGGAACACGACGTTGTCCAAGCGGGTTTCAAGAATCTGCAGCATCGTTTCGCCCGTGACGCCACGGCGGTTTTTCGCCTTTTCGTAAACGCCGCGAAATTGCTTTTCCATCAGCCCATAATAATAACGGAGCTTCTGCTTCTCATTGAGGCCTTCGCCGTATTCGGTGGTCTTGCGGCGCGACTTCGGGCCGTGGACGCCAGGACCATAGTTGCGGCGTTCAAGATATTTCGTCGGGCCGAAAATCGGAATTCCGAAACGGCGGCTGATGCGGACGCGAGGACCTGTATAACGAGCCATAAAATTAGTTACGAGTGATGAGTGAAAAGTTTTTTACACGCGGCGTTTCTTGCGCGGGCGGCAGCCGTTGTGCGGAACCGGCGTCACGTCTTTGATCGTAGAAATTTCCAAGCCGATGGCCTGCAGCGCGCGAATCGCGGATTCACGACCGGATCCAGGACCCTTCACGCGGATTTCAACTTCCTTCATGCCGTGCGCCATCGCCTGACGGGCGGCGTCCTGCGCGACCATCTGCGCGGCGTAAGCCGAGCTTTTGCGCGAACCCTTGAAACCCACGCGGCCGGCGGCGGACCAGCCGATCAGGTTGCCCTGCATGTCGGTGATGGTGACCTGCGTGTTGTTGAAGGTGGCGAGAATGTTCGCGATGCCGGTGGAGATGTTCTTCGCGTGCTTGGCCTTGACGACCTTCTTCGCGTTCGGATCTTCACCGAGCAAGTCGGCGGCCGTCGGCACAGCGATAGCAACCGGTTCAGCGGGTGCAGCAGCGGCAGCGTCGGCGGCGGGCGCGGCTTTCTTCTTGGCCGGCTTGGCTTCCGGCGCGGTAGCGTCGGCAGCAGCGGCAACAGGCTTCACTTCTTTTTCCTTCTTCGGAGCGGCTGGTTTTTTCTTTTCTTCGGACATATCGAAATTTAGTTGTTAGTGGATACCAGCTTTGGCCGTCGGATTGCGTTGGACACCGACCGTCTTGCGCGGGCCCTTGCGGGTGCGGGCGTTGGTCTGCGTGCGCTGGCCACGGACGGGCAAACTGCGCATGTGGCGGATGCCACGGTAGCACTTGATGCCCTGGAGGCGTTTGAGGTTCATGCCGAGTTCGCGGCGCAGATCGCCTTCGATGACATATTTGCCCTCTTGAATCGCGTGCACAATTTGCGAGAGCTGGGCTTCGGTCAAATCTTTCGCGCGGATGGACGGGTCAATGTTCGCGCGTTCGAGCACCGCTTTCGCGTTGACCGGGCCGATGCCGTAAATGTATCGGAGCGCAATGTCAATGCGCTTGCCGGGCGGAATTTCTACACCAATGATGCGTGCCATAAATTTTTAATTAACCTTGACGTTGCTTGTGGCGTTTGTTCGTGCAGATGACGCGGATGACCCCGCGGCGCTTCACGATTTTGCAGTGCTCACACAATTTTTTGACTGACGCTCTGACTTTCATGCTTAAATCTTTTTCGTTTCGACTAAAATGCGCCCCACGCTCAAGTCGTAAGGCGTCAATTGCAATTTCACCGCGTCGCCGGCGTTCGCGCCGGCAAAAATCTTCCTGTCGCGACCGGCCAAAAAGGCGGTCAAGCGGTGGCCATTGGCCAGTTCCGCCAGAAACGTGCCGTTCGGCAGCGCTTCAATCACGCGGGCTTCGACGCGGAAGGCATCTTCGCCCATGTCAAAATCTCCGGTTCGCCGTCCGTCACCAGGACGGTATGCTCAAAATGAGCGGACAGTGAACCATCTAACGTCACC
>Ga0316224_1003998_pt1 | contig 11519 bp, 10 predicted proteins | sample TBH18013metaG_FD_206254 | JGI IMG/M metagenome (GOLD analysis project Ga0316224, IMG submission 206254) | Freshwater microbial communities from Trout Bog Lake, Wisconsin, USA - TBH18013 | ecosystem: Environmental > Aquatic > Freshwater > Lake > Hypolimnion/Profundal zone | place: USA: Wisconsin...
TTCCTTTTGTTTCCTCTCAGGTCCGGCTCTGCACCGCCGCTGTGGACCCCCTCTCGGGGAAGGTCAAGGCAGCATCCTGGAATGCAGTGGGCGGTCTTTCAATCCGTAAATCATATCCAGATGTCAAACTTGTCTGATAAGCTGCTAAACAGAATGACAGGTTAATCAGACAGTGGGGCAGAAGTTTGGTGTCTGGCGGTGATTTGCGTCACAGACGAGCATATTTCTTCGCAGCCAGACTGCTCTACACTCTCTGCTCGTAGCATTCTTTGAACACCAGTTGTTCGGGCCGGCAAGGTGCGGAGGTCGATTTTCGCGAGGTTTCCATGACAAACTCTTCCATCCCACATGGCAAGAATCCGGCTGCCACCGCACCGCAATCCGGCGCTTCTTCCACCTCTGTCCGCGTTCTTCTCGTTGTCGGCCTGCTGGCCGTCATCGGTGGCGCTGCGTATCTGCTGAAAACAAACACCGCCTCCCCCTGGCAGCAGGTCTACGATCCCACCGGGCACTGGTGGCTTTCAACCATCTGCGCAGCCCTCCCTGTCGTTGCGCTTCTGGGCTCCATGGCAATCCTCCACATGAAGGCCCATATCGCTGCCGTCGTCGGGCTCCTCACCGCGCTCGTCATGGCCATTTTCGTCTTTCACATGCCTGTTCGCATGGCGCTGACAACCACTGTCTACGGTGCAGGCTATGGGATATTTCCCATCTGCTGGATTATCCTGCCCGTCATCTTCCTATACCAACTTACCGTCAAGTCCGGGCAATTCTCAGCACTGCAGCAAAGCCTCACCAACATTACTGATGATGGACGCCTGCAACTGCTCCTCATCGCCTTCGCGCTCGGCGCATTCTTTGAGGGTGCCTCCGGCTTCGGCACCCCAGTCGCAGTCTGCGGCGCCATCCTTATCAGCCTTGGCTTCAAGCCTATTCAGGCAGCGGGCCTTTCGCTCATCGCCAACACCGCGCCAGTCGCTTTCGGCGCACTCGGCATTCCCATCATCACGCTTGCGGCCGTGACGGGCATCGATGTTATGCAGTTGTCGAAGATGGCTGCCATCATTTTGGTCCCGTTTTGCCTGCTGGTTCCGTTCTGGCTCATCTGGGCTTACGCGGGCTTCAAGAGCATGCTTGAAATCTGGCCGGCGATTCTGGTCGCAGCAGTTACATTCGCCACCGCGCAATATCTGATGGCCGCCCACACCGGCCCCTGGCTCGTGGCCATCGTCGCATCCACCTCCACCATCGTCGTCCTCATCGCATTCCTGCGCTTCTGGAAGCCAAAGCGCGTCCTCAATGCCAAAGGAGAGGACATCACGCACGTCAAGCGTCAGCGATTTGACCACAGCGCCGGGACCACCTTCCGCGCCTGGCTCCCCTGGATCATCCTTAGCCTGGTCGTCTTCATTTGGGGACTGCCCGTCTTCGCCCACGCTCTCGATTCCGCGACCACCATCAGCTTCCCAGTCCCCGGGCTGCACAATCTCGTCCAGCGCATCCCTCCCGTCGTTGCCAGGCCTGCCTTTGAGGCTGCGGCCTTCAAGCTGAACTGGGCTGCGGCAACCGGCTCCGCCATCTTCCTCGCTGCCGTTCTCTCCGGTTTTGCCATGGGCCTGGGCCCGGTGACACTTGCCAAAACATTCCTGCAAACCGTCTTCAGCATCCGCTTCACCGTCATCACCATTGCGGCCATGCTCGCGCTCGGCTTCGTCACCCGCTATTGCGGACTCGATGCCACCATGGGTCTCGCCTTCGCCCGCACCGGCGCGCTCTATCCGTTTTTTGGCACTCTCATCGGTTGGCTTGGAACTGCCACGACGGGCTCGGATACTTCTTCCAATGTTCTCTTCGGAAGTCTGCAGAAAGTTACGGCACAACAAATCGGCGTCAGCCCCATCCTCATGGCTTCCGCCAACTCCGCAGGCGGCGTGATGGGTAAGATGATTGACGCGCAAAGCATCGTCGTCGCATCCACCGCAACCCAAAACTACGGGCAGGAAGGGACCATCCTGCGCTTCGTCTTCTGGCATAGCCTGGCCCTTGCGTGCATGGCAGGCATACTCGTGTATCTGTTGGCATACGTGCCTCCATTCACGCACTTCGTAGTTCGGTAGTTTCGTCGTCTTATCGGTACGTAGCTTGCCGGCATCTTGCTCGGCGAAGAGGATGCCGGCACGCAATCGTCAAGCAAATCTCTGGAGCAGAAAATGGCAGCGTCATCAGTAGTCGAAATTAATTCCGCAACGGCAGCGCATTCCATCACGACCGAGGAAGTCGGAGCCCGTCTGAAGGCAATCCTTGAGCCCGGCCGCGTGCTCACCCGCGCCATCGACCGCATCGCCTTCGCCTCAGATGGCAGCTTGTACCGCCTCATCCCTCAGGCCGTCGTGCAGCCTGTCGATGTTGCAGAGGTGCGCACGCTCTTCCACTTCTCGCAGCAGCAGCGCGTTCCTCTCACATTTCGCGCCGGCGGCACCAGCCTCTCGGGCCAGGCCATCACCGATGGAATCCTTGTCGACATCGGCCGCCACTGGCGCGCTGCACGCGTGGAAGAGAATGGCCGCACAATCCGCGTGCAACCCGGCCTCATCGGCTCGCAGGCCAATCAGGAACTCAAGCTCTACGGCGCAAAGATCGGCCCTGACCCTGCTTCCATTACTGCCGCGCGTCTCGGCGGGATCCTCTCCAACAACGCCAGCGGAATGTGCTGCGGCGTCCAGCAGAATGCCTATCACACGCTGCGTTCGCTCACCTTCCTCTTGCCCTCCGGCACGCTCATTGATACCGCGCAACCCGATGCCGAAGCCACCTTTGCCGCAGCCGAACCCGCCCTCGCCGCAGGCCTGCTCGAACTCAAGCAGAAGATCCAAGCCAATCCCGCTCTTGCCGGCCGCATCCGCCGCAAATATCTCAGCAAAAACACCACCGGCTATTCGCTCAACGCCTTCCTCGATTTCGACACGCCGCTCGCCATCTTCAGCCACTTGCTCATCGGCGCAGAAGGCACGCTCGCGTTCATCTCTGAGGCGGTACTCAACACCGTTCCCGATCTTCCCGTAAAAACCACCGGCCTGCTGCTCTTTGAAGATTTGCACGCAGCCTGCGCCGCTATCGGCCCACTTCGCGACGCCGGCGCCGCAGCACTCGAGCTCATGGACCGTGCCAGCCTGCGCAGCGTTGAAGACAAGCCCGGCATCGACCCGGAGATTCGCCTCCTCGGTCCCACCGCCGCCGCGCTTCTGGTCGAGTTCCAGAGCGCAGACCGCCAGGCCATCGCCGCCAACACCGCGCGTGCTGAGGCCGCCGCAGCCACACTTCAGTTGCTCAAGCCTGCTCGCTTCACCGCAGATCCCGTCGAGCAGGGTAAGCTCTGGCACATTCGCAAGGGGCTCTTCCCCTCTGTCGGCGCCGTCCGCGCCAAGGGCACCACGGTCATCATCGAGGACGTTGTCTTCCCCATCGAATCCCTCGCCGATGCTGCCGTCGATCTCACCCGCCTCTTCACGAAACACAACTACAAGAACGCAATCATCTTCGGTCACGCCAAAGATGGCAACCTCCACTTCGTGATTGCACAGGGATTCAACACCGAAGCCGAGACCCGCCAATACCGCGAGTTCATTGACGATGTCGTAGAGCTCGTCGTGCGCAAATACGATGGCGCGCTCAAGGCGGAACACGGCACCGGCCGCAACATGGCGCCCTTTGTTGAAACCGAGTGGGGCCCGGAAGCCTACGAAATCATGCAGCAGCTCAAGGCGCTGGCAGATCCGCACAACCTGCTCAACCCTGGCGTCATCCTCAATCCCGACCCCGCCGCGCATCTTGCAGACCTCAAGAAGATGCCAGTCGTCGAGCAGGAAGTCGACAAGTGCATCGAATGCGGTTACTGCGAACCCATGTGCCCCAGCCGCGACCTTACGCTCACTCCGCGCCAGCGCATTGTTGTTCGCCGCGAGATGCAGCGCCTCAAAGATGCCGGCGGCAACCACTCCGCTTACGACGCGCTCAATCGCGACTTCCCATACATGGCGCTTGAGACCTGTGCCGTCGATGGTCTCTGCGCCACCGCGTGCCCGGTCAGCATCGACACCGGCAAGCTCACCAAGCGCTTCCGTCAACTGCGTCACACCGCCATCGCCAACAACATCGCGCTCCTCATTGCAAAAAACATGCGCCTGGCAGAGTTCGGCGGTCGCTTCGCCATGGGCGCGGGCCACGCTGTGCAATCCATCTTTGGTCTCGGCACCATGCGCGCCATCACCAGCGTGCTCAACAAGCTCACTCGCACCATCATGGACGAGCCATTCTGGCAGTGGAGCGCCGAGATGCCGCGCCCGCGCCGCGGCTCACTTCCGCAGCGGCCCGCTCAGAATGCCGATGCCGTCTACTTCCCGGCATGCATCTCGCGCATCATGGGTGCGCTCCCCGGCGAGCAGCAGGAAACCACTGTCATGCAGGCTCTGCTCAACGTCGCGGACCGCGCCGGCGTCAAGCTCTACGTGCCTTCCGACATCAAAGGCAACTGCTGCGGCGTGCCATTCTCATCCAAGGGATTTGAGGCCGCGCACCACGCCTCCGTTGACCGCACCGTTGAGAATTTCTATCGCTGGTCCAACGGCGGCGAACTCGCTATTGTCGTCGACACCAGCCCCTGCACCTACGGACTCAAAACCGCACGGCCGCACCTATCGCCAGAGAACCAGGCCCGCTTCGACAAGCTGCGCATCGTTGACTCTGTTGAGTACGCGCACGACGTCCTGCTGCCCAAGCTCAGCGTCCACCGCAAAGTGCATTCCGTGGCTTTGCACCCGGTTTGCTCGGCCACCAAAATGGCCATCGTGCCCAAGCTCGTTACCATCTCCAACGCATGCAGTGAAACCGTCCTGGTGCCTCGCGATGCCGGCTGCTGCGCCTTCGCTGGTGATCGCGGATTTCTCCTCCCCGAGCTCACCGCATCCGCCACAAAAACTGAGGCGGCTCAAGCGATTTCGGAGGATCACGACGGCTACTACTCCTCCAGCCGCACCTGCGAAATCGGCATGACGCGGGCAACCGGGAAGGTTTACCAGTCGTACCTGCATCTGCTGGACTACGTCACGCGCCCTTGACGTATTGCGCGGGTTGTTCGCTCTGGAACGACCCGCGCAAACGGTCGGCTAGATGGCTACTGCATCTTTGCGAAGTCGCACAGCACCAGCCAAGCCTGCGGCAACTATCGGCGGCCGCTTATCAGGTTGATGATTAGCACAACCACCGCCACCACCAAGAGAATGTGAATGAGCCCGCCGACTACATGAAAACTGAATCCCAGTAGCCACAGGACCAGAAGCACAACAAAAATTGTCCAAAGCATTGAATCTCCCCTTCCTATGCAGGAACGCGCCGAGCTCTGATGCCGCGGCGCGTTCCCTGGTTGTGTTCACGGGTGTTAGTTGCCTGCGACTGCCTTGGCCTTCGCATTCATCACGGCATCCAGAAACACCTGCGCCGATGCAGGAACGGCAACTTCGCCACTCAGAATCCGCTTTGTGGGGATATCGCGTCCATAGACAGCTTCGGTGGAATCGTCGTCGCGGCGGATGTCAGCGCCGGTGAGGGTAAGGCCTGCAAATGCGCCGCGTGCGCGGGAGTAAGTAAGTATTTCGGTCTCCAGCTTCCAGTCGGTGTTCGCTGAGGCATGGCGGCCAACCGGGCCCGCAGCTGCTGAGGCATCCGCGCCAATCTGGAACTTGCTGCCAATAAGGCGCTGCATCCCATCTTCGTTCTGGATGATCATGACGAGGTCAACGCCTTCAATACCAATCTGAAGGCCCCAGCTTCCGCCGGTAATCGTGAAGAATGAAGGTGCGCTCCAGCCATTGGCGGTGCGGCAAGTCGCTACGCCGCGGCCATTTTCCGCGCCGAAGACGAATCCGCCCTTGAGCATGTGCGGCACAACGGCCACGCAGCGGGCATGTTCCAGAACCTCTTCTGGAATGCCGTTGTCAGGGGCAGCCATAATCTCATGCAGAACCCGCGCCGCATGGTCCATCCGGTCGTCTGTTGAAGCGCGGTTGCTACCCGCCCAGCCAATCGTTGTCATACTCAGCAACGCCACAATCGTAATCATCTTCTTCATAAAATCCACCTGTTCTACCTGTGTGCAGCGTCGCTTACAGTTCGCGCAGTTGAGGCGCACAAGGTAAGTCAAACCCTACCGGACTTACGAGGCTGAGTCTGAGCTAGAAAGCTCAGGGCCAGTGCGCCCCGCAAAACGCGAGTGGGTGCAATAGGGAGTTGGTGGTGGTCCAAGATCGAAGTAGGTCAAAATGAATCACATTGCGGGACGGCTCCCATGGAATAATTGGGTAGAGCGTCCTTCAGGGCGGTTTCGAGAACAAGCCAATGTTCCTGAATCTCCCGGCGCGAACAGGTGCAATCTCAGGCATCAATCCAGCATTGATGATCACTGCGCACCTCATCTGTGCCCTCACGGGCTCCTGATGAGTAATCCGGATTCGACATTTCAGCAGGCACGTCACTGAATGCCACCGCCGGATGGAGATTTCCGGTATGTTCAACGCCCCCCCTCCTCCTCCTTTCGATCTTCAATCCTTCCTGGCCAATGCCGGGCTGGGGCGTCGTATTGTGCACCTCAAGGCAAAGGAAGCCCTCTTCTCCCAGGGCGATCCATCGGACTCCGTCTTCTATCTGCAAAAGGGGCGCGTCCGTATCACGGTGGTTTCGTCAGCCGGTAAGGAAGCGACCATCTCGCTGGTCAACGTTGGGGAGTTTGTTGGTGAAGCTGCGCTTGCTGCGGTTCCGGGCCTGCGCCTCTCCAGCGCCACGGCGATTACCGCCTGCACCGCACTCAAGATTTCTCGCAGCGAGATGATTCGGGTGATGCACACCGAAGGCGCGTTTTCTGAACTCTTCATGAAGTTCCTGATTGCCCGCAGCATGAGAACCCAGGCCGACCTCGTCGATCAGCTCTTCAACTCCAGCGAAAAGCGCCTGGCCCGCATCCTGCTGCTCATGGCCGAGTTCGGCCTCTCTGACAATCCCCACGTCGTCATTCCAAAAGTCTCCCAGGAGACGCTCGCCGAGATGATCGGCACCACTCGCTCGCGCGTCAGCTTCTTCATGAATCGCTTCCGCAAAATGGGCTTCATTGATTACAACGGCCGCATCCACGTTCACAAATCCCTGCTGAACGTTGTGCTCCACGATTGGTTTCCGGATGACGAGTCGAAGCGCCCTCAGATCGGGGATGCGCCTAAGGAGTAGCCCCGGCAGTTGGCATGATTCTCTGCGCCTCGTGCAAAACGGTACAGCTTCGCTGACGGACTTCTGCCACACTCGCACTTATTCTCTGGCACCTGTTTCCGTGCGAGGTATCCGATGATCAATCAGGCCAAAAACCTTCTCATTGTGGATGATGAACCGGCGATTCGTGCGTCGATGTCGATGCTGCTTCGCGAGCTGGGATTTCAGGTCCGCACCGCTTCCGATGGATTCACCGCGCTTACGGCAATCCAGAACCAGGTGCCGGACATGATGGTTTCCGACTTGAATATGCCAGGTATGTCGGGCTTTGAATTGCTCACCATTGTTCATGCGTCGTATCCGTCGATACGCGTGATTGCCATGAGTGGTGCCTTCTTCGGCGACGAGGTTCCATCGGGAGTTGCCGCGCACGCCTTCTACCAGAAGGGAAGCAGCGTTGCGTGCTTGCTAAGGATGCTCGGTGTTTCTCCAGCGCGCAAGATTGTCGGCAGAGCCGAGAGAGCCGGCGTCGTTGGCAACTGGAATCAGGCCGACGCATAGGGCCCGCGCCCTCATTCCCCCAAACCTATCTTGATCTACATCAAATAAGGAGCAATATGAAATTACAGCGCCGCATTCACTCTGCATTATCTGTACCTATCCTGGTTCTTGTTCTTGCGGCATCGCTGCTCTCCGGTTGCAAATCAAAGCAGGAAGTCGCGATGCAGCAGGCTAACCAGCAGGCAGCCGCCACAGGCCAGGCGCAACAAATTGTGACGGTAGACAAAGCGGGAACCACCACGACGATAACCGTGCAGCCGCCGGCCAAAGGCCAAACCATCCAGGCCGCGACCACCGTTGTCACTCCCGCATCGTCAGGCTCTCCCATTCCCATGGCATCGGGCCCCACGGTCTCGGCGGTTCCGCTACCGCCTGTTCCTGTGAACGTAACCATTCAGGCCGGTACATCGCTCACCATCCGCATCGATCAGCACCTCGGCGCAAAATCCAGCCGCAGTGGAGACACCTTCAGTGGAGAAATCGTTGACCCGGTTCTCGCTACGGATAACAGCACCCTTATCCCCAAGGGCGCGCTCGTTGCCGGCGTTGTTGATTTCTCTCATCGCCGTGGCCACTTCAAGGGTGCCTCGCTGCTGCAGTTACGTCTCACCTCTCTCACCTTCAACGGCACACAGTACCCGCTCAACACCAACGATCTGTCACGCGGGAAGCGCGGGAAAGGGCGGCGCACGGCGGGATTCATCTCAGGTGGTGCTGGCCTGGGCATGTTGATTGGTGGCGTAGCCTCAGGCGGAACAGGACTTGTGATTGGTGGGCTGGTTGGTGGTGGCGCGGGCACCGCTGTTGCGGGGCTCACCGGCAATCGCGACATTGAGATTCCCGCCGAGTCCGTCGTTCGCTTCAAGCTTGCAGATGACCTGGTCGTCCAGCAGCCCTAGCGCACATGCGCTGCCGGTCACTGCGTACTGTCTGCGGAAGTGAGCGTTTCTGCGCATCCACTTCCCGTTCCAGGTGGAACTCTGAAATAAGACGTGTCCGTTGCGTCGCGCTTCACTCCGCGCATCCTGTGTCACATCTCCCGACACAGGCAAGCGAAGGATGGCTTGGAAAATGAGGTTTAATATGCGTATCTTCCGATTTCTGCTCGCGCTTGTGGTTCTGGCTCTTCCAGCCTCAGCGTTCGCGCAGTTGCACATCTCCATCGCCGTTGGCCCGCCAGAGCTGCCGGTCTACGATCAACCCATCTGCCCGCAGGATGGTGATCTGTGGACCCCCGGCTACTGGGCCTATGACGAAAGCATCTCTGACTACTACTGGGTGCCGGGCACCTGGGTTGAAGCTCCCGAGCCAGGCCTCTTGTGGACCCCCGGCTATTGGGGCTGGGGCGATGGCGGCTACTTCTTCTACGAAGGCTATTGGGGCGAGAATGTCGGCTTCTACGGCGGCGTCAACTACGGCTTTGGCTACTACGGCGAAGGCTACGGTGGCGGCCGATGGGACCACGGTCATTTCTTCTACAACACTGAAGTCAATCACGTCGATGAGGCCTCCTTTCACAACGTCTACCGGGAGCACATTGAGCGTGGTGGCAACGTGAGCCGCGTCAGCTTCAACGGCGGCAAAGGTGGCATTGAAGTGCATGCAAGTGCGCAGCAGGAGATGGCGGCCAAAGAGCGGCATATCCCCGCAGTTGCGGCCCAAACACAGCACCAGCAAACGGCGCGGACAAACCCGCAGGCCCGTGCATCCGTCAACCACGGCAGGCCCGCAATTGCAGCCACTTCGAGTCCAGGAGAAGGTGCCGATCACTCCATCCCGGCCCGTGAGCCCGGCGCAGGTGCAAAGGCAGAGCAGGATGGCAAATTGGCCGAGCCCCGAGCTGCCAATCACCCCAGCCAGCTTCCTGAAATCGCACATCCTGATCCGGTCAACTCTGGCAATGCCAAGGCCGACAAGAAATATCAGGCCCAGCAGGACAAGCTCATCCGTCAGCAGACCTACGAGCGTCAGCTCCTTCAGGACAAACAGGATGCCGAGCATCAGAAGCTGACCAAACAGAACGCTCCTGACGCCCGCACCCAGCAGGTTGAGCAGAAGCATCAGCAGCAGACTCAGCAGTTGCAGCAGAAGCACACCGCGCAGCAACAGCAGATGCAGGCTCGTCAACCTCAGTCTCACCCGGCCAACAAGCCGGAAAAGCCCAGGTAATTTTCACCTGCAACTCATCGCAGCGGCCCGGTTTGTACAATCGGGCCGCTGCTTTTTTGTCGCACAACCATCCGCTCCGTGTGCGCTCTCAGATGAGTTCATATCGCCTTCGATGCCGCGGTCTGCTCCGCGCAGCGCCCTTTGGCTTCGGCTTTGCGCTCGCTGTAAATCTTTCGGAATCCCAGCACCAGACCGCCCGCCATCAAGATGCCGATTGACCACAGCAGCGGTCCATACCATCGTGCGAGTGTTCCAGACCACATCGTAAGCGCCGTGCGCCCGTATGCCGCGCCCAGCCACGCTACCAGCGCATAGCGAACGCTTCGCGCTGCGCCAAACACAACCAGGAATCGCCTGCGCTTTACTCCCAGCGCGCCGGATGCAAGCAGGAACGGCGATAGCGGCACCGGCGGCGGCAGCATTGGCGGAATGAACACCGCAAGCAGCGGATGCCGTTCGACCCAGCGCACAATCCTCTTCAAAAAACGCTGCGGAAGATAACGCCGCAGCGCCGCTTCGCCACCCCGTCGCCCCAGGTTCCAGGTTGTGTAGCCGCCCAGCATGCTCCCGCAAATCGCGGCCGCAGCCAGCAGCGCGGGATCTCCGCCCTGTGCTGCCAGCCAGAGCAGGAGCAGGTCCGTAGTACCCGGTATGACGAGCGGGATCACGGATGCATCCAGCACCGATACCGTAAACAGTCCGGCGAATCCCATGTGCATCAGCCAGCGCGGCCCCGGGGCGGCAACCATGTGCGTTGCCGCTGCGGCCGCGATTTGAGCGCCAAAGAAAATCATGGGCATGCACCCCCTGTCGCGCCGACAGCAATCCGCACACGGTCTTCCCGCTCGCTAAGCCTCATGCAGCGAAAACCAGTAGTACCGCCGCCAGCAGAACATGCACCGCACCGCCCGTATGGCAACAAACGCCAGCAGCGGATCAAACCAGCGCGCTTCGGCAGGTTTGAACTTCACCGAGTCGCACCGAGGGCACTGGTGCTGAATCCATATCCTCGATGTCGCCCAGGATGGCATCAAACTCGTGCTGCGTTCGGTCATATCCCCACCACTGCCTCAAGCGCTTCCTTCTTCTGTTGAACAGAACCGGCGGGCGTACCCGAGTTGGCGTCAAGCCAGGACAGCAGGCCGCGAATGCTGCCAGTTGCCAGCGCCATGGTGGAGTCTGCTGCGCCGTAGTACAGGTAGATGGTGTCGCCGTCTGCACCAATCGTCTGTCCGCAGGGGAAGACGACATCCTTCACATCGCCGCCGCGCTCGTAGCAGGCCTCGGGCCCAAACATCCACGATTCGCCGCGCTGCAGGCACACCTCTGGGTTGTCCAGGTCAAACAACGCCAGCCCCAGCCTGTAGATGCTGCCTGAGGCTGTCTGCCGCACTCCGTGATAGATCGTCAGCCAACCACTGGCTGTCTCAATCGGAGGCGAGCAAAGCCCAATCTTGTTGGCATCCCACCATCCGCCGCGCCGAGCTTCCAGAATAAGTTTGTGCCCACCCCAGTGCCGCAGGTCCGGAGAATACGAA
>Ga0316224_1004000_pt1 | contig 11515 bp, 24 predicted proteins | sample TBH18013metaG_FD_206254 | JGI IMG/M metagenome (GOLD analysis project Ga0316224, IMG submission 206254) | Freshwater microbial communities from Trout Bog Lake, Wisconsin, USA - TBH18013 | ecosystem: Environmental > Aquatic > Freshwater > Lake > Hypolimnion/Profundal zone | place: USA: Wisconsin...
TTTGCTCTCGGTGACGAATATACGTATCGTTACGATAAAACACACAAATGTTTTCAGGGCGATTTATCCTATATGTTACAATCACCACCAAATAACCTCAAGGAATATGATTGGACTCCAATGCCATCTGCAATGGCTGACGAATATAAAATTGGAAATGATTCATTAAAAAATTATCAAAATTATTATAGAATAGGAAAATTAAGAATGCATAGTTGGAAAAACAGACAGCCTCCGGAGTGGATAAATGGGTAAGTATACTTTAACAATGTCAGACGTTCTTGCAATTCAGAACGTACAAAATAAACTACATGGGCAAGCAAAAGAAATGGGATGGCACGACAAGCCACGTGAGATTGGTACATTGATTGCTCTTTGCCATTCAGAATTATCAGAGGCGCTCGAGGGTGCAAGAAAGGATTTGATGGATGATCACTTACCTGCAAGGAAGATGCTTGAAGTGGAGCTTGCGGATACTATTATTCGAATACTTGATATTGCTGGCTCTCTTAATTTGGACGTGGCAGGTGCAATAGCAGCAAAGCATGAGTATAATGCTTCTCGCGCTGATCATCAAAAAAGTAACAGAGAAGCAACAGGTGGAAAGAAATTCTAATTGAGATAACTATATAATGACTATTGATGATATGAAAGTAAAAACAGGTACTTTAGGTGAAAAGTTAGTAGCCAAGTACTTTCGTGATATTGGTCATAAGGTTGATGAATCATTGGATCTTTATGACAGAATAAAAGATATGACTATTGATGATGAATTATGTGAGGTAAAAACACAACAACGTTGGCACTCAGAAAATGCTTTTTCTATTGGTCATAATCAGCTTAATAAATGTAAGTCTGTTGATCGGCTTATCATTGTTGAAACACCATCTAAATATAAGAGTAAAGTGACACTTTATGAGTATCCAAAAGATAGACGTAGATTCTATAAAAAGGAAACATCAGATGGTCGTTATATGTACTTAATAAAAGTTTCTGAAGGAATTGAGTTGACAAGTTTCACAGATCCTGTTATTATAAAACAATTCAACAATTATAGTGCATCGTCATATAAACCTAAGGGTTAAGCATGGTAGAAGTAAGAGATACATCAAAAGATTATGATGATCTAGTTGGTTATAAAGCCAAGGAAAATATAAAGACGAATCTTGGTGTTTTTCTTGATGAGGAACAGATCACCGAAAAACCAGAAATTGATAAACCTGATGTCAATCCAGACTTTCCTGAAGATTGGCAAAAATTGTTTGTCAATTTTAGATGTCAAGAAGACTTCATTGAATTTATGAAAAAAATGGATGAAGCGGCTCTTCCTAAACTAAAATCATTTATATATAAGAAGGATAAAGATAATGGTCTCCTCGACTTCTTTTAATAGTATAGCAGAAGTTCAAAAGGAATGGGATAATCCTTATGTTCAATGGTATGCTGCGGGTATGCCAACATTTGTTGGTTATAATCTAGCACCTTGGAGACAATTATCGGTTTATTTTCCTACGAAGGAAGATAGAGAACATTTTGCTAAGTTCTTTAATTACAATCTTACAGATAAAACTAAGGTTGTTTGGTTTCCTATTAAGGAAGTTGAAAAGAATAACATGAATAGAGTTATCGAGGATGATCCAAATGTCTGAGGAATTTATCACAAGATATCCAATCTACATTATCTCAAAAGGTAGATGGGAAACACGTCACACTTCCAAAGCACTTGAAGCACTTGGTATTCCTTATTATATTGCTGTTGAACCACAGGAATATAATAACTATGCTGCTGTAATTGATCCAAAAAAAATTCTTACACTTCCATTTAGTAATCATGGTAAAGGTTCTGGCCCAGCACGTAATTGGTGTTGGGAACATTCACAAGCAAATGGCTTTAAACGTCACTGGCTTATGGATGATAACATCTTTGAGTTTTGGCGCTTAAATAACAATAAACGATACAGAGTTGAACGAGGGTCAGCTATTTTTAGAGCGGCTGAAGACTTTGTTGATCGTTATGAAAATATAGCACTTGCTGGTTTTCAATATAAGTTCTTTGCTGTTGATGATTATCCATATCCTCCTTATCTTCTCAATACACGTATTATGTCGTGCTTCCTAATTGACAATGACTGTCCACATAAATGGCGCGGCCGTTATAATGAAGACGTTGACTTGTCAATTCGTGTTTTGAAAGATGGCTTGTGTACTATGTTGTTCTATGCTTTTCTATGTGGTAAAGCTAGAACCGGTACTGTTAAGGGTGGTAATACGAGTGAAATCTATAATAACTATGAAGAAGATGCATCACTCAAGAAATCACAAATGCTTGTTGAAATGCATCCAGATGTAGTTTATTTGGCAGAACGCTATGGCCGTGTTCATCATGTTGTTGATCTTAATGCTATTAATAACAAGAATGGTTATCCAGCGGTAAAAAATAATAAACTTATTCTAAAGAAAGATGCAAAAATACTAAATAAGGTTGATAATTATGGTATGAAGCTCATACGCCAATGGGGAACTGATGATGCTTATGAAGATACTTCATACTCCGCTAATACATTCCCAGTAGGAAGGAAAACTATTTAATGACTGATATATTGGTCACTGGCGGCGCTGGCTTTATTGGTTTTCATCTTATACAAAAACTTGTAAATGATGGTTATAGAGTACATGCAATAGATAACTTTAATGATTATTATGATGTCAATCTAAAAATTGATAGAGCTGATATTCTTAAGAAGTTAGATATTCATGTTCAGAATGTAGATCTTAATAGTAAGTATGAACTAAGAAATTATATTAATGGTATTATACCTGATGTTGTAATTCATTTAGCAGCATATGCTGGTGTTCGACATTCATATGATAATGCAATGAAATATATTGAGAATAACATTGTTGGTACACAGAATCTTATTAATGCATGTGAAAGTAATCATATTCAGAAAGTTATTTATGCTTCAACATCTTGTGTGATGGCAGGTAATCCTTTACCGTGGAAAGAAGATATATCACTTAATTTACAATTAAATCCATACGGTTATACAAAAAGAACTAATGAATGTCAATTTGCAACATCAAAGATTAAGCAAACAATAGGTTTAAGATTCTTTACTGTGTATGGTCCTTATGGTCGACCTGATATGGCTCTATTCTCATTTTCTAAAGCTGCTGTTGAAGGTAAACCTATTGATGTGTTTAACTACGGCAATATGAAGAGAGACTTTACTTATGTTGATGATATTGTAGCCGGAATTGGAATTTTACTTGACAGAATTAGAGAAAAACCTATTGACTTTTCAGAAGATGAGATATATAATATAGGTTATGGTGAACAAGTAAACCTAATGGACTTCATTTCAGAGATTGAAAAAAACTTCGGTCGTACCATTGAAAAGAATTTAGTCCCTAAACATCCAGCAGATACACAAGAGACTTGGTCAGATACAACAAAGTTACAAGCTCTAGGGTGGAAACCTACAACATCAATTAAAGATGGTGTGGCAAAATTTGCAGATTGGTATAAAGAATACTATCATTGTAATTGAAAGGTTATATTATGAAAATTGCTATTGTCGGTCACGGCTTTGTTGGTAAGGCTGTTGATTATGGCTTTCCTGATACTATGTGTGAGAAATATATTATTGATCCAAAGTATGGTCCATTGACTATTGAGGATCTTAAGGATAAGAATATTAACTTTACTTTTATTTGTGTTCCTACTCCAATGGGACCTAATGGTAATATTGATTCAAGCATAATTGAGAATGTTCTTCAGGAACTTTATAAGCACAATGTTACAGGTATTATTGTTATTAAGTCAACAGCGACACCTGATATTATCACAAAGATTCTAAGTATGACTAATTATGTGGTTTATAATCCTGAATTTCTCACTGAAAAAAGTGCAAATGAAGACTTTGTGAATCCATTTATGCACGTCTTTGGTGGATCACCTGATATTACAACTAAACTAGAAGAACTCTATAAGTTTTACAGCTTATGTAAACCTTGTCCAACATATCATATGTCAGCTGTTGATGCAAGTTTTGTAAAGTATGGGATTAATTCATACTTGGCATCTAAGGTTCTTTGGTTTAATCAATTTCATGATATTGTAGTAAATCAGAATGGTAACTTCGGTAAGATTATTAGCGCAATTACTGCTGATAATCGAGTAGGCAGATCACACACAACAGTTCCTGGCTATGATGGTAAACGTGGTTTTGGTGGTGCATGTTTCCCTAAGGATACATCAGCATTTCTAAATTATGCAAGATCAGTTGGTTTAGACTTTTCTATGTTGGCCGATGCTATTGATAAGAATATTGCATACAGAAAAGATTATGAACGTGATGCTCGAGAACTAGAACAAAATATTAGGTTTGGAGATCAATAATGCCTATGCCTGAGGATTATTATATGAAGAACAAAATTGATTATAAATATGCAGAAGATAAGATTATTGCTGACTTTCATGCCTATATAGATAAAACGTATGGGCAACACTATCAGTCAAAAGATAAAGACATTCAGTGTTTTGATGCTTGGATTGCTCTTGGTGATGCAACACCAACGTTTCGTAATACTGCTATGAAGTACTTGTGGCGTTATGGTAAAAAGAATGGTAGTAATAAAGACGATTTGATGAAAACTTTACATTATACTTTATTGTGTTTGTACATAGATCATTATTCAAAGAAAGGTGATTGAGAATGGAAATTAAAATTGACATGGAAAAGCTACGCGAACGTAAATTATTTGTAGCTACTCCAATGTATGGTGGTCAATGCGCAGGTATGTTTGCAAAGTCTTGCTCTGACTTATCTGCTATTTGTACTCAGTATGGGATCCCCTTACAGTTTTACTTCTTATTTAATGAGTCATTAATCACTCGTGCACGTAATTATTGCTGTGATGAGTTTTATAGATCAGATGCACAGCATATGATGTTTATTGATTCTGACATAGGCTTCAACCCACAAGACGTTATTGCTCTTATGGCTCTTCAAGCTAATGAACCAGAAAAATATGATATTATTGGTGGTCCATACCCTAAAAAGTGTATCAGCTGGGAAAAAATTAAGCTTGCAGTTGATAAGGGTATTGCCGATCAAGATCCTAACGTACTTGAAAAGTTTGTTGGTGATTATGTTTTTAACCCAAAGGGCGGACAAGCTTCTATTCGTATCGATGAACCTGTTGAAGTTCTTGAAATTGGAACTGGTTTTATGATGATTACGAAGGATGCTTTTACAAAGTTTAATGATGCATATCCTCAATATCTCTATCGACCTGATCATGTTCGCACTGAGCACTTTGACGGCTCACGTGAAATTATGATGTATTTCCAGGCCGAGGTAGATCCCGTAACAAAGCGTTATCTATCAGAGGATTATTGGTTCTGTCAAAAAGCTCAACAAGCAAATATTCGAACATGGTTCTGTCCATGGATGAAATTACAGCATGTGGGCTCATATATATTCGGTGGTTCTTTAGCCGATCTTGCCTCTATTGGTGCAGCTGCTACTGCAGATCCAAGTTCACTTGGTGGTAAGAAGAAAAAAGAAAAAAAGTAAGTGACTTTATCTAAAATATGGAGTATAATATGAAACTTGAACAAAAAACTTTGAATGTGATTACTAACTTCTCACGCATTAATCCTTCACTTCTCTTCCGTGAAGGTAGTGTATTGAGAACTATTTCACCTACTAAAACTATTATTGGGAAAGCAAAAATTTCCAATGAATTTCCCACTAAGTTTGCAATCTATAATCTACCACAGTTTTTGGGTATTTTATCTCTGGTTGAAAACTATCAAATGAAGTTTAATGACCGATCTGTCAAGATCTATAATGGAACTACAGCTATTGATTATTATTTTGCTGATGAAGATAATATCAAAACACCACCAGAAAAAGATCTAGTTCTTAAATCTGTGGATGTTACATTTGATCTTAAACATTCAGCTATCATGGAAACAGTTAAGGGTGCTTCTATTCTTGGTCTGACTGATATTGCTGTTGTAGGAAATGGTACAAAGATCTGTATTAAGGCTTTTGATGTCAAGGGAACTACTGATAATAATTTCAGTATTGAAATCGGTGAGACTGATAAAACATTCCAAATTGTTTATAAGTCTGAAAACCTTATGAAGATTCTTGAAGGTGATTATCATGTTGAAGCATGTGTAAATGGTATTACACATTGGACTGCTAAAGATATTGAATACTGGATTATGGCTGAAGCTTCTTCAACATATAAAAGTTGATGTTGATTAGGTGGGATGGAAATCCCACCACTTTTATTATGGAGTTATATTATGCTAGAAGAATTCTTATGGGTAGAGAAGTATCGTCCAAAAACTATTGAGGATGCAATTCTTCCTCAAGAACTTAAAATTACTTTTCAACAGTTCGTTGATCAAAAGAATATTCCCAATTTAATCTTATCTGGTTCAGCAGGTGTCGGTAAGACAACTGTTGCTCGTGCTATGCTTGAACAACTTGATTGTGATTATATTATTATCAATGGATCAATGAATGGTGGTATTGATACACTCAGAAATGATATTCAAAACTTTGCTTCCACTATGTCAATGTATGGTGGTCGTAAATATGTTATCCTTGATGAGGCTGATTACTTAAATGCTAACAGTACTCAACCTGCTCTTCGTAACTTCATGGAAGAGTTCTCAAAGAACTGTGGTTTTATTCTTACTTGTAACTTCAAAAATCGTATCATTGAACCACTTCATTCTCGTTGTTCGGTCATTGATTTTAAGATTAATAAGAAGGATATGGCTAAACTTGCTGGTCAATTCTTTAAACGTGTACAGACTATTCTTGAAAAAGAAAATATTGAATATGATAAATCAGTTATTGCTGAAATCATACAAAAGTATTTTCCGGATTGGCGTCGAGTTCTCAATGAGTTACAACGTTATTCTGCCACAGGTAAAATTGATTCAGGTATTCTAGCAAACCTGCAAGAAACATCAATTAAAGAACTTGTAAGTCTTTTAAAGGATAGAAACTTTACTGAAGTTCGTAAATGGATTATGCAGAATATGGATCAAGACCAGACTCATATATTCCGCAAATTCTATGATTCAGCAAAAGATTATTTCAAAAAAGAATCTATTCCTGAACTAGTTCTTCTTATCTCACAATATCAATATCAGTCAGCATTTGCGGCTGATCCTGAAATTAATCTTGCAGCATTCTTTGTAAAAATAATGACTGATTGTGAGTTCCTATGAAGAATTTACTAGGTGAACAAATTGAGCAAGTAGAAGTAATTGAACAAAAGAAAAGTCAATATGATTGGCGCTATGAAAATAGCATCAATACTACAAAAGAATATTATGTAGTTGAGGGACCACAAGTAGAACACAAATATGTTCCTTGGAGAACTAATAAGTCATTATCGAACTATCCTGATACAGTTATGGATGCGGCTATAATGAATATGAGTGCTCATCTTGATCTACAACTTCAATTTGACTACTATTTCTATGCTATCAGGAGAAAAAAGAGGTTCTTTAAACGCCCAAAGATTGATAAAGATGCTGACTTCCACCTAATACAAGAATGCTATAAATACAATAATCGGAAAACTGAGGAGGCTCTTCGGGTACTTACCAGCAATCAAATCAAGATTATTGAGAAAAAGCAAGAAAAAGGTGGAACAAGATGACTTTAATAGATTCACTAGTTGAGGTGAAAATAGCAGAAGAAGAAGACTTCCTTAAAATCAAGGAAACTTTGACTCGTATTGGTGTTGCTTCCCGTAAGGATCAAAAGTTATATCAATCATGCCACATCCTTCACAAGCAAGGTAAGTATTATATTGTGCACTTCAAAGAGTTATTTGCTCTTGATGGTAAACCTTCTGATCTTACTAATGAAGATAAGGGCCGTCGTAATACTATTATTCAATTACTTGAAGAATGGGGTCTTATTAAAGTTGTTGAAGAGAACAGTATTAAAGAACCAAAAGCACCAATGTCACAAGTGAAGATTATTCCTCATAAGGACAAGGCTAATTGGACACTTGAAGCAAAATATAATATTGGTAGAAAGAAGAAATAAATGTTCAAAATCTTTAAGATGAAGCCAAAAACAACGGCAGAAGTGAAACTTGAACAAATTTCAAAAATTATGTTTCCGCCCTTAGAACTTCATATTGATAAGGACGGGAACAAATATCACATTGATCACTCATTAGATACTAATCTTGAGGCCGCTTTAATGGATCTCGAGGAAGGTCATAATGATGCTGCTAGTCAAAAGACCATTCGAAGTGTTACGGAGCAAATTATCCGTATTCGTAAATCATTAGAAGCATATCAACTTATTGATGATGAAGCAAAATACTTCATTGCCGAAGATCCGGAGACTAGGGATGTTGAAGAAATACAAGTTGCAGATAACATCCATTGATAAGTTCATTGATTCTCTGGAAGAGATGATTGATGCTCGTGATGATATGTGGGATGAGGAAAAGTATTCCAACTATCGTGAGATGTGGAAGATTAAAAATGAACGCTACCTTCCAGCTAAAAAAGCTCTGAAGGAAGCCCTCTATGACTTTATTGCTGAGGTCATAGAAGAGGAGGATCCAGAGCAATAAACTTTTTATTGCTAAGCGTAAAAAACGTTTGACATTTATTTCTAATTATTATATAGTTAGAATATGAATTGGAGACATAGACAATGACCACCACAGACATAGCAATAACATTATCACCGTTCGCAGTTTTCTTCTTAATTGTAGCAATCGGTTTTGGTTTTGCACACTACTTTGACGTGAAAGGTCAGTAATATGATGGAATTCAATAACTTCGAAGCTTCGCACGAAGCACTCATCAACGCTAGCATTATCCCTACAGAAATTGAATGGGCTGGCGGTACTTTGTTTCTTACATGCACTGAACCAGAAGCACGTAAGATGTTTCACTTATTTACAACGATTCATGGACTTGGTCACGTTATTGTGAATCGTTTGCTTGGTACTGACGAATACGCTTTTGACTTTGTATAGGATGTTTGATATGAATAAGCCAAGGTATATGGATTGCGTTAATGTTGCGCAAGAAATTCGTAACATTTTGCTAAATGCGAAAGAGTTTGGCTATTCAAAGTCAGACTTAGAAATTGAGATTGAAGAACTTGCAGATAAGATAGATGATGATCACTGCGAGTATATGACTCAGCTTTATGTTAAAGAAGAGGTTTGATATGATTATCGATGAGTATGACTTTGAGAAAACAGCTCAAGCTGTCTTTATTATGAATCCTTCGGCTCAAGAGCTCTATAGCGATTGGCAAGAACTACGCTCTTTCATGGTTTCGATGGCGTATCGTAATGGTGACAAAACAACATCTTTCAGTACTGGTGGGTTTCAGCTGACCTTCTTTAAAGCCAGTGACGGAGAAACTTGCTGTCGTGCTTCGGTCTGTGGTTCAGTAGCTTTGCAATATGCTGAGAAACATTGGGATTTTGCAAAGAGATTGAAAAAAGAATTGGAGTTGTTTGACGCATGAACAAGAGACAACTTACACTCAAGAACATGATTGACGCTGGTATCATTCCTACAGTGATTGATTCAACGTCAATTTGGAAACAAGATGAAGAAGATATTCCCTTTCATTGGGGCGATATCGAAGTCATTGGTTACGGTAAAACATTCCGTGAAGGCAATAAAGACGGAGATGTTATTGATGTTCATCGTCAATATACTGGACCAAATAAGATTAATCTTGAAGGTACTGGCGAGATGACTATGGGAATGTGGAGCAAACGATGACAATGCATCTCTGTCCAGCATTTGTAACTACAACAAATTACCGTAAGCGTAAGAATAAGCTCAATGCTAAGCAACTTGCGGCTAAGGCTGCCCATCAAAAATTTGTAGAGAAATATACAAAAGGTCAAAAATCCGATAAAAAATTGGTTGACAAGTTATTCAAGATGGAATATATTGAGAATATGAAGGTTGAACGCTCGGCATTTGGTTATACTGGTATGACTCGTGGCGTTTTTGCTCAACCTAAGGAAAAAGTTTATACCGGTGACAAACTCATTGGTATTGCTACAATGCATAAATCAAATATGGTTCCAGTCTTTAAGGCTGAGGATGCTGCTGATATTGCTAATATGCGGAGATGAACATGAAAAACTATCATATCCAAGCTCAAGATACTTCTGGTAACTGGCGCACATATCATGTTACGCAAGCGGGACCTAATATGCAAAGAGTTTTGTCAGAGATGCAATCTTTAAAGAAACGCTATCCTGACTATCGAATTCGCACTGTCGATGATGATGGGCGAGTAGTTGACATCCTTTAATGGTGTCTTATTTTTGTAAAATGGAGAAATTATTGATGACTAAGACAAACAAGTTGCTTGCTGCTTTTGAGCATGGTGAAGAACTTACTGCTGCTCAAATGAAGTCCCGCTTTGGTATTGCTAATCCACACGATGCAGTTCGTGCATTGCGTAACTCTGGTTATGCTATTTACTTGAATAAGGGTAAACAGTCAAGCAAGTACCGTTTAGGTAAGCCAACTCGTGCTATTGTAGCAGCTGGTATTGCTGCTCTTGGTACTAAGGAAGCAGGTCTTGCTCGCTAAGATAAGTTAAACTTATCAAAAAGGCGGGCTTTAAAGCCTGCCTTTTTTATTGACTTTTATGCTATTTTTGTTTATAGTATATAAATAATGTTACTTACTTGCTGTTTGAAATTGTTGAAAAATTGTTGAGACAACCTAAGTTGTCTCTTCATGGAAGCATCACGTGCTTCTTTGTGGAGACAAATAGGACACTTAGCTCAGTTGGTTAGAGTATCGGTCTTTTAAACCGAGGGTGCTGGGTTCAAGTCCCAGAGTGTCTACCAAATGCATTCACGGGGATTAGCACAGCTTGATAGTGCGCTCGGTTTGGGACCGAGAGGTCGCAGGTTTGAATCCTGCATCCCCGACCATCATTGGACCCTTAGCTCAGCTGGTAGAGCGAGAGACTCTTAATCTCCAGGTCACAGGTTCGATCCCTGTAGGGTCTACCACTATATAAAGAGTAGGAAATAAAATGCGCAAATTGATGATGATTTCTTTTGTTATGATTGGATTGACTGGTTGTGCTGAACGCGAACAAGTAGTGTTTGGTGATGTTCCTTTGCCACCAGAGCGTCCATATCATTTGGAAACTGTATGTGTGACAAAAGCTTTTCGTAACTATGAACACCAATTGAGATACGAAACAGTTTGTGGTCCAAAGAGATAAAGTTTATTGGAGAGTAGCACAGCGGTAGTGCAGGAGACTGTTAATCTCTTGGTCGCAGGTTCGATCCCCGCCTCTCCAGCCAAGTTCCCGTGCCTGATTCATGAGCTCTTCTGCTCGTTGCGAAGCTTCGTCAACTGGTTGGTAAACAATTAACTGGGAAAGGTGCGTCGCCGCCGCCAGTTTAATTAGTAAGGCGAATACGGTTGCGCTGGGTGGGGGCGTAA
>Ga0316224_1004002_pt1 | contig 11512 bp, 10 predicted proteins | sample TBH18013metaG_FD_206254 | JGI IMG/M metagenome (GOLD analysis project Ga0316224, IMG submission 206254) | Freshwater microbial communities from Trout Bog Lake, Wisconsin, USA - TBH18013 | ecosystem: Environmental > Aquatic > Freshwater > Lake > Hypolimnion/Profundal zone | place: USA: Wisconsin...
AGCTTGGCCTTCGTTTGATCTTGGACAGCATGAGGGGCACGATCTTGAAAATACTCCATTACCCTGTCCAAAAAGGCGTCATATCAAGAAATAGATCGGAAAGCGGAATCTATCTTGGACAGCAATGGTTGTCAATCATTCTTTCAGCTTCGTCTTCGAAAGGTACCCACACCTCAGGCTATATGCGTTGGTACGCGGAAGAAAGACCATTCCTGTTTGAAAAAGGCTTGTCGTATGAGGAATGCCCATTTGAAAACGGATATCTGCGATATTCAAAAGTCGGGACAAACATTGCCAAAAGAGTTATTGCCAAGCTCTTAAAGAGTAGGGCAAAAATTGGTACATATCTGAGAAAGACAGGCTCAGGGCATTTCACTTACCACCGCAGTCCAGTTTTTTGGATACGTTCAATGGATTTTGAACCGTATTTCAAATCGCCTGTTAAGGATCGATCAACTGATCATCTCAAGGATCTCTACTGCGAATCGCCCAAGACCGCGAAGATTTTGGGAGCAGTAATAAATAGCACATTTTTCTATTTTTGGTTTTATGCACAAGGGAACTGTCGAAATATTGCCGGCACCGATGTAAGCGAAATGCCATTGTTTGCTCTTGGTGCTGACCACTACGACGGACTCGCAGACGAGTTTGATTCCCTAATGCAGGATCTGCGCAACAATTCAAAGCGCAGAGTTTATGAATACAAAACCGGACGTGTTGAATACGATGAGTTTTACCCAAGTCTATCCAAGTCGCTAATTGATAAGATTGATGTGATGCTTGCAGAGCTATACGGGCTTAATGCTGAGGAGACTGACTTCATTGTCAACTACGATATTAAGTACCGCATAGGCGGGGCCGACGACAATGACGGCGAAGAATGAAGCCCGCTCCCGTCTTCCTGCCTGCCATCCTGCGTGACCGACTTGGCACCAGCGCACCTGAGCAGTTGGCAGGTGTCGGCAATGTGGCGCTACTCGACGAACCGCTGCTTGGCCTCCTCTCATCTCGCGAGTGTCCCGGCCATGTCTTGCTCGAAACTCTGGAACGTGTGCCTGAATGGGTGAAGGCCGGTCAAGTCATCGTCAGCGGATTCCACTCGCCGTTGGAACAGCAGGTGTTGCGCTCAGTTCTCCGGCGCAGTGGACGTGTGGTAAAAGTGCTGGCGCGCGGCATGACCGACTATCGCCCCACACCCGAAGAACGCGAACCGCTGACCAGTGGCCGGATACTGGTCGTCAGCGCCTTCGCCCCCGAAGTTCGCCGCACCACCCGCGAAACAGCATTGGCACGCAATCGTCTTGTGCTCGCACTGTCCACAGAGATCGTCGTTCCCCATGTCGCCGAAGGTAGTCCATTGGCTTCATTGCTCACAGAGCGGGTGACTGCATGACCGATATGGCACTCATTAGACCGCGTCTGACAGACCAATATGGCATTCTCAAGCCGCAAGCAGAACTTGATTTTGCTATACCGTTCTTGGACGAGGATATTCCTCTTTACGTCGATCCATTCATGCTGTGGCGCTCACCCTCACAACAGGATCAAGCGCTTCATACGAGCCTTCTTAACGCGTTCAATCATCTCGGCGTTCTTAGTGCACGGGGACAAGAAGAGCAGGCGGTTGCAACCCTCATTATCGCATCCGAGTGTGATGAGATAGGCCTAGGCACTTCAGCGACCCGTCGTGGAAAGCGAATCGGTGAAGCAGCAGCACGAGAGATCGTCTCTCTATTCAAGCGCATTCCACAATACGCCCAAGTTGGCTTTCGTCACTTTGAGGAAATACAGTTCTTTGTCGACGGCATCTCCAAAGATCGAATCAGCGATATCAGTTGCAGCTTTCTGAAATCATTTCTGATCGATTTTACGATCCAGCAATGCGAACAGCTAGGTATTCCAACTGCACCGTCAGAAATTCAGAACGTATACGATTACCGAAAAAACGCCTTCGAAACGCAGCGAGATATTCCGTTACCTGTCAATCCGAAGGATGGAAAGCCTCTTATTTTTGTTCCAAAACGATGGTTGAGGTACGTTCCTTGGCTCAGCTACGACGACTACTTTGAGAAGTATTGCCCCCAAGATGAAATATCACACAAGCCCGAAGAAATAACGCGCGTCAAGGTATTGAACTATAACCGCGATCACTATGGCGTGATAGACAACTACATCAAGGCGAAGGAGCGAACCTTCGATGATTGCCATAGCGACCCACTATTTTCACAAATACCTGTTACGTCTGCGAAGAGAAAATTTTCTATTATTCAGAAGTTACCAACCGGAAAAGATGGAGGCGCTGACAGAACATATGAGGATGTGATGGGACAACTACTTCCCTCGCTTCTGTACCCACAACTCGATTTTGCGCAAGAACAGGCACGCACGGAAAGCGGCGTAAGTATTCGTGACCTAATTTTCTATAATACGGCTTCAACACCGTTTCTGGATGACATGTACAAGACCTATGGTTCACGACAGATCACAATGGAGATGAAGAACGTAGTTGCAATTGAGCGAATTCATGTTGATCAGCTAAACCGATACCTCGCTGATGAAATGGGTAGGTTCGGTCTATTCATTACAAGAAACGCTTTGAAGAAAGCCGAATGGACGAGGATCATTGATCTATGGTCCGGCCAGCGCAAGGCCATCGTAGTCCTCACGGATGCCGATATCGCTCAAATGGTAGAGCTTTTCGATAGCAAGCAACGTGATCCGATAGATGTGATTGTAAAAAAATATAGTGAATTCCGTTCAAAATGCCCATAGGAATAATATGAAAAATGAAGATGAAGTAAATAACTTAGGAAAGCTGATTGTGCAGTTACATGGCTTGCACACCGAAATATCGCTATTGGCTAAAAAATCACCTAATGATGGCCTCAACCTATTCAAGCTTAAGCTAGTCAATAAAGTATTAGCGCGAGGGAACGAAATTCTAACGGGACACTATAAGCCATTTGAAGACTTCAATGAGTTTGATGAGGAGGCGCTTCCGACAAACAGCGACGTGACGATGATACTAACTCTATATATCGAGCAGGTGGAGCGATTTCGGTCAGACAATGTGGTTTATTCTGATAAAGATTACCACTGGTATTACGTCATAAATGGAGAACGCAGTAATATTGAAGGAGCAGCGCCAACAAAGCTTGGAACGGATAAAAAATGAATGATGATATGAAATTCGAGCATGTAACCACTAATGCTGTAGTGGAAGCCTATACCTCAAGCTCACCGATTTTTGCAGGTGTCCTTAGAGAGGTTAGAGAGCTATCCAAAAAGAAGCCTGAGGCGACTATAAGTGCCGGTAAAGTGAAAATTATTAATCGCATACTCGATGACTTATTGTCATTTTTAAAGGATGAGCCTGAAGGTAAATACCTTGAAGCGCTGGATGATGAGTCGTTGCCTCAAATAAGTGACGCTGTATTGACGATGGTGCAATTTGAATCCGCGCTCAAAGCCTTCCACTCCCGATACTACAAACGTATCCGAGGGGATCACTATTGGATTACTTCCGAGCGTCTAGCAGCTTGGGAAGCTCAAGATTAGAATTAACTTCCTATCCCAAAGCCACAAAGAATGGGGACGCTAAACGTGCAGCCTCGATAGAGTACGGTACCGCCGCTATTCTGCAAATGGCAACATCTGGCCGCAAAACTGGACACTATTGAAATTTATTAGATTACCAATTACTATTATGAGCAAATTTACTCACAATAGTAATTATGACCACCAAAACCTACCAGCGTAAGGAAGTTCGCACCCTTCTTGACAGGCTTTCTGAACCACCACGTTCTCTGATTTTTGTGGCAGGGCCACGTCAGGTAGGAAAAACCACTTTGGTGCGTGATGCCCTATCACAGTATGGGCGTAGTAATTATCACTTCGTCCCCGTTGATCAGCCAGACGAAGCTCGTATGCCTGGATTTTTGGATGCCGAAGATGTCGCCTATGATCAGGATGCCAGTCCACGAGATGCCGCATGGCTGGTCAGGCAGTGGCAGCGTGCTCGCGCGGCAGCGCGTGAATCGGAAGATGGACACATTCTAGTCCTCGACGAAATCCAAAAAATTCCCCGCTGGTCAGAAGCTATCAAAGGACTTTGGGATGCTGACCGCGCCGAAGGCCTGAAGCTGCACGTCGTTCTGTTGGGATCGTCACCCCTGCTTATGCAGAAGGGCATGAGTGAGAGCCTGGCCGGACGCTATGAGTTGATTCGAGTCACTCATTGGTCGTTCCTCGAAATGTATGAAGCCTTCGACTTCGATCTGGACGACTACATCTATTTTGGAGGTTACCCAGGCAGCGCCACGCGCATCCGCGACGAGTTGCGCTGGCGTAATTATGTTCGCGACAGCTTGATTGCACCGAGTATCGAGAAGGATATTTTGATGATGACGCGGGTCGATAAGCCTGCACTGCTCAAGCAATTATTCCATCTCGGTTGCGAATATTCCGGGCAACTCCTGTCCTATACAAAAATGCTTGGACAGCTTCAGGATGCAGGAAACACGGTAACGCTCGCGCATTATCTGGATTTGCTAGGGAGTGCCGGATTGGTTATGGGAATACAGAAATATGCCGGGCAGCAACACCGTCGGCGCGCTTCCGTACCCAAGCTGAACGTGCTCAACACCTCCCTGATGTCAGCCGGATCGGGTTACACCAAGGCCGAAGCTAAAGCCGACCGCAGCTACTGGGGACGCATGGTGGAAAGTACCGTTGGTGCTCACCTGTACAACACGGGCTATCCCGACAGTCAGCTTTACTATTGGCGTGATAGTCCGCACGAGGTTGATTTTGTCATTGAACGTGGCAATCGGCTCACCGCCATTGAAGTGAAAAGCGGGCCTGCTTCTGGTCATGCGGTCGGCCTCGACGTATTCGAGGAAAACTTCGGCAAGTGCAGGAAGTTGCTGGTCGGCGAGGGCGGCATCCCGCTTGTTGAATTCCTCTCCTACCCGGCGGAGCATTGGCTTTGACCAAAGCAACTCAATCTTTCCTTGCCCGGCGTACCTGTACGCGCAAGTCCGGCAATCCGGATGAGCAGGGCAGTCATCCGCTGGAGAGCTATCGCGACCTGCCAGCCTATGTGCTGCTGGGCGATCCGGGAGCGGGCAAGACCGAGGCATTCAAGCGGGAAGCAGAAGAATCCGGTAGCGCCTCCCCCATCAAGGCGCGCGACTTCGCTATGTTTGAGCCTAAAGCGGAAGATCGGGGCAAGACCTTGTTCATAGACGCACTGGACGAGATGCGCGCAGATGGGGGCGATGGCTGGACAGCGATTGCCCAAGTCAGCAAGCGTCTGGAAGAGTTGGGATGCCCTCGCTTTCGCCTTTCCTGCCGCGAGGCGGACTGGTTGGGCGAGAGCGATAGCGCAGCCCTCAAACGTATCTCACCCAATATTATTGCCTTGCACCTTGATCCGTTGAGCGGCAGCGATGTCATCGAAATTCTTCGCCACAAAAACGTAGCTGACCCGAATGAGTTCGTGCGCAAGGCTAGCGAACACAAGTTGGACGAACTTCTGCGCAATCCGCAGATATTGAACTTGCTGGTAGAGGCTGTCGGTGGTAACGAATGGCCGCAAAACCGCAGGGGCATTTACGAAATGGCGTGTCGCCAACTCGCGCGCGAAGAAAGCCGTCCACACCGAAATGCGAAGCGCGAAAAACATCATTCACCCGATACCTTGCTCGATGCCGCCGGATATTTGTGCGCTATCCATCTGCTGTCCGGGATTGCCGGTTTTGCCTTGGACGAAGAGGCAAGCGACGACCAACACTACTACTGGAACGAATTGGCGGCGCATGGCTTGCCCTTGCTAGCCGCGCTGAAAACCAACTTGTTCCAAAAAGACGGCGAAGAACAACATATCCCCGTACACCGTAGCGTCGCCGAATATCTCGGCGCACGTTACCTAGCCGCACGGATCGAGAATAGCGGCCTGCCGTTCGGTCGCGTACTTGCACTCATCACGGGCGAAGATGGCGGCGTTGTGCCTGATCTGCGCGGCCTTGCCGCATGGCTGTCTGTTCATTGCCGTACCGGGCGTCCCGTCCTGATCGAGCGCGATCCCTTGGGCGTAGTGCTCTATGGTGACGTGCGCAATTTTCCTGTTACAGACAAGCAGCTTGTCTTGGCTGCTTTAAAAAATGAAGCGCAACATTACCTTTGGTTCCGTTCAGAAGATTGGTCATCCTCGCCTTTTGGCGCGCTTGGCACGATGGATATGGCACCTGCATTCAGAGAGGCTCTCTCATCACCTTCACGCGAAGAAGCCGACCAAGTGCTGCTTGGATGTGTGCTTGATGCTATGCGCTATGGCGAACCCATGCCCACATTGGGCGACCCGCTGGAAGCCGTTGTACGGGATGCCAGCTATCGTCCAGCAATACGTGGAAATGCTGCGCAGGGGTTAATGCATGCCATGCCAGATAACAGTTCAAGACTGCTGAAGCTTGCAGAAGATATTCGTGCAAGCATAGTTGAAGACAGGAATGATGAAATATACGGAGTTCTTCTGCGTAAACTCTATCCGCATTTTATTTCACCTGCGCAAATATTGGATTACCTCCATCCGCCGAAGGATCGCAATCTGATCGGCGACTATTTCATGTTCTGGGATTATGAACTTCCGGTTGTGACAGCCAAAGATGATTTACCTATTCTGCTGGATCAATTGGTGCAAAGACATGCTGAACTGAGAAAGTCTCAGCACGAGCATCGTATAAACCGGATGGCTGGGGAATTGTTGGCTAGAGGACTGGAAGCGCATGGCGACTCCACCACTGATGAGCGCCTCTACGATTGGCTCGGCGTCGGTCTCGATGAATACGAACATACTCAGCTTGATGGGGCGCATGCTGAGCGCATTGCAAGCTGGTTTTCTGATCGCCCCAGTTGTTACAGATCAGTGATTGAACATGGTGCCTCTTTATGTGCTAGCCAGGAAAATGTCTGGCCTTGCATGAGCCGATGCACAAGGATGCTTCATGGCGCATCTCCTCCGGCAGACATCGGAAGTTGGTATCTGGAAAAGGCAGTAAAGGAACAGCAAAGTAAATTGGCAGAATATTATTTCAGCCAGGCTGTTTTCATGTTAAAGCGGCAGGGTGGGCAGCATGACCTGACTCTCCCAGCACTGGAATTTATTGAGTCATGGGTGAGTGCGCACCCGTTTTCTCAGCAATGGCTCGAACCGTTCATTAGCTGCCCAATCGGCGATTGGCAACAGGAGCAAGCTCTCCGAGAGCAGCAATGGAAGCTCGAACGCCAGAAGCAGCAAAGTGGGTGGGTAAGCTATTTCCGTCAACATCTCGTCGCAATCAGGGATGGAAACGCACATCCGAAAGTCCTACATGATTTGGCACTGGCTTACAGTGGATTGCTGCAAGAAGCTCGGGGTAAAACGCCAGATGAACGCCTTGATGACTTTCTTGACGGAGATAAGGATCTGATTGAAGCCGCCCATGAGGGCTTTCGTCATGCCCTTGGCCGCAACGACCTACCTTCTGTCAGCGAAATCGTTAAGCTTGGGCTAAAAGGGAAAATGCACTATATCCGTCCAGCCTGTTTGGTAGGCATGGACGAGTTGTATCAAAGCAACCCGTCCGGCGCGATACAACTCGATGATGCGGTTTTATCGCGGATGCTGGCGTTTCGTTTTACCTACGATATTGGTGATAATCCTGCATGGGTTACCGCTCTGATCCAGGCGCGTCCGGCGTTGGTAGCGGAAGTGTTGCTTGCTTATGCATTGCCCATGCTGCGCGTTGGAAAGGAGCATATCAACGGATTGTCTCTGTTGGCATACAACGAGGCATATTCCGAGATCGCCCGCATTGCGTTAGCACAGTTGCTGGAAGGATTTCCGTTGCGTGCCCGCAAGCGTCAATTGGAAAATGCGCTTGCCCCTCTGCTGAAAGGAGCGCTAGATCACCTCGACAAAAAAGTGCTTGCCTCTATTGTTGCGCGCAAACTTGAATTGGGAAGCATAGATGCCGCGCAGCGAGTCTATTGGCTGGCTTGCGGGCTGATTATTACCCCAGCGGCGTACATGACCAAACTGCACCAGTATATTGGCAAGAGCAAGGTTCGCCGGAGCCATCTGGCGGTTTTCCTGCATGATCGATGGGAACGCGGATTTCCCTATGCAGCTCTTCCAGAAACCGCACTCGCACTGTTGATAGAACTGCTGGCACCGGATTGTTCGCCCGAACGTCCCGAAGGTGCTCACTGGGTCGGTCCGGCGATGCACACCGCCGATCTGGTGCGTTCATTCATCAGCTCACTGGGTGGTAATCCATGCGAGGCAGCGTCCCATGAACTCGAACGCCTGTTGGCTTTATCCAACCTCGCGCATTGGCATAATGCCTTGCGCAGTGCCATACATACCCAGCGTATTGCCCGACGCAAGGCTTCGTTCCGCTGTTTGGGTGTCGAAGAAGTCAGCCGTACCCTCGCCAACCTCCAACCCGCCAGTGCCGCTGATCTGGCCGCGTTGGCGCTCGATCATCTTCGCGACATCGCCCGGAATATCCGCAACGACAACACCAATGATTACAAGCAGTATTGGAGCTATGGCGAGGGCAACAAGAATCTGGATAAACCAAAACCTGAAAATGACTGCCGGGATGCGCTGCTGTCCGACCTGCGTGAGCGGCTCGGCAAGTTAGATATTGATGCACAGCCAGAGGGCTATTATGCGGAGAGTAAGCGAGCCGACATCAAAATTTCATTCGGTGGAACCAATGGATTCAACGTTCCCATCGAAATCAAGAAAGATAGCCATGCCGATCTCTGGCGCGCGATCCATGAGCAATTGATTCCCAAGTATGTCCGTGATCCTGGCGCGGATGGACATGGAATTTATCTGGTTTTTTGGTTCGGTGGAAAAGGGATGCCGCCGCCTTCCGATGGAAAAAAACTCCGTAGTGCCGCAGAGCTTGAAAACCGCTTAAGAATGACACTTACACCAGAGGAAAGCCATCGCATCCAGATTTGTGTGATTGATTGTGCGCTGCCGTAATGTTCAATATCTTCGGTTTGCATTGAACTCATCGAGGAGTGCTGAAATTAGTTGTTATGTATTGAGAGGTAAGTTTGTCTCGGTAATAAACGTATGAGCAACGTGATTCCCATGCCTGCAAAACGCCCTCCCAAGGCGGTGAAGCTCTCTGTTAATCAGGATGAGCTCGTAAATATCCGCAATACGCTCGGTTTATCCCAGCACATTTTTGCAGAGAACATGGAAATCAGTAAACCGCGATTAGTCTCTTACGAGCAGTGCAGGACTTCCGGTGTGCCTGAACGTATTATGGCAGAGGCCAGAGCGTTGCTCAAAAATGGCGGGCGAGTTAAAAGTGACCGGTATGCGGATATGGACATGCCTGAAATCATCGCCGAGTGGGCCAACGATCTGAAAATAGGCTACGCCGATGATATCCAATTATCCAATTTCATCGGAGCAAGTGCGGGTGCGATTTCTCGATGGAAGAATTCAGAAACGCGCCCCGAGCCTTCGATGCTGAAACAATATCGGGAGATTGTGCGCGATCTCAAGGCTCGGCTTGAAAAAAACGCTGTAGTTAATTTTCGGAACGTGATTCGCAATGTGGAGGGCAGGCCTGACTCTTCTAATGGACTGCCAAACGGCTAAAGCCAGTTACGCATGAAATCCAAGCCGTGCTTAACAAGGTTTGCGCGTCGCTTGGTTTCTTTCCATGAATAACGTTCGCTCATGTAATTGTTGTAGCTTCAAATAATAAAGGAATCAAATCAAGCCAGCTTCTTCGCTAAATCCTCAGCCCTCGGATGGTAATACCGGGCCAGCATTGCGGCGGTTTTATGTCCGGTGATCTTCATGAGTTCGTGCATGTGAAATTTATCGGCCAAGCGCGAACAGGCTTCATGCCGCAGATCGTGAAACCTTAAATCCTCGATGCCGGTGCGAGCGCAGGCGCGTGTCCACGTCTTATTAAAACTGTCTGCTGCTGTCCATCTGTAAAACACTCTTCCGCTGATGTGTCGAGGCAGCGACTTCAAAGATTTAAAAGCATCAACAGCTAGACTGGATAACGGGATTGACCTATCCTCACCATTCTTTGTGTCCAGAAGCTGCGCCGTTCTTTTATCCAAATTAACATGCTTCCACTGGAGGTCAATCAACTCTCCAAGCCGAGCCGCCGTTTCAATCCCGACTATCACGATTGCCTCAAGTTCTGGACTGGAATCCTGGCATGCATATAGTAGATATTTTTCTTCCGTTCCTACGAGCCGCCTTTCCCGTCCTTTGGGTTCTGTTGGGCGCTTGACGTTGATGCATGGATTGACCGCAACGGGAATCCGTTGGTTACATCCCGAACATGGCATGGTCCTGCCTATGCAATTTATTCCTTTGGCAGAAGAGTCGGGATTAATACTTTCGATTGGCGAATGGGTTCTTGAAACCGCTTGTGAGCAGTTGGTCAAATGGTCAATTCATAAAGAAACAAAGCATCTTATTGTCGCAGTAAATGTCAGCGCACATCAGTTCCATCAGGCAGATTTCTCAGATCGTGTATTGGAAATAATCAAACGTACTGGCGCCAATCCACAACGACTCAAGTTGGAAATAACTGAGAGTTTGTTGTTAAACGACATCGAAAGTATTATAACCAAGATGAATACCTTAAAAAATCACGGGGTCGGTTTTTCCCTTGATGATTTTGGGACAGGATATTCATCACTTTCTTATCTCCGACGACTGCCACTAGACCAAATAAAAATTGACCGTTCCTTCGTCATGAATCTGGATATTAGTGACGATTCAGTTGCAATATGCGGTGCGATCATCAGTATGGCTCATAGCTTAAAGCTCAAAGTGGTTGCAGAAGGTGTTGAAACCGAGACTCAGAGTTACATCCTTAGTTCTGGACATCGCTGCGATTTCTTTCAAGGATATTTATTTGGTAAACCATCGCCGATTGACCAGTTTGAAGCTCAATTAAAACTGTGCTGATAGTTTAGTCAGGAAAGAGTCATGGAGATTTTTAATTTTGATGAATGGGCTGCATTAGCTAAAGCTTCTCCTGATGAGTTTGAGGTGAGAAGAAGCCATTATATTGAGCAAATAATATCAAGAAATAATAATGCTACCCGATTGCGCCATCTTCAATGGCGCATCGACACAGAAAGAAAACGAGCGCGAACTACCTTTAAATCCTATTTACAGCTTTCCACAATGATGTGGGATTCGTTCATTTTATTTTGTGATGCAATGGAGAATCCTCGATCAGAACCTTCTCGGCAGGCACAGATAATTGATTTACGCCGAAAAAGCTGAAAATTCAATATCAATGTATGTCTGAGCAATTTCTTCTGCATGCTACGGGCAGTGGTGAAAAGGGTAATTCTAATAAATTGAATGCGTTATTCGTACCTGCTTAGGGTATAAAAACTAAAGAAACCTTATATCCTTCCGATATTGCTGCTGAGATCTGGGATTGTTGGAATATCTAAA
>Ga0316224_1004003_pt1 | contig 11510 bp, 21 predicted proteins | sample TBH18013metaG_FD_206254 | JGI IMG/M metagenome (GOLD analysis project Ga0316224, IMG submission 206254) | Freshwater microbial communities from Trout Bog Lake, Wisconsin, USA - TBH18013 | ecosystem: Environmental > Aquatic > Freshwater > Lake > Hypolimnion/Profundal zone | place: USA: Wisconsin...
AATGGGAATATTTATTATATAAATTCTGATGGTAATATTGTTGATGATAACGGTAATATTTATGATGATGCAACGGGAGAAGTAATAAATTAATTTTTTTCAAATGTTATCAAATAAAAATTAAAAAAATGCAAAAAAAAATCGGCTATATTTTAATAGGAGGTGCAGTTATCGTAGCTGTTTATCTTATTTTTAATAATAAATCTAATGCATACCAATATTTAGATATTTCTAAATTAGTCAGAGACCCGCAATCAGGAGATTCTGATGTTCCCAATGCTGATGGTAGTTTTATGTCTGGATCATTATTTTTAACTTATAAAGATGGCAATGGAAATAAGGTAACTTACAGCAAAGCAGTGGTTCCTAATTCTGTTGGAACTTATACTCTTTATGTTAATTTGAATACCTATAAATATGACGAAAACGGTAATCTGATTAAGTAAATAAATAATTCATGCCAAACATTGATAATTCAATAGCAATAGCAAAAAATTTTACTTCTAAATGGGAGCAATTAGCAAGCGTTTCTCCTAATAAAGTAATTTATTTTAGTTCCCCATCATCCTTAGATGGGAATACTATGGTTTATGCTTATCCTGATGCAGATAGTTATAGTATTGGCTGGGGTACTTATGATACCCTATCTGATGGTACAAAAGTAATAAGCGGCTTATCTATCACAAAAGATCAATCAGATTATGAACTTGATTATGAATTGCGTCAAAAAGAAAGTGAAATCCGGGGAATGGTTACCGCAGATTTGACCGATACCCAATATGCCGCATTGATAGATTTAGCTTACAATGCAGGTAGCGGGGCATTAGAATATAACGGTTTATTGGATGCAATCAATAACGGGGGTGATGTTGCGAGTATATTACCTACCATAGCCATAACTGAAAAAGGTACAGGGAAAGTATTAAATGTACTGAAGAATAGGCGAAAAGATGAGGCTATGTTATGGAGTGGGAATTACAATGATCTATATTCTTATTATTTGAGAAACGAAAATACCATATTAATAGCTACCGGGATAGCTGCTATCGGTTTATCAATTTCTTTATACCTTTACTTTAAATACAAGAAGAAATAATGCCAGCTTTTCCTACCATAACAAACGGATTCGTTATAACTACTGGCTCGAGCAATGTATCCTACTCGCAAATAGTAGGATCTTTGGCTTCTACATCGTATAAGGTAAAGCAGATTTACTTATACGCAAACGATTTAAGCCAGTTATCAACTAGCTATACATTCAGTAAGCAAACACCGGACGGGCAAGCAACTAGTACTCCTAGCAGCGTAAATCCTAACCCGTTCCAATACCAAAATTCCTATTACTGGAGTTTTGAGGAGGGTGATTCGGTTATTTTTGATAACAATACTTTTTTTAACTTTCAGCTTAATCCATACTCGTTTATCCAGATGATGCTTTTTGTAGATTTCGATGAACCAACAAACCTTCTCAAGTAATGCAAAAAAGAGCCATAAATATTACCGTATCGGTTATATTGGGTATCATATTAATTCTTATCCTTTTCAGGAAGAAGGTTACTGCGAATACTTACAACTATTTTGGGGCTGATGGCAGCACACCTAATGATTTCAAGGATTACACCGACTTTATAGGTCGCAAGGCGGTACTGGGTACATCAGGTGGTAGCTTAACGGCTAACCCCAACCCAACTTACCCCAATACAGGGAGTATGGAGGTTTATTTGCAGATACAAAATGTAACGAACCAGACACAGAACGTAACGCTATTTGATTATACGAATAAGTACAACCAGCAATCTATACAGGGCGCAACTTTTGCATACGATTTAACCGGGGAGTTAGCTCAAGCAGCCTTGTACGGAAATAAGAGTATAGTAGTTATAGCCCAGGCGGCTACCGGGGGCGGATATACCGCATACACCTATACAAGCGGAAGCGCAATTACCACAATAGGGGCAGCGCTTACCGGGTTAAATACTTTGGGGCTTGGAACATGGATAAACCCAAGTGGCAATAATGTTCAGCTAACTACCCCAAAATACTTTTTAAGCAATGTATCTATAACGGATATTTTTACCGCAAACGCCGATTCTGCTACCGCTTACAGCGCAACGGGTTCTCTTATATATAATGAAGGTTTCCAAACTAACGGTGTAGGTACGGTAACCCAAATACCCCTAACAAATGGATTTTGGAACAATCCGATTCCAAATACTACAGCCGGGGCTATGAATAGAAATGCTGTATGGAATAATGCTTCCATCCCGGTATTGGAATACATAGGAACGGATGCAAGCGTTTTTTTACCAGTAGCCGGAACTGTTTATATAGGGGTAGGATTCGATAATGTCGGCAGATTTTGGGTAAACGGTAAATTAGTGTTGGATATGGATGTAAACGCAATGAAAACTTCTATCGTTGCTCAATATCCCGCATATTCATTTGTATTGCCATCACAGATTCCTTTTTACTTTTGGCATATATTCCCGATACAGCTACCTGCGGGGTATAGTTCCATATTTATACAAAATGATAATACAGAAGGGCAAGGGGCTATTGCAGTAGAGGTTTATAATAATACCGCAGCAGAAATAGCAGCCGCAACTAGCTACTCCGATTTAAACATATTGTACCGAACAGCCAATATTGTAGGGCAAAACTTATTGTACTAAAATTTAATATATACCCATCCTCGTATCAACCTAAAAGCCACCTTAAAAAAGTGGCTTTTTTTTGATTTTATGTATAATTATAAAAAATTAATAAAAATAATTTTGTAAATTAAAAAATGTTATATAAATTAGCATCATAAAACTAAAATGAAATGACAATAAAGGTATCTAACAAAGCTGCCAATGTAGATTACGACCAAAAAAAGATCACTTTTTTGGATTCTAGGTACTACGCAACCCCAAGTGGAGGTTATGTTCCAAGTGTTACAACAATCTTAGATGCTTACCCCAAAGGATTCGGTTTTTACGAATGGCTAAAAAAGAATGGGGAAGATTCAGACGAAATAAGAGACGAGGCTGGCAGACGAGGTTCGGTAGTGCATGACATGACCGAAAGATATGATAATGGGGAAGAAGTAAGCCTATTCGATGCTAACGGCAATATTTCAGTAAAAATAGGTGAGTGGGCTATGTTTGAAAGATATGTTCAGTTCAGGAGCAGATTTGATTTCAAAATGATCGTAAATGAACAAGAGTTCGTAAGCGAAAAATTAGGCTACGCCGGAACGATTGACAGACTTATTGAGTTCAACGGCAAAATCACTTTAGTAGATATTAAAACCAGCAATTCCATCTATAACCACTATTGGTTACAGACTGCATCTTATGTTGATTTAGTAGCCGAAGAATTGGGAATAGATGTAGATCAAACAGCTATCCTATGGCTAAATGCTAAAACAAGAACTGAAGGTAAAAAAGGCGATGTTCAAGGGATAAGTTGGCAAATGTTATTCCATGACCAAGATCAAATTAAGAAAGACAGAGAATTGTTTGAAGCCACAAAAAAACTGTGGGATGTAGAAAACGGTTCTATGAAGCCGAAAGAAACCACTTATTCATTCTCTCATGTAAGAGTTCAATAATGAAACTTTTATCTACTTTATACGAAACCAAAGACAATCGGCATTTTTTAGTGAGCAATATTAAAATACCAAAACTTGTAAAAAATGGTAAGGGAGTAAAAAGTTATTGGCAAGCAAATGAAATGTTATTTTCCAAAGGTGCATTGATACCGATGGCAGAAAGCAAACATTATCGGGCTAATAAAAAGTCAGAATTGTTTAAACTAATAAATTAAAACTAAAATGAAAAGCGTAAAATTAAAATCTATCAGTATCGCCAACTACAAAAACATTGCAAAGTTGAGTGAGCAAGTAAATGGGAATCACTTTGTTGTATTTGGCAGAAATGGACAGGGGAAAACATCTTTAATGGAGGTGATTAACCGTTCAGCATTAAGGATAGAGCCAAAGGATATGGCTGATTTACCCATCAAATTGGGGGCTAAAAATGCACAGACCGGGATAATCTATCATATTGATGATAACGGGAAGCAAACTGAAATATTGGTTGAAACTGTTTTCAGACCAAGTGGCTCTATAATGCGAGTGATTGATTTATCAAATAATGGCGAATTAAAGCCAGCTATCGAAAGATTGCAGCAGTTAATAGGGGAAAGCCACGATCTAAGCGAATTGGCTGATTTAGATGGCAAAGAGCAGTTTAAATTCTTACTTAAAGTGCTAGGGGGTTCACAGGCTAATTCAAATTTTGAGGATGCTTACAAGAATAAATACAGCGAAAGAGGGGTATTGAATAGGCAAATTAAACAAGCTGAAGCTAATTTAAATTTAATATCTCCTGAATCCGAAATACTGCAAGCCTATAAAGCAAGAGGGGAGTACAGCCAAAAAATGACCGAACCCAACCAACCGGAAAAAGGAGATTTATTAGTAAGGCAAGCTGAAGCTAAATCACATAATGACAAAGTTCAAAGGGCAGAAGAATCTAGAAATCAAATAGTTTCAGAGATAAAAAGATTGCAGGATCGTTTAAAAGAAGCGGATAAATGGATAGACAACAACCCGCCTATTGATATGACCTCAATTAATGAAGAAATAGCTGCATTTGATGACAAGTTATTAGCCTACAAAGATGAAGTATTGCAAATCCGTAAATACAATGCTATTGTAGATACTATCATTACTTACAATTCAAAGAAAAGTGAATTGAATGAGGTAGAAAAAAGCCGGGATGCCATTCAAAAAGAAATGAATGAAATCAGCAATCAAATGAAATCAACCGTTTCATCATTAAAAATTGAGGAGTTGGTTCCTGAATTACGATTAGTGAATGAAGTAGATGAAGATGGCAACGTAAAACAAGGGTTATTTTATAGAACCGATAACGGGTTATTGCCATTCAATCGCAGACAAATTAGCTACGGGAAAGTATTAGTAGCATTGGTTAAGCTATCAAGCTATGTTAATGCTGGTAAATTAAACATATTCCATGTACCTGCATGGGAAAGTTTAGACGAAGAAAGCAGATCAGAAATACTTGCCTTTGCAGAACAAAATCAAGATTTAAACATTCAGTTTTGCATCGAAGAAGTTAAACAGGAATTATTGGGTATCAAGTTAATCGAGCCAAGTGATAAAAAATAAAAAGTATCTAACCATTAATACAGATGCTTCTTTTCATCCAATAAAGAAAACATCGGGTTATGCTTTTTATATCAAGTGTGATGATTTTACTTTAAAGCATTCGGGGGTGTTTAAAAATAACATCCCCGAAAATAGCATGGAAGCTGAATTAATGTGCATAGGTAATGCGGTATATGCTGTATTAAACTTGAAAGATGTACCCAAAGTGGATTGTATTATTATTAACACCGATTGCATCCCGGCTATTCACAGAATAATGAAAAAAAAACATCCATTAGGGATTAAAGTTAAATCGCTAATTGATTCATTAAAATGGAAATGTGGTCAGGCTAATATAAAAATCAAGCACGTTAAGGCTCATACCAATAAACAAGATTCGAGAAGCTGGGTAAACGATTGGTGCGATAAAAATGCAAAAGGTCAAATGAGCAAGCAAAAAAAAAATAAACTGTAAAAAACATGAAGCATAGCATAATCAAAGCAAAAACATACAAGGAGGCAAAAAATGTTTACCGCATTTTGGATAACAAAATCAGGTTAAAAATCTTAAATATCTTAACGGAAAAAGACAAACTAACTGTAAGTGATATTGCCGGGGAATTAAAGATATTCCATTCAGTTGCATCCATGCACCTAAGAATACTTGCCAAATATCATATTGTCAATACAGAAGTGGGTCAAGATTCGAGAAAAAGGATGTATAGTATTAATAAGCAAAAACTGATCGGGTATAACAATCTAGCTGATAAGATTTTAGATTATATATCAGAATGAAAAAATCCCACCTTACGGGATGGGATTTAAAAATACTAAAACTAAAATGAAGGACATTAATTGATTTAAAAGTACCATACTCTATCCTATTTAAAAAATGAATTGAGTATAAATAATATCTATCACTTATGGGAGACAGTTATCAGATCAGAACATACTTTGGAGTACCAATACCTCCATTCAATGAAGGGGATATAAGCATGGGGGCAGGGGCAATAACATTAAGATTTGTGGTTGCGGGAAAGATACCTAGCAAAAAGAATAGTCAAATAGTTAAAATAGCTTATACAATAACAAAAAAGCCCTATGTTAGATTTATCGGGAACCCTGAATACCGGAAATTTGAAGAAAGCAATAAGGCTAAGATATTAGAACAGATGATCTATTATCGTCAAAAATTTGCAGATAAGGGGCTTACATTCCCAATAACAAGAGCCTCAATGGTCGTAAAGTTTTATTTCAAAGACTTATATGAGCAAGATTTATCCAACAAAGCTGAAACAATACAAGATTTATTAGTAGCCTGTAAAATACTGGAGGATGATAACTATAAAATATTAAATCCAGTTACATATATGGGAAAATCTTTCAAGGATGAAATAACCCAAAATATTGCATTAATAGCCATCACGATTCCTAACCTAAACAAATAAAAAGAAATGACTACTCTATTTGTAATTACCGTAATTATACTTTTACTCATACAATATGTACTGGTTATTGGTGCATTAATTCAAGAAGAAATTTTTGAATCAATGATAGATTTGATATTCTTTTTAATTCCAATAATTCCCATAATTTTATTTATTGTTATAGGGATTCACGAATTGTTGTTTAATAAAGAAACACGATCAGACTTAATGTATTCCATCAAAAAATTAAAAAACAAAAACTAAAATAAAATGGCAAACAGTAAATTCAACTTCCCCGACTACAAAAAAGCAAAGTATCTTTTAAGAGCATTGGATAACTCCCATAGATTTAAAATATTGCATCTAATTGAAAATTCAAATGCTCCTAAAAATGTAACAGAAATTTATAAGGCTCTAGGATGGGAGCAAAGTGTTGCATCTCAACATTTAGCTATCCTAAGAAAATCTAGGATATTATACACAGAGAGAAACGGTAAGGAGGTTTATTACCATATAAACTTTGCTCAAGTGGATTTAGCCAATAAGATCAGTAAACTAATTGTTGATACATTATAAAAAATAAAACTAAAACGGTGGACAGCGTTAATCTGAACAAATAAAAAAAAATGTCAAATCCACAATTATTCCAATTTGCTATCATTTGGCATCCAACTGAAAAGGATAAAAAAGAAAATGGCACAAAGAGTAAGCTATTAATAGAGCCTACTACAATACTAGCCGATTCCCCTGCATCTGCTAATATGTCTGCGGCTATGCAGATACCACAGGAGTATAAAGATCAGTTAGATCAAATTGTAATTGCTTTGCGCCCTTTTTAGTACAGAGCCTTCCCGAAAAGACGGTAACAATAACTGGTAGCCAAAAGAGAAATTTATCTAGCGAACCTATTTTAGTTACCGGGGATGGCTCTAACTTCAATGAAGTTTACAATCAAAATTTTATGCAAGACAAATGTATGGGGGTCTTTGTTGGGAGAGGCGGTAACACAGTATTTTCCACGAATAGTGCTTTAAATACCACTACGGCTGTTTATACATCCGCATCAACTTTAAATCCTTAAAATATTGGCGGGGAGGAGGTTGCTAACAACCAAAATACACAATCTATTTATTAATAAAAAAAAGGATATGTTTTTATTAATAAAATATTTACCATAAAATTAACAACATGATAACCTTATCTGTAATTATCGCAATACTTGACTATTTTTCCATTATGCGCATCCGTCGTAAAATAAAGGATTCTAATATAGAGCCTGATGTTTTATGTTGCGGATTATATAATGCAATTATGTCTGTCTGTGGCTCTTTCTACTTGGCTGTAATGGCTTGTTACCTAATTATAACTTATTTACCATAAAACCAACACCAATGAATACAGATAAACTGACAGAAGAAGCAAAGTGCAACCATACCCATATTATATCTAATATGGGTTATTTAGCAGCGCATGATGATGCGGAAAAAAGGATAGCCAAAGGGCAGAAACAAAAACAATGTCCTATATGTAAATTGTGGCTATTTGAAGATGAGTACGGTAGCGGATACCCATCTGACCCAGTAATTGTAAATATCCCTAAAAAAATATATCTGCACCCAAATCCAGATTCGTTAGAAGTGGAAACGGGAGAAATTGATTTTCAAGACATTGACCATGAATTTACAACTTGGTCAGATGAGGTAGAAAAAAGTTCGGATGTTTTAATTGAGTACACTTTAAGTTCATCCATCCCCAAAGAAACGGATGCAGTTGAGTTTGTTATTTGGACTTTTAAAGCGGGATGGATTTTGGTTAGAGAAAAGATAGATGGGGAAGATAGATTTTTATACAAAAAAGATATTGGTACAGAAATAATAAAGAAGGGCTTGAATAATGTTTACAACTTATTTGTAGAAGCGCAAAAAAGTAAACCTCAAAAATAAAAGAAATGAATAAAGATAAACTGACAGAAAATATGCGATGGGTAAAGTGTATTGATAGATTACCTGTTATACCTAATCCAATCCCAAAAAATACTCCTGAAGAAAGGGGAGTATTATTTGTAAACAGAACTCATTCTTGCGGAAATTTTTGGTATCCCTCTTACAATCAGCCCCCGCAGGGTAATATGAATTTACAATTTGACGGGTGGAAATTAGAACAATGGGAATGGCTTGAAGAACTCCCATCCCTCCCCAAAGAAACAGATGCAGTTGAGTGGGTAAGTGTTGAAGATGGTTTGCCGGAAGAAAGTCAAGATGTCTTAATATCATATAAAACAATAGACGGCAAAAGATATATCTATACTGGTTTTTATTTTTTAGGAATTTGGCATTTTGCAGAACAGGGGGAAGAAATTGGTTTTCAAAGAAAAGTCACTCACTGGATGCCATTACCCGCTCCCCCTAAACCTTAACAACCGAACTATATAAACTGTTTATTGAAAATAAAAACGACAATTATGAGAACGACAAATAGAAATATTGATTATTTACGCAAAGTGCTTGAACAAGTTAACAACGGCTTACCCAAACTCACTTTTCATGTTGTTTATAACTCCGATACAGATTTTATAAATGATGTAAAAGAGGGTAGGCTTGGGGAAAACGCCTGGGGGGATTTAAGTCTTATGCTTCGCCAGCAAAGCAATTTGGCGATAAAGCTTTATAACCACAAAAATCACAGCCTAATAAAAACTATTCAATCCACGGTTGAATTTTAATAAATTCAAAAAAAGTATATGGAACAGAGTATTGACTTACAGAAACAAACGAATAAACAATCTTTGTCAGATGCTAAAAGATGGTGGGATACTAAAAATGAAACCCAGAAAATTATTCTTTATTATGAGTTTTTTCCAAGTACTAACGGGTTTTGTAAACAGGTATGGAATATAACAGAAGATGAAATTGTTTTGATGTACTGGGAAATAAATGGAAAAATTCAAAGGTACATGGCTGAAGAAAACGAAGATGTATCTGATGTATATTCCGTAGATAGTTTCATTAAAGATTTACAAAGGTTAAACCCAAAATTGCGTAAGCTACCTTTAGTAATTATTTGTCCTAACGGTATGCTTACAGCGCCTAAAATAAAAATGAGTTGGAAGAATGGGTTTGATATTTTTGAGAAATTCCCAGACCAGATGGTTGTAGGATGGGAATAAAACGTAAGAAATGAAAGTAATAACTTTTTCGAGGCACTTCCCAGGTGGTCATGCAAGAAATTCTTGCCGGGAACTATAGAGAGTTAGCCGGAAATATGTCCGAATACGCTGTCATGTGTGCTGATTCGTTAATAAAGGAACTAAACCAACCATTAACCAGTTAAATAAATAATATATGGAAGAAAAAGAAATACTTGAAGGCAATAAGCTGATAGCTGAATTTATGGGAGGTTTGTTAAAATCACCAAGTAAAGAACAACCTAATAACCCATACAATAAGCCAACATGGTGGGGAGTAGGATTAAGGAAAGATGCAGGAAATTTTGACTTATATTATCATTCATCTTGGGATTGGTTAATTCCAGTTGTTGAGAAGATAGAGAAAGAATGTTCTCACGAGGTGGTAATATTTAGCACTCATTGTAACGTCAATCAGGGGGAAACGCATGATATGGGTTATATTGGGGGCAACACTAAAATAGAAGCTGTTTACAAAGCGGTAATCGAATTTATTAAATGGCACAATCAAAACAAACCCCATGATTAAACAGCTAATACAAATCATTTGTGAATCGGTATTTGGCGCAATAGTATTAACAGCATTGCTAAACTTCTTTTTTCCACCCTATAATCATACACCCCATGACAAAAGATAAAATACTTAGTGCAGAGGAGTTTTTGTGGAAATTTATTATGACCACAACAGGAGATCCTGAAACAGACATGCCTTCTATTGAATATATGATTCAGATTCCAGGGTTTAGTAAAATGGTTGAAATGTTAAAGGATTACACCTCCCAATTCCAACCCCCAACAATGACAGAGGATGATTTAAGGAAAGAAGCGGAAAGGGAATACCCAAAGTTCCCATTTTGGGATGATGATTTGGGAGGGTTTCAAAAAAAGTTACGAGAAGCCCATATAAAAGCCCGTAAGATGGGAGCCATACAATTAACAACCAAATAACCCTTACTATTCCATGAAAAACCTTTTACTTAAAATACTTCAGTATATTTTAAAGGTAATAGCCATATCATTTATGATAATACTAGCGATCATAATGATATTAAACTTATTGAATGTTCCCTTTCCTTATCATATCCCAGTAAAGTAGAGTACTAACCCCCTATTCATATATGAGAAGCCCCAAAGTAGCGATACTGCGGGGTTTTTCTTTTGTACCCATAAATAGGATATTAGGACATAAAAGCAGCGCAAAAACCTTGTAATCCTCAACCTACTTGAGGATTAACGGGGAAAAATCCTTAAAAATCCCTACAAAAATCCCACCCTTTAAACCCCAAATCCCCACAAAGGGATCAGCTACCCGTAAAACAGCCGGTATTCAAGCTGGAGCCACCCTGGAGCCACCCTGGAGCCACCCTGGAGCCATGCATTCCAAGATATGTATCAAATTCATCCACTCTCATTTGATAAATAAGTAGTAAAGGGAACCTGTAACAACCTATCCCATTCTCAATAGGGTTCAATTCTAAGCGATAAAATAGATCAGACTATTCAATCTTAGTCCGATACTATAAGTGTGTTAAAATGCCCGTATTCTTTGAGTGCCTTGTTTATTTCGTAGCGATATATATAGTGCCTTGATTAATGATTATACCATATTTAAGGCATTTAAGGCATTAAGGCATTGTAATATTAAGGCATTAAGGCATTGCAAATAAATATTTTTTAAGTACAAAAAAATTATTTTTATAAAAAATTATTTTTTTTTAAATTTTTTTTATTTTAATTAAAA